>Ga0208373_1001464_pt1 | contig 31431 bp, 38 predicted proteins | sample RifOxyC2_FD_184036 | JGI IMG/M metagenome (GOLD analysis project Ga0208373, IMG submission 184036) | Soil microbial communities from Rifle, Colorado - Rifle Oxygen_injection C2 (SPAdes) | ecosystem: Environmental > Terrestrial > Deep subsurface > Rock core/Sediment | place: Rifle, Colorado... | reverse complement strand
TCCAGGGAGATTCTGGGCGCTCTCGACATAAAAGCAAATTAGCATAATAAGCTAATATTGTCAATTTGTTTGTAACTTTATCAAAATAATAGCGTTACGCAGAAACGACACTATTTTTACTCCATATTAGTTATACTAATATGGAGTAAATCTCATTATAGTTAAAAAGTCAAGCTTTTACTGAAACGTAGCAAAAAAAATAACATCAGAACACGAGGGGTCACGAGGAATCACCCTTCTTCTTGATAGAAGCCTGTCTCCATTTATTTTGTTCTATTTACTTGCTTGAATGATTTGTGAGAGCCTGCAGTACTGACTCATCGAGCGTACCCATGAACGACTCGACTGCGTCGGTATAGCTGCCTTCGGTGCCCAACTGTTGATTGATGTCTTTGTGTGAGAGGTCCTGCTCCAGCACCCTTGCGCGCGCATTCAGCGAGGTTGCTTTGGTGACAAATCGACTTGCCTGTGGGCATGAGTTGCTGCGACGGGTGGAACACACGGCTACAATTGGGGTGGCGGTTTCAGAAAGCGCATGGAATGGCGACGATGCTCTCCAATACGCGGGGTCGCTCCCAAAGGCGCGGTCATAAAAGCGGGAGTGCTTCTCCTCCATTAACTTTACAACATCAAGTGCCGCGCTATCGAGTAAAACAGTACCAAGCCAGGGCCTCGCCCCTATCTTCAAAGCCATAGCAGGAGACGAGGCCAAAAGGGCAACAAGATGCGCACCGGCTGAGTGGCCCATCAAGATGAACTTCGTAGGGTCTCCCCCTTGCGACGATACCTTGTCTTGCGCTATGGCAAGCGCACAGGCAACATCTTCTGCCTGCTCCAGCGGTGCCGTATTTGGTAATAGCCGGTAGTTAATCGAGATGAAGATAAATCCTTTGGATACCCAGCGGGCTACTTTGTTTTCAACAACAGCCTTCGAGCCTTTATCCCCCAGACGCCATGCGCCACCATGAACCATGAAGATCACCGGAGCCCCTGCTGCCTCCTGAGGCATATAAATATCCATGCATTGCCGGCGATCTTTTCCGTAGGGTACATCTCGCAGGAGTCGTACCCCGCTGGGCAGCGACACACGGCCAAAGGACTCGCCATCCTCAATATTCTCCTCCTGCTCTGCTGACCTATGCTTAATGACGCGCTCACGGATCGACCCAGCGTACGAAAACTGCCACATAAGTAATAGCGCTATTATCGTCAACGATGCCAAGCAAGACAACCTTAAAGGATTATTGAATACCCGCATCCCTCTCTCTTCTCAATGATTTTTTTAAAAAGTACACTGGGTAACCCCTCGCACCCTCTTGCCAATTTATTTGTAACTTATTCATAATTAAACTGTTACGCAGAAACGACACTATTTATTCACTATTTATTTCTATTTATTTATTTTGAAACAGGATTTTAATTTATTCTATCAACCCAATAATCGGGTTTTCTGTGTAAATGGGCAAACGCGAGAATAACGATAATTTCTTTTTGAACTGAGTAAATAATTTTATAGGGGAATCTATGGATAAGACAACGCCGGATCTCTCTGCGTTCAGATGGCCATGCTGCGGGGTGCTGCCGGATGCGAAACAACGCCTGCTTTATTTCATTTTCAAATCTTGCGCCTAAGCCTGACTGCTCAAACTCGTAAAACTCTTTGGCAATTCTAAATTCCCTCTGGGCGATTTCGAGGATTTCAATTTTCATGCGCGGCTTTTAAACATATCCTCAAAAGAAACAGTCTTTGCCTTTCCTGCCTTATACGCCTTAAGCCTTTTTTCCGCTTCAACAACCCACACTTTTTCAATTGCCGGGTCAGGATTGTCCAGGCTCTTGATTAAAGCTTCAATTACAATAAAGCGTTCCGCGGGCTTTAAATGTAATGCTTGAGATATAACTGTTTTTGCTGGCGACATAATTTTCACCTCCGCCTAAATTATACCATATTTTATCTTATTTCTCGCTCCCCAGCATGTTTTACCTAGTTATTGAAACGATTTTATATTTTAGAATGCCGGCGGGGACTTTTATTTCTACGACGTCATTAACTTTTTTCTGCAGAAGCGCATTTCCTACGGGGGAATCGAGGGAGATTTTTCCTGCTTCATAATCTGCCTCTTCTTTTGAAACAAGCATATATTCAAACTCTTCATCGGTATCAATATCAATCAGCGAGACCTTAGCGCCCAAATAAACCTGGTCTGTGGGGACGTCCCGGGAATCAAGGATTTTGACCCGTGATAATTTATCTTTTAACTCCGCGATTTTCTTTTCGCAATGCGCCTGCTCGTTTTTTGCCGCGTCATACTCGGCATTTTCCTTTAAATCCCCGAGCGAACGCGCGTGAGCAAGAGCCTTGGCAATTTCCCTGCGTTTTGTTGTTTCCAGATACTCAAGCTCCTGCTTTAATTTTTCATACCCCTCGCGTGTCAGGTACACCTCATTCAACCCCATATCACCTGCCCCTTTCGTAACTTTGTTCTATCAGGAAACCTGATTGTGGATAAGATAGCGAAAAACCGTCAGCGCGGCTTTTGAGCCTTCGCCCGCGGCAATAACAATCTGTTTTTCAGGCACATCGGTGACGTCGCCCGCGGCAAAAATCCCAGGGATACTGGTTTCATTATAGGAATTTACCTTAATTTCACCGAGTTTGTTTTTCTCCACATCTTTAATAAATTCGGAATTGGGAATAAGGCCGATTTCAACAAAAACTCCCTCAACAGGCAAGATTTCCTCTTTATTCCCGTTTTTAATCTTAATTTCCGTAACCGCCTTACTTCCCTCAATAGCGGTAACCTGAGTATTATGTAAAACTGTGATTTTCTGATTGGCAGTGACGATATCCCGCATCACCTGGTCACCGGTAAAATCTGAAGTAATATTAATGATATGGATTTTATTAGCAATCTTGATAAGCTGTATCGCCGCATCCAAGGCGGAGTTTCCTCCTCCGATAACCGCGACATCCTTACCGGAAAAAATCGGGCCATCGCAGGTCGCGCAATAGGTCAGGCCATGATTCTTAAACTCTTTTTCTCCCGGAACACCCAATTCCCTTGAACGCTTGCCGGAGGCAACGATAACCGCTCTTGCTTCATAGAAACCCTTATCGGTTTTTACCTGAATACTATTATTTATTTTCTTGATTTCCTCTACCGCCTCATTTTCTTTTAAACCAATATCAAATTTACGCAAATGCTCTTCAAACTTAAACGCGAGTTCAGGCCCGCTGATAAATTGATATCCGGTATAATTCTCCACGTCACCGCTTAACGCGGCCTGGCCTCCGATATCTTTGCTGATAACCAAAAGGCTTATTTTCTTGCGGGCGGCATAAATCGCGGCAGTGATGCCCGCGGGCCCCGCGCCTACAATAATCACATCAAACATTTTTCTTCAGATGCTTTGGGGTAAGGTCTATAACTTCTTCTACCTCGGCCATAATCATATACTTCGGCTTAGGTAAAAGCGCCTCAGGATGGGCATGGTGGCCTTTTTCTCCGCGCATATTACGTAAGAGCCGGTTCGTCACCCGGCTGGTTATCGTCTGATCCCAGTCGTTGATTATCTCCGGGGCAAGCTCTTCTCTGGGGACTATCTTTGCTTTTCCCTTAAGACAATAGCCGGTAAAGGTATGTTCATCGGCCGCGGTAATACTGAGCGCGGGGTTTCTTTTTAAATTACGGTAGGTCTTCCCCATATAGAGGTCAAGAAGAAACAATTGGCCATCTTCCGTAATCCGGACGATATCCTTACAGGCGATATGAATTGTCCCGTCTTCGTCAAGCGTAGAAACAAACGTAAACCCCTGTTTCCTGAAAAAATAAAGTATCTCTTCTGATAAATGAACCATACATATATCAAGGACGGTTCTGCTATAGAAGATAGAAGCTCTCCTCGTAAGGACACACTTCTTGGCTTATTTTAGAGAACCGCCCCTGGACAAAAGCTTATTTCTCTTCTAAATTCTCCATCATCTCTTCATGGGCTATTTCTTCGCCCAGAATATGGGTAACCAACTGGTACGTATCGTGGTCTTTGCCAAAGGTCATCTTGGCGATTTTATTATATACGTCAATCGCCCCTGCCTCGGCATCTTCTACCAGCTTAATAATCTCATCATAGTCATACAGTTTTTTCATAACTCCCGGATATGGCGCGTTGCCATTTTTTTCTAAGTTTGCCGGGCGGTTAGTCGGCAGGCCGCCTAACTCTACAATCCTTTCAGCAACTTCCTGGGCATGTTCAAGTTCATCCTTGGCTATTTTGCTTAAAAATTCGCCCATATCCTCATACCCTCTCCCAGAAACTGTATGAGCCATGTACCAATAAGCATAAAATGCCAACCACTCATCGCAATATGCCCGGTCAAGGGCCTTAATCAATTCCTTTAAATCCACTCCCGCGATTTCACGCGACTTTCTTCCCATCGTATCTCCTCCTTTAATAGACTATCGTCCATCGTCTATCGCCCGCCACAATGCTTTGGCGGGCGTCCGCCAACGTTTTGTGGCGGACGTCTATCGGCCATCTATTTCTTTGCTTTCATCCCTTCACCGCAGCAAACAATATCACACGCATCCACACAGCCGCAGAGAGTATCTACGGTAACAACCAATCCGCATACATTGCAGGAATACCGGCTGCCTTTCTTGCTTTTTACCGCTTTTTTCACAGTTTTCTTAGCCATACTCGCCTCCTATGCCTTTTCAAACATATCCTTACCCACCCCACACTCAGGGCATATCCAGGTATCCGGTAAATCAGCAAACGGCGTTCCCGGCTTTATCCCCTGGGTATCATCGCCTGCCGCGGGATTATAAATATAGCCGCATACGGTACAACGATATTGTTCCATATCACCACCTCTTTTACAGTGCCCTTATTTTACTCCTTTGCTCCATAACCGATATTGTTTACCTTACTTATCTTTACCTTCACCGCGTACTTGGCATTAGGATGATTAAGCTGGCCTCTGCCGGAAAGTTCTTCACTAAGCCGGGCGTATTCCTTTCCGCGTTCAATAACCTTTGCTTTCCCCTTAAGCTGATAGCCCTCATACGCCGCGGGATTCACTATGGTGACTGCTATGTTGGGGTTAGCCTCAAGGTTCTTTTTCGTCTGGTGCGAATAGAGATCGGCAAAAACAAGGTACGCGCCGTCATCGGTTATCGCGATTTCCCCTTTTGGCACGACATTCGGCATCCCTTGGGCGTCAACAGTTGCCACATACGCTAAATGGTTAGTTATAAAATCATTGCATTCTTGGGTAATTTTAGCCATATATCTTTTTCCCCTTTTTTAACCCCACTTTCCCTTACCCATATGAACCTCAATCTCCGCTTTAATAAACTGGCTTAACCGCGCTGCCTCATCCCGCGCCTTGGTAAAAATAGCAACACAGCCGGGGTCAAGATTATCCTGTATGCCGCTTTCGGCGATAGAATGCATCTGATCAAGGACACTCACCAGCCCCATATGCAGTTGATTAGTGCAACGCGACTTTTCAATAAGCCTTACCTTATCTTCTGAAAGCTCCACAAACCTGTCTTTCACAGCGCTGCATCGCGGGCACTTATCAGGGGCATCTGAGCCCTCAACGATATAATTACATATGCTGCATTTAAAGGTATTCATAGTCACCTCTTTTCTTTACGCTATTGTATTATACCACAATTCAAGGTTTCTTTCCTTAAGATTACTTTTCATGTTTTCACTGTGCAAAGGGAAAGCTTAGTCCCGAACGACAAAGAGCCCTACCGTCAACAGGATGCCGATACTATAGAGTAAAAATGTATTCGGTATAAGATAAGGATACCCCATGAGCACAACGCCCATCGCCATAAGCTTAAAGTTAAGCTGTTTTTTCCCATACGCAAACGCCACAAACCCCACGCCTCCAAACAATATTCCACCGATGATATTAGCAAATGACATTTTTCCTTACTGGCTCTTTTAAAACACATTCAAGAAACGCTTATCTACGTCTTTTATTCACTTTTCACATATGTTTTTATCCACCCGACAGTTTCCTGTATGGCCTTATTTCTTCCCGGCTGCTCAAAGCCATGAGTAGTGTTCTCAATAATGACCGTTTTCTTCGGCTCATTCAAATCGCTTTCCCATTTCTTCCACATGCCTTCCGGCCGGTTAAAAAGCCCGGAGGCGTAAAAAGGCAGGGGCCGGTTCAAAAAACTGCCGCGCACTTTTGATGTTGTTTGCGATAAAGGCAGAAAGAAGGTTTCCCCTAAATGGCTCTCTTTAATCGGGCGCAGCACGTCTTCAGCTATTATATGCAACACCGCTAAAGGCCTTTCCATCTGAACTTTGCCCAGCATTTGGGCAGAATGACGGTAATACTTAAGAACCTTCTCAATTTCAGCGTAGATTTCATCAAGGCGTTCGCCTATGCCCCTAAAAGAGGCCACCTCAGGGGCGCTGACAGGCAAATTTTGCTTGAGTGACACAAGATATGTGCGCTCAACTAAAGGCGCGGGATTGCCTCCCGGGTCAGAGGCTCCCGGAACAATATGCATATCATAAAAGTCAAAAGGGCAATCCCATAAGATAGCAGCCGATATCCTTTTGTCCTCAATCGCCGCGCAGGCTGACGGGTACGCCCCGCCTCCGGAATGGCCTCCGACAGCGAATTTTGTCAGCCCGAATTCTTTTTCCAAATAATCAATGGCATAACTAAAATCTTTAATCCTTCCCTGCCATTTGGTATAACCCTGGCTTTCGGCACAGCCTTCAAGGTCTATAGCCAAGGCGTATACATGGGCCTTTTGTGAAACCTCTTTCATCAAATCAACCCAATATTCCTTCCTCCCAAAACCCCCGTGAGCAAAAATGAATCCGCTTTTACTCGGGGCCTCCGGAATAAACAGATACCCCACAACCTTTACCCCGTCAAGGCTCGGGAACACAATTTTCCTCATATCGGCAAGCGCGGATTCTCTCCCTAATCCGCAAAGCCCAATAAGCGCCGCGTCAATTAAGCTACCTGCCTGCTTAAAATCCCCTTTTGCTAAGATATCCAGAATCCGCGCGTACTTATGAGGAGGCAAAACCTCATCGACTTTTGCCTGTCCCGATACGGGAATAAGCATTTTTGCCACATTCGCGAGAATATCAAAACGCTCCTGCGCATTTTCCCGGGATGTCGGCTCTTTCTTTACCTCATTCTCAATCTGATCAAATAATTTTTCCGCCTGCGCCTCTTTGGCAAAGGCTCTTTGGCTGCCGCAACATACCAGAAACGCTACAACACTGTAAACAAAAACCGTCTGTAACATCAGCCGTCTCTTATTCTTTATCACTTTTTTTATCCCAACCCTTCCTTTGCGCCTCTTTTTTCAGCATGGCTAAAACCTCGTCATCCTCTACCTGGGTAAAATCACTATAGTATTGTCCGACAGCGGCAAAGAATGAAGGCACGCGCAAACACAGCACCTCATCCGCGTCATGCGCTAACTTGTCTATGGTATCCGCGGGGCCCACGGGTAAGGCGGCAATAAGCCTTTGCGGCTTCTCTTGACGCACAGCCCATAGCGCGGCCTGCATCGTGGCTCCGGTTGCCACCCCGTCATCAGTAACAATGACAATACGGTTTTGCAAGAGCACCCGGGGTAAAATCCCCCTATACTGGAGGATCCTTTGCTTAATCACTTCCATTTGACGCGCCTTTTCCCGCGCGATATAGGTGTCGTCATTACCAAAGGACGCGGCAATCATCTCATTAAGGAAGAGATGGCCGTCTTCGCTTATCGCGCCAAGGGCAAACTCAGGATTAGACTGCGCCCCCAGCTTTCGCGAGAGCACCACATCCAAGTCAGCGTTAAGGCCAGAGGCTATTTCACAAGCTACTACTAAACCGCCACGGGGAATTCCCAAAACAACCGCGTTAGCGTTCTGAAATCTTTTCAGCTCCCGCGCAAGGAATAAACCCGCTTCCTGCCGATTGCTAAAAGGCTCATCGCTTTGCGAAATGATACGCGCTTTTTTCATGAGCAAACATTTATGAAGTATCGTCCTCTTCCAAAACCTTCAGGAACGCCTCCACCACCTTGGGATGAAACTGCGTGCCGCTATTTTTCTTAAGCTCACCTATGGCATGCTCTTTGCTTAACGCCCAGCGGTAAGCACGGGGCGACGTCATCGCGTCATAAGCATCAGCAACAGTAACAACAGCCGCGAGGATATTGATATTCTTTCCGCTTATTTTATCGGGATAGCCGGTACTGTCATAACGCTCGTGATGATTCCTTACGATCGCCAGCATCTCCTCGGTTAAGACCACGGGCTTGAGGATTTCTTCGCCGATTTCCGGATGTTTACGGACAATTTCCCACTCCGCGTCAGTCAATTTCTCCGGCTTATTCAATATATGCTCATGAATGGCTAATTTCCCGATATCATGTAAGAGCGCGGTATCCTTAACCAGCTTGACTCGTTCCGGAGGAAGCTGCATCGCTACGGCAATCTGCTGCGCGTATTCCGCGACCCGCTCCGAATGTCCTCTGGTATAGGTATCTTTTGCCTCTAAGATCCTGACAAAAGACTGCACCGTGCAATAAAAAAAATCCAAAAGCTTTTTCTTTGATTCAAAGAGGCTCTTTGCCATTTGATTAAATGACTTAGCCAGCTCACCTATCTCATTAGAGCTCTTAACTTTTACCTCATACTGCAGGTCTCCTTCGGCAATATGGCGGGTGCCCTCCACTAATTTATGTATAGGCTTGGTAATCCTGCCGGAAATAAACATCCCTAAGACAAAAGAAACCATAATTCCCAATAGTAATACCAACAGCGAGCGTGTCCGCACTGCCTGTTCAATCCGGTATACGGTATCCGCGGTAACATCCACCCCTAAAACAGCTACGGCCTTACCGTCTTTATCCCTGATCGGGGCATACCCGGAAAGGGTCACGCCCCATTCATCGCGTTCAAGCTTCTTATCCGCGGACGCTCCGTTATAAGCCTTGAGCATTTCCGGAAAACGCCAGGCCTTGTATTTATCTCCTGGGTATGAAGTCACTCCATTGCCCTTTATTTTCTCGATATACGGGGCGATATCAACGATAAACTGCCAGATGCCTTCTTCTTCGGTTTTGGTTAAGGTATAGGCATATTTTATGGGCGGGTTCACCCGCTTGATTTGCTCTAATTTTTCGGCAATAGCCTTATACTCCGGAGTCTCCATCCCCTCTCTGTTAAGCGGGATGCGCATCAGAGTATCAGCATCAACCATCAGGCTCGCGGTCTGGGCGATAATCATAAGCTTGTTTCTTAAGTCATTGAATTGGAGACGGAGGGTATAGCGATAGATAAGGAAATTACTCATTGCCCCGGCAAAAAGCAAGGAAACAATGATTACCATGGTAACCTTAGTCTGAAAGCGCCTTAAAAAGGGAATGGATGTCTTCATGTTTAGTAGAAATAGTATAGCATGAAACTTTTAGCTGTAGAAGAATTTCTTCTTAACCTGAAAATGGAGCCCACCCGGGCTAAGGTCTTACTGAAATTCTCGACCTCTGTTATTAACTCTTTAACTCCTTGTTCTTTTTTTCTTGGCCTTTTTCTTTCTTCTCGATAATCTCCTGAGTAATCCTTTTTGATTGCGCATTGCCTTTTACAATGACATAAATAAAGAAAAATACCGCTATGCCTAAAAGGCCATATGCCGGCCAGTCTTGTTCAACATTTATGTACATGGCAATCCTCCTGTTTATACATATACGACGTCTTGCGGATAATATAAGGAAAGAAACAAAAGCATATACTCTTTTAAATGGCGGGTAATCAAAAAGTTATTGCGCACATGCTCTCTGCCGTTTTCGCCTAATTTCCTGGCGTAGTCCGGGCTGTGAAGGAGCTGTTTTAAGGCAAAGGCCGCGCCGTCCACAGAATGGCAAAGCATGCCTGAGTATTTATGCTTTATCTGTAACGGTATGCCTCCCACGTTAGAAGCGACCACAGGCTTTGCCTTCCATAACGCCTCGCTCACCGTGAGGCCAAAACCTTCTTTAAGCGACTTTTGGATAATCACGGTTGATGCCCTCTGCAGGGCGTTGACCTCAATATCGTTTTGGGGAAGGAGCAGAATGTGGATATCGCTGTCCGCCTTTGCCTTTTCCCTCGCCTCTTCCAAAACCTGCAGCCCTTCAGGGTCGTCTGCCGCGGAGCCTCCCGCCAAAACCAGCCGGCAGTCAATATAACGCTTCACCTGCAGGTATGCTTCAATCACTCCCAAAGGGTCCTTTAAACGGTCAAAGCGCGAGATTTGGGTAAGAATCGGCTTATCTTTGGGAATAGCATACTTCCGTAAAACCTTATCAATCGTTTCCTGAGGCAGTTCTATATTCTTATCGCTTAACGGGTCGATGGAAGGGGAAATAAGGAATTGTCTTATGGGAAGGCGCGGGGAAAAGCCGGGCGCGGAAAATACCGCGGCATCATACTGAATGATAAAATTCTTCAAGAACTCCCAGACGCCCATATGCGGGTTTGATACATCGATGTGGCAACGCCAAATCCACTTATTCTCTTTTTTCTTTGTGACGAGCGCGATCGGCTGGGGGTCATGAACAAACACAATGTCACCGTAGGTATCAAGCTCCTCAATATTCTTTTGGCTTGTTTCCATAAAGATATCAAAATCTCTCTGGGTAACCGCGTCAGGCCTTGCGTGCAGGACATTGTGGAATTTCTTCGTAACCCCGAAGAATTGCTCTCCTCCTTTTATCAGATCCCAACGCGTATCAACCCCCAATTCCCGCAAAAACGGCACCATCCGGTTTAATATCTCAGCCACGCCGCCCCCTACCGCGGTAGAATTGATATGCTGAATCACCTTGCCCTTAAGCCTGTCAGCGATAAGCCTTAAATCATCAACGGTAGATTGCCCTACGATAGGAATATATTCATCTATTTTTGCCATATCAACTCTCAAGGCGCGCTTTTACCATGGCGATAAGCGCCTTACGCAAATCTTCCAGCGTATGGGTATAAGGGTCAAGCCTGGCGATTTTTACTGCCAGCGCCTTATCGCCAAGGGAATCTTCCATCCAACGCGAAAAATCGTTTGTCTTCTTCTCTAAGCGCAGGCGCGCCTCAAACACGTGATAGTAGATAGATTCAATGGTTATCTTATGCAGGCACTCAGCAAATTCTTTTAGATCACCAGCGCTATAAGGCGTGGGAAACACAAAACTTACGGTTTTCATAAAGTAAAATTCTTCGTTCTTACGCGAGAACTTAAGTTTTGACAAAGGGTTACCCTCCATATACTCTTCAATAACCATAATTATCTTTTCTCTCAAGGAGCGGATATTAGAAAAGTGCATCGTGTCAATGCTCGCCAATTTCTCGCCCAACTCATCTTCGCCAAGCGCCTCGGTTACCCAATAGGCAAAATCATTGGGCGGCTCAGGAGACAGATATTGGTGCTGCTGGAGAAACCTGTGGGTATGGTGGTAAATAGAAGCGCCGCCCACTTCTTTTATCAGGCTTAAAAACTGAGACAAGATAGATGCCCTTAACCCGGTTAACTCAGTTAAGTGTAACCTGGTAAAAAACCGAAACGGCTCTTTAGCTTTATATAGCTCTGCCATATTTATTTGTATACCGCGATAAAAAGTGCCGCGATATATACAAGATACACTAAAAGCAGTATTATTCCTTTTTTACGGGTAAAGCGAAGGCTCTTAAACCCCAAGAAAAACATAACGAGGGTAATGGCCATCGCGGATGGCATATTAAAGAAAAGTGTCTGGGTATCAATAGTTAAAGGATTCACTAAAGCCGAAACCCCTAACACTAAAAGTAAATCCAATATGCTCGCGCCAATGATATTGCCGACAGCTATATCACTATGCTGCTTACGGCTTGAGACAATAGTGGTAAAAAGCTCGGGCAAAGAAGTGCCTAAGGCAATCAGGGATAAGCCTATCACTGCGGGAGGCACCCCCAAGAAACGCGCGATATTAATGCCCGTAGAAACAAGGCCGTAACGGGCGATAATAACCGTGGCTATTCCTCCTATCAGAAACAGAAAGAACCCTTTTTTTAGAAGGTTGCTATTCTCCGCGGCATTGGGGATATCAACTTTAAACTGTTTCCTGTGTTTAAGCGCTAAATGATAATTGTACCCCAGAAAGAGCGCCTGCAGTACAAGCAAAATAACCGCTTCTTTACGGTCAAGCTTCTTATCAAGGATAAAAAAATAAACAACGATTAAGGCGGCGATGAGGAACCCTACTTTGGAGTTAAAATCCTCCCTCTCAACCTTAATATCTCTGAGTATCGCCCCAAAGGCGAAGACTAATCCGATGTTACAGATACAGGAGCCGATAGCATTCCCCACCGCCAAGCCAACCTCTCCCATCGCGCTTGAGGTAACCGAAACAACAAGCTCCGGAGAAGTAGTCACCAGGCTTACAATGGTCGCGCCTATAAACACCTTGGATAGCCTAAGGGCAAGAGATATCTCAAGCGCTCCCTTAATAAACAATTCCGCGGACTTAAGCAGCAAAAATCCCGAGAGTATAAAAATGGCAAAATTAACGGCTATGCCCATAGCCCTTGCATCCTTTCTAAAACCATACCCACCTCAGCTGTATCCTTCACATAATACTCGGCCGAGGAATCTTTTTGGCTATCTACCACAATCGTCAGCCCTTTGTTTTTCAATACCTTAAAGGCATCCTCGTCAGTAGTATCATCGCCGATATACACGGGAAAGACATCTTTGTCTTTTAGAATAAACCGCTGGCGCGCCAGAAGCCACAAAACAACCTTGCCTTTATCCCAATCTACCGGCGGCCTTATTTCAAGGAGCATCTTGCCTGCCCTTACTTTTATTTTCTTCTTATCTACATAGGGAATCGTTGTTTCATTGAAAATATTTTTTATCGCGGGGATATTTTTATCATCGGCTAAGCGGTAATGAAGCGCGAGCGTGAAGCCTTTGTCCTCAATCAATACCCCTTGTATGGCTGAAAGTTTTTTGTGAAGAGCGCCCTTTATCTCATCAATAACCTCCCGATAGCCGGTAAATTCCTGTTTTTTATACTTTATTTTTGGCCCTTCGATTTCAAACCCATGATTACCCACGTAAATAATCTCCTGGATGCCTACGATATTTTTTATATCCTCTAAAGGCCTTCCGCTGATAATGGCAACCTTGCATCCGGGAATTTGCGATAATTCCGTTAAGAGGCTCTTTAACTCCGAAGGCATACGCGCCTTTTGAGGCGTATCAGTAATCGGGACAAGCGTACCGTCATAATCCAAAAATAAAAAGGCATCACGCCCCTTCATTTTTTCTGCGATACTCTCCCAATAATCAAACACATAACGCATGAGAATAAGGGGTCAGGTCTTGAATCTTGACATTATCGCTTCTTATCTTTTGCGGATCACTGTACTCACTTTTGAATAATGCATTCCTAAAAATCAGCAACTTCTTTTTGACTATAGCCGCATCTCTCTACCACTTCGGTTATCTGTTGTTGACGCCACTTCTTTGCTGTAACCCTGCCATTCCAAAACAACTCAGTAAGATGTTCCTATGCATCGCTGAACTCTGAGTATTTCCGTAAGCATATATCAAGATTCAAGACCTGACCCCCTTCTTGCATCTTTCTTAGAACTTTTTTAAGGCGGTTAATTCCGTGATGATATTTGCCGCCCAGCGGTAGACATTATTCTCACTGACTATCTTGCGCATATTTTCCATGCGCTTAATTTTCTCCTCTTGCGGCATCTCAACCGCCAGCTTTATGCTGTCGGCAAACTCTTCTATGGAGTAAGGATTAATCTGCAGGGCGTCCGTCAACTCCCTGGCAGCGCCGGTAAAACTGCTTAAAATCAATACGCCGTTTAAATCCCTCTTTGAAGACACATATTCCTTGGCTACCAAATTCATCCCATCATGAAGCGAGCTTACAATGCAGATATCCGCCAGCTGAAAAAAGGGAGCGATTTCTTCGGGAGAAAAATGCCTTTTCAGGTAGATTATCGGCCTCCAGCTTCCCTCAAGGTGTTTCCAGTTTTTCTTCTCAACCAATTCGTCAATCTCCGCCATAAGGTCATGGTAGCGCTTGATATGGGTACGGCTGGGCGCGGCAAGCTGGATAAACACAAACTTGTTTTTGTACTGCGGATACTTCTCCAGGAATCTGTCAACTGCCAGCATCCTTTCTACAATACCTTTGGTATAATCAATCCTCTCCACGCCTAAAGCGATAATTTTATCCTGGAGGTTGAATTCCTCTTTGATTGTACGTATCTGCTCCGGCGCCACCTTAATAATATTTCCGCTAAAATATCCGTTAACGCTTATAGGAAATGCCCTGATAAAGGTCTCCTTCCCCAAGCGGACCACGCTGAATTTTTCCGTATCTACCCGGGATTCAAGCAGCCTGTTGGCGGTATCTAAAAAATTATTGCAGTGGTTCTGCACATGGAAACCGATTAAATCGCAGCCCAGCATACCGTCCAGGATTTCCTTTTGGTAGGGGCAGATGGAAAAAGATTCCGGCGTAGGCCAGGGGATATGCCAGAATAAAGCAATGGTCGCGTCCGGGCGTTTTTCCTTAATTATCTTGGCCAGCAGGGTAAAATGGTAATCCTGAATGAATATAAAGGGGCTTTTTACCGGTAATTCTTCCAGGATACTTTCCGCGAATTTCCGGTTTACCTCCTTATACATCTGCCAATCGCTTTCACGGAATACCGGACGGGTATGGGTATTATGGCACAAAGGCCATAACCCTTCATTGGCAAAGCCGTAATAATAACCATCCTCTTCTTCTTTCGTAAGCCACACCCTCTTTAAGATATAGCGGTTATCTTCCGGAGGCACACCGAGCTTATTCTTTGAGTTGGTAAATTTTTTGTCGGCGTTACCGCTTCCGTGGGCAATCCAGGTCCCGCCACAGGCGCGCAATATCGGGTCCAATGCCGTAACCACGCCGCTTGCCGGACGAATGCACCTGGGCATGCCAAATGCCTCATCTATCACATGCATAAACGGCTCCCGGTTAGAAACGATAAACAAGGCATTCTCTCCCAGCTTCGCCCGGATAAGGTCGCGAAGCTTGCCTTCAGTCCATAGCTCTTCCTTTTGTAAACGCACCTCGGCTTCCTCAGAGATAGTCTTGCGCGCGACCCTTAGGCTTAAGGCAACCTGTTCAACCTCGCTTGCCAATTTTCCCAATTCTCCCCTATCCTTCACCGGGTGCGCGTGGCTTATGTCTCCTCTCTGGAAATGCTGAAACCATTCGGTAAGCTGTTTTACCGGCAGGATAAAAATCCGCCACTGGATAAGCAAAGATACCAGCGCGATCAACACTACTAATATAATCAAGGTAAGGCTGATACGCCTCCACCATTCGGTAAGCATGGCAAAGACATAAGAAGTATCATAGATGACTTCAACCAAGCCTACGGTGTTATTCTCATCATCCATAATAGGCATGATATAGCTGTAGACCGAATATTGCTTAAATGTCTCTAAGCTCCCCCTGGGGGTTTTATTCTCCAATATCTCAGCGATATACGGCTTCTCTTTTTCCTTCCAATCCTCAAACCGCTGAGTAATCACGACAATCTTTCCTTCCTTATCATATATGGCGCAGCCCTGTACACGCTCCCGCAATTGAAAGCGGTCAGCCAGGCGCTGGGCACTGCGCAAATCGTTGTTTAACAAGCTGTATCTGGCGGATAACTCCATGCTTTCGGCAACTGCCCTGGCCTTTCGCATAAGGTCATCCCGCAACTTTTCTTCTTGGAAACGCACCTGTATCACGCCAAAAACGGTAAACACTATCGCGACTATAATCAGAAGAGGCAGGATAAATAGCAAGAGTTTCTTCATAGCGCATCCTTTCCTAAAACAAACAAAAAATGCCATCCCGCGTTATACGCAAGATGGCGGCCCGACCATCAATGAATCCTCTGGAAACATACCTTGCTTCCAGACCCTAATGTTGCTAAGTTATTTTTTATATACTAACTATTATATCTCCTCTTCTTATAAAAACAAGATATTTAATCTCACGCCTACTTGCCGCTATTTTCCCCCGATTCCCGGAATGCCTTCAACTTATCAATAATCGGCTTTATCTCAACCCAGGTTTTCTGAGGGATATGGCGCTCAAGGGTATCCAAATCCACCTTGCTTTCTAATTCCGCGATACTCTGCTTGATTTCTTCCAAAAACCGCTCTTTTTCGCCGCAGGCGGTATGCAGGCGCATCAATTCCCGCTGCAGCTCATTACTTCTTTCCTCAAAGAACACAGCGTTCTCTCTCGCGCTGAGAAGTTCTTTTTGAAGAGAAAATACGCTGAACCCTAAAACAATCACCACTACAGCCAAAAGTATAAGAAACGTTGACTTCATATTTTAATATGCCTTTTTAAATTCTATGTATCGTGTCATTTCTTCATAAAAAACCAAGGAAAAAACGATATTACAAGGTCAGCTTACGCTGGCCCCTACATTATGACATTACTTTATGTAACAGCGTACCATTACAGTGTAACATAAGTTATTGAATTTCCTCCCCCTTGATGGGGGAGGATAGGTGGGGGTGATATTAGTCGGGCATCTCCCTCCCCTAACCCCTCCCATCAAGGGAGGGGAAGAGTTAAAAACTTTTGTTACTGTGTACTATTGCACCGTTAAATTAATTCTTATATGTTAACGGAGCACTATTTTGGGGATTTGATCCTGCAGGAAAGCCAATATAAGAATCCTACGCACACCGCGCCGCCGACGATATTGCCTAAGGAAACCACGAAAATATTTTTCCACGCGCCTAACCAGGTAACGGTTTCAGGATGAGGCAAGAACAAGGCAAGCGGTAACAGGGCCATATTGGCGACGCTATGCTCAAAACCGCAGGCGATAAAGGCAAACAGGCACCAGAAAATCAGGATACACTTTGCGGCGTCACTTTTGGTGCGGCTTGAAGTCCACATGGCGAGGCAGACCAACCAATTACACAACAGGCCTCTAAAAAATAGTTCGCTTGCCGGAGCCAGCATCTTGGCAGAGGCAACGCTTGCCACAAAATCCGCTTTTTGCGCCATTACCCCCGAAAGCGCGGTTAAAACCGCAAGCCCAACGGAACCAATAAAATTTCCTATCCACGACCAGCCCCACACATTCAACAAATCGGCTACAGTGACTTTCTTTTCAAGAACCCCTATTGCCATAGACATATTGTTCCCGGTAAAAAGCTCTGAACCGGCAAATATTACTAAGGTAAGGGCAATGCCAAAAGAAAGCCCCATAACTAAGCTGACTACCGGAGCATTCGCGTTTGCTAAAGGCGCGCCAACAGTAAAAATCAAAATTATCCCAAAGCCCACATATACGCCGGCAAGGATACTTGCCACTAAATAAGCGAGCCGGGATTTTTTCAGGTATGAGCTTTTTTCAACGCTCAAAGCCGCTATATTGTCTAAAGCCTCATGATACATATACTATTAGTACAGTGTAACATAAGTTATTGAATATCCTCCCCCTTGATGGGGGAGGATAGGTGGGGGTGATATTAGTCGGGCATCTCCCTCCCCTAACCCCTCCCATCAAGGGAGGGGAAGAGTCAAAAACTTTTGTTACTGTGTATTAGTGCTCCGTTAACTTAATTCGTAATAGTTGCGAAGGTTAACTCCGCACTTCCGCTAGCCCGCCTACGGCGGGCTTCAGCGCCCCGCCGAAACGTCGGGGTATTAGTTTTATTATTAAGATAACCGCCGCTTAAGGAAGCCAGGCAATCTTAATTTCGCTCTCTAACGGCTTAAACTCTTTATCCCCAGTGATGACCTCTCCCTTATGAAGCTTTGCCAAAGCGGCGGCAAAGCAATCTGCATAGGATATTTTGTGATTGGCTTTAAAACGAGCGGCTTCTTTGGCAATCTGCGTATCGACATCAATTATTGTAATGGGCAAAGTCCTGATTATTTCTTCTATCTCATCGGCTTTGCGTTGCCCGCACTCGCGTAAGACACTATAATATACCTCCCCAAAATTTACCGATGTCATTAACAGATAGTTGCCTTTTTCCACGGCAGCGATAAAATAGTGCTCCACTTTTTCATACCCGGCCTCTTTTTCTAAAAAGACCATAAGGGCGTGCGCGTCCAAGACCTTCGTCATTGGCTAGCCCTCCATGCCCTTATCTTTCTGGCGCTGAGCGACAAGCATTCTTGAGAGCTTTCCTTTTGTAGGCAGAACCCCGGCAATCTTCTCGAAATAAGCCGGCGTAACCGCTTTAAGGATAAGCTCATCTTCTCTTTCTTCAATATACAATTTTGTTCCCCTTTTGATATTGAGCCTGCGGCGGATCTTAGAAGGTATTACAATCTGCCCTTTTGAGGTTACAACTGCGGTAGTCATTCTTCTTTCCCCTTTCTCAAGAAAAGTATACCATATAGCAAAAAGTATGTCAATAATTATCTGTCTTACTTATTGATGCGCCAACCGGTTATCCTTACTTCCACAATCTTTTGGGATACGGGCATCACTCTTGCATTCATTAACTCTGCATGCAAAATACAGAAACAGAAAATCCCTCTACAAAAGCACCGCTATAGAGGGATTTTCCGGGGATTTATTAAACGAGATTATTGCACAGCCAAATCCGCGCGCACCAAGCCCGCGCCTTGCTCATTGCTGCTTAACCCTAAATTCTCGGCAGTTGCCTCTAATTTATTCTTAACCTCGCTGGGGCCCCAGGCGCCATCGCCATCTGTATCGTAAGCGCCGACTGCGGTAGACAAAACTAATGCCGCCACGCCCACTACGTGCGGGCAAGCCATGCTGGTTCCGTTTAAAGACTTATAATATCCGTCGTTATACGTGGATTTGATAGTGACGCCGGGCGCGGCTATATCAACTTCGGGGCCGAAACTTGAGAAACCCGCCAACTTATCATCCTGCCCAATGGCTGAAACCGCGATTACCTCGGGATATTTTGCCGGATAATTCACCGTATTAGCCGCTCCATCGTTACCCGCGGCGGCTACCAACACCACTCCCGCCGCATAGGTTTTGCTTATGGCATCATGAAATGATTGATTATCTCCTGAAGAGCCAAAACTCATATTCACTACCTGCATCTTGTTATTGATGCACCAGTCAAACCCTTCAATAATATCGGAAAGCCAACCGGAACCGTTTTTCCCCAAAACCTTGACCGCATAGAGGTAAATTTCCGGCCCTACGCCGACAACACCGATACTGTTATCTACCGCCGCGATAATCCCTGCCACATGCGTACCGTGGCCGTTATCATCATTGCCGCTTCTGCGGGAGCTAATGGTATTAACATTGCCTTTTATATTGTTTAACAGGTCAGGATGGTCCAAATCTATACCCGTATCCAGGATAGCCACCTTTACCGCTAAGCCGCCAGTTGTGCTTTGGGCTATTTCGGCATTGATTCTGTCAATTCCCCAAGGCAGTTCTTGGGCAGGTTGGGGCTGAGGTTGTGGTTGAGGCTTGGCAATCGCATTGACGATGATATCTTCATCAATTCTGACAACCTCTGCCTTAGAAAGAAGCGCCTTTTCTGCCTGCTCAGGCAGAAACACCGCCACAGCATTAATAAGGGCTAAAGGCTTGATTACCTGCGCGCCCTGCGACTTTACCAGGGCAATTTGCCTGCCCCTGTCGCTAAAGGCTTTCTCAAAAACCACAATCTTGCGCGATGCCTCCTGCGCCTGAACATCGCCGATACCGCCAGATATCCCGATAAACAAACTACACAAAAACACTAACTTCGCTATTGCCACTGTTTTTTTCTTCATATTAAGCCTCCTTTATTGTTCAGACATATTGTCAAAAGTTTTTACTTTAAATCTTTTTAACTTCTTTGTTTTGAGAGAGTTGTGATAAACAGAGTTCCTCCCCCTTGTGGGGAGGGTTAGGGAGGGGGGGGGGATTTCAAATGCTCAACAATCTTTTGTAAAACCTCATCCCGATTTCCCAGCACATCATGATTCCAAAACCTTAAAATCTCAAACCCTTGATTACTAAGCCATTTATCTCGGACATTATCGCGCTCGCTTTGCGAATGCTGTCCCCCATCAACTTCTACGATTAACTTCCTTTCAAAACATACAAAATCTACTATATATTGACCAATAATGGACTGCCTGCGGAACTTTACCCCAAGGCTCTGGAAACGGAGGAAATACCAAAGATACTTTTCAGCTTCAGTAAGATTATTTCTTAATTTTCGGGCAGTGTTTGTCAAAACTCCCTTCAAGTTACCCCTCCCCTAACCCCTCCCACAAGGGGAGGGGAATATTTTCATAACTTCCATCCCTTTTCAGGCATAATTTTCATAAAACTTTTAACATTATCATTGTTTTATCTCTTACGCCATCCGCGCCATTTACACACCTCCGCGGTGTGGTTCCACACCGCGGGGGTGTGGTCAAGGTTGGGTGTGGTCAAGGTAGCAAAAATGCGATGCTATTTTTTTAGCATAAGCGTGATAATCCGGTTGGTATTTTTATTACGCAGGGTAACGGTGGTAGCGGTTACCTTGGCAATAATGAACGCCCCTACCATATCCCCTTCGCGGCGGACTTCACCGTTAAGGATAGTCCAATTACGGTTGCCTCCCAAGATAATACCGTCTAAGGTAAATTCAGTCTTCTTAGGGTCGGCTTTCTCAAAAGTCTTCTGTATCTCCAGCTGGCGAACATCATATTCCAAATCGGGTATACGGCTGACTAAGAGCCTCTTTTCCTTAAGGGAAACAAACTCTTGTGCCTGCGACTTACTTTTCTTAACTAAGGCAACAATAAGAAAAACACTGCCCACAATTAAGACTAACCGCAAGGTTAGCGCTACATCCTTAGCCAATAACCGGAGAAACTTATTTCGCATTTTCTAACGCCTTTACTAACCCCTTGGCATATTCGTAATCCGAGATATTAAAAGCCGAAGCCACCTTTTTCGCTTCAAGGCTTTGGATAACAAGCTTAGCTATTAAGCCGGCAGACATAAGAAGACAGAGAATAAGAAGAACGGTGGTTATTTTCAATAATGCCGCGCGCTCTTTCACTGTAACCGTATAGCCCTTGGTGAGATTTATCTTAAAAATACTGCTCTCCGCAAGGGAGCACGCCGGGCTGTCTGTGCCATCGCCTTCCTGCGCCGTAACGTCAAATACCTGCTCCAGCTTCTTAAGCAGTTGTTCCTTTGCCTGGGCCTGGCCGCGAACATACAGCGCGTCCAACTGCTTGGATGCGCTTTTTGAACAGCTGTACTTCAGGGAATTAATGACTTCCTGCTCCGCCTCGCGTAAGTCATCGTAATTAATTTCTCTCAGCAAAACACAAAGGCCGTTATCAAAAACCGCAAGATACAGCTGGTTTGCCCCGGAAAACATCAGGATGCCAAAGGTATTAGACTGAAGTTTATTCTTTAAGAAAAAAGAATTGACCGCGGAAATAATCCGCGCGGACATTGAGGAAATCCTCAGGCCATGGCTATCACAGCAAGCAATATACTCTTCTATAAGCTTCTTGGGAGCCGCGACAAAGATACCGCTTAGCTTACCGTTTTCTGCCTTGACCAGCTGATATTCCAGCTCGATTTCCTGGGGCTTGATGTGCAGGAGCTCAACCGCCTCTAAACGCAGGGCATCCTTGAGTTCCGATTTCCTGATAGCGGGAAGCTCAAACTGCCGTACCAGAACTTGAGCTCCGTAGACGCTCAAGCCGATAAAACCCTCCTGTAACGGCTTATCAGCAAGCAATTTCGCCAATTCCTCGGGAGAGGAAACCTCCAAACACTGCATAGTTTCTTTAGCCATACTCATCAATCAATTAATCCACTTCCTGCCAGTTTAAAACGGTATATCTTTCCTCTCCCGTCTGTTGGCCAAGCGCCTCATCGTAATGCACAAACACAGTTCCATCTGTAGTTATATTCTGGCCTATAATCGCGCCAAATGCGGTAAAATTACCACTAAGCTTTATATCAGCATTAGGGGCATAAATAATACCATAAAAAGAGTCTGTCCCTGAAGCCACTATCTCCTGCCCTGAGCCTCCGGTGCCATATATAAAGAAGTTCTCGGGGATGCCCGCTTCATTGATAACTCCCCCTCCTGTAATCCTAACATCGCCATCAGCATATATCTTAATCGGCCCGGTGCTAGAATTAGAAATACGAATTTCCACATTAGGGGAAGAAGTCATATCAATAGAATCAGTGCTGTTGGGGGTAAGATAAATATTGGCAGGGCCGGTAATGGTCAATGTATCCGTGCCACTTAAATCAATACCGGTAAACTTATAATTACCCGCATTTAAGGATCCTTCTGACATAGTACCCCCTGAAGGTAAGCTTATCAGCTGATTAGGAATAACTACTGTCGATAATAGCTCGGCAGCATTCTCTGTTATTGTCCCGTTCACATTGTAGGAAGCTCCCGAAACATCTACATCCCCATTGGCACCCACATTCCCTTCATCACCTGTATTATTTCCCCCATAGGTTCCATTAGACGAATCATAGCTATCAGTAGTAAGGTTCCCATTAATTTGTACAGTATCATTAGCAAATAAGGCATACTTAAAAAATAAATTATCTCGGATATTTACCTGTACCGTCCGCTTAAAATATTGTCCCGTCCTAGCCGGAACATATCCAGTAGCCCTGATTACAGGGAAATTCGCATTATAAGCAGAAATGTTCACATCATAATCCCCGATGGTTTCGTTTCCTGAAAACGTAGTAAGGTTACCTTGAAAAACCCTCGTTCCATTTATAATACTCCAGTCAGGCCAGGTGCTAGTATTAATATTAAATTCCCAGAGGGTTTTTTCAATACCTGCTTCAGCCAGCCAAAAGGCTTTAGACGAGGCAACCTTTTTCTCTATCTCCTGGCTTTGCGTCCCGGCAAAATACACCGCGCCAAACCCTAAAAGGGTAAATGCCAGGATAAACCCCGTGCTTATTGCCAGGATTGAGCCCCTTTTGTTAGCCATCAGTTTCTCTCCATCGCCTGTGTTGTAAGATTAAATGGCACCGTAACCTTTCTATAACCAAGGTTAATAACCTTCTGTCCGCTTAAAGTCACATTAAAGAGTTTACCACTTTGCGGGCTTACTGAAAAATCAAGCGTTTCACCTAAAGAGGTATCCATCTTTAAAATAAGAATGTCTGCATTAGTAGCGGTATCAGTATAGATAAAATCAGAGCCGTTTTTCTTGAAAACAAAATTATCCGCGGTAAGAGTATCCGTTGCGTTATCAGCGTTTGCTATGAGCGCCTGGCGCACATTCCGCTGTATTAAACTAAAGCCATAAAAAATATCGTTATATGCCTCGGCTTCCTTACGCGATTTTTCATAAGAACCTATACCGCTTGAAGAAATCACTCCTATAATCAAGACAATCACTGCCCCGATAGCTAAACCTACTACCAGCTCAATTAAGGTAAACCCCGTTAGAGAACTTTGTTCTCTAACGGTTCCCGCTGACGGTGGCATTAAACCACCGTCAGCGGCTATATCTTTTCCACCACCGGCTTTGTCGGTGGCTTTCTCTAACGGGGTAAACCCTTTTAAAATCTCTCTCATCGCTTGGCAATATAAGTAGCTATCGTCACGTCCTGCTGTGTTCCAAACTTACTCGTCTCATTCCGGTAAGTCCTTATCTGTACCTTTTTATAAGCAATGCCAACATTGGGGGGGCCAAAAACATCAACGACATATATTTCCTGTTGCCAACTTAAACCACCGATAGTTACATTTTCCCCCGCGCCGGCCCAAGAGTTTATTAGGGAATAATCGCTGTTTTTTATCTCCTCCATCTTGGCATTCGCCAATTCCGCGGCGATTCTTTTATGGGTGGCTCCTGCCAAATGCCCGGTAGAATAGAAATAGAAAGCCATACTGCCTACCATGGTAATGGCAAGCAGTATGACCGAAATCAAACATTCAATAATGGTGAAGCCTTTACGCATTTTTGAAATTTACCAAGCGCTCCAGTCTGTACCACCGTTATAGCTGACAAAGGTGCGGCCGCTATTATCCATCTGCAACCGAAATGTTGAAACAACAGTATTCTGTACTGCGCAGTCTGTATCATCAGCTACACAAACCTCACTTGCGCTTCCATCAGCTAAAATCCTAAAGCCGACAGGGGCCCCAGGGACACCAGCTTGAGCATCAGTAAGGCCGAGTGTCCAAGCAGGAGTAGTTGCGTCAACGCTAAAAGCGGCATTAGAAAAATATTGGGCAACAGCGGCATCTACAACAACACCCGCAGTAGCAGGGGTAGGAACTCCCGCTGTAACAGTTGTAGGAAGTTGACTATCGATATTACCACTAGTAATATCAAAAAACGTATTGCGTGCCACACTATAATCCCTCTGTGCTTGACGCACCAAACTCATAGTCGCTACAGCCTCTGACGCCCTCGCCCTTCTGGTATTTGCCAGATACAGCGGTGTTGCTACTGCCGCCAAAATACCGATAATTACCAATACCACCAATAATTCCACCATTGTAAAACCTTTTTTCTTTGCTCTCATCTTACTCTCCTTTTCCTAATTACTGTTTTATTATCAAGCGAGACATCCCCTCGCGTTCGTTTTCTCTTTACAAAAATACTTTTCCCTCATCACCCCTTTCCCTATAATTAGCGCACTGCCGATGACAGATGAAAAATCGGCAGGTAAAGCGCTAAGACCACAATTAAAACTACTCCTCCAATTAAAATAATAAATACCGGCTCAATCAGGGAGCTGAAATTATTCAGGGTTACCTCAAGCTCCTCATCGTAATATTCGGCACTACGCTTAAGCATATCATCCAACCTTCCTGACTTCTCGCCTACGGTAATCATCTTAGCGACTACCTTGGGAAATACCGCGTGCGCCCTCACTGCTTCGTCAAGAGAGCCTCCGGAAATAACACTGGCGCGTATCTGGGAAATGACCCGCATGAGAAAAAGGTTATTGACTACTCCCGAAGAAATGAGCAGGCTTGAAGATATGCCTACGCCTCCGGAAAGCAGGATGCTTAAGGTATGGCAGAAACGGGAAATAAATGCCTTTAAAAAGAGCTTGCCGAAAATAGGAAGCCTTAACACAATGGTATCAAAGCGGTAGCGTATCTTGGGGATTCTTAAAAGATACCATGCCACAATCCAGAATATAATTGAAAAAAGTATTCCCCACAAAACATTCCTTAAACAGAACTCGCTGATTCCCACCACAATACGCGTAAGGAGCGGCAGCTTTGCTCCTGCCTGGGCAAAGATGCCTTTAAACTTTGGAATCAGAAACAAGACGATAACAGCAACAACAAAAATCAGGAAACCGGTCAGGAATACCGGATACATCATAGCACTTCTGAACTTTTCCTTCATCCGCTCGAAATTTTCCAGGTATTTGGCTAAATCGCCAAGGGTCCTTCCTAAATTACCGATTTCCTCACCCGACTTCACCACTGCCACAAAGGTGACCGAGAATATCCGGGGGTATCGGGAAAGCGCCTGGGAAAAATGCTCGCCGGCGCTGATATGACTCACCAGATCCTCAATCACCGCGCCAAAAGAGGCGTTCTCCATATCTTCGGCAAGGGTGCTTAAGGCCTCGGTAAGCACTATTCCCGCATTGAGCACGGTAGAAAGCTGGCGGGTAAAAGCGGCTAACTCCCGCCCGGTAATCTTACGCTGGACTCTGATGCCGCTTCCTTTAGTGTCTTTCTTAGAGGATTTTATTTCAGTAATATGTAGCGGTACCAGCCCCTGGTTTTTCAGGCGGCTGACCAATACCTCAAGGGTATCCGCGCTGGCTATCGCGTTGACATGCTTTCCGTTTTTATCGTAGACGGTATATTTAAATTCCATGTAGTGCACAGTAACAAAAGTTTTTAACTCTTCCCCTCCCTTGATGGGAGGGGTTAGGGGAGGGTGCCCGACTAATATCACCCCCACCTTTCCTCCCCCATCAAGGGGGAGGAAATTCAATAACTTTTGTTACACTATAGTAGTACTCCGTTAACTTAATACTTAGTAGTATATAGCGCCCTCATCACTCCACTGCTTCCTGGGTTACCCGCAGGACCTCATCCGGAGTTGTAATTCCTTCTTTAAGCTTTTCAATGCCGCTTTCCCGCAAGGTTTTCATGCCGCCTAACTTTGCCTGGCGCTTGATTTCTTCGCTTGAGGTGCGGCTAAGGATAATGCCGCGCATGGCGTCGTTTAAGGTAAGCAGTTCAAAAAACGCGATCCTTCCTTTATAGCCGCTGCGCATGCATCGAGGACAGCCTTCGCCCTTAAAAAAGGCAAGCTCCTCTTTTCCCAAAGCCAAGCCTGCCAGTACCGACTTATTCACCTTGTACTCTTTACGGCATGAAGGACAAATACAGCGGGCAAGCCGCTGTGCCAACACACCTACCAAAGACGAGGTAATTAAAAACGGCTCTACCCCCATATTGATAAGGCGCACTATCGCGCCCGCGGCATCGTTGGTATGCAGGGTGGAAAAAACCAGATGGCCGGTAAGCGAGGCGTGTATGGCTATCTCGGCGGTTTCCCTATCGCGGATTTCGCCTACCATAATGACGTCCGGGTCCTGGCGTAAAATAGAGCGCAGGCCTCGGGCGAAATCAAAGCCGATTCCTGAATTGACCTGGGATTGCTGGATAAAGGGGAGGCGGTATTCAACAGGGTCCTCCAAAGTAATCATATTCTTCTCGGAAGATTTAATCTCGTTTAAAGAGCTGTAGAGTGTCGTGGTTTTTCCGCTTCCGGTGGGGCCGGTAACCAAGATTAAGCCGTAGGGCATATTGATAAGCTTGCGGTAGCGCTCGCTATCAAAAGCGTTAAAGCCTAACTGTTCCAAGTTGAGTAAGGGGCTTGAGGTATTTAAAAGCCTCATCACGACACTTTCCCCGTAGATAATAGGAAAGCTTGAGGTACGGATATCAATTTCGCCCGCGCCTACTTTGAGCTTAAACCTGCCGTCCTGGGGCAGGCGGCGCTCGGAGATATCCAGGTCTGCCAATATCTTGATGCGGGTGATAATAGCCGCGAGCATGCTCTTAGGCGGGGCGTCCATGTCATACAATACCCCGTCAATACGGAAACGCAGTTCCACCTTATCCTGCTTTGGCTGTAAGTGTATATCGCTGGCATCGCTGTTTAAGGCCTGGACAATAAGGGAATTAACGTATTTGACTACCGGAGGGTCGCTGGCCTGGATACGCAGTTTTTCAGACTCTTCCGTTTTTCCCGGCTGTAATTCCGAACTGACATAATCATCAATATTTTCTTTTAAACGCGGCAGTTGGTGATAGCAGTATTCAATTGCCTCATGGAGATCTTGTTCTATGGCGACCCTTGCCTTAACCTTATAGCCGGTCTTGATTTTGACCGTATCTTCTGCCACTACATCCAAGGGGTCAAACATGGCAATGGTCAATAACTTATCTTCCAAAGCAAGCGGCAGGATAGTAAACCGGCGCGCCATTTCTTCAGGAATAAGCGCGACCGCATCGGGCTTGATTGCCTTATAGATATTTTTAATGTCAACAAAGGGGATATTGAAAAAAGAGGCGAGAAAAGGCGCCATTTTATTGCTGGAGACAAAACCCATTTTGATGACAATGTCGCCAAAGCGCTCTTTGGTCTTTTTCTGCTCGATTAAGGCTGTATCTAATTCTGTTTGGGAGAGTAAACCGTTTTTGAGTAATGCCTGGCCGATTTTCATAGTTCCTGTAGTGATTGGAGAAATATCCTTGAGAAATTAGTAACAGTTCAACTCTTGGAAGCATTCGTGTCACTGCGAGGAGCGGCAGCGACGAAGCAGTCTCTTTATAAGATTGCTTCGCCCCTTCGGGGCTCGCAATGACACCGACGGACACTTCTAAGAGCTAAACTATTTCAGAAATTATGTGTAGCGAAACTGCTTGACTATTGCCAAAAAGTCAAAAAACTATTTTTTTGAACAATCCAGAGAGTAAGCCTATGATAGTCTTTAAAGTATACCATATTTTTACAAAATGTCAACTTGAATCGTAAGTTTATTTATTCCTAAGAGTTACATGCCTAATGGAGCCCGCCCGGACTAAAGCCTGGGGTTCTTTTTCTTCTTGCCCCTTCGGGGCGGAATCCCGACCGACTCTTTTCTGTCCCGACCGGCCTGTTCCGACCGAAACGTCGGAAAGCGTCGGGATAAATTTGCGCTCCTTCTCTTTCTTGTACAACATAGTGTATTGTCCCATAAATCCCTTTACTCATGAAATCTTATTTACAGTAGTTCAGTTAACGAATTACCCTCTCCCTTCGAGGGAGAGGGTAGGGTGAGGGAGAAATAACCGTCTACACCCTCCCCTTACCCCTCCCATCAAGGGAGGGGAATAAGTAAAGAAGCGTTAGGGACACTACAATAGTTGCTTAAAGTCGCTCTTGCCGTGATTACGGCAAAAGGGCGCGTTTCTCAGGCCTCTATCGGGTTTAATAATTTTCTGCCAGAAGCTCAAAATGGGCTTGAGGGTGGCTGCAGGCAGGGCATTCCCTGGGGGCTTCCGCGGACTCAATCACGTAACCGCAATTGATACAGTGCCAGGTAACGCTTGAATTCTTTTTAAACACCTGCGCGTTGGTAAGGTTGTTGATCAACTTTCTATAGCGCGACTCGTGGAATTTCTCGGCCTTGGCAACCTGTTCAAACGAACGCCCAACCGCCGGGAATCCCTCATCCTTTGCTACCTTGGCAAAATCCTGATAGAGTAGCGTCCACTCCATATTTTCACCCGCGGCCGCCGCCTCAAGGTTAGTTTTGGTGTCTTTGATGGCACCTGCCGGATATACCGCAGTTATTTCTACATCCCCGCCTTCAAGATGCTTGAAAAAAACCTTCGCGTGCTCTTTTTCATTTTCCGCGGTTTCTGTAAAAATATTAGCAATCTGCTCATAGCCCTCTTTTTTGGCGGCAGAGGCAAAATAAGTATATCTATTGCGCGCCTGAGATTCCCCGGCAAACGCCTTAAGCAAATTCTGCTCGGTCTTTGTACCTTTGATTGATTTTGACATCCTGTATCCCTCCTTTATTGTTTGTTCATAACCTCACACACTACTACACCATGACATTAATTATCGCAAAATAACCAAACATCAATTTCCAATCACCAAATAATAACCACTGTGCCAATAGCCAAGCGCACTTCTAGACAGTTACATTCATTTATTTTATACGGTAATTTGTAGCGGTTGCCGTAAGGCAACGATATTACAAGGCCTACTTACGCATGGAAAGAAGCGCGGACCAAATCTTCACTCTTAATACCCGCAGACAGGCGGGGCTCGCAAGACGGAAAGTGGCTTTTTCAACAGCCTCAAGCTATCCCCGTTTAACATATTCATCAAAAGGTAAAACAAAAAAGCGCCGGGCGAAAACCGGCGCTTGGCTCACCTCTATCTTCTTGAGCCCCTGGTAACTATATTTTTTTCGGCTGGCAGACTTCAGACTTTTTCGCGGCAACCCTGCCACAGCCTCCACACACATAGGAAAGCTTTTCCAACTTTGGCTTGCAGACGTGCCGGGGGTCACCAACCACATTACCGCAATATTCACAGCTATAGGCCTTATCTGAAGTCAACGGGGTACAAAGATGCCCTTTGTTGAAAGCAGACGCGCCGCAGGTTGAACAGACATATTTCTTTTCCATTATACGTTTCTCCTTTTTTATTGCCTTTCCACTCCCCTTTTCAATATACCGGATAGCCCCTTCAGGGCAAGCAGGAATACAAATACCGTCAAGATCGCATTTTTCATCATCAATGACTGCCGTGCCATTTTTGACAGAAATAGCTTTCTCCGGGCATACCTTCATACATTCACCGCTTAAGCGGCATTTCTTAGAATCTATAAAGACTCTCATCGTATGCTATCCCCTCCTGCGAAAACGGCCAAAGCTTGGCCTGCGGTGACGATTAAATCCTATGCCGCCATGAGGCCGCCTGGCCGCAGGAGCATGGTGATACTGCTCGAATTCTTCGGTCGGAATTTCCGGATGTTTAACTACCGGCAGCTGCATCCGGATGAGCCGCTCTATACTTTTTACATCGTCCTTCTGGTCGGGAGTGGCAAATGAAATCGCGCGCCCCTCACATCCGGCCCTGCCTGTGCGGCCAATCCGATGGACATAATTCTCAACGTCTTCCGGCAGGTCGTAATTGATGACCAGCTCGATCTTCGTAACGTCAATACCACGAGAGGCAATATCGGTTGCCACAAGAATACGATAGCGGCCGGATTTAAACCCCTCCAAGGCTTCACGCCTCTGGCCCAGCGACTTATCGGAATGTATTTCTGACACGCGATGGCCCATATCGCGGATAGCTTTGGTAATCTTGCGGGCGCTGTGTTTGGTACGAATGAACATGAGCACGGAACCGTGATACTGCGCTAAAATTTTGCCTAAAAGGCTCAACTTAGCCTCACGCCTGACGATATACAACTCCTGGGCTACCCCCTCGGCAATAGTTCCAGAAGGAGCAATCTCAAGGTGAACGGGAAGTTTCATATAGGTGCGAATCATGCGCATAATTTCAGCGGGCATAGTGGCGGAAAAAAGCATGGTCTGGCGTTCCCGGCTTAACTGCTTAAGGATCTTTTCAACCTGCGGGGCAAAACCCATATCCAGCATGCGGTCAGCTTCATCAATAACCAGCATATTGACTCTGGCCATGAGAATGTTGCGGCTCTCCATATGGTCAATGAACCGGCCGGGGGTTCCGATAATAACCTGCGGACGCCTGCGCAAAGACTCCTGTTGAGGCCGCATGGGCGCGCCGCCGATAAGACAGGCTGTTTTCATCCCGAAAGCATGAGTCAATACCCGCACGGCTTCCTCAATTTGAATGGCTAGCTCGCGGGTCGGGGCAAGAACAATGGCAATGCCTTCCTTCTGGGCAAGATGCTGAATCATCGGGATAGCAAAGGCATGGGTCTTTCCCGTTCCCGTCTGAGCGATTCCGATAACATCCTTACCCTCAATAGCAAGCGGTATAGCCTTGTACTGGATAGGAGTCGGAACCTTAAACTTAATCCGTTCAAGGATATCAAGAATTCTTGGTACAATACCTAAACCGAAAAATGTATGTTCTGTCATATAGTTTTACCTTTCTATGTATATTCTATCAGAATAAAAGCTCCCTGCAATATAAATTATATCAATGGGCAGCACCCCCGCGGTGGCCGCAGGTCTCCGCGGGGGTGGCGCAGCGGGTTATTCTAGGGGTCACATCTAGGGGTCACCCATTGAGATACCCGTCAAGAGAAAAAACACTCCTCCTGATAAAAATAAGACGGCCCCTTAAAATTATTATTTTATAAAACCATTAAACATCCAGACGATGTTCACTATCCTAAGAC
>Ga0208373_1001463_pt1 | contig 31458 bp, 32 predicted proteins | sample RifOxyC2_FD_184036 | JGI IMG/M metagenome (GOLD analysis project Ga0208373, IMG submission 184036) | Soil microbial communities from Rifle, Colorado - Rifle Oxygen_injection C2 (SPAdes) | ecosystem: Environmental > Terrestrial > Deep subsurface > Rock core/Sediment | place: Rifle, Colorado... | reverse complement strand
CCATTTTTACAAATAAAAATATGGCCGCTAAACCAACTAAAGTATATACACCCCTAACCACCATTGGCCAAGAACCTAAAACAGCTTGCACTAGATCCCATTGGAAAACACCAACAAGACCCCAATTAAGTCCACCAACAAGCAATAATAATTTGCTTGTACATGTTACAGGACAATCCCTACAGCAATTTTCCATATTATAAAATTAGGAAATATACAAAATAGACTTACTGCACAATAATTTTCGTAACGAAATTTTCAGATTTTGAGCGAGGCAAAGTAAAAATTTTGAAGCATATACGCCATATATGTTGAAAAATTTTTACAAAGCCGTAGCCAAAATATGAAAATTGCAGTAGAAATATTATTGTGCAGTAAGTCTATTATATAGCAAAAAAAATTACTTTGAATAAATTTATAGTTCAAAAACCGCTTGACGCATTTTAATTTTCATTTTTCATTTCCTCTTTCAATTTCCTTATTTTTTCTTTCATCCCTCTATTATATCCACCAATTTTTCCATCTGATCTGATCACTCGATGACAAGGAATTTTTGGATCATAATTTTTATTTAAAATATTACCAACCGCCCGATAAGCTTTTTCATTTCCAGCACGTTTAGCAACTTCTTTGTACGTCAAAATCTGTCCTTTGGAAATTTTTTTAACAACTTTTAAAACGTTTTCTTTAAATGACTCTGTTTTCATGTCTTAATTTTACCAATTTTGGACAATTTAACAAATAATTCATCAAAAATTCATTTTCAGTTCATGAAAAATTCAGAATTGAGATTTAGGATAGATTATATCTAATAAATCTAATTTATGTGTGAACGAAAATTATTGAGATTGAAAAATTGGAATTATTCAAGTCCCGGATATTATTTTGTTACGATTTGTTTAAAAAATCATGAATTTTTATTTGGTGAAATTAAAAATTATCAAATGTATTTAAATGAATACGGAGAAATTGCTAATCAATATTGGCAAGAAATACCAAAACATTTTTTAAATATACAATTAGATGAGTTTGTAATTATGCCGGATCATATACATGGAATTTTAAAAATTAAAAATATCAATGACTTTCAAGGCTTGGATCGGAAATTTTATTTTTTTGTAGGGTGCGCAGATCTGCGCACCCTACAAAAAAATAAAATTTCCGATCCAAGCCTTATCCAATCTGCCAAAAATATTAATAAAACAAAAACGTTATTACCAAAAGCTATTCATGGTTTTAAATCATCAGTAACCAAAATAATTCGTCAGAAATATAATGATTATGAATTTGCCTGGCAAAAATCATTTAACGATCACATTATTAAGAACAAACAAGAATTATTTGCGATTCGAAATTACATAAAAACCAATCCGAAAAATTGGAAAAATAATTTTATCCTTTAACCTTCTCTCCATGTCTTCAAAATTATTCTCCTGCGCTATTACCGGTCTTAATTGTGATATTATTGAGGTGGAAGCGGCCGTGATGAGGGGCGTGCCTAAATTTCATGTAGTTGGTCTTGGTGATACCGCTATCCAAGAAGCTCGTGAACGTGTTTATCCAGCGATTCGAAATTCAGGATTTTCTTTCCCAAATCGAAATAAAATTGTCAATCTCGCGCCAGCTGATTTAAAAAAACAAGGACCATATTTTGATTTACCAATTGCTCTTGGTTTGCTTGCCACTTCAGACCAAATTGAAATAAAAGATGTTGAAGAAAGCTTATTTATTGGCGAATTAGCTTTAAATGGCTCTTTGCGACACATTAACGGCACTTTACTAATTGCCAATTTTGCCAAAGAAAAAGGATTTAAAAAATTATTCGTACCAGCTTGCAACGCAAAAGAAGCTTCCTTAGTTGAAGGAATAAGCGTTTATGGGATTGATAATTTACAACAACTTTGTGAATATTTTTTAGGTAGTAAAAATTTAGAAATTACCAAAAATGAAATAGATTATTTTGAAAATTTTGATAACGAATGTTTTATGGACATGGCTGATATTCAAGGACAAGAACAAGCAAAAAGAGCTTTAGAAATCGCGGCCGCTGGAGCTCATAATGTACTACTTTCAGGACCACCCGGATCAGGCAAGACTTTACTCGCACGGACTTTGCCATCTCTACTACCTCCTTTAAGCTTTGAAGAAGCCATGGAAGTAACAAAAATTTATTCGGTGGCTGGACAACTACCAAAAGATAAACCTTTAAAAATCACTCGACCTTTTCGAGCTGTTCATCATACGGCTTCAGGGGCATCAATCGTCGGAGGAGGACGAATCCCCAGACCAGGCGAAATTTCTTTAGCGCATCGAGGAGTTTTATTTTTTGACGAATTACCTGAATTTCCAACAAAAGTTTTGGAACTTTTACGCCAGCCTTTGGAAGACAGAAAAATTACTATCGGAAGAGCAATGAGTACTTTAAGTTTTCCAGCTCATTTTATGTTTATTGCCGCTAGGAATCCATGTCCATGCGGTTTTTTAACTGATCAAGAAAAAAAATGCGCCTGCACAAACATGCAAATTCAAAAATATCAAAAAAAAATTTCTGGACCGCTATTAGATAGAATAGATTTAATCATTGAAGTCCCTCGTCTAGAATTTAAAAAACTTGCTAGCCAAGAGCATAACGAAAGTTCAAAAATCATTCTGGAACGAGTAAAAAAAGCTAGAAAAATTCAACAAGAAAGATTTAAAAATTTAAAAATTTTCTCAAACAGTGAAATGGATTCAGGTCTAACAAAAAAATTCTGCGTTTTAGATGAAAAAGGAATAGATTTAATGAAACAAGCAGTAGCAAATCTCCAATTATCAGGCCGAGGCTATTTTCGAGTTTTGAAAGTAGCTCGGACTATTGCGGATTTAGAAGAGAATGACAATATTCTAAATAAACATTTAGCTGAAGCCTTACAGTATCGAGGGAAAGAATTTTGATCTCGTAGGGCTTAAGCCCTTGTTTTCTTATTTTTTTTCTCTTATTCTAAATCCACAATTATTAAAAAATTTATAATTTATAATTATTAAAAAGCCTGAACTCCTAGCTCCAGTTGGATCTTTTGCCGCTCTTCAAGCCGCTATTAATGCTGGTGCGAACAGTGTATTTTTTGGCGTTAAACAATTAAATATGCGAGCAAGATCGTCTTATAATTTTGAACTTGAAGAACTTGAAGAAATAGTAGCTCGTTGCAGACCTAATAATGTTAAAACTTATATTACCTTAAACACTTTGCTTTATGACCATGATATGAATTTAATGCAAAAAATTGTTAAAAAAGCCAAAAAAGTCGGTATTGATTCAATGATTGTTCAAGATATGGCAGTAATTGAATATGCCAAAAAAGTTGGAATGCCACTGCATATTTCTACGCAAATGTCAGTTTCAAATCTCCCTTCAATTAAATTTTATTCAAAATTTGCGGACACAATTGTTTTGGCTAGGGAACTAGATCTAAAAATGATGAAATATATTTGCGATAAAGTTAAAGAAGAAAATATTTGTGGACCAGCTGGCGATTTAGTGAAAATTGAAGTATTTATTCATGGCGCTCTTTGCATTGCCCAAAGCGGACGTTGCCAAATGAGCTTACTTCAAGGAAATGCCTCAGCGCAAAGAGGTGCTTGTTTGCAAGAATGCAGAAAAGCATATTTAGTAACTGATATTGAAACTGGAAAACAAATGCAGATTAATAATGATTATGTTTTAAGCCCAAAAGATCTTTGCGCTTTACCTTTTTTAGATAAAATTATTAATACCGGTGTAAGTATTTTAAAAATTGAAGGTCGAGGTAGAACGGCGGATTATGTTCATGTAGTTACCTCAATTTATAGAGAAGCAATAGAAGCCATTGCTGAAAATAAATTTGACAAAGTCAAAATTAAGAAATGGATGGAAAGACTAAAAACAGTTTATAATCGTGGATTTTGCGAAGGATATTACTTAGGACAAGCTCTGCCAGATTTTACAAAAGGCTATTCCGGCAATATTTCAACCGAAGAAAAAACTTTTGTCGGTCTTATCAATCATTATTTTGACAAAGCCAAAGTAGCAGAAATAAACTTACAAGCTTACGGCTTGAAAAAGGGAGAAAAAATAGTTATAATTGGAAATACAACCGGCGTTATCTATGAAAAAATTGAAAAAATTATGATTGATGAAAAATTTATAGATGAAGTCAAACACCCAAATTTGATTACAATTCCAATATCAAAAAAGGTGAGAAAAAATGATAAGGTCTATATATTAAAAAAACGTAATTAATTTAAAATTTAAAAAAATGTCCAAAAATTCAAAAATCATTCACCAACGAAGCGAATGTATTGGTTGCGGCATGTGCGCTTCCATTGCCCCACAAACCTGGAAAATTAATGAAGAGGATGGGAAAGCAGATTTAATTGGTGCCGAAAAAAAAGGCGGTCTTTATATTACTGAAATCTTTGATTGCGATTTAGAAACTAATAAAATGGTAGAGGATAGTTGTCCAATGGGGGTTGTTAAAATCGAATCATAAATATTTATTATTGTTTATTTTCTCTGGCAATAAACTCTCTTTTGTATAGATTTCATATCCCTGCCCATAACCTAAATCTTTCATCAATTTTGTCGGTGCATTTCTAATTTGCATTGGAATAGGCAAATTCCCATATTTCTTCACATCTTCCTGAGCTTTCCTATAGGCATTATAAGCTGATCGATCTTTTTTGCATTGGCAAAGATAAACAACTCCATGAGCTAAATTAATTTCACATTCAGGCAAACCAATAGTTTCAACCGCTTTAAAAATCTCATTAGCAACAACCAAAGCTGTTGGTTGCGCCATGCCAATATCTTCGCTGGCGAAAATTACCATGCGCCTAGCGATAAACTTTGGATCTTCGCCAGCGTCAATCATTCGCGCTAAGTAATACAAAGCCGCATCAGCCTGACTAGCGCGCAAGCTTTTTATAAAAGCGCTAATAACGTTATAATGCTCATCGCCTTTTTTATCATAACGAATAAATTTCGACTGCAAAGTGTTTTTTAAGTTGGCAAGATTTATTTTTTTATAAAGTTTCAAAACATTTTCAATCATAGTAATCATTTGCCGAGCATCACCATTCGCAAAATTAATCAACCACTCAATAACTTCTTTTTCTAATTCTGAATCTATCCTTTTAATAATTTCTTCTAGTTCCTCATCTTTTAACGACTCCAAAACAAAAACTCGACATCGGGAAAGTAAAGCTGGAATGACTTCAAAGCTAGGATTTTCTGTTGTGGCTCCAATCAAAACAATTTCTCCATTTTCAACATAAGGAAGCAAAAAATCTTGTTGCGCCTTATTAAAACGATGAATTTCATCCAAAAATAAAACTTTTGATTTACCCCAAGAATTTTCTTTGATAATATTTCTAATCTCCTCTTTACCAGCAGAGACGGCCGAAAGTTCATATAAAACCGCATCTAAATTTTTGGCGTAAATTTTAGCCAAAGTTGTTTTCCCGACTCCAGGCGGTCCCCAAAGAATAAACGAAAATAAATGTTTGTTTTTTATCGCATACTGCAAAGGCTTATTCTCACCAACTAAATGTGTTTGGCCAACAAATTCTGCTAAAGATTGTGGGCGAAGTTTTACAGCAAGAGGTTGCATTTAAAATAAATTGTTATAATTTACTATTTCTAGAATAGGTGAGCAAAAACTCAGTGTCAAATATTTTTTAAAAAAGTTTCTAAAAGATTGAACATTTGATATATTTTCTTTAAGATAAAATCCCACTTAAAAAAATTTCCTATGCCAAATTATGATCAAAATTTATCAATACCTAGTGAAGAACAAATCAAAGAATATTTAAAATCACTAGGACTTGAAGGGAATCCTGATGAGATCAGTTTTAAAGACGCCATGAATAACGCTCTTCAAAAATTAAACGAAAATTTTGAAGATGGTGGCACTTGCCATCGACAATGGTGTCAAGATATGGGCGAATGTTTGTGGGTAACTCTGCGTAATTTACAAACTGATTTTAATGAACGATTTTTTGACAGCGAATTAAAAGAAGAAGAGTTGATTATTAACGATCAAGATCTGATTCATTTTATAAAAAACGGCTGTGATTTAGATGAAAACTGGTATGACCATAATAGTTTTGAAAATCAAGTTATCGCTTTTGTTACTGAAATTATTCAAGCACTTGAATTTTCAAATATTTCAGATAATAGTTTTGAAACGATACTGTCCGATAGCCAAGTACAAGAATTTGGACAAGCCTTATATAATCTTCTAAGGCACTCTCTTAAATTAGGCAATTTATCAAAAATAAAAGAAAATATTTCTCAAATAAAAAATTTTTTAAGAAATAATGAAATTTTCATCAAAGAAGATAATAATGATTTTTTACTTAGAATAAAAACATTGACAAATCTAAAAAAATGATTTACAATCGCTTCCTTTATTTGCAATCAGCCAAATAAATAATTAATATATTTATAACCTAAATTACTTGTTATGAACTATACGGATCTTCAAGTTGTAATTAAGGAAGTTTGCGGTCAATCTGCGTGTTCTAGATGCAAAAAGAAATATCTAGAATCTGATATTAATATTGTCGGCACTACCAAAAATGAAGCAGTTTTTATGGCTCATTGTCCTTGCGGAACAAACGCAATTGTAAATGTTTCTGTTAAACGCAAACAAGCAAATATCACTCCTCACGAAAGGCAATGGGATCCAATTAATAATAAAATTACTCTTAATGAAGTTCTTGACATGCATAATTTTCTGACAAATTTCGATGGTGATTTGCAAAATGTTTTTAAATAAAATTTATCCCCTAAAAATTAAAAACTAATGCGTCTAAAAATTGTCATCTTATCTTTATTAACAATATTCTTATTCTCAGGATGTAGTCTTGATGAAATTAAATCAAAATTTGAGTTTTTCAAAACTGAAACAAGGCAAGCGGCTGACAATGTAAAAACTGAAGTTATCCAAACAAAAGAAGAAATTTCTAATGCCACGAAACAAGTAAAAGAAGCGGTTGACAGTATTGAACAGGCATCAAAGCAGACAAGCGAAGCCTTAAATAATGTCTCAGAAGCAGTTGATGCAATTGACGCAATTGGAGCACCTGCAGAGACTACAGAAGATCTTTCATCTGACAGCCAATCTACAAAATCTGAAAGTGAAAACGTAAATGAAGAAGAAATTACTGAAGGGAAATAAGCTTTTTATCCTCATGTTAACTCTCGCCATCAACACGGCCTTAAATCTAAATCAAATCGTTCTTTTTGATGATAAAAAAATTTTAGGAGAAAAAATTTGGACAAATGATAAAAGATCTAATGATATTTTTTTAGATAATTTTAAAAATTTGCTTAAAACAACTAAAAAAGAAAAAACAGAGATTAAACAAATTTTTATCATTACCGGCCCTGGTCCATACGTTTCACTCCGAGTAGGTATTGTCATTGCCAATGCTTTTGCTTATGGACTTAATATCCCTATTTTTGGTTTAAACATTTTTGATTTTATTAAAGAAACAAATGGATTTGATTTATTTGATTTATTAATTTTAAACGCCTCAAAAGAAGAAATTTTCATTTTTAATAAAAATAAAAAAGAAATGGAAATCATCAAATTTAAAGATTTAATTAAAAATTTAAATAAATTTAAAAACTTAAAAATTGTTGAGAATTTAACAGATAAACAAAAAGAAAATATTGTAAGGGATGCAGATCTGCGTTCCTTACAATATTTCCCATTTTCTAATTTGTTGTTAAGACTTAATTTTGATAAATTAACAGCAAGTAAAATTATTGAACCAGAATACTTTAGGGAAGCGGTTTAATCGTGGTTCGTGGTTCGCCCGCCTGCCCGCCTTGTCCAATTCGGACAGGAATGACATTTGTGTCGGGCAAGTGATTCGTGATTCCCAATTACCAATTACCAATTCCCAATTCCTTATTCCCTTTTTTCTTTATCCTTTATCCTTTATTCTCCTGCTCTACATCGTCTCAACCCCTATCGGCAACCTTGAAGATATCACTTTTCGTGCCATTAAGACTCTAGAATCTGTTGATTTAATCGCGGCAGAAGATACCAGGCATGTCCAAAAACTTTTACAAAAATATAATATTAAAACCAAAGTTGATAGTTATCATTCATACAGTGATGATCGCAAACTTGCAAAAATAATTAATCTTTTAAAGGAAAATAAAAATATTGCTTTAGTATCTGACGCTGGAACGCCTGGTATTTCTGATCCGGGTTATAATTTAATTAAATCCGCATTGGAAAATAATATTCAAATAATTCCAATCCCTGGACCGTCAGCGCTTTTGACAGCTTTAGTCTGTTCTGGATTGCCTATGGATAAATTTGTATATCTAGGATTTTTACCAGTCAAAAAAGGCCGACAAACAACTTTGGAAAGTTTAAAAGAAGAAAAAAGAACTATGATTTTTTATGAATCACCGCATCGGATTCTCAAAACCTTAAAAGACTTTGAAAAAACTTTTGGAAACGAAAGACAAATGGTTATCGGAAGAGAACTTACTAAAATTTATGAAGAATTTTTAAGAGGAACAATCTCAGAAATTCGCAATCATTTTGAAAAAAAAATGCCAAAAGGAGAATTTGTAATAATTATCAAAGGCTATTGAACAACTGGCTCCTCCAAAATCTCTACCTGTCCAGCTTCATCTAGCAATTCTTCATCAGTCAATTCATCATCAAAAGCATTTTCTCCAAAAGATTCAAATTGTTGATTCCAATAAGCTGAACTTAATTCATATAAAATCTTAACTGCTTCTTGAAAAGTCAAATCTTTGCTTGATCTTGGCGTTTTGCCGTCAAATATTTTTTTAATAATATCTTCTTTTGTTATATATGAAGTAGCAGAAACTATATTAAGAGCGTCTCCGATAGCTATCTCCTGATCTGGATCAAATTCAGAATTAATATCCTGTAAAACCCCTTTACTATCAGCGATTTGAATAAATTCAAATGCCCAATGCGTAGGACTTAAATTCTGATAAGTACTATTTGGAAGAGCTTTGTAATTAAAAAATTCATCGCCATAAACCGTATTAGTTAATAATTCTATAAATTCCGCGATCGTAATTTTATCATTAGGATCAAAACATCGGGTTAAAACTTTATTTGAGAATAAAGATTCAGCATAATTTTTATCAAAATCAACATCCTCAAATTGACAATCATGAGCTTGCCAATCCTCATTAACATCAATTGCCACTGGCATTAGAGAATTTGAAAAATATGCACCTTCCAACACAGAGATTAATTCAGCCGCGTCTCCATATGTCATCTCATTATCTTTTGGATTAGGCGATATTAAAAGCTGTAAAATGGAATCATCCGCGCTTTCAAAATATTCAGTAGCAATTAAAATATCTAGACCTTCATTAATAGTTAAAGTAGATAATGGCTCAAAATTTTCACTTAAAATTCCTTTCTCTTTTGCTATTGTGAGTGATGGAACCGACCACCTGTATTTATCCAAGGAAAAAACTCCTTCTGCTTTTGGAGTTACACCTACTGTATCGTCAAAATAAATAGTTTTAACAAGTAAATTTACAAATTCCTCGCCTTTAATATAATTATCCGGATTATAACATAAACTTGTCTTTGAGCCGGTCATACTATCCATATAACTATAAGCCCAATGATCTTTATTGAAATTACAATTATGCATTGTCCAAGTATCAACCTTTGGATATTCAGCCATTGCTGAAGTTATTAAATCTGGAATTTTGGAAACGAGATTGCTTAAACCATTTTCTTTAAATTTTAAATTAATATTCGAAACAATTTCATATTCTTCAGCTGATGAACTCGCAAAAACTTCATCTATATTTGATATTATCTCTGCCGCCTTAACTAAAATTTCATTATTTTGAATTTCATTTATTTTTTTCAAATATTTAGCAATCGGTTCAAATTTCAAATAAGTAATCGGCGACATAGATTTGACTGATTTGATTTTAGAAACAAAATTATCGTCTTTATCTAAAGTCGAATCAAAATTTACATATCCTTTATAAGTAGATAAAACCAAATTTCCTCCCACAAGACCAACTGTTAAATTAAGCTCTGGCTTTTGCCCCAAAAATAAACTTAACACTGATAAATCTGGACTAATCACAAAATAAGCATTGTCTTCAACTTCAAAAAAATTATGTTCAACCGCCACTTCAAATCCAGTAGCACTTATCTGCTCAGCAATAAAATTTTTCAAAGCCTCAGATAATAATTTCAAATTTGCTTTTAATTTCTCTTGATCAACACCTTCTTGAAGTTCAGCAATCAAAGTAATTTCAGGAACTAATTGCTGATCGGAAAGATTAATTGCGAAAGCGGCATTTTCATCTAAATTTAACAATATTTCTAAAATTTCCAAAATTACCTGCTTATCTAAAGTTATTTTTTCGCTTAAATCTGTAATTGCCATATCTTTAAAAGCTTCGATACTTTCCGTGATTTCATTTTGAGACAAAAACATTTTGATATAATCAAATTGAGTTTTCAGATCATGAGTTTCCGCGAAAAGAGCTAAGTTATCTTTTGGCGTGAATTGATAAAGTTTAAGTTTATCAACTGAACTGTTAAAAGTCATGCCAATCTCTTTAGCCATTTCTTCGTTGGCGTTAGCATAAGCCGAAAATCTAAATTCATCATTATTTATTTTTTCCATAATTCCAGCTTCTGTAGAAATCGCACCAATGAATTTTTGCAAAACAGCCAAATCCTCCGCTGATAAATTTTCATTTTCTGTAAGCAAATTCTGATAAAAATCAAAATTTATAAAAAACTTTGCTTGCACGCTATCATTTAAAGATAATTTTTTCATAGAATTTATAAAATTTTCATTAGCGCCAAAACCTTCTTCCTCGCCATTAATTCTAGCAAGTAATTTTTCAACATTATCTTTTTTATTAGTTAAAATGATTGAGCCATTTTTTTCCACATACATTATTTCCCCATCATTTTCTTCGTAAATATTTTCTCCTAAATCACTTTTTTTAATTTGTTCACTTAAAGCAGAAAAAAATTCTTTAAAATCACCTGATTTTGTTTTAAATGATGCATATACTTCAGGCAGCTCCTGCTCAGGATTAAAAACACCAGCCACTCCAAAAGTTATTTGCAAACCTGGCAAATTATCAGAGAAAAATTTAATAACGTTTTTTTGTGTTTCATCTAAGTCTTCCAAAGTTAAATATTTATCAACAATAATAGTTTGAATTGTTTTAACAATTTGACTTTCTTCATCAAATTTTAGATCAAAATAAACTTTAGTATCTTGCGGAAAAATATTTGCTGAAGACAAATCAGGCAATTTTTCTTTGCAACCTGAAATAAGAATCAGCCCCATAATTAAAAATACTACACTACTTTGGCGCAGTAAATTTTTGGTTAAATTAAACATAGACTAATGATATTAAAAAATAATCGTTATTATTCTAAAGCAAATTAAATATTTAGCAAAGTTCCAGTTGCAAATTTCGATTCATCTAAAGTAATCATAATTTCATCCCCCAAATAACTTTTATCCATAATTTTCTCTAAAAGATAAACTCCTTCAGCGTCTGTTTTTAAAATTCCAATAAATTTTGCTTCACCTAAACTATTCTTTATCCAAGCCTTCAAAACTCCATTTTCGCTTATTTTTGGCAATAAAGAAACCTGACAGCGAAAAGTATATGAATAAGCTTGGCAAGCGGCGTTCCCAACTGCTTCATGATTAAAAATATCATAAATCAAAGTTTCATAGCGATTTACAAGCTGTTCATTATCAAAAGAATCAAATTCTGACAAAGTATTAGCTTGGATATCCATATTTTCATTTAAATTATTATGAATCAAAACAACAGAAAGTAGTAATACCAAAGTAGTAAAAGACCGAAATAGATGCTTTTTTATCTTCATTTTGTTTTTTTATTAAATCTTAATATTATATCAAATTTTTTAACTTTTAGCTTTTAACTTTCAGCTTTCAACAAAGATTCAAATAGATTTTTTAAAGAAATATGCTGTAACAAGTAGCAAAATAACGTAAATTTTGTTTAAATTAAGATAGTTTTACTTTTTAAAATTTTTTCTATGGAATATATCATTGTGGTTGTTGTCATATTATTGATCTCCAGCGTCAAACAAATAAATCAATACCAGCGTGGCGTTAAATTCACACTTGGTAAATATACCAGCACGCTTGAACCAGGCATTAGCATTGTATTCCCTCTTGTTCAAGCCCTACATAAAATAGATATCCGCACCAAAACTGTTGATGTACCAAGTCAAGATGCTATTACCAGAGATAATATTTCTGTAGCGGTAAATGCTGTTCTTTATTACAAAGTTACTGATGCGGCAAAAGCAATTATTCAAGTTGAAAATTTTTATTACGCTACCAGCCAACTTGCCCAAACAACGATGCGTAATGCCGTTGGTGAAGCTACTCTTGATGAGCTTCTAAAGAATAGAGATGAAGTTTCCGCAAAAATACAAATTATTGTTGATAAAGCAACAGATCCTTGGGGCATTAAAGTGGAAATGGTGGAACTTAAAGATATTGTTCTTCCAGAAGATTTAAAACGAACAATCGCCAAAGAAGCCGAAGCAGAACGTGAGAAAAGAGCTGTAATTATCAGGGCTCAAGGCGAAGTAGAAGCCGCTGAAAATATGACAAAAGCCGCTCGAATGCTTGCAACTGCTCCAGGAGCGCTTCATCTTCGAACCCTACAATCAATCAACGACATTTCCTCAGATCAATCAAACACCACCATTTGGATGATGCCGATTGAAATATTAAGGGCCATTGAAGGACTTTCCGAAAAATTAAAAAAATAAAATTTAGTAAAATGACACGAATTTATGGGATTCTGGCTCATCCAGTCACTCATTCATTATCTCCAGCAATTCATAATACCGCATTTCAAAATCTTAAAATTGATGCCAAATATGAAAAATTTGATGTTGCGCCAGAAAATTTGAAAAAATTTATTAAAAAAGTAAAAACTGAAAAAATTTCTGGTCTTTCAGTATCAATACCGCACAAAGAAAATATTTTAAAATTATTAGATGAAATTTCTGATGATGTAAAAAAAATCGGCGCCTGCAATACGATTTTAAATAAAAATGATAAATTAATTGGATTTAACACGGATTATCTTGGTTTTTTAAAGGCGTTACAGACAAAAATTACAAATTTGAAAAATAAAAAAGTCATAGTTTTTGGTGCTGGTGGAGCTTCAAGAGCAATTTGCTATGGATTAAAACTTAAAAAAGCAAAAGTTTTCGTAACGGATATTGAAATTGAAAAAGCGCAAAAACTAGCAAAAGATTTTCAAATAAACGCAATAAATTTAAAAAATATCGATGAAGAGAATTTCGATATTGTCGTTAATGCCACTCCTCTTGGCATGGAAGGAAAATTCGAAAATTTAAGTGCTTGTTGCGCAAATTTTTTCAAAAAAACTCAAATTGTCATGGACATTGTTTACAAACCTTTAATGACCAAGTTTTTAAAAGATGCCAAAACTACTGGTTGCGAAATCATCACCGGAGAAAAAATGCTTTTATATCAAGCAATTGAGCAATTTGGAATTTGGACAGAGGAGAAAGCGCCAGTGAAGGTGATGAAAAAGGCTTTGGAGAAAAATTAGAAAAAATTTTAAGAATCAGGTATAATTAAATATATAAAATATTATTTTAAAATATAAATTGGCATGAATATATAAATTCGGATCCAAAAATTTTGTACGGCAAACCTGTTATCAAAGGTACGCGCGTGCCTGTTGATTTAATATTAGAAAAATTATCTGAAGGAGAGTCAATTAACGAATTACTCAAATCATATCCTCAAATTTCCGTTGAGGCGATCTCTGCATGTTTAAACTTCGCATCGCAATTCATAAGGAATGAAGATGCTTATCCAATCGCCTCATGAAAATTATAATTGATGAAAGCGTTGATTATTTAATTGTCAAAGCACTCAAAAATGAAAATTTATCTATCAATTTTATTTTTGAATCAAAACTCCCTCCTCTTTTTTTGAAAGAGAGGAGGGCGGGGGAGGTGAGTTAGGAGAAGCTTCATCTTAACTAACTCACCCTCGGTCCCTCTCTTTATAAAAGAGAAGGATGACTGATTTTAAAGGCTAAGTTTTTGAATCAAAACTTTTTCTTTATTTTACTTCAATTTACATTTGAATCATTCCAAAACGATCAGGTTCAGAATCCTTTCCATCCTCTGAAAAAGTATTAGCAACTGGTCTAGAATCATCTAAATCTAAAGCTCCACATCTTCCAACTTCCTGATTTTGATAAGTATATAAGATGCCTTCGGCTCTAATAGCTCCATCACTTACCGCTTTTAATATAAAATTAAGCGGAACAGAATGGTCATTTAATAGTGATACGAAATCTTTTACTAATAATTGTCTTGGACATTGATTAGCTATATCAGAAGAAATTTTCGCTCCGGCAAACATCAATAATTCATTTACCTTAAATCGATCATCAAATCCTTTAACTACATCAGAAGTCAGTCCTGCTTGAGCTAATCTCGCTTGGTCACTTACAGAAAAACGACTTTCTAAATTAATTTCAGACCCTAAATTAATACCCAACAAAACAAAAACAATTTCTCTTCGCAAAAGATGGTCACCTGGAAAGTCTGTTAATGCCGGCAATTGTAAATTATCTACGCAGTTATCTTCAGATCTTGGCGCAGAAAGAGCAACTTGCAAAACAACAGCCGCTTTATATAATTGATCCATATCACGCAAAGCATCAAATAAGGCATCTGGTCTAATACTAGATTGATTAAGCAAATATTTAATAGGAGTTTCACGCTGATTTTCAGGTGTTTTTAAATAATCGAAATAAGCTGAAATTTCCTCAAATAAATTTGACACTAATCCTCCAATATACTGTTCTTTTTGAAGAGAATGCGTTGATGTATCGTCTGTAAGTTGATTCATTCGATGTGCTCTTTTTGCCGTTTCAAGAAGTATTTCTGCTGACATCCTATTTCCTCTCATTCTTTCATTTAAATTATCTAAAAAATCTGCTATGTCTGTTAATAATACTTCTCTATATGTTTTAGCATACTCACTAGAATAAGCTTGAAAACTTCCCTTTAAATCTCTAAAAAGCTCCGCATCAAATTGAGGCGCTCCATCTTGAACTTCAAAAAGAGAAAAATTATCTCCAAAATTTCGTACTTCTTGCATATTTATAAGTTTAAAAAATAGAAATCAAATTAACATAAAAACCTATTCGAGTCAATAGTTCGTTGAATTTTTTCTACTCCAAATGATTTTTATATTCAATCTAGATATAAATCCACTCCCGCTCTCCCCTCAACCCTCTCCTCTCTCCAAAAACTCCGCTCCCGTCTCCATTCTCTTTTCTTTCGAAACTTCTTTTTCCTGTTTTAAAACTTCTTCCTCAACTACTTCTTCTTCAGTACGATCATCATTTCCGTAATTTACTTTTGTACTTAAAAAATCGATGCCGTAAACGTTGCTAATTACGTTATAAATTAAATTGGTAATTGCCAAACTGCCACTTGTGGCTGTCCATAGAATTGGCAAACCGATAAATAACAAAATCATTGGATTCTGAGTAATTTTCAAAACAAAAAGATTCAAAACTGCACTAACTAAAATTGCCAAAATAATACTATAAAGAGCAATCAACGAATACTGACTATCAGCCATAATTTCCAAAATCAAACTACTTCCGATAATACTCAAAATCACATGCAAAGCAGTAATGTAAATAATAGCATTAACGTCAACACCTGCCGTAATAATATAAATTGGCGCAGTAATGACAAATAAAACTACATTAGCGATAAAAATCTGATAGATTGATGAATTTATTCTCTTATATTTATCTTTTTCATTAAGCCCAATCAAAAAACTACTCAAAATATTAGCAGTTAGAATCCCCAGAAAAATCATCACTAAATAAGCAAAAATAAACAGCGGATTGATAGATGTCATCCCTTCTGCCTGTTCAGGACTAAAAACATTTTTAAAAACCGACGATCCCAACACAAAAATAAGTAGCATAATCAATGTCCCAGCCACTCCTCCTCCTAAACCTGCAAGGATTTTCAAAATTAATTCCGTCGTAGATAGTTTTTTTAACATTTTTCTAATATAAAAAGGCGATTTTATTCTCGTCTTCTGTCATTCCCGCACCAATAATATCTTTAAATAGTGCAGAAATAAAACGTAAGCGGGAATCTTCTTTTAGCATTTCAAGTAGTCTTATTTTACACCACTTCTTTTATTTTCCAAATACAATAAATAGATCAAGACTCCTCCTCCAATTGTAATATAAATATCCGCTAAATTGAAGGCTGGCCAAAAAGAGAAGTTAATAAAATCAATAACGTAACTTAATCTAAACCTATCAATGAGATTGCCAATGCCACCTGAAATTATAATAGTAATGGGTAATGGGTAATGGGTAATTAGGGATGGGTTATGGATAATGGGTAATGGGTAATTGGTAATGGGTAATTGGAGATTGAGGATTGGAGATTTTTTTTTATAAATAAATGTTATTAAAAAAATTATCAATAAAATTACCGCCAAAATGATATTAAAAATTGTTCCCCCTAATTTGATTCCAAAGGCTATTCCTGGATTCTCTACATAGCTTAAATTTAAAAAATTTGGAATTATATCAAGAATTTGCGTGGAATTATTTTGCAAATATTGCTTTTGAATCAAAACCTTACTTATTTGATCTAAAAAAATTAAGAAAATAAATAATAAAAAATATCTAATTTTGGAAAAAATTTCTTGATTTAACAAGGTAAAAATGGTAAAATATTATGAATATACTACTCCGCTTTTAAATTTTAAAATTAAGTAGTATATACTCCGAAGCTTAATTATTTATTTTTTAAGATAAATAAACAATATTATAAAGCTACGTAGCATTATACAATTTTAAATTATTAAAGCGTAGGAGTATAAAATTAAAAAAATCTATGCCACACTTAATTTACCACATTGCCAACACAAAACAATTTTTATTGGAGAGAAGGTTTGTTTATAATGAAAAGCTTCAAGAAGAAACTCATCCTAAAGAGGAAGATGGTAGTGATTTTAAAAATTTTGGATTAGATGCTCCTCATTTAGGAGCAAATACTAAAAAAATTGTAGAAGGTGCGCGTGATGTAGTAAAGGCACCTTTTGCTATAGCGGAAGATAGTTTAAAAACAGCTTCAAAAGTCCCTACAACTCTTTGGCGCAGATTTTTTGATTTTAAAAGTTTTTTAAGAGTTGACTTAAGCAAAGCTAGATTAAAATCGTTATGGACTAATCTTACAGAATTACATCCTATACAAACTTTAAATGATTTTAGAAAATTCGCACTTTTTAACGGTGAAAATAAATTTTACTTACCTGATGTGCTATTAGATACAATAGACACTGGCCTACAAACACCAGGATATGCCGCTTCTCGTCCTGCGGCTACAATAGAAACAGGATTCGCTTTTGGAGCAAGTGTTAGTGATGTAATTGGAGATGGAATTAAAAGACTTGGACATGGATTTAGATCAGTTAGAGAAGGTATTAGTGGATTACTTGGTATTAAAATAAATAAAAAAAGAGGCGGCGCAAGCGGTGCCAAAAAAAGCGGCGGTGGACATCCTTAATCCGCTCCCTCCCCCTTCATCACTACAAAAATCGTCTTAAATAAAATCTTCAAATCCAGCCATAAACTCCAATTTTCAATATAATAAGTATCAAGCTGTACTTCTTTTTCAAAATCCAAATCTGATCTGCCACTAATTTGTGCTAGACCAGTAATCCCTGGTTTGATTGTTAAAACAAATTTATGCGGATTTTGATATTTAGCTACTTCTTCAGGTAAATGCGCCCGCGGACCGACTAAACTTAAATTGCCGACAAAAACATTAAAAAGTTGAGGTAATTCATCAATTGAATATTTACGAATAAATTTGCCAACCTTGGTAATCCTAGGATCGTCTTTGATTTTTATCAAAGGTCCTTTTCTATGGCTTTGATTTAAAAGTTCACCGTATCGCAAACTATCACTTTTATCACGCATTGATCGAAATTTAAAAAATCTAAAAAATTGACCTTTTTCGCCAACTCTTTTGACCGGACTGCCATCATCTAATTTAGTAAAAAACACCGGCCCTTTTGAATCTAATTTAATAATTATCGATATCAAAATAAACACTGGAGTCAAAATAATTAACAACATCAAAGATATAACAAAATCAAAAATTCTTTTCGATACTCTTCCCCAGCCATCAAGAGACGTTGGCTTCAAGCTCATTATCGGCACCCCACCAATAGAAAAAAATTCAACATTGCTTCTTTGCACTTCAAGCAAATCAGGAACAAAATGATACTGAATATGATTTTCACGACAAAATTCCAAAATATCTCTTGATTCCTGGTCTTTTATCTTATTTTCCGTCTGAATAATTTCTTCAATTTTAAATTTATCCACTAATTTTGATAAATTTTCTGATGAATAATTGTAAATAATTTTTTTAGGAGAAAAAACTTGATAATTCGAACTATTTTTTAAAGCTAAAACTAAATTTTCGCTAATTTTATTTTTTCCTAAAACCAAAACATTTCTTTTCCCAATTCCATATTTAAGTAGAAAATTTTGCCAAAAACGAATCAAAAGCCTACCAAAAAATAAAGTAACAATTGAAAAAATAAAGCTATAAATCAAAACTAAACGCGAAAACGGGAAAGTCCTAGTTAGGAAATAATAAGCCAAAATTGTTGTAAACCAAACAAAAGCGCTTGTTAAAATAATTTTAAATTCTCGGCTTAATTTAGTTGTTATTTTCAAAGCATACGAATGATTAAAAGCTAAAAACAACAAAAAAACTATGCCGGCTTTAGATGCGAATTTTAAATATTCATAAAACTCAGGGAATGTCTCAATTGAGGTTGAAAGCTGAATAAAAGGGATAAAATCACCGACCGCGCGCAATTTAAAAGCAATCAAAAAAGCCGCAATTATCATCAAAAAATCAATAGGGATCCGCAATATTCCAAAAAAAATCTCGGATTTTTTCATGATACGCAGTAAATATTACAAAAACAAAAACAGTCTACCTCAAAATCAAAATTTTTAAAACCCTTCCTTATTTATAAGCCGAGTTCTGTATGATATTTACGAGCCCTAATATGATCATCTATCTAAATTTCATATTGCTATGAAATTTTAGCGGTGGAGAAGTTTGCGGGTCTAAGATTTTGCCCCGATATTCAAATCTTCCCATTCCACCTTGCAGCCTGTAGAGTTTACCGACAATTCTAAAACAAATTGCTTTAAAATGTCCCTGCTTAAAGCCGGGCTTTTCACCTTTTGTCCTTCTACGCATAAAGCTTCGAAGGACTAGTATAGTCTCTGTGGCACTGGTCCTCATTCTAAGTTTTAGGCTTAGAAGGATGGGCGTTACCCACTACAGCATCTTAAAAGCTGCTCGGACTTTCCTCCCTGCCAAATAAATTGGCAAAGCGATCATTTAAATAAAGAAGGGAAGTAAATTATAGCAAAAAATAAAAAAAAATACAGAAGAAATTGCTTAAACCTCTATTTATCATATACCGCCACACATTTATTATCTTTACATTCAAGTTCTTCATAAAACGCACATCTATATACGCAATCGCTTTCAAAATTATTAACTAATTCATCAATCCGTTCTTTTTCATCTTTATTAACATATTCATTACATCCAAACGGACATTTTTGCGTAACTCGTGCGCAATCTTCTTTCACTTCGCAATAATTCGCTTTTTCGATTTCAGTTCTTATATCAAAAGCGGCTCCTGATTCGACATCTACCTGAGAATCAATTAGGTCATCTGGCTCATTTAAGTCCAATTGCTCATTTTTATCAGCACAAGCAGGGAGAATGAACGTAAAAAATAAAAGGGAGATAAATATTTTTTTCATATACAAATATAAAGATATAAAAATTAAATTTTAAGAAAATTTTTTCTTTTTTCTACCTCAAATTTTTCAATCGCATATCTAAGCATTGTTCTTGGCATATCTTTATAATACTTTTTTAAAAAATTTTCTTCAACTTTAAGATCTTTTTTCCCAATTTCTCTAAGCATCCATCCGCTCGCTTTATGAATCAAATCGTGTTTATCTTTTAACAACAATTTTACAATATTTAAACAATCTTCGAAGTCATTGGTTTTAATAAAAGTATATGTAGCTAGAATGGCAATCCTTTTTTCCCAAAGATTTTCTGACTGAGCTAATTGATATAAAATTTTCCGATCATGATTTAAAAGAAAATTTCCTAAAATTTTTGGTGCTGATAAATCAACTAAATCCCAATTATTAATATTTTTTGTATTTTTGAGATAAAAATCTATTAATTTTTTTTGCAATTGTTCCCTGTCCTCCGTAGCTTTAGCGAAGGAGGAATCTTTTTTCGCTCTTTGATACTGATCAACTAAGATAAAAAGAGCGGTTAATCTTTCTTCATGAATTTTTGAATTTAAAAGTTTTTGTAAATCTTTTAAATCTAAATTCTGATATTTTTTAGCAATTTTTCTCTGTTCCGGAACAATTATTCCAAGAAAAATATCTCCTTCTCCATATTCTCCTTTTCCTGTTTTAAAAAATCCAGCCAAAATTTTAGCTTTTTCAGGATTAGCAAGTTTTTTAAAATCGGATTGTAAATTTTTTAACATTTTTTTTTAAAATTCAGGTTTCCCAATTTCTTTTTTATATTTCTGAATTTTTTTCCTGTAATTTTCATCCTTCATTAATTCCATCACTAAAGATAAATCATGAATCAAGTCTTTTGAATTTTCAGCACCAACCGCAATTCTCCAACCATATGGCGAAATTCCAACTTTAACTTTATTTTCTTCTGACATAAACCTATGAACCATAAACCAAGAATTTTGAATAAGCGTATGCATTTTACCTAAACTCACTCCCAGTCCGATAAATGATTGCAAGGCAATAATATCCCCGAAAGCTTCTGAGGCTTGTAAAGCTTCTTTTTGATTTTTTCCAATTTTTTTCTCATTAAGTTCAAAATATAAAATTGAGCCATAGCCTTCACCAGTATAATATTTATCAGCAGATTTTTTGAAAGGAGCAAGTCCTGGATAATTCACGAATTTTACACAAGAATGTTTTTGTAAAAATTCAGCAATTTCTAAAGCTGTTTTTGATTGTTCTCTCACTCGACTATAAAGCGTTGGAATACCATGATGAAGCACAGCATCAGCATCTATTCCAGACATATTATAACCCATATCTTTTTGAAAAATAAGCATTTGAGAAAATTCTTTCCAGTCGATTAAAGAACAATAACCCCAACAAACGCCATCAAGTCCGCCTGTAAAATGTTTAGTGCCACTATGAACAATACGCAAAATTTTATGAGGATCCCCTTTGACAATCTCGACTGGTTTTTGAATAATCGGACTGGCAAAAGTATTATCAATAATCAATTCTTTTATCCCATATTTCACAGCTAAATCATAAATTTTCGGCAAATCAATCATCATCATGGTCGGATTAGCCGGACTTTCGCAATAAAGTTTGTAAGGTTTATATTTTTTTATATCCTCCTCCAGTTTTTGAGGATCCAAAAAATCTGAAGAAATTGATTTAATATTATATTTTGAAAAAATATGTTCATGAGCGGCTCTAGTACAATCATAAATTGGAGAAGAATGAAGTATGACCCCATCTTTTGGAAGGTTAAAAAGCACGGCCAAATGAGATGCTGAAACTCCAGATGGAGTAACAACGCCTCCAGGAACTCTTTCTAAATAAGAAATAATTGCCGCTAATTTTTCATTTTGAGGAAGGCCGACTCTAGCATATAAATTTTTCGCTCCAAAAGGATATCCTGAAACTTTTTTCTTTTTTGCAATTTTTTCAAAATCCGTAATACTCTGGAAACCAAATCCACCAATTTCAAGCGATGGAAATTCAAAAGTTGCAGTTTTTTGATCATAATTATGAAGCGGCGCTCGAGAAAATTCTCCTTTTTCCCATAGAATTTCATTTGAATCTAATTTACATTCTCCATCGTATTGAGGACCAATCACGCACATAGTTTGATCCGAATATTTATAAGAAACTTTTTGGCGCTTGTTAAACATTTTTAATAAAAATTATAAATTAATAATTAAAAAACCTTATTTATATTAGCAAAATTTAAGGTTTTAAAAACATATAATTTTTTATTAATTTTGCAATTCTTTTATTTGATAAGTTATTGGGAAAATTTTCACTTTAATTTCTAATTCTTCAAAAAGCTCTTCAGATTTAATTTCCAAATCATATTTATTCTGAAGATTAAGCCAAAATTCTGCTGAATTTCCAAAATACTTTGATAGTCTTAATGCGCTATCTACACTAATTGACCTCAATCCATGGACAATTTCATTAATTCGTATTGGCGGCACATGAATATCTTTTGCCAAACGATATTGACTAATATTTAATGGTTTCAAAAACTCTTCCATTAATATTTCACCAGGATGAATTGGAGGAAAATTTTTAATCATAAAGGCAATTTTAATAATAACGCGTTACGTTAATAAAGTCAATTATTTTTTAAACAAAAAGCCTGACAAGTCTTATTTCGTCATAAGTAAATTTTCCGTTTAAATGTTCGTAAATTGGAGTTAATTTAGTTTCTTTTACTTCTTCAAAAGCATTTTTTATTGGTTCAAAAATTTTATCCTTTGGTTTTAAATATTCAATATCAATATCCTCACAGGCTTGAATCAATTTTTCTAAATGACTTACAATAGTATTATTTGTCATGCCGCGTTTTTTAGCAATTTCTTCTATAGAAAGTTTTTGATTTACTAATTTTTTTGTTTCCTCATAAGTTGATCCTGGCCTTTTAATATTGCGAGCTTTATCTCGAAATTTAAAATTACTAACATTTTTCTCCGCAAGATTATTTTTTTGGCAATAATCTCTGATCACTCCCATAAATTTTTCCCCAAAATTCTTTAATTTTTCCTCTCCCACTCCAAATATTTTTCCAAAATTCTCATCATTCTGAGGGAAATAATAAGACATTTCCTGCAAAGATTTATCTCCAAAAATTACAAAAGGCGGAACTCCATTTTCATCAGCAATTTCTTTTCGTAAATTACGAAGTCTTTCAAATAAAATTCTTTCATAATCAAATATTTGTTTTTGCTCGACTTCTTTTATTTCAATTTTTTGTCTGGCTTCATTTAACATAATTTTTTCAGGATTTTTTAAAAATTCTCGTCCTTTTAAAGTAACTGAAAGAGTTGGATAATCTCCATCATTTTTTTGTATTAAACCTTTTTGAATTAAATTTTGAATAATATCTTTCAATTCCGTACGACTAAAATCATTTACAATTCCAAAAACTGAAAGTTCATTATGCCTTTTTTGTAAAATTCTTTTATCCCGACTGCCAGTTAATAATCTCGCAACGTGCACCATGCCAAAAGCCTCTTTAATCCTAATAATAGCAGACAGAATTTTTTGAGTAATTTCAGTTGCGTCAAATTGCTCTTTTGGATCAAGACAAATATCGCATCCCGCGCAATTTTCTTTTACATAATCCTCGCCAAAATAATTCAAAACATATTTTCTGCGGCAATTTTCAAGCTCGCAAAATTCAACCATTTGTTCAAGTTTTTTATAAGCATTTCTTTGTTGAACTTTATTTTCCATTTGCTGAATAAAAAAACTTTGTTTCATTTGATCTCCGTATGAATAAAAAAGTATGCATTCGCTAGGCAAGCCATCTCTTCCAGCACGACCGGTCTCTTGATAATATCCTTCAAGATTTTTTGGCAAATCAAAATGAATAATTAAACGAACATCAGGCTTATCAATTCCCATCCCAAAAGCAATGGTAGCTGTAATAATATCAATTTCATCACGAATAAATTTCTCTTGAGTATCACGACGAATTTTATTATCAAGTCCAGCATGATAAGGCATAACTTTGAATCCCTGCGCTTTCAAATCGTAAGCTAAATTTTCCGTATCTTTACGAGAAAAACAATAAATAATGCAAGATTTATTTTTATGTTTTTTTAAAAAATTTATCAACATTTCAAAAGCATTAATTTTGCGATAAACGTGATAGCTTAAATTACTTCGATCGAAACTAGAGATAAAAATTTTAGCGGCATTTAAATTTAATTGTTGGATAATATCCTCACGTACTTTTTCGGTAGCTGTCGCGGTCAAAGCAATAATCGCAGTCTTCGGAAAAAGTTCTCGAAGTACAATCAAATTTCTATAATCAGGCCTAAAATCATGCCCCCACTGCGAAATACAATGAGCTTCATCAATAGCAATCAAAGAAATTTCAAGCGAAGATAAAAATTCTTGAAAAGATTCATTTGCGAGTCTTTCCGGAGCAATATACAAAATTTTAAGTTCATGATTTACAATTTTTTGTTTGATATGTTCAATTTGAGAAAAATTCAAACTGCTATTAATAAATTCAGCTTGTATTCCGTTAGCCTTCAAAGAATCGACTTGATCTTTCATCAAAGAAATTAAAGGCGAAATCACGATTGTCAGACCATTAAACAAAAGTGCTGGTAATTGATAGCAAAGCGATTTACCACCGCCCGTTGGCATAAGCACAAAACTATCTTTTCCATTCAAGACATTATCAATAATTTCTTTTTGCAAAGGACGAAACTCAGAGTATCCAAAATGTTTTTGGAGCAAAAGTAAAATTTGATCTAAAGAATTTTGCATCATAATTAAAATTTAACGGTTAAAATAAGGAAAGTAAAAATTAAATTTTTTGGATTATTAATATTTTCAGAAGTTTTAACAAGGCTATGATAAAAATTGTATTTTTTTGTAGGGTGCGCAGATCTGCGCACCCTACAAAAAAATACAATTTTTATCACAGCCTTAAAAATCATTAATGTTTTTTTAATCTCAATAATTTTCGTTCACACATAAATTAAATTTATTAAATATAATCTATCCTAAATCTCAATTCTGAATTTTTCATGAACCGAAAATGAATTTTTGATGAATTATTTGTTAAATTCTGATGAATCTATCAAACGAAAATATTTTTATATTTCAAAAGAGATCCCATTATGCGATCTCTCTTAAATAACAATCCTCACAATATACCTTTTCAGAATTTTGAGGAGAATATGTACTTTGTATTTCTTTATTACATTTTAAACAATGTCTTGTCCAAATTGTTCGAGAAGTTCTTAATTGAAATCTATTTTGATATCTTTCATCTGGATGCAGTCTTGGCAAATGTAATTTATATTTTCTGTAAAAATCCAATTCTAATTTTGTAATAATAAATGGGCGATTCGTAGATATGCCCTGATAGGACATATCTACGGGTAAAATCGCCCAATTTAAAACATCGTCGGGAATTTCTTTGATGTTTTGTGGTAACAAATTTGCTGGAATGGTCTTTTCAACATTAAGTTTTTCATCGGTATCTTCTTTCCATTTATATCCTTTTTTCAAAGCTTCTTCTTTTGTTAATGGATAAAATATCGTTGCCACACTTTTGTTAAAATAAAATGGATTCATTGAAATAGGGAAAAAATTTCCAAATTCATTATTTTTTTTCATTTGATCAATAATTTTTGGAACTAATTCTTCATATTCTTCTTTTGAATATTGCTTATTTAAAATGCAGTATTCTTTTTGTCTTAAACCAACACATCCAAAACAATTTTTAATAGTGTAGCAATCTACACAATATGCAGTATTTGTATGATGCTCTCCATTCCAACAACATATTATATTATAAGAAAAATCTACACTTAAGGAATTATAAGCAAGTTCACCTTTGTGTACGCCACTACAAAAACATTGATCTTTTTCTTCTTCTGTTCTGTCTGAATAATAAATATCCTCTGATTTTTGTATGTTAAAAGAATTAACTACATTTTTTGAATTATAAATAAAATTTCCAGCAACATTTTCATTATTTTCGCCTATTATTGATTTATGAATTGCATTTTCAAGAACTTTTTCTCTAAATTTCTTTAAAAATTCTTGAGCATAATCATATGAATTTTGAATTTTATCTAAAGTTTCTTCAAATTCCTGTTTTGTTGCTTGTTTATTCAAAATATAATACTTTTTCCCTCTTAGATTCCAGCATCCAATACAGTTATCACATCGTTTACAGTCAAACATATACCATGAACTCATAGAATTTTGACAATTTTGTCCATAGAAAACTTCATAACACTCATTGCAATCAACGCATTGATAACAAAATTGGCATTTATTGATGAAATGGCAATCAACACATGATATTGAATGATAATAAGTATTCCCATATAAACAATCTTCATTAAACCAACTGCCAAAGAGAAGGTAACAATTTTTGTTGTGTGATGCGTAATTTGTATATGTTGAATTTTCAGATTCAACAACGTAAATATTTGCTTTTGGAACTTTTTTCTCTAATTCACTAAATTGTTCAAAGAAATTTTTTGAAAAATCATAGTTTTGTCCATAATCAAGTGCATTCCAGCAGTCACTCCACCACACTTCTCTATCATAAATTTTATAAGGAGAACTAGGCGGATAATTTGTTATAATATTTTTTCCAGTTTTATCACATTTTCGTTTATAAAGATCAGTTTCATTTCGGAATGAAAGTCGTAAGCGCTGAATTTCTTCAATAGATTGAGTTGGCACAGGAACTCCTATTTTTTTGAAAAAATCTAAAACTTTTTCAGGAAATTGATTTGTTGGCATAAGGATAAAATTAAATTGTAAGAATTTTTACAGTTTTACTTTAACAAAAAATAAATATTATGTCTATAGTCTACCAACTAATATTAAATAATCTTGAAAAGCATTTATTAATACTATATGCTTAAATTGTCGAAAATATTTCCACAACAAAACTCACTTAACCCCTAACCCCTTCTCTCTCTTGAAAAAGAGAGAAGGGGGAATTTAAATAAATTGAATGAATTGCGAAATATGAACTTGAAATTTTATTTGGTAAGTGCATACTCAATTCAGACTAATTTTATCTTATGAAAGAGCAAAAATTAAATACTGGCTCTATCGTTATTTATGAAGCCAAAGATGGAAATTTGAAAGTGAATGTGAAGTTTAAAGATGAAACAGTATGGCTTACGCAGAAGCAAATTGCCGAATTATTCAATATCGATAGAACAGTTATAACTAAGCACGTTAATAATATATTTAAGACCTTAGAACTGAATGAAAATTTAGTATGTGCAATTTTTGCACATACTGCTTCAGATGGTAAAGTATATCAAACTAAATATTATAATTTAGATTTAATTCTATCTGTAGGATATAGAGTTAATTCCAAAGAAGGGACTCAATTCAGAATTTGGGCAACAAATGTTCTTAAACAGCATTTGGTTCAAGGTTACACTTTAAATAAAAAAAGATTAGATGAGTTAGGACAAACAATTAAATTATTAAAAAATGTCATTGATTCAAAAGAACTTACTTCTGATGAAGCAACTGGACTTTTAAAAGTGATTACTGATTATAGTTATGCTTTAGAAGTTCTTGATAAATATGATCATGAAAATCTTGAATTTAAAAAAATTACAAAAGAAGAAATTTTTCAAATTACTTATAAAGAAGCAATAAAAATAATTAAGGCGTTGAAAGAAAAATTTGGAAAATCAAATTTATTTGGGAATGAAAAAGACGAATCTTTTAAAAGTTCTCTTGGCGCAATTTATCAAACTTTCGATGGAAAATATTTATATGAAAGTGTTGAAGAAAGAGCGGCTAATTTACTTTATTTAGTTGTTAAAAATCATTCATTTTCAGATGGGAATAAAAGAATCGCGGCATTTTTATTTATATGGTTTTTAGAAAGAAATAAAATTTTATATAAAAAAGATAGATCAAAGCGTATTGCAGATAATGCTTTGGTTGCTTTAACCCTTATGATTGCGGAGAGTAAATCAAAAGAAAAAGATTTAATGGTAAAAGTAGTAGTGAATTTGATAAATAAGGAAAATTAATAATTCATTACTTAAAAATGCTTCAAAAATTTCTTTTAAAAATCGGTCTTTCTGAGAAAGAAGTAAAAGTTTACTTAACTTCTTTGCACCTTGGTTCACAGCCAATTTCAGTTATTGCAAAAAGTACAGATTTAAATAGAACAACTTTATATGATATTTTTGGAAGTCTCATTAAAAAAGGTTTGGCAAGTAAAATTGATAAAGGAGCGGCAACATATTTTCAGGTTTTGGATCCGAATAATTTGATGAATTATCTTGACCGTGAAAAAAATGAATTTGTGAGAAAAATTGAAAAAGAAAAATTGGAAATTTCAACAATTATTCCCGCTTTAAAATCTTTGGAAAACCCAATGAGTACTAAACCAAAAGTTAAATTTTTCGAAGGAGAAAAGGGAATGAGACAGGCTTATGAAGATACTTTGACATCTTCCGAGTCAATTCGAGCTTATGCGAATGTCGAGGAAATGCATAAAGGACTTCCTAATTTTTTCCCCGAATATTACAAAAGAAGAAAAAAGGCTGGAATTTTTATTTTTGCAATATGTCCTGATAATAAATATTCAAAAGAACGAAAAAAACTTGATAAAAAAGAAATGCGTGAAATTATTTTGATCCCAAAAAAAGAATATACTTTCTCTCCAGAATTAAATGTTTATGATGATAAAGTAATGATTGCCTCATGGCAGGAAAAAATGGCACTTCTAATTACCTCAAAAGAAATCGCGGATTTGCATAAAAAAATGTTTAATTTGCTTTGGATAAAATTAAAGAAAAAAAATTAATAATTATCAGTTCTAATTAATGTTATAATGTTTTTGGGATAAAAATTGATCATCTTTTCATGAATATAAATTTAACTCCAAAATTTCTGGCAAAAACAAAAGAACTCGAGATAGATTTCAACGATATTGAGGAAAAATTTACGCATGGATCAGGTCATGGCGGACAGAAGATTAATAAAACTGAAAATACCGTGTTTTTGAAAGATCTAAAAACTGGGATCACTGTCAAAATTCAAAAATATCGCGAACGAGAAAAAAATCGTTTATTTGCCTATAAACTTCTAATTAACAAAATTGAAGATTTAAAAAAAGGAAAAGAATCTGAAAAAGCACAAAAAAATTTTAAAATTCGTAAACAAAAACAAAGAAGATCAAGAAAAGCAAAAGAGAAAATGTTGGAAGAGAAAAGAAAGCGTTCAGAATTAAAGAAAATGAGAAGAGGGAAAGAATAAATTGAGGATAATAGAAAATTTTAAATTTCATAAATTTCTGTTAAGCTTTAATTGTTTTTAAAATTGTGCAGTAAATCTAATATTCATGCAAAAATTAAATATCAAAAAAATCGGTATTTTTTCAAAAAAAGGGATTGATTTTAATCAAAAATTTTTTGCCGAGTTAATAAATTTCTTAAAAGAAAATAATAAACAAATCTTTTTTGATGAAAATACCGTTGAATTAATTAAAAAAGATAAAGGCATAAACCGTGAAAAACTAGTTAATCAAATTGATTTAGCAATTACGCTTGGAGGCGATGGAACAATCCTTAGCGCCAGCCACTATTTGAAAAAAAATAAAACCTTGCTTTTTTTAGGAGTCCATTTCGGAACTTTCGGATTTTTAACTGAATTAAAAAATTTTTATCAATTAATTAATGTTTTAAACGAAATTTTTAAAGGCAATTATTTTATTGATGAAAGAATAATGTTAAATGTTTCTATTTATCGTGGCGCTAAAAAAATAAAAAGCTTTTTAGCACTTAATGATGCCGTTATTAATCAAGGCAATCTTGCTCGTGTGATAAATCTAAAAGTAGAAATTAATAGAAAAAAAGTAGCTGAATTCAGAGCGGATGGCTTAGTAATGGCTACACCAACCGGCTCAACCGCGCATTCACTTTCCGCCGGCGGTCCAATTGTACATCCACTACTTCCAACTTTGATTATGACACCGATTTGTCCAATATCATTATCAAATCGATCAATTTTGCTTCCTGATAATAAACCAATTACGATTCATATTCAGACGGAAAGAGACATTGATAATGACATTGCTCTAACAATTGATGGTCAAATCCATTTTCTCCTTAAATACGGCGATCATATTAAAATTTCTAAATCATCGCAAAAACTTTCCTTAATCAGAATGCAAAAAGAAGGATATTATAAAAATTTGAGGACAAAAATTGGGTGGGCAAAGTAAACTAAATCGCCGCCTGTGCCGCCGCTAATCTGGCAATCGGCACTCTATATGGCGAACAACTTACAAAATTTAAACCCATCTTTTGACAAAGATAAATCGAATTAGGCTCGCCTCCATGCTCACCACAAATCCCTATTTCTAAATTTTTATTTACTTTTCGGCCGTCTCTTACCGCCATTTCCATTAATTTACCAACTGCTTTAGCATCAAGCCTTTCTGTTGGATCAAACTCGAAAATATTATGATCTAAATAAAACGGCAAAAATTTACCAGTATCATCACGACTCATTCCATATACTGTTTGCGTTAAATCATTTGTGCCAAAAGCAAAAAAATCAGCGTATTTAGCTATTTCGTCCGCAATTAAACAAGCTCTAGGCAATTCAATCATTGTTCCAATTTGATATTCAAAATTTTTATAAGATTTTTTATCTTTTTTAATCATTTTTTTAGCCACTCTTTCTATTAATTCTCTCAAGATCTTCAATTCTTCAGCGTCAGAAATTAAAGGAAGTTCAATGTGCGCTATTGCTTTAATACCATCATTACTAGCAATTGCTCCAGCTTCAAATATTGCTTGTACTTGCATTTCATAAATTTCTGGATAGGTAATGCCAAGCCTGCATCCTCGATGTCCAAGCATTGGATTGATTTCATGAAGTTTATCAACTGTATTTTTCAATTCTTCAAAAGTAATGCCCATATCATCAGCTAAAGCTTTAATTTTTTTATCAAATTGAGGTAAAAACTCATGCAAAGGCGGATCAAGAAGCCTAATTGTTACAGGCAAACCATTCATAACTGAAAAAATTCCCACAAAGTCCGTCCTTTGCATTGGTAAAAGTTTTTCAAGAGATTTTTTTCGACCTTCGGTACTTTGAGCGAGTATCATTTGCCTAACATAAGGGATCCTATCTTCCTCAAAAAACATATGTTCCGTTCTGCATAAACCAATTCCTTCAGCTCCAAACTCTCTAGCAACTCTTGAATCATGTGGCGTATCTGCATTCGTATAAACTTTCATTGTCCTAATTTCATCAGCCCACTCCATAATGATCTTAAAATCATCTGTTAATTTTGGTTCAACCATAGGAGCGGCTCCTTTCATAACTTCTCCAGTACTTCCATCTATCGTTATCACTTCATGCTCAAAAACTTCAATCTTACCGATAATAACTTTTTTATGTTTTTTATCTACAACCATATC
>Ga0208373_1001462_pt1 | contig 31479 bp, 40 predicted proteins | sample RifOxyC2_FD_184036 | JGI IMG/M metagenome (GOLD analysis project Ga0208373, IMG submission 184036) | Soil microbial communities from Rifle, Colorado - Rifle Oxygen_injection C2 (SPAdes) | ecosystem: Environmental > Terrestrial > Deep subsurface > Rock core/Sediment | place: Rifle, Colorado... | reverse complement strand
TACTTTTTCAAATACCATGTTATTTTCCTCCATAGATAGTTAGCGACAACAACTATATAAGCTTTTCGTTGGTAAATTGGCATTATTGTAGAAACTAATTAGTAGGGATTATTTAGGGTGCTATGTACTTAACCGCTGGGTGCGCACTTCGTTAACGCACAATGGCTTGCTTAAACGAAATTGCTGAAATAAATAAAATAAAGATACTGTTTAGGAAGATTGACCCATATCTCTTAAAGCACCTTCAAGATGTAGTTTAGAACGTGCATCAGAAAGATTTGCTAAATTGTAAACTTTTTCAACTTGAAATCTTGATACAACTGGAAGTGTGACTGTATGTTCAACCGAAAATCTATTGACCTGTAACAACTGACCACTCTCGGAGTCGTATTGATCCGCGGCAAAAGTTTCAAGAGGAGTATCTCCTTCGGTTGGTCTATGAGGCACAAGAAGAACACGATCTAGAGAGAGAAAACAATGTTTAAGCACATATTCTCTTTGAGCTAGAAGATCATTCGTTTTTTCCATAGAAACTGTTGTCGCGATGGATATATAAATCTTTCTATTTGTTACTACCAGAAAGTTTCAGCAATTACGCGAGAAATCGGCTGAGAACGAATCTAAAGCACGCGTGGCTCTTCTTTCGCACACGCGCTTCTTCGAAGTCTTTTAATATCACATAAGGGATAAACTCTTTATTTTGTCCCAAAATACTTTCTTTAGTAGAAAGACAGAGTTTAGTCTTAGTTTTATCTTATACGATTTAAAAATGATGGCTAAAACCGCCCTTATTAGGAGGCATTAACCGAATCGCTCTCTATCGAAAACCGAAATCAAAAACCTCTAAAACCACAAAAACCTATTTATCCAAATCCTTCACCTTATCCAAAAACCAAGGAATGTTAATTACATAATAATTTTTACAGCTTTCCATATCTGGAGAAACTTTTTCATGATAATGAATATTCACATTTGCAGGAATTTCATTCAATCTTTTTTCAAATAGACTTTTAATCTGGTGGAATTTACTTGTGTCTGCTCCACAAAGCAGAATGTCTCTGCCAAGAGCATATTCAATATAACCATTTACATCAATAAGATAATTTACCATAGATTCAATATTTTCAAATCTCAATCTTTGAACAGGAACCCCTTCCTTAAACTTTATCACTAACCCATTTTGTGCATTAAGGGTACTCATCAAAGTAAAGATAGTAAAACCCATATTAAATAGACGATTATCTTAGAAAATATACTTCACAAAACAATAAACCTATAAAGCCAGAGTTACTTTATCGCTTATATTTCTTCTACTTAAAATAGATTAAATAAAATCCAATCCTTAGTTATCTCTTATAATTACTTCAGTTTCATCGAACATTAGATAACAACAAGAGATTATCCTATATTTTTCTTGCTAAAAAGATAATCTGTGTTTTCCCATTCTTTAACAATCTTCAAATTCTCTTCAGCCATCTCTTTGCACCCTTCAATCAATAGCTCTTCTTGCTTATTCTTATTCGCTTTTACAAACTTCCAAGTCTGTATAAACAGGTCCGAGCATCCGTAGTTCAGACTTCTTTAATTTAAACTCTCCCAGTTTAAATTTAATCTCCTTAACACCAATCTTCTTTATCCTCTCATTGAATTCTTTCTTCTCTCCCACATATTTTACCCTCGCAACAGTCAAATGTCCCATAAATCTTTCTTCCATTTTAAACAAATCCTTCAGTTTCTCATCAATTTGCTTCTGCAATTCCCAAAGTCCATCTCCATTAACCTTTATCCAAACAATTCTCGGATTTCCTCTTATATTGAACGTGCCAATCTCTCCCAATTTTAATTCCATCTCCTTGAATTTAACCTCTTTCAGTCTTTTCTTTACTTCTTCCAATTTCCCAGAGTCAATTTCTCCAAGAAACTTAAGTGTTAAATGTAAATTCTCCGGCTCAGTCAACTTCCCCTTAAATTTGACCTTAAGCACTTCCTCCTGCACCCTAAGAATTTCCTTTAGAACTTCGTCTGGAAATTCAATTGCAATGAATGCCCTTGTTAAATTGTTGTCCATAAAATCTCTAAAAATACTTAATTAATAAATTTAAGCAGTATAAGGTATGGGAGAACAAGTTACATAATCTATAAAAAAGCTTTGAGCATTATAACTTTGATGAACTGCAGAAACAACATATCCAGAATCACAAGCAACCCAACCAACAACTCCGGAGGGAACATTAGAGTTATAACCTACCCTTCCAGTTGCATTAAAATATGGACTTACTGCAACACTCCCTACAACTTGACTCCAATTAGTCTTACAATCACTCCCAATACAAACCCCTGAAGAAGAAATATTTCCATTAATAGCTAAATTTGAATTTATTGTTTTGCTCCAATCAATCTCATCAACAGAATGTCCCATTGCAACGGGAACTCCTCCCACACCATTAGCATTGAATGCACTTACTCCGATAATAACTCCAGTCAATAGAACAATTGCAAACAAAATAGAAAATGCCTGCCATTTCTCAATCTTCACCCTTATTTCCATATCACTTATAGAAAAACAATCTATTTAAATGTTATTTGAAAAGCAATATTAAACCCCAAAAGATCAGAAAATTAGGATTAATCAATTACTTTAATTTCAATTGCATAAACTCCATACTTTCTTACCTCTTCTTTATACCCTGGAAAACTTTCAAGACGGACTATTCCCTCTTCAATATTGCCTCCGCTCGATAAAACTCTTTTAGTTCCTTCAGACTCAAGTAAATCCCTAAAAGAGAGATAATGTTTAACTCCAAGAACTAAAACCCTTAAAGTTTCACCATTAACATTATTAATAAACCGAATTGTGTCTCCTTTCTTCATTTTATCAAAAGAAATATCTTTATTGTGTTCCGTAGGAACTCTACACTCTATCTTTTTTGTACCCAGTTTTATCGCTTCAAAAGGTCTCGGATTTAACTCAAGGGAGTAATGCATATAAGATAGAATAAACTTTCATTTAAAAGGATTTGTCTTAAGAACAGATAGTTTATTTCGGCACAATCGCTGCAGTGCTATATTTACCAATCAAACTCTTTGCAAGCTTCTTCACGTCTGCAAGTTTAACCTTCCTCACTCTATTCTCATAGTCATAATACTCATCAACATCTCCCTGCAACTGCGCATACATCAATTCATTCATCACATTAGAGCTCTCCTCTTTTGCCAGTCTCTTAAGTCCAATTAACTGCTCCTTCGCCTCTTCCAAGTTCTTCTCATCCATAGAATCAATTGCATTAAACTCATCAATAATATCTTTCTTTACTTCTTCCACCTTTTCCTTTGTTGTTCCCACATATATACTATAATAAGAATAATTCTTCTCCATATTCAATGAACCCCTAACTGTATAAGCAAGTCCCTTCTCCTCTCTTATCTTCAAAAACAATTTAGAGGACATTCCCGAAGCAAGATAAGCATCCAGAACCTCAAGAGCATATCTTCCAGATTCATTCGCCAAAGGAGCATGGAACGCAATAACAAAATGCGCCTGGTCAATCCCTGGCCTTTCCTCTTTGCTCTCAGCATTTCTTTTTCTTATTTCCATTTCCTTTATCTTTTTATTTCCTATTTTGTCAAATCCTTTCTCAATATAACTGCAAACCTTATCGAAATCAGCATTTCCAACAATTGTAACAATAAAATTCTCTGGGGAATAATGTTTTTTGTAAAAGTCATATACAAAATCTCTTGTCATTGCTCTTATTGTCTTCTCACTTCCAATTATCCCCTCTCCCAATGGCTTTTCATATAAATTCTCTTCAATTTTATCAAACACATGTCTCTGTGGTGTGTCATGATACATTTTTATCTCCTCAATTATAACTTTCTTCTCCTTCTCAAACTTCTTTTCATCAAATTTAGGATTCTTCATTATATCAATAATTATATCCAACCCTGCAAACAAATGTTCACTTGGCAACTTAAACCAGAAACTAGTAACCTCATTCGCAGTAAATGCATTTAATATTCCTCCCTTCTTCTCAATCTCCCTTGAAATATCCTCATGTGTCCTTGTCTTTGTCCCAGTAAATACAAGATGCTCAATAAAATGAGCAATTCCCTTCTCCTCGCTCTTCTCAAATGCCCCTCCAAATGGGTTAGATATACTAAGAGCAACAACAGGAAGTTCCCTCTTCTCCATTATAACCGTTATTCCATTTTTTAACTTCTTTTTTAAGAGTTTCATACCTTCTTTTCCCAAACTCTATTAATAAACTTTATTGATAAGCTTTTTAAGTCTCTTTTATTACTCTATTTCATGTCAACAAACGCAAGCCCTGAATATTTTGTAGCAGAGAAAAGATATCTTGATGCGAAAACTCCAGAAGAAAAAATACATTATCTTGAAGAAATGATAAAAACTTCCCCGAAACATAAAGGAAGTGAAAACATGGTTGCTAATCTCAAACAGAGATTAAACAAATTAATGGAAAAAGCAGAAAAAGCCAAGTCCTCCGGCAGGTCAACTCAGAAAACAATAAAGAAAGAAGGTTTCCAAGTTGCACTTATTGGCTTGCCCAATTCAGGCAAGTCCTCCCTCCTAGCAAAACTAACCAATGCCCGTCCTCTAATTACTCCTCATCCCTTCACCACCAGGATGTCTGAAGTTGGAACTTTAGATTATAATGGGGTAAAAGCACAAATTGTTGACATTCCGAGCATAGGCTCAGAATTCTTTGACAAAGGCATAGTAAACACTGCAGACCTTGTTCTTGAGGTTATAGAATCCATTCCAAATTTAGAAAAACTAGTTCCCTATCTTATAAGAATAACTGGTAAAAAAATAATAGTTATAACTAAATCTGATCTTCTCAATTCAGAGCAATTAAGAAAGCTAGAAGAAACTGTTAAATCAAAAAAACTGAATGCAATTATCATTTCCTGCATCACAGACCATAACATAGACCAATTAAAGGAAAAAATATTCAAATCTATGGACTCTATTCGTGTCTTTACCAAAGAACCTGGAAAACAACCAACAAAAGACCCCGTAGTTCTAAAACTAAACTCGACAGTTCATGACATTGCAGAGAAAATCCTCAAGGGATTTTCAAAGAAAGTCAAAGAAACCAGAGTTACCGGCCCCTCTTCAAAGTTCCCCAATCAAAAAGTCGGTCTCTCCCACGTTCTAAAAGATTTGGATATAGTAGAGTTTCATACGAATTAAGTCTTCTAACCCTGGCAAGCTACGAGAATCACAAAACAATCAACCTAATAAAAAATTGTTAGCTAATGCCTACGATAAAATTATATTATAGATAATTCTACTTTCTGCTCTGGTTTACCCAACTATAGCAAGGTAAGATAAATTTCTCTTCAATTAATCTAAAATCTCAACGTCTTTCAATCCCCTAAAATCATTGTCTAAAGTTACTAATTTAATATTATTCACTAAAGCAGTTGCATAAATAATAGAGTCAGCACTAGGGATTTCATTTTCAACAGATATTTCTGCCGCATTTTCAGCAATTTTGTCTGTAACTGGTAGAATAATGCTCTTACTTTTAACAAAGTTTATTTTATCATTGACTTCAGCTTTGGGAATTTTATCCTTTAAAAATTTCTTCCTTATCTCAAACAATGAAATAGCGGACAAAAACAGACTTTGTTCATTATCAATAACTTCTCCAAACTTATTCTTTGTTAGATATGCTATCCATACAGAACTATCTACTAGTTTAGAACCTGTCACCCTTTCGCCTCTCTTCCTGTAATTCTTTTAGTATCTCCTTTACAGACACGTTCTTATAATACTTAGCTAAAGAACCTGCCATGGACGAGTTATTAGCGTTTCTGGATGCAGTTCTCACTATTGCCTCATCGTATGAACTAGCATTAAGTTCGCTCTTAAGTTTTTTCAAAAGCAGAAGAGTTTTCTCATTTATCTGTATCGTAGTTACCATTTTATTATTTATTATATATTATATAATTATATAGTATATAAGCTTTTCGCTCAAGGATTTTCATTGGAAAAATCAAAGAGAGAATTATAGAATTTCACACTAATTGAATGATTTATATCAATGATTGAATTTCTGAAGAAATGCTTCTGAGCCTATTATCTATAAAATTATATAAAATAAAAGTCAATAAAATTGTAATAAATAAAACTACAGAATATTGAAAAGCCAAATCTAAGTTTAGAATTAAACCTGTAAAAGAAGCAACCATACTACCTCCGCCGATAATCAAAAGAGCATTACTGAGTTGAAGATTCCTTTTATACGCCAAGTCTAGAACATTTTTCTTAATAGTTAGTTTATCCATTTTATTAGTTCGAGGCAATTAAACCCAAACCCAAAGCGATACAAAATATTCCTCCAATAACTGAAGTGACTTCTCCTTTAAATCCTATCGCAAGATATAATCCCAAAAGAGTAAAAAAGCTACCAAAAGATATCTTAAGGACATTAATTTTAGCCATATAGTCTAGAGGAATGAATATTATATAAATCTACTGATTAATTATCTCGTAACACTAAAACTCTTCACCTTTTCATAAAGTGCCTTTGCCTTTTTGTCTTTTTCAAAATGCTCCCTAACTGGAGCAATCATCATATCAATATATTTGGCAACTGCGCTCTTCAAATCCATTGGATGTATTTTCTTATCAACAAAAAGTTGCCTTAATTCATCATATCCTTTTATCTTAAGATTTCCACCATACTTCTCAGGTCTTTCAATCAATAGTTCATCAAATTTCTCAAAAACAATATATTTAGCATACTCCAAAACAGGATTATCTTCTTCCTTTCCTTCAGGACAATAAGCATTCTTAAATTTCCTAGAGATATCTTCCTTTGTATCTGTCATAAATATTGCAGTCTCTGGTTTTGACTTTGACATTTTCATTGCAATCTTTCTATCTGCTCCCTCAAGATTACTTTCACTAAACTGCAAACCCATTAACATATGATGATGAATAGCAATCGGTGCCTTTAATCCAACTTTTGGAAATATATCTCTAGCCAGCATATTTACTTTCCTCTGGTCCATTCCTAGTTGTGCAATATCTGCTTCAAGATGATGTATATCTGCTGCCTGCATTAAAGGATATAATATCTGTGCACTTGGATTACTGGTGTTTTCTTCCCTTCCCATTATCTGTCCGCATCTCATTACTCTTTGAATACTTGCATGCTTACTTAATTTCAGAACAGTCTCCCAATATTCCGGATGTTTATTTATAAAATCAGAAGCCCAGATAAATTCAACCTTGCTCGTATCAAGTCCGCATGCCTTCCATACCTCAATGAAATATTCTCCAACTACTTTTATCTTCTCCAAATCTCCTCCAAGTTTGTTATTAAGCATTGCAAACCAATCTGCAACCCATAGTCTAAAATTAATCCCTGTAGAAAGCATCTTATTTATTGTAATCGCCCTAAGTAATCCCTGAGCAATGTGTATCTGTCCCGAAGGCTCAAATCCATCATATGCAATTATCTTTTTCTTTGTCTTAAAAAGCTCCCTAAGTTCATCTTCTGTAACTATCTCTTCAGCAAAACTTCTTATCACCGCAACCTTTTCATCAACACTCATTTCCTTGCCCTTCTTCTCCGCTTTTGTTTCCTTTGTTTCCTTCGCTTTTGCCATTCCCAGAAATAAGAAAGGTTTAATTTAAATGTTTCTGAAATCCAAAAGTCAAATGAATTTACTTAGAACCAGTTTGTGTATCCGAATAAGCTGCAGATATTCTTGCCATTGCACAAAACCAGGGCAGCATTTTAGGTATACCGATTAATCCAATTGAATCATATTCTCTTGCCTTTGAAACATCGTTTCCACATAGAGCCAAAACAACTGCATAAGATGCTTTAGTTACACTTTTCCCCACAGATTCATCGGGATCCCCACACCTATGATTTCCTGCATAAGGTTGAAGTATCTCCGCATTCTTTAAAACAGCCTTGAACTTTTCAACATCTCCATCAAGAATGCTCAGTGCTTGCCTGTACAATACTTCTTGAGGAAAACTATCAATTTCCGGAGCAATTTTTCTAACAATATCTCCCTGCTCCCGAATAACTTCTGCAAGTGTTTTTGCCATAAATATCTCCATCAAAAAGGGTTTTTAAACTTAGTAGATAAAATTTCACTACCTATCTATCACAAAAATAAAGTTTATTTATATCAATTAATTAGATAATACATGCTAAAAACCATCTCTCTCATCCTCACTCTCCTAGGACTATTTCTCATTCTCCTAATTTACCTCTTTTCTTCCCCAATTCAAATCTCTTCCCTTTCCCAGCTGGAAAAACAGCAGGAAAACCAAAAAGTCCTAGTTTCGGGATATGTAATAAAAGAAACCTATCAAACCAAAGATAAAATCCTACTTTTAGATAATCGAATAGAAGCCCTCTGCTCTCTGCCATGCCCTGATTATTTATACAAAAACATCACAATTCAAGGAAATTATGATACTTTCATTAAACCGAGAGTAATTGCAAGTAAAATAAAGATAAATTCCTAAAAAAGCCATCCAAAAGAAGCACTAACCAAATTAGCAGCAAAGGAAATTAGAAGAGCTTTCCAATATCCTAATTTAAACAATAGCATTATCAATAAACTTTCAACAAATACGACTGCAATTTCCATAACAAAGAAATTAATCCCTTCTCCATAGAACAACTGCGCCAATGGCCATGTAAATAAATTAATCAAAAAAGTAAATAGGATGATTCCTAGAAGTTTATTCTTTTTTCTTAGAAATAGCCAGATAACTATCGACTCAGATATAAAAGTCAAGAGAAACTGCACAAAAATAGCAAGATCCATTATTTCTTCCTTTTGTAGAGAATAATGCAAATAATTATAATCAGTGCCAAAACTGCTGCGCCAGAATATAAATATATAAAATTATTTCTTCCTACCTCTGTCCTCGTTGGCTCGATTAACGTCTTTGGCAAATCAACAATGTAATAATTGATAACATTATTTTGAGTACTGCTAATTGGAACTTCATCATAACCTCTTACATTATCTATGACTTTTATTCCTTTAGAGGTTAGATAATTTTCCAAATTTAAACTTCTTTGTTTTGCAAAAGTTTCATTATATCCTTGCCTATCATCATAACCTACGATTTGGCTAGCATTAAAATCATTTTTCTTTATTGCATAAACAGAAACTCTGCAGAATTTATAATAATCCATTATAAGCCCTTCATTTGAAACATTAAATACTGGACACATAGACCCTCCCAGCTCACCCAGACTTCCAACACTCACAAATACATAATCTGAAAAATCATTTATATTAGTTATCCTATTCTGAATTTCGATTGGTCTATATCCGGGTGCAATCATATCTGCACTTATCATTGGTAAAACTAGTAGAATCAACAATGCAGATAAAACAATTAATTTATTCATTATAGAATAAACAATTAAAGATTTATAAATCCTCTTTTGACTTCAATCTCAGTTGAATTAATCCCTAAAAATAAATAAATTATAATAGAAATATCTTAATCCGATGAATTCTACTCATAAAGATAACAACTTTTCCTATAACTGAAGTTTAATAACTTCCCTGCACTGCCTTCAACAATCCACTTTCCCCAATTCTTATTCTTTCAGGGTTAAGTTCAACTTCAGCTCCCGTACCTTCAATAACTCCATAAACTGCCCTAATATATTTCTTTGCGTCATCCAAAGTCCTAACTCCACCAGAAATCTTTATTCCTCTCTGGAAATTATTTCTCATTGTCTCCAATGCCTCAACCGTTGCTCCAGAGGCACTGTACCCTGTTGAAGTTTTAACAAAATCAACTCCTGCTTCTTCAGCAAGCAAACAAGCAAGTCTAATCTGTTTCAAGTCCAATTCAGAAACTTCAAGTATCATCTTAGTTTTAGCCCCATATTTCTCAGTAAGCCCGACAATATCTCTATTTTCCTGTCTGACATAACCCAAATCTCCTATCTTTAATCTATCATAATTTAATACAAAATCAATTTCAGTTGCATAATCCTCCAAAGCCAATTTAGTCTCAATAAGTTTCTGTTCTGTAGAATACCAAGCACCATCTGGAAATCCAACAACCGAAGCAATAACCACATCTCCTGATTCTTTTTGATGTCCCAAATGAAGATAACTTTTTGTAAAAGCAACATCCTCATGCCTTACACAAACTGCATATGGCTTATTTGGAAGAGCAACAGTTTCATCAAGAAATTTAACGAATGCCTGCCTTCTTAGATCAATTGGATTTTCCCCCGGTTTTGCTCTAGCCTTAAACCCCTCACTTCTGTCTAAAAATGTATGATCGCATATTCCTGCAACATCCTTTAACGTTAAATTATCTAATATTACTTTTGTCATTTTATTCTTCATCCTCCTCAAGTCTTGTGAATTTTCCATTTTTCATGAAATCAAGATGCGCAGAACAATACGCCTTGTAATATTCCAGCCCCTCATGAATTAATCCTGCACCCGTTAATGTGGCACCGTATATTTCAGTAGCAGTGCTATGAAAGATAAATCCTCCAAATGCAAGAAGTAGTCCAGTACCATAGAAAAAAAGAGGAGTTGAATTATCGCTATGATATGCCTCCAATATTTTATGTAAATCTTCTGCCATTTTATTTTATCTCTCCCATAGGTGAATGAGTTGTATGTTTTCCCTGTTTATGAGAATCATTTCCAGGTATAAGTGAACTGCTTCTTGGAAGATGTATCTCCGTATACGCATATTCTCTACGCAATTTCGAACCTAAAACTTGATATTTCATAGTTTTAGCATATCCTCTCTCTCCTTCTTTTAGATCCTTGAATATCTTTACTGCATCTTCTTCAGGTCTTCCCTTAAATTCTTTTAACATAGGGGTTGAAACTACTCTCTTTCCAAAATTCCAAGACCATTGATTATTCGCATCAAAATTAGTTTCAATTAATTCTTCATTTGTATTGGTAGCATATACTCTAAAACCATATGTATCTCTAAAAACCTGATCAACTGGAATTGTCTCCACAGAAGCACTCTGGACTCCAATAGGGCTTCTATCTTCCTCGCATCCAATCCCTAACAAACTAAGAGAAAGTATAGTTCCAAGACTTATTTTTCTAAAGTTAAATTCCATTTTATTCCCTACTAAACCTCGCCAAATCTTCTACAATTTTCTTTTCATAGAAAGCCATGAAATCTTCCTTTGTTGCAAATTGCTGCAATGCACTAAATTCAAGGAATGGACTCATCTTTACCCTTGGAGTAATCAAATAAACATCCTTTCCAGTTTGCTTTGCTTCAATACATTCATGAGTTACTCCCGCACTCAAATCTGTTTCTGGATTTGGATAGTAAGCAATTGTAACCTTTGCCTTACCAACATCCCACTTCAGGTCCCTATATATTGTATGTTGCGCAATTGCTTCCGTTTCCTCTCGAGCAAGTCCTTCTCCAGTTTCAATATCTATATCTGCAGGGTCTATCAATGGAATTTCAAGAGCATCAGGCCCATCAATCTTCTTTCTCAGATTTCTCAAATCACTCTTAAATTGATTTATCTGTGCAGTTGTCTCAGCACTCGCATCAGTCATTGGAAAACTAGCATAAATAAGCATCTCGTTTTCGAATAAACTCTCTATGTTCTCTGGCTTCTGTCTACTCGAGAAAATATAATGTGGAACTTCTAAAAGCTGAGCCATTTTAGCAGTATCTCTAACTTCATTCTGCTGCCAAGAAAGTATATCATCTAACTTATGTTTCTGCATTCTTCCCTGTGCAGTCTGCAATTGTCTTGCTCTTATGGAAGAAGGTTTATCAATTATTGTGACAAACATATCAACGGGAATTTCCTTAAGAAGCCTCAAATCAAAAGCATCTCGATATACTTTATCCCACAAAAAAACTGCATGTGAATCAAGTATAACTCTAGAAACATCCGAAGGAGCATTTTTTATCCAGTCCGAAACTTCTTTGAAAGTCTCATATCTTGCTCCAGCCAATGTATCTTCATGTAGATTAAGTAAATTCTCCTGAGGTACTGCTCTTCCAAGAACCTTCTCCAAGTACTCTCTCATCTTTCCACCTGTATTTATTAGCCATTTAGCTCCAAATCGAGGCTCCTCATAATAACTTCTACAGAACTCTTTACTTCCACTTCCAGATATTCCTGTAACCATTACTATTTTAGCTGTCATGTTACTTTTACCGCATTTCCCGGATTTATAAATCTTTCGAAGTTGTTACTATGCAAAAGATACAACAGAAACGAAATGTTTAAATATCTTCTTTTATGCAAAAAACCATGGCGCACCTAAAAATACCAATTCCTCTAGTAGGAAGATTAGACATTGAAATCTCAGCAGATAGCATATTTACTCCTTGGAAAGAAATTAATAAAGAAAAAAGAGAACAAAGAGAAATGGATGAATTGATGGGTTACAGAGAACCAATAAGACAAGATTATACTTTCCAACAAATGAAAGATATGGCTCTTAAAGCAGCAAAGTGGGAACCTTCAATTAGATTCACCTATGAAACAAAATTGAACGATAGAGAAAGACTCTTCCTTTCTCCTCGTGCCAGAATAATAGGAACAAGCGAATATGAAACTGCTCACACTAGACTTAACGCCTGGAGAAATAACTTTTTAGTAAGATACCCAATATTTGGAGAAAGACAAATGCTTCACATTGAAGTCACTTCAATTGGTGCTCAAACCGGAGCAAGAGCATATACTTTAGATCAACAGTTAATTGATTTATATGAAAAAATACATGCAAATTTAAAGAGTGCACCTAATTCAGCAATCTTTGAGGTTCACTAATAATATGGAAACAACAACCTATCAATTAAAATCACCTTCAAAAAAAGGAATTTCCGTAGAAGTCCAAAGAGAATATGCAGATAAAGCAAAATCTCTTGTAGACATGGCAACTCAAGATTTAGCAAAATTAAGACAAGAAATTCCTAATTTGCCCTATCTAGGAAATCCAGGCATCCTTGCAAGAACAGGTTCATTAATACAAAATCCTACTTCTGAAAAATTGCAAGATGAAGTTTTCCTTCGTGTCTGTATTTACGGAACTGAAAGAATAAGAGGACCAGATGCTGAAGAAGCTTTCCAGATGAGTAGAAATCTCATTGGAATTGTGGATGATTTAGAACACCAAGATTAAACTAATTTTCTCTAAAAGTAAAATATATATCTCCCCAATTGATTTAATTATATGCTACTAGAGATAATTCTCGCCCTTCTCCTGGGATGCATCGCAGGAACATTCACCGGCCTAGCCCCCGGAATCCACATTAACCTTATTTCTGCAATTCTTGTTTCCTCTCTCGCCTATTTTTCTCATCTGCCTCTTATTTCTCTTGCAGTTTTCATCGTTGCCATGTCAATAACTCACACTTTCCTTGATTTCATCCCTTCCATTTTCCTCGGGGCTCCCGAAGAAGACAACTTCCTTTCCATTCTCCCAGGACACAGAATGCTTCTGGAAGGAAGAGCTCATGAAGCGTTCATTCTCACTCTTTATGGTTCAATTATCGCAATTCCAATAATTCTCCTCTTCACTCCAATTTTTATTCTCTATCTCCCTTCCTTTTTTGATATAATAAAATCATTCATCCCCTTCATTCTCATTTTTCTTTCTTTATTTATTATCCTTAGAGATGAAGATTTCTTCCTAGGATTTATTGTTTTCCTTCTTTCCGGACTTCTTGGGCTTTTAACTTTCAATCTTCCAGTCCAACAACCCTTGCTTCCTCTTTTATCCGGACTTTTCGGACTCTCCAACCTTTTATTTTCCCTAAAGGGCAAAACAAAAATACAAAAACAAAATCTCTATGCCCTTTCACAGGTAAAATTAACAAAAAGAGAGTTCGCCCGTTCCCTTTTCTCCTCTTCTCTCTTTGCCCCTCTCTGCTCTTTTCTCCCGGGAATAGGCTCGGGGCACGCAGCAACTTTCTCCTCTGAGTTCACTGAACAAAACCCTAGACAATTCCTGTTTTCTCTAGGAATAATAAACACAGTCATAATGGGCCTATCCTATGTTACAGTCTATTCAATCAGTAAATCAAGAACGGGAACTGCCGCATCAGTCCAAGAAATTCTAAAGAACATCACAAGTTTAGATATTTCGATAATTCTTCTGGCAATTGTCCTCTCAGGCATACTTGCTTTCATTATCGCTCTGGCAGTCTCAAGAGTTTTCGTAGTTTTCCTAAATAAAATAAATTACAAATATCTCACCATGGGAATAATTGCAATATTAATATTAGTTAATTTGATTTTATCAAATTGGCTCGGCCTACTAGTCCTAGCAACATCAACTTGCCTGGGTTTCTTCACCATTTCCTCAAACGCAAGAAGAATTAATCTTATGGCTTGTCTAATACTTCCATCGATTAGTTATTATTTATTTTAATTCATTTATCTTGTTTTCTTGCATTACAAGAAAAACATATAGGTTCCAAATTATCTATTCTGTAAGGAAATCCTTTAGGCGCCTTACTTAATGGAGGGTTGTGATCCATAGTTATTTGATGGAGGCTTCTAGGTTCATTTGTAAATAAAGAACCACATTTTGAACATTTACCTTCTTTTTTGGCATCATCAACTTTTTTGAACCATTCAGCTTTTGTATAGGCTCTTTTAGTATTGTTAAGCCTCTCTCTTCTTCTTAAATTATTAAAAATAGAATTTAGTCTCCCTTTTTCAGTATTTTTTCTCCAATACTTATCTTTTTGTCTTCCTTTTTCACTATGAGAATATTTTTGCTTGTAAACTTTTCTTTTTTCTATTCTCTCAGGTTTAAGATTTCTGATCTTATCTATCTCTTTGTATCTTTTACTTCTATAGTATTCTCTCTTTTTATTTTTAGTTTCAGCTTTTTGATTATAAACTCTTGTTTGTTCATTTATTATTAAAGGGATACAATTATTACAATATTTTCTAGAATATCCAAAAGTCTTAGTTTTGAAATGGTTTTTGCATTTAAGACATACCTTATCCAATGGCTTCTCTTTCTCGTATCTTTCTTTAATATCTTGTTTATTTATCAAATATTTCCTTATTTTCATGTCTTTTTTGGATAAAATATGGTAAAAATCAGATAAATTATCAGATAAGTAATGTTGTAATGCTCTAGAACTTATATTAAACTTCTTGGCTATCTGTTTATTGTGAGAAATTTTATTTATTTTACCTTGATTATAGTTATCTAATTCATTTTTTATAAAGATCATTATTGGTTCTTGCTTCTTTATTCTTCTCTGTCTTAATTTTTCAGGACCATTTGAAACTCTCCCTAAAATATCAAATACCATAATCTTCTAAAATAACGATTTTATTTAAACTTGCCTTTCCCGTCCAGATAATCACCAAGAACCTCAATGATGATTATCTGCCTTCTTCTGCCCGCAATGTGTGGGATACTTTCCGGTAAGACAGGCAAGACATAAATTATCTCTTGGAATTCCAAGCGCTTCCACAAGTCCATCGATTGTCTGAAAATGAACGCTATCTGCTCCAATAGCCTTTGCAATCTCTGCTTCAAGATTATCCTTTGAGATATTAGCAATAAGTTCTTTTCTCGTTGGATAATCAATTCCATACCAGCAAGGATGTTTTATCGGAGGTTCCGTAAGTCTAAGATGAACTTCTACTGCTCCTTTTTTCCTCAAATAACTTACTAGCTGTCTAGATGTCTCTCCTCTTACAGTGCTATCATCAACTACAATTACTTTCTTTCCCTTTACTGCATTTCGATACACAATATAAACTGTAGACATTATATCTTTTCTTTCTTCCTCATCATTAATGAACCCCCTCAAATCTTCAGCCTTATCAATCGCAAGAGAAAATCTAAGTCCTAATTTATCTGCAAATCCTTCTCCTCCCGGAATTGCAGCCTTTGGAGCGGGAACGACAATATAACTATCATCTAATTTTCCTTTTAATGGCTCATCCTCTGCAAGCCTTACTCCAAGTGCTCTTCTCATTGCTCTTACTTCCACCCCATCCAACTCAGAATCAGCCCTCATAAAGTAAACCGGTTCCAACTGACAAAGACAACTTGATATTCCACTAACTAGCCTTTTTCTTTCAATTCCATTTTTATTTATCCTTATTGCTTCCCCTGGAAGAATAGTACTAAAATTATTAATTCCTACACTTTCCAGTGCAGAAGTCTCTGAAGCTATCGCATACATCTTATCATTTTCCCCAATGGATAAAGGATGAAATCCTCTCGGATCTCTAAATGCAATTAACTCCCCATCTGCAAACATTGAAAGCACATTATATGCTCCATCAAACTTCTCCATAATCTTTCTAACCATTTCAAACTTATCCGGCGATTTTCCATGTTCCAATCCCTCACTTAATTTTTTAGTATATAGTGCCATGTAGTGCATAAGCACTTCGGTGTCAACTTTAGTGTCCATCCAATATCCCGTTGCCTTCAATTCATCAAATAATTCTTCATAATTGGTAAGGTTTCCATTAAATGCAAGAGAAAATCTCTTGGACAGCCGGCCATGTCTTCTTTCAAATGGTTGAACTTCATTCCTCATTGCCTCATAATCTCTCCTCTTTCCAGAAGTAGAATACCTTGTATGCGTAATTCCTGCAGTTCCCTGGCATCTTTTCAATATTTCTTCAAACTCTTCCTTATTCCTCATCCTAAAAACTTCAGCCACAAGTCCAATATCTTTATGAGAAACCAAGGGGCTATTCCCATATGGATTATATACATTTATTCCCGCACTCCTCTGCCCTCTATGCTGCATTTTCGAAGCAAGATGAACAAGATTAAATGGTGTTTCAAGACAACTTTTACTCTGATCTTTAAGATAAATCGCCCCTACTCCACACTCTTCGCCTATTTCATCACCCATAAAACCCTAAATAGAAAATGCCTTTTAAATTCTATGGTTCTCCAGAAATATTAGTTATGAACCTTTGAAAATCAAAAGACAATCCCCATTAATCAGATAAATCTTAAAAATCGTTATCTATCATAACAACAATTAGCCACCATACATAAGATATTTGTTAATTCCACTTACCTTCAACACATAAATGTATACATTATTTCACATTAATCTTTATAAACTAAAACATCAAAACAAAAAGATGAAATCTGTTTACTTTGCCCATCCCGTAAATGTCTACAATACACCTCTAGAAACAAAGATTATTGAAGCCCTCTCTTTAGTTTTTCCAAAATCTGAAGATTGGAATATAGAAAACCCTAATCAACCACATCATCAGGAAGGCTATAAAACTTGGAAAAAAGAAAAAAACAATGGTATGTTATATTATTTTGAAGATGTCCTTCCTAAAATGTCTGCAGGAATAGGGTTAACCTTTCCCGATGGAATGTTTGGAAGAGGCGTTGCAGGAGAATTAAATTTCCTTATTTCCTCTGGCAAACCTTGTTGGGAAATGAGCCACTTTGGAGCAATTATGCCTTTAATTATAGTCCCTCAGGAGAGAATTCTCTCAATTGAAGATACAAAACAAAGAATTTACATAGATGGAGATTTCTCAAAAGGCATTAAGCCTTATTTGTAATTCTTTTCTTAAAAAATAAAAGTAGTTATCTTCTCAACAACTATTAATATATTTAACCTCATTAAGTATTGTACTAAAGATAACAATTTTTAACATTTATTATATCCTATAAACTCTATTAAGTGATTTGCTCACTTGGCAAACCACTTACCCAAACCTTCCTGCTTTTCTTTTTCTTTTCCAAATATGCTATGAATATACATCTCGTTAAGTTCCAAACTCTCCAGAAGATACGCACTTACCTTAAACTTCCTTGCCATATCCAGCGCAGGTTGCATGTATTTCAATATACTTCCCTCTGAAATTGTAAATATTATTCTTCCTCCACACTTTGTGCACTTCCCAGTCAAGGGAGGTCTTCGGAATTTAGAATTGCATGCAACACATCTAAATCCTTGCTGTGAAAACTTCCTCAGGTTACCTCTCGTATCTCTTATAAAGTGCCTTTCGATAACTAATCTGGCGACATCTTCAATATCCACTGCCCTTATCTTACTGTCAAGTTCCATCTGCGCCTCCACCTTCTCTCCCATTGTTGGAAGAGATTTGTATGAAGAATTGAGAACTGTGTGATTAATATCTTCACATCCGTGGCTGAATCTCATATTTGTAAATGGATCAATTCCTTTCTTCAATCTAACTTTGATATTCTCAAGAGTTTTAACTTCACTGCTGTGTTTTCCCTGCTCCGCAAGCTCGTAGAGCTCAAGAGGATACTCTCCAGTCTCAAAGTCAAGTATCTGGTCATCAACGTCTCCTGCCTTTATCTTAATGTTTAATACAAGAGGTGCATCCTGTGTCCCACCTCTATGTGCTGGAAGAAACTTTCTTGAAAAATTAAGGAATAAATCCATAAGCAACATCGCAGCCGCTTCGTCGCCATCCGCGTCCCTTCTCATTGCCGCATGCATATAAGGACTAGCGAGAAGAGCCTGTGTTTTTGAAAATCCAATCAATCTCCCAACTGTTGCAGTGCAAATGTGTGGAGCGATGCAAACAAGCAGTGCTCCAAGTATATCTTCCTTCTTCTGCGCATTGAATACCTTAGGCAATTTGTATATCTTTTCAAGCTCCTCATCTATAAATTGAGCAATATTAAAGAACACTTTATCTGCAGGTTCATCATCTCCCGAGACACAGGCAGGAAGAATTACATCATGAGGAAATAATTCAATAATTTGATTATCATTTTCCAAAGGTTTTCCAAACATATCTATTTCATACCCCAATTCCTTCAACTTCTCAATACTTGTTCCTATTTCCTTTGATTTAAAATGAGTAATTGGCATCTCAGTCATATCATATCTTATTGTCCCGTCCTTATTCACATTAAGATTATGTCTCGCTCTCAATATACCTTTCATTATATTCTCGCAGCTGTGATCCTTATTACTTGTTCCCCTTACTCCCTTAACAACTGGAATTTCCTCAGCCCTGTATCCTAGCTGTTTTCTTGCAGTTTCATAATATTTGTTTATGTCTATCTTTCTTGTTTTGTAAGGGCTTATTCTTTTTCCCTCAACTTTCTCTTCATATAGCTTATCATCATCAATACAATAAAGCATTTTCTTACTTTTCTTCCCACATTTCTCACACATTGGAAGCAAACCTTCTTCATCACATTCTTTACAGAAAAATATTGGAAATTCTCCAGTTACAAATCCCACTTCCAGCGCACTCTGAAGGCTTCTCAGTCTCCCTCCCTCCGCCCCTACTGGGAAAAGCATATGTGGCGAGCCCTCAAGCTTTCTAAGCTTAGATTTTTCAGGCCTCCCCATTCTTGCCCCTATAAAAGCACCAGACTTATCTTTTATTTTTGCAAATGAAACTAAATTTATCGCCTCCAAAGGAACTTGGCTCTCTCTTATTTTTAATATAGTATTGTCAATCTTACCCTCAATTGTCCATTCACCATATTCAATTCCCAAATTAAACATTAGAGCCTTTGAACTCTCACTGTTTAAAATTACATTTTCAATAAATACTTCATGTTCACACCCAATCAGCTCCAATGCCCTCTTCCCTTTTGTAAATCTCTCCCTGTCTTGATTAGAATATGGTAAAAGTAACTTCCCCTCCCTTATCTGCCCATGTGCAATCCAATCAACCAAAGCAAGTAAGTCTTCATATTTTATTTCATGCCAATAATATATGAATTTAGGATGGAATGGTATTCCAAATTCTTTAGATAGCCTTACAGCTTCCTCAAAATTAACTTTAAACTTATCAATTTCCCCAACAAAACCTGCTTTCCTTAGTTCCAATAGCCACCACTCTTCAACATACCCTTGCTTCAGCAAATCATAATTTCTATTTGCCACATCTCCAAATGAAACCAATAAATCTCCAAGATATATTATTTGATCAACATTGTCATATATTGCCTTTGCCTCTTCAAAATCTTCCAATTTCCTCACACTTCCATTTTTTAATCTAACAATGGGTCCATCAATCTCATCACATGAAGCAACTGCACATCCCTTTGTAGGTTTTTCTATTTTCAATTGAGTTCCAAAAGAAATAAAGGAGTCGGTAATTGCCATTGTTGCCGGATGAACTGCAGCCGCAGAAAATCCTGTGCATCTCGTTCTCCCATATCTAAATCTAAAACCTCCGCTCCTTGAAGGATGTGAAAATATAGGTCTTCCAGCCACTATATCTTTAATATAAGTAGGAACACTATCTCCTGCACCCTTAGTTTTCTTCATCTTAAACTTTGCAATGTACTCATCAAGAAATTCCCATCCTGTTACTTTTAATCCCTTCGCCTGCACCCCCTTCCATAATCTAAATCCCTTCTGCGCTTTCTGTGCAAGTCCTTCAGAAAATATCAAACACATTCCCCCTCTTATCTGATTAGTCTCAACTCTTGCCAAATCCTTATAATTAGAAACTTCCCTATCTTCGGTAGGTTCTCCCGCAATTTGTATTGGAATATTACTCGCGAGAAACCTTATTTCATCTTCAGTTGGAAGATACTGTAGGTTGGTAACTCTTTCGTGATAGTCATAATTCTCAGTTATATATCTTTTAACCTCATTTTCATCCGGATCGTACTTCGCATATCCAAAACACTCTCTAAGATAATCAATTAACATTAAAACCATACAACTTGCAGTCGTTCCTGCACTTCTTATTGGCCCTGAAAAGTATGCAATAAAATATTCTTTCCCTTCCCTTGTCTTTCCCAATTTCAATCCCGTAAATCCTTCAATTGGGCTCGAAACAACTCCCAAAGTAATATATGAAAATCCAACTCTTATTCCTGCATCAATTGCCTCAAGCTGATCTTTAAATCCGCAGAATTTCTGTCTTGCAATTTCTTCAGCAATTCTAAATGCAACACCACTATCCAACTGTCCAAACTCCTTTTCAAGTTCTATTATTCTCTCAGTTATTCCGCATCCCTGCAGCTGTGGATAAACTACAGATATAAGCCCAACTGCCTTTTCTGCAAGAGACATTGCGATTGGCACTTCAACCTTATCAACTGGATCTATCCCTCTCTCCTTCGCCTTCTCGGCAAAATTAAGATATTTCTTTGTCTCACTCTCTATATAATCAAAATATTGATTTAAATTCATTTTCTTTTTTCTCCTTTTTATTAATAAGAAGCTAAACTTTTGAGTTATATTTAAACTTGTGTCACCACCAAAATATATATCAAGAAATAGAGATTATATGATTAATTTTTTATTTAATCTTAAATATTATTATATTTTTATCCTAATATCTATAACTTATTGCTTTCAATAAATTATAATTTCTAGAAGCAAGAGCAATTTCTACCTGTCTCCTCTGTCTAATTTCACATTCTTCACTATAACTCCTCCACACTTTATGCGGATGTGCATGAGGAACATGTTCCTGCTCTTCTTCACGAATAAATGTTCTCTGTGTAGTTGGACGTTTTTTATTCTTCATGTTTTTTTCATAAAATGAGAGTATTTAAGTGTTTCCTTCTCAAATTCTAAAGACTTTCCATTAATGTTTCCTAGATTTTATTATTTTCCTTCGAAAATAATTCCCTCAATCTACTTGAATTTTCCACCTTCGCACCCAACCCATCAATTATTTTTATTCCCAACTCTTCACATATCTTTCCTTCTGGAATTTCTCCCGCATTTCTATCTCCTCCCTTGGCGAAGATATGGGGTTTTAATGCTCTGAGACTCTCGCAAACACTTCTATCTTCATCCACACTTAGAAAAACCTCATCCACACATCTCAAAGCACGAACAATCGCCATTCTATCTTGCTCATTCATAAATATTCCTCCAGTTTTCAGCATTGCCTGCTTATCATTATTCACAATTACAATTAATTTATCTCCTAGTTTCTTCGCAAGTTCAAGACATTCTATATGCCCCTTATGAATGGGGTTAAAAAATCCCGAAGTAGCTACAATAATTTCTTTTTTATTTTCCATTTTTTCTCTCCTTTGAATAATATCTTACTTCTTTTCCTTTTGAAATAGCATAATTTATTTCTCTCCTTGTGCTTTCACCAATATAGTTATTTACATCTATAACATAAATTCCATTAGATAAATCTATTTTTCTTAAATGTAATTCATCTAGTTTTCTTTTTTGCTCTTCACTCCACTTAAAATTATCAGCATGCCCAAATACTCCAGGCATTAAAACTATTTTATTCTCCAAAGTCAAAGAAGTTAAAACACGCAAGAAATCATCCTTAAATCTTGTACTTCCACATAAAGTAATTATCTCATCCATTACTTTTTATCCTCCTCATCTCCAAAGTAAAATATCTTTAATTCCCTTGTCTTTAAATTTACCACAGGAACCTTACAAGGGTCTGGAAGATTTCCTACTTTCTCTTCAAAAGGTGTCTGCGATTGCCAGCAGCTTCCAGTAAGAATAAGAACACCATTATAATTTTCTATATCTAATCTGTGAACCTCTCCAGTGCATAAAATATCAGGCACCTCTGCAATAACTAAGGGGTCTTTATCTATATTAGGGATATAAACTGAAGCTGAATGTGTTGGAGAAAGATGTCTTCTCTTCAGCATATGCTTTACCGCCTTTGCGGGAGTCCTATGTGCTTTCATTTCCCTTAATTCTTTTATCTCGTTTATGAATTCATGAATACTTGCTCCATGGTACATTAAAACCTTAAACTCTTTTTGCCCCTCAAGCAACTTCACAAGAGTTGGATTAGTAACAAGAACAAGATTTTCTATATCATATAATGGTGCAGCATATCTTCTATCTATTATTGGTTGTGGCTCTGCAACTCTCACCGCATCGTGCTGTCCTGGACACATAAACATAGTAATATGTTTAGGAACTTTACTTAGATAACTCGCAAGAAGTACATACTGCTCTTTCATACTCTTCAATTTCAATGAATTCTCTTGTCCTGGGAAAATTCCCACACCATCTACATTATCTCCAACAATGAAAAGATATCTTATCTTCTTTGCATTTTCATCATCGCTATTTAACCATTCCAAGAATCTCTCCAAACTCTCTCCCAAATGTCTATCGCTCCCAGCGTGTATGTCTGAAATGAATGCTACACTTATGTCTTCTCCAAATCTAACCTTTTCATGAATAAACGCATCGGGATATATTACATCAAATGCAAATAATATCTCCCTACTTCCTGCTGCCCTTATTCCAACCACATCATCCAACTGCAGCTCATCTGCCTTCTTGTATACTTCTTCATTATCTACCTTTACCAGAACATTTATTTCCCCAGTTAAATCCTCAAATTTTATGATGAGATTTCTATTTTTAGTAATTCTCTTTTCACTTACTATCCCTATAATACTAAGTGTCTGCCTATCTCTAGATATCTTACCTATAGATATAAGGTTCTGCAATTCAGGTCTCTGCATCAATATTCTCTGCAGCTGTTGATATCTAGACCTAAAATTACCTGTAAAGTCAGGAACTTCTATTTTCTTATCAGTCTTAGTATCTGCATAGAACAATCTAAATTTATTTTCATCTCCCTTATTAACTTTCTTCTCATTTTCTTTTGCCTTCTCAATAATGCTACTTTCTTTCCTTATCTCTAAACTTACCCCTAATTTAACAAATACACTTTCCACACTATTTCTCTCTATTCCTGGCAAATTCTGCACTATATTCTGCACATATTCAAAATTCTTATTCAATGAAGCTTTTGTTATCATCTTCTGTCCTGAAAACTTCTCAAGAACATCAAGAATGCTTTTCGCAGCATCAACACTATGGAAATTGTTAAGTAGTTCAAATATCTCCTTCTCCAACAACAACCCTCTGCTTCTTATTATTTTTTGTATCTCTTCATTCATCTCTTTTGTTTTTTATTTTTCTTTTACTTTTCCTCTTTTTATCAATAAAAAATAAATCAGAAAGTTATATTTAAACTTGTGTCACCCCTAAAATATATATCAAGAAATACTATGTTTTTAAGGAAAAATAGAAATTATTTCGTTCTAAAATAGAAAAATGCTGCAATTACTCCAATAATAAATAGTGCTGCACCAATCCAATTGACTGTGGATTGTGCTGCACTTCCAATAACATTTCCAGTTATATTAAATGAAAGGAAGAATAATGCTCCGAGAATTCCTGCAAATGCAATTACAGATGCCATTGCTTTTTTCCTTACATAACTCACCCCACCATATACTCTTCTACGTTCCAATCCTTCTGCTTTCTCTACTGAAGAGATTAATATCTTATTAATACTAGCTAATAGTCTTCTCCTCTCACTGTTGCCTTTAGCACCAACACCCTCATACCTTTGAACATCGTCAACCACATTATCTGGAACTGAAGAGGGGTCAGCTCTAAATATAAATCCTGGTCGCGTATTTGCCAATTTTAAAGCATTGTATAATCTTTTTGATTGAGCTCCAGTAAGTAGTTCATTATATTGGGTATTGCCCGATTCAATTCCTTTCAAAACTCTTTCTGCAGTATAATGCGCATCCCATCCTCCTTCATAAGCTTTAAGTTCTCTATCATTTTGATAGTTTGCTCTGTCAACTTCTTCTTGTGACACTATTCCTACTTTTTGTAATAAACTCCTAACCGCTTTAGTTACTTTAGGAAATATTGGCTCTCCAGTTCTCCTCATAACCAATTCATTGTTCTTAGCAAATTTCTTCAATTCTTCAACAATTTTTTCCTTTTCAACCATCTCTTTCTACCTCTCTTAACTAAGAACAAACCATATATATACTTTTTGATTATCTAAAATTTTACTGTTTAATTCTATTTAATTTTACCACCTAATTTACTTAAAATATTTATAAATTAAGTGCCTCATTCAAAATCTCTCTGGCTCTTCCTCTAATATTATCTCCAAGCATCAACTTAATTTCTCTGGTTCTCCCCTGTCTTCCCTTACTTATAACACTTGCATTTATTATTCCTAGCATATCAAACTCTGCAACTATATCTGATATTCTCCTCTGTGTAAGTATTTCATTCTTCGTCTTTTCACATACTTCTTGATATCTATTGTAAACATCTCCAGTAAATATCTGCTCATTGCTACTCTTCTCACTCAAATCCATTATTGACTTGAGAACAAGTTGAAATTGTCTTGGTTCACTTTCAATTATATCCAACATCTTATCCTTCTCTATTTTCTGATTGGCCTCATCAATATGCACTTCTTCTATTTTCTTACAATTATTCCTTTCAGCCAATTCTCCAGCCACTCTAAGCAAATCCAATGCTCTTCTTGCGTCTCCGTGCTCCCTGGCAGCAAATGCAGCACATTTAGTGATAACTCCATCATCCAAAACTCCCTTTCTAAATGCCATTTCAGCCCTTTCTCTTAATATATCTTGCAATTCAAGAGCATTATAGGGAGCAAACACTATTTCCTCTTCTCCAAGACTACTTCTAACCCTGGGGTCTATGTGATCCATAAATGTAAGACTATTGCTTATTCCTATTATACTTATCTGCGCATTCTTCAATCCAGAGTTCATTCTAGTAAGAGAATAAATAAAATCATCACTTATCTTCTTTACCGCCTGATCTATTTCATCAAGTACTATTATGATTAATTGTTTTTTATCATCAATTAAATCTGTGAATCTCCCATATACATAATCTGTTGGAAGCCCAGTAACAGGCACACTACTCTTTAATTGTTTAATCAATTCAGCTATTATTCTATATTCCGTATCTGCAACTTTCTTCATTTTACAATTTACATATAAAAATTTAATGTAATTTTGCCCTATTTCCTTCAATTTTTCCCGTATTTTATCAATAACGTGCTGAACAGATATTGTTTTTCCAGTTCCTGTCTTTCCATATATAAATAAATTACTTACTCTGTCTCCTCTTAATGCAGGAGCAAGTACGGAAGCAACAGATTCTATCTGTTCATTTCTATGAGGTATATTTTCAGGAGTATAATTAGACTGTAGAATAGATTTATTAATAAATAAATTATTATTCACTGCTGAATCGAATATCTTATCTAATCTATTCATCTCTTTTTCCTCTCTTTATTCATTTTCAAACTCAAACTATATTATAAACCTATCTATTTTTTAATGCTCTGTTTCCTTTGGAGAATTTATTAATTATTTCATTCTACGTCGATAAAATATAAAAATACAATTAAAAAGAACTTTTACCCTCACACCATCATTTCCCTTGGAACTCTTAAAAGAAAGAAATATCTTATTTTAGACCAAAAATAAACAATTAATTAATACTTAAACGAACTAAAATATATATATTTGAATATATATAATATAATATATAATATATAATATAAATATTTAAAAAGAAAATTAAGAAAATAACAAAAACAGACCCTTTTAATCTTTTTTTGATTCATTCCAGAAGAAATCAAAGGGACAGGTAAAGTTCGTACTATTAAATTATCTAATTTTCATATTTTTTCAATTTATCTCAATAAAACAGAATAGATCAACTTATTTATCTAAATTTTAAATTTATATCTCATTTATTTCAATTTTTATCGATAATTAATTTCCTTTTTCACTTTATTTTCACAAAATTTTTCTCTAAATTTCTTCAAATCCCTTAAAATCTCCTAAAACAAATACCAATCATCATCATAGAAATATTTATATAGGCTTTTTATTTTCATTAGATATGCTTGAAAAAAGACCATTAAAAGAAATTATAGGTAAACTCGTAGTAACAAAAGAAGGAAAGAGACTAGGAACAGTTAAAGACATCACTTTTGAGACAAGAACTGGAGAATTAATCCAAATAGTCCTTAAAGATCCTACACCTTATACAAGAAACCTCAATTTAGAACTCTCCTCTTCAAAAGAAATCCTTATATCATACAACACTATAATTGCCATAGGAGATTTTGTCGTTATTTCTGAGGAAGATTTAACTTAATTTTAATAATACTACCATGCAAGTCATAGGATTCAATTTAACTAAAATTTCGGGAGAAAGACTTTCCGAGTTTCAAACAGCTTTCAATATGAATACAAATATTGAATTTTTAGATTTAGGGAAAGAAAATATAGAAATTCTTTCCGATAAAGAAGCAATTAATCTTTCTTTTAAGTTTGGTTTAACTTATGAATCAAAAGAAGAAGAAAAGAAAAAAGACAAAACAACTCTTATGGGTTCTATAGAAATTTTAGGTAAACTTATATGTTCTCTAGATAAAGAAGAGCTTAAAGCAGTTCAAAAAATGTGGAAAAAGAAAGAACTCCCTGCTTTAGTTAAATTCCCTCTTCTTAATGTAATAATAAGAAAATGTACTCCAAAGGCAATCCAACTAGAAGATGAAATTGGTCTTCCTCTACACACACCAATTCAACAATTTGCTCCAAAACCAACAAATGAATAATAACAAATTAAAAAGGTTTATTATCTCTTTTTTCCAATTAATCTAATGTATTCAGCATATTTCTATCAAGAACTTCTAATTAATTTAATTTCTCAATATCCTCTTGCTTCCCCATTAATCTTTATTATTTTAAGAGCTATTTCAATCCCTCTAATCTTCATTCCAGGCATTGCTCTCGATGTAATAGGTATTTTTGCCTTTGGCTGGTGGCAGGCATTTATCTATGCAGAAATAGGAATTATGCTCGGAGCTTCTTTTTCGTTTCTTATTGCAAGACATTTTCGTAAACCTCTTCTTGAAAAATTCGTTTCGATTAAAAAATTGAATAAATTAGAATCAAAACTCTCAAATAATCAAGAGTTTTGGACTCTCGTAGCTCTCAGACTCCCCTCAAACTCTTTATTTAGTATATTAAATTATGCTGCAGGTATCACTTCTATTCCTTTTTCAAGATTTTTCTTTTCAACTTTAATAGGAAATATCCCTCTCTTTATTATTGAAAGAATATTTACTTATTATCTTGCAGAAAAGTCAATAGAATTAGGACCTATTTACTTTATATTGTTTATTATTGCAGTTATTATAATCTATTTTATAATCATGTTTGGTAAAAATAAAAAACAACATTAATTCTTTACTTTAACTTTTTCAACTTTCCAAAATCAAGTACTTCAAAATCTTCACTTACTATTTTAACATCAAATTTCTCAAGATTAAAATTCCAAGCCATATATAAATTATTTTCTCTCGGTTCTGTGCCAATATTCGCCTCAAGGAAACTAGGAACAATAATAATTTCTTTTCCCTTATATTCCCCAACTAGAAAGCACTTATATTTCTCTATTTTTGCTCCCTCTCTTATCTTCACAGCCGGATGTCCATGCCCCATCACCCAATATCTCACCTTTTCATCATTAATTTTCTCAAAATCTCTATCCCCATGGACAAAAGCAAACTTTCCAGAGACATAAAATCCTCTACTTTCTATATCTTTTCTCTTTTTTACAACAGGCTCTAATATTTTATCATGATTTCCCTTCACAATCACAATTTTCTCACAATACTTATCAAAATAATCAAACAAACCTAACATCTCACTCCATTCTTGATTAGTAATATTCCCAAATACATGTTTTACATCCCCTAGAAGAACAATTTCATCAACCTTTCCAATTTTAGCAAATAATTTATCAAAATAACTTATCATTTCTTTAAACATCTCTCTTCCTATATATACTCCAGATTCATTCAGCGCCCCCTCATATCCCAAATGTAAATCTCCAACTGCAAGAATCTTCTTTTTCCCATTATTAATCAAAAGACATTTACCTATATATTCCAATTCGTCAGAATTGGAATGCTCATAGGCTTTGCCTGCGTTGTATTCTATTTCTTTCATAAAATACTCTCCAATTTGTAGAATTTAAACCTTATTAATTTCTTCAGCTATTTTTTCATCCAACGGATTAATACCTTTTCTCATCAAGGCATATTTTCTTTGTAAATGTCTAAATGCTTTGTCTGGAGAACCATTATAATATCTTTCTTGAATCTCTCCTAATTCCAAAAGGGTTTCAAAATACTTTCTCTCTTTCTTAACTGGATTGCCTGCCGTTAGTTTAAAACTTTCATCTATTTGTGTCTCATTAAGTCTTTCCAACAACTCACTCATCATTTCAACATACTCATTCGCCTTTTCCATAGGTCTTATTTCATATCTCAAACTACAAATTTCAACTGCAACTCGCGAAGCAATTTTTTTAGAATAAGTTTGCAGGAGTTCCTTTTTTAAATTATGATATTCTCTAATTGTTCTTACATAGCTATCTTCTTCCTGATCCCCTCTAGCCCTACTCCATTTTGATATCAAATCCATTTCTTCACTTCCAAAAAGACGATATGCAATTTTTATCAGCCTTGCCTGTCCCATCAGCTCGATTGCTCTTTGCTTAACTGCTTTCTGGCATTCAATGCTACCCACTTCAGAAGTTTCTAATAATTTCTTCGCTTCAACACACCTCTTTCTCTTCTCTTCTTGCCATGCTTCCCTCACAAATAATTTTCTAAAACCCATTATTTATGAAACAATCTTCTCTTTTTAAGCAAGCCTATATTCCAGAACAATAATTATTCAGATTTGCCTCTACTTACCCACCATTCATCTTCCTTATCCCCAAACCACCAACTATCTGAGCTTGTTTTTAGAATTTCCTCTCCAATCTTCTTACCTATATCACTCTTTAATCTCTTCATGGCTGAATTTATCCATTCCTTTGCTTTTATATTTCCATTATCTAATTGCTCCTTAAGCGAAATTATCCATTCTATATTATCTGCATCCTTTGCAAGCACAGCCTCCCTACTCTTCCTCTCATGATAATCATGCAATACCTCCTTTACATCTCCTCCAAATGGAATTGTCCTGGCCAAATCTTCAATTGCCTTATCCTCTTCTCTTTGAACATACTTCTGATGCACATAATTCAAATCACTTACTCTAGTTTCCGCAAGGTCATGAAGTAGACACATCTTCAGGACTTTCAACATATCTACACCAGGTTCAAGAGACGCAAGAGTGTATCCAATAAACATAACTCTACTTACATGTTCGCTAACACTCTGATTCCCAGTTCCAAGAAAGTGAAACCCGCTTCTAGGTGTCTTTGCTAGTATCCCTACTTCATAAAGAAAATTAGCAACATCTTTCATATTTTTTGTTTTTTCTTTTTTATTATCTTCATTTTCCATGAGAAATGAAACCCTTCCACTCTTTTAAGCTTTCTTGTTTTTCATTATTCAATATTGATAAATATTATATATAATTTCCTCTTTCTTTTTCCATGAGTTTAGAAATAACCGCTCAAGAAGTTGAAGCTCAAAGAAAAGCCTTAAATGAAATTAGAGTTCTTCTAGGAAAACCAGAACAACCTCCTTTTCAATACCATAATACAAAAACAAATCAGGAAGATAATTATCGCCAAACTGCCGATGAAGAGCTCATAGAGCTAATGTGGGGAAATTAGATTACTTCAATTCTCTTTCAACAACCTTCTTCAAAGTCTCAAGCTTATTACTAACAACATCCCAAACTATTTCCAAATCGACATTAGCATAGGAATGTATCAGAACATCTCTAAAACCTGCAATTTTCTTCCACTCAATTTCTTTATTCTTCTCCTTAAATTCATCGGGAATGCTTTTGACAGCTTCCCCGATTATACCTAAATTTCTTATGACTCCATCGACAACCAATTCACTTTCTTTAAACTTACCAAAATTCATTCCCTTTGTATATTTTTCAATCTTTTCAATAGCACTCTCAATATCTTTCAGATAAGTTTTAGGTTCTTTAGTATCGGACATACTCTGCCTCCCTCTTTACATATCTAAATTCAGGTTTTAATGTCCTTTCAACAATTAAATCTACTTTTCTTCCAAACAATCTCTCCAAAAACAGCTTTAACCCCATAAAATTATCAAAATTAGTACTCACAAATTCAACTAAAATATCTATATCACTTTCTTTTTTCTGTTTTCCCTTCAAAAAACTTCCAAAAACCCCCAATTTCTTCACAGAATACATTTCAATCTCTTCTCTATTTGCCTTCAAAATCTTAATTATCTTATTAATGCTCAAATCTTCTTTCTTTCCCACCGTTTTACCCGCATTCATCAACTCTTCATGCCTAGGCATCTCAACTTTTTTCAAAACAAGCGTATCTCCCTCCCCCGCTATAACAAATATACTTCCCTCTTGAGCATTAATTCGTTTCCTCACGCTTCCAGGTATTACTATCTGCCCTCGAGAGCTCATTTTCGTTGTTTCTATTCTTTCAATTATCTCTACCATGTAAGAAAGTAAGATTAACTTATTTATAATCCTTTCGGTTTATTCTTTCTTTTGTCTACTCGTCAGTTGGTTTTTGTTCGCCAGTCATTTTTGTCCTCCCCCAAATAATCTACTCCAGAACCCGTTTTTTGATGCTATTTCCAAGTGTTTAGTATCAGTTAAACTGTCAATTTCAGAACTCAAATCTACTGATTCACCATAATTTTTTCTTGCCCA
>Ga0208373_1001461_pt1 | contig 31482 bp, 29 predicted proteins | sample RifOxyC2_FD_184036 | JGI IMG/M metagenome (GOLD analysis project Ga0208373, IMG submission 184036) | Soil microbial communities from Rifle, Colorado - Rifle Oxygen_injection C2 (SPAdes) | ecosystem: Environmental > Terrestrial > Deep subsurface > Rock core/Sediment | place: Rifle, Colorado... | reverse complement strand
CCGGTCCCGTGCCATTTAATTTTGGCGCCCGGCAGAGCCAAAACTCCCTTCATGCCCTTATAAATGTTACCGGCGCCGCAAATAACCTGATGCTCGTCACGACCCGCTTTGACTTTGCAGACTTTGAGTTTGTCGGCGTTGGGATGATTTATGATTTCCACAATCTCGCCCACGACCATGTTTTGATACTGCTCGCTTTGATTGATAACCTGTTCCACTTCCACGGTGGACATGGTTAATTTTAAAGCCAGCTCTTCGGGCGAGAGCTCTTTAGGCAGTTCCACGTATTGTTTGAGCCAGTTGAGAGAAATCTTCATAGAAGCTTAAAATTGTTTTAATACTCTTAAGTCGCCGGATAAAAGCAGCCGGATGTCGTCAAAGCCGTATTTCATCATAACCAGCCTGGTTAAGCCCAAACCAAAAGCAAAGCCGGACCACTCCTGGGGATTAAGGCCGCCGTATTCCAAAACTTTGGGATGAACCAAACCGCAGGGCACTAGTTCCACCCAGCCGGTTTGCTTGCAGACCGGACAGCCCCGACCGTCGCAAATCAGGCAGTTGATGTCCAGCTCAAAGCCCGGCTCCACGAAAGGAAAGTAGCCCGGGCGCATTCTGACTTTGACGTCTTTTTTGAATATCTCCTTCAGCAAAGCCTTCATGACCGAGATTAAATTAGTCACCGAAACGTGCCGGTCTATCATCAAGCCTTCCAGCTGATAAAAAGTGGTGTCATGGGCAGCGTCGGTGGCTTCGTACCTGAAACACCGGCCCGGAAAAACCGCCCTCAAGGGCGCCCCGTATTTTTCCATGGCCCTGACCTGCTGGTTGGAAGTGTGGGTGCGCATCAGCCGGCCGGGCTTGTCTTTGAGGTAAAAAGTATCCATGGTGTCGCGGGCCGGATGAGTCTCGGGAATGTTCAGGGCTTCAAAATTATAATATTCCGACTCCAGCTCCGGACCCTCCAGCGCCATAAAGCCCATTTTGGAAAAAATATCCTTGAGTTCTTTTTTGACGATGGAGATCGGGTGTAGCGAACCGACTTCTTTTTTACTGCCGGGCAGGGTAATGTCCAAGTTGGCCGCAGTTGCCGGAATATCCTGTTCCGTAAATTTCCGACGGGCTTCATCAAGAACCGCTTCCAATTCCTCCTTAACCTCGTTGGCCAGGGCGCCGACGGCTTTTTTCTGTTCGGCGGTAAGGTCTTTGAGGCTTCTTAAAATCTTGGTCAGCCGACCACGGCGGCCGAGATATTTGACTTCCAGTTTTTTTACCTCAACCAAAATTTTGGAGCTTCTAATCTCCTTAATCGCTTCTTCTTTAAGTTTTTTTAATTCTTCCTTCATTTTTAAAATTTTAAATTATTCCCGGCCGGTGCCTTCAAACTTTTCCTTCTTTAAAGATAAAATCAAAAATTCAACCACGGTCACGGCCATAACCAGTAAAATGGTGTTCAGCCAGTTTAATAAGTCATGGGCCTGCAAAAACATGGCCAGGGTGGTAACCAGGGCCCAGAAAATCGCCTGCCTGAACGAAATCTGAACTTCTTCCGTTTGGGAATATCTTTTGGTAAAAACGGCTCTGGAGAAATAACTGATTAAGGCCAGACTGCCGGTTAAAGCGAAAAACAGGCTGAAATAAAACAGGGCAAAGCCCAAAATGCCGGTGGTTTCCGGATTGATAAAAAAAAGAACCAATAGCCAGCTTCCCCAGCATAAAACCGTGCAACTGGTCATTAAAATCAGGTACTGCTTGATAGTCATAAGTTAAGCTAATTTTACTAACTTTCGGGATATTTTTCAAGGGAATAAAAAAACCCGCCTGCAAATAAACAGACGGGCGAATAAATCTAAGTCAAGCTTTAAATTATATTTTCGCAATACATGCATTTTTCGTGGGACTTGAGATATTGGTCAAAATCAAATTTCTCTATCTCGCCTATTGTCTTGATTATTTTCTCCTGCAGTTTCGCTATTTCTTCCTTAGTGCCCGCAAAAGGAACCTGGGTGCCGTTTTCCAGATAATAATAAGCCAGTTCTTTAACCTCGCCGTCCATTAAGGAATTGGTGGCCATTTGGTAAATTAACAGCTGCTCCCTGTCTTCCGGACTTAACTTTTCTTTGGGCCGGCCGGTTTTATAATCAATTATTTTCCAGCCGTCCTTAACTTCGTCAATCCTATCAATCTTGCCGCCCAAAGTATGGCCGTTGATTTTAACGCTAAAGCCCTTTTCCAGATAACTGGGCCTGGACAGTTCCAAATACGGACTTTGATAAAACATTTTTAAAATTTCCCGGCCTTGTTTGAAGTATTCATCTTGTTGGGCCTTGGACTGATACCAATCGTCAATCCAAACTTCCTGATAAATCTTAAGTAAGTCCTCCAGACTAACTAAGTCTTTAATCGCTCTTTGTTCTTTGCTCTTTGCTCCTTGTGTTTGACTGAACAAATCCGCCTGACTTGAACCTTGCTTCCTCTTAACTTCCTCGTAAAATTTTTGTAAAGTCAGGTGAATGGCGGAACCGAAACTGAAATAATGACTGCCTCTAAGCGGAACTTTAAGAATGTAGCGGTAATAATAAAGCCGCGGGCAATTCTGAAAATCCTTGATTTGCGTGTAAGAAAATCTGGCCGGCAAAGGATAAATAATCTTCGCTCTTCGTTCTTCCAGCTTAACTTGTTCCACGCTCTCCAGTTTTTCCCTGACAATTGACTTGGATTTTTCCGGCTGTTTAAAGCCTAAATCTTTCAAAAAAACCGAGATTTTCTTTTTCCGGACGCCGCCATAATCGTCGGCCGAAGTGAAAAACACGCCCTGCTTGGCCCGGGTTATGGCCACGTAAAAAAGCCGCCGCTCTTCCTGCAAATGGATGTCGCCCTCCGGAATGATTTCTTTAACCAGCCTATCCGGCAGTTCAATCGCTTCGCCCCTTTCGGTGGTCGGGAACCTTAATTCCACCAGATTGACCAGAAAAACGTACTTGAATTCCAGGCCCTTGGCTCCGTGAACGGTCATGACCTTGACCATTTCCGGACCTTCTTCCTCGCTTAACGGCTGGATGTCGCCCTGCTCGCCGGACTCCAATTCCAAGCCCAGCTGCCTTAAAAAATTCTTGACCGTGGTATCGTCGTTGACCTGCTCAAAGGCCTTGATTCTTTTGTAAAATTGTCCCAGATAAGAAAACTGCTGGCGCTTGTCCAGTTCGTTCAGAGAATCAACGTGCTTTAAAAAACCGGATTCGTTCAAGAAATCAAAAATAATCCGGCTGGTTTTTTGATTTTTGGTTTGAGAAATATATTTTTCCAAAAGCCCGACCGCCCGGTCCAGTTCCTGATAAGACTTTTGCTCCAGCTTAAGCACGGCTCTGGCTTGCCTGGCCGTTTCAAACAGCGTCCAGCGCTTTTTATAAGCCAGATGGGTGATTTTGATGATTTCGGACTGCTCCAGTTTAAAAACCGGCAGGGTCAGATAGCGGTACATGGCGTCGGATTCGTGATAATCGTCCAATAGCTTCAAAAAAGCCACCAGGTTTAAAATTACCGGCTTGGCGTATAAACCCTTGGAAGCCACGAACTGATAAGGAATGCCGGCCCGTTCCAGACCTTCGGTAAAAGGCCTGGCCTGGTTGTTGGCCCTTATTAAAATGGCAAAATTGTTCCAGTCGTTTTCCTTTTTGCCCAGCTGCCCTATCTTGTTGACGACCGCGGCCACCTCTGCTTCGGCCGTCGGCAGATGAAGATGTTCCACAATGCCTTGACCCGACAGCGCCGACTTTAATTCCTTGGACAACTTATTCTTGGCTTTAAGCTGAATTTCCAGACGGTTGGGATTGTTAAGCTGAATGAATTTATAAGCCAAGTCCAGAATGTTCTGCTTGGCGCGGTAATTGGCGGTTAAGTAAACTTCCTCGGTTTTGGGATAGTCTTTCTTGAATTCCAGAATGTTGCTGATGGAAGCGCCCCTAAATTTATAGATAGCTTGATCATCATCTCCGACCACGGTAATGTTCTGATTAACTTCCGATAATAATTTAATCAGCTGGTACTGGGCAAAGTTGGTGTCCTGAAATTCATCAACCAAAATGTATTTGAATTGTTGCTGGTATCGTTTGAGAATTTTGGGGCGTTTGACAAACAGCTGATGGCAGTAATTTATCAAATCGCCGAAATCCAGAAAATCGCTGTCCAATAACAGCTGCTGGTAAACGTGATAAGCGCCTGATACTTCTTCCAGCCGGCGGACTTCGGCGGCGGCTTCCTCGTCTTTTCTTAAATCGTTGTCCAAACGGTAGCTTTCGGCGTATTTTAAATAATCGGCCGGCGTCACCATTTCGTCCTTGGCTTTGGAAAAATGTTTTAAGAGCGCGTGAATGAATTTATTGGGATTGCCCAAGGGCCGGTAATAGTCCAGTTCAAACTTGTCCAGATTGTTGCGGACCAACAGCCAGGCTTCGGTCTGATTAAGCAATTTAAAATCCGTAGTCAGCCCGATTTCCAGGCCGTGCTCTTTTAAAAGCCTTTCGGCAAAGGCGTGAAAGGTGGAAATCCACAAATCCACGTAGCCCATGGGCAGGGCCTTGTCCACCCGCTCGGCCATTTCCGCGGCCGCCTTTTCCGTGAAAGTCAGGGCCAAAATCTCTTCTGGACCGATATTTTTTTGAGTGACTAAATAATTGATTCTTTCGGTGATGACCGTGGTTTTGCCGGTGCCGGCGCCGGCCACGATTAACAAGGGCCCGCCCGTGTATTGGACGGCCTTTTTCTGCTGGGGATTAAGCTTATCGGCGTAAGTCATAGGCCTATTTTACCCCCCACCAGCTTTTTATTCAACCCGGTATTATTAAAAATCTGGGCCTAGCCCCGAACCGGAGCGTAGCGACTGCTTCAGGGTTGACAAAATTAAAATCCGCCTGTATTATCAAAAATACCTTTGTTCTTTTACTTCCTTGCCCGCCTTCACCTACCTCCCTGGGTGAAAGCTGGTCTCCAAAGGGCGTGGGTCCGACCAGCCCGCGCCCTTATATTTTGCTCCTCCTGACACCCACTGGGCTGTGGGACTGGGGCCCCGCTTCTTGTTGAAACCCCCTCGTTTCAACGGAAGCGGGTTTTTTATTATTCAAAAAACCGTCCCTACACTTGGGGCGGTTTTTTTAATCAATATTCAAAATTCAACTTTGATCTTCGTCCTGGATTTTTATTTGAGGGCCGCGGCCGACGTTTTTATATTTTCTGGCGACTTTAAGCCTGGCCAGCTCTTTTTCCATTTTGGCGGCTAGGGCGGCAAAATCAACCTCGGCCACGTCTTGCTTTTTATCCAGCAACTCCTTGACCCGCTGACGGGCTTCTTCAGCGCGAGTCTCGTCTATTTCCTCCAGCCGTTCGGCGGTATCGGCTAAAATGGAAATCTGATTACCGGACGATTCCACAAAACCGCCGGACGTGGCCAAAGGAACTTCCAGGCCGTCTTTTTTAATTAAAATTTCTCCCGGCACCAGCGAACTGACGATGGGAATGTGGTTCGGCAAAACGGTAATCTCGCCCAAGCGTGTCGGCAGGGTTACCTGGTCAATTTCATCTTCATAAACAATTTTTTCGGGCGTGGCGATTTTAAACTTTATTTTCATATATTCTACGAATGTACGAATATCTTACAAATATACTAATTCGTATATTCGTAACTATTAGTAATTAGTAATCATTTAACTTGGTCAATCGCGCCTTTCATGTAGAAAGACTGTTCGGACTTGTCGTCGTGGCGGCCTTCCAGAATTTCCTTAAAGCCGCGGATGGTTTCGGCCAGCGGCACGTATTGTCCTTCCTGGCCGGTAAAGGTTTCGGCCACGAAGAAAGGCTGGGACAAAAACTTCTGGATTTTACGCGCCCGGGACACGGTGAGCTTGTCTTCGTCGGACAGTTCTTCCATGCCCAAAATGGCGATAATGTCCTGAAGGTCTTTATAGCGTTGCAAAACCCGCTGGACTTCGCGGGCCACCCGGTAATGCTCGGCGCCGATTTCCTTGGGGTCTAAAATGGTGGAAGTGGAATCGAGCGGATCCACCGCCGGATAAAGGCCGAGTTCGGTAAGCGATCGGGATAAAACCACGGTGGAATCAAGATGTCCGAAAGTGGTGGCCGGAGCCGGATCGGTCAAATCGTCGGCCGGCACGTAAACCGCCTGAACCGAAGTAATGGAACCTTCGCGAGTGGAAGTGATTCTTTCCTGGAGTTCGCCCATGTCGGTGGCCAAAGTCGGCTGGTAGCCCACGGCCGAAGGCACGCGGCCAAGAAGAGCCGAGACTTCGGAACCGGCCTGGGTAAACCTGAAAATGTTATCAATGAAGAACAAAATGTCTTTATGTTCCCTGTCGCGGAAATGTTCGGCCAAGGCCAGTCCGGTTAAACCCACTCTGGCCCTGACGCCGGGCGGTTCGTTCATCTGACCAAAAACCAGAGTGGTTTTGGCCAGCACGCCCGATTCTTTCATTTCATAATACAGGTCGTTGCCTTCGCGGCTTCTTTCGCCCACGCCGGCAAAAACCGAATAGCCGCCGTGCTCGGAAGCGATGTTTCTGATTAATTCCTGAATGATAACCGTTTTGCCCACACCGGCGCCGCCGAACATGCCCACCTTGCCGCCTTTGACAATCGGGCAGATTAAATCAATCACCTTGATGCCGGTTTCCAGAATTTCGGTTTTGGTGGACTGGTCAATAAACTTCGGAGCCGCGCGATGGATCGGATTCCGCTCTTTGGTTTCCACTTTGGCCATCCCGTCCAAAGGATTGCCCAAAGCGTCAAACATCCGGCCCAAAGTTTCTTCGCCGACCGGCACGGTAATGGGCTGGCCGGTGGCCATAACTTCGGCGCTTCTGGACAAACCGTCGGTTGAGCCCATGGCAATGGTCCGAACGGTATTGGAGCCGATGTGCTGCTGGACTTCCAAAACCAGCTTGCCACCGTCCGGCATTTTGACTTCCAGGGCGTCAAAAATTTTCGGCAGTTCGTCCTTAAAACTGACGTCCACCACCGCCCCGATTACTTGTTTAATTTTCCCTTTATTTTCCATATTGACTTTTATTATTTATTAATTTATAATTTTGTGTTTAAATAGTTATAGCTGGTTAATTTTACTTAGGAGGCGTTCATGCCTAGTAATCCGTCCAAGGTTTTTGAAGCTGATGGCCGCTCCGAGTGCGATCCCGTGCCCGGCAAAGAGGAAACTCCGTCTATTCGGAACCAGAGAGAGCGGGCTATTCGGGAAGCTCGGGGACGCAAGCCTGTTTTCTGGTCAAGACCCTCGCCTATTTCTCCGGGTCGGAATGATCAGACAACTCGTTTTCTTACCGGCTGAATCTTATCCGCTCTTTTTTCTTTAACCTCTCTATGTCTATCTGGAGAGGTTTTTATTTATTAAAAGACTGAAAAATTATAAGACTATTAAAATTTATTCCACCGCGGCCCGGCCGCCGGAAATATCGGCCAGCTCGGACGTAATGGCCGCCTGGCGGGCCTTGTTAAAAACCAGCGTCAAGTCGTCAATCATTTCCTTGGCCGCGTCCGTGGCGTTTCTCATGGCCACCATCCGGGCCGAATGCTCGGCCGCGTCGGATTCCAGAATCGCCTGGTAAATCTGCGTTTCAATCAGCCGGGGCAATAAATTTTTTAAAACCTCCTCCGGGGACGGTTCAAAAAGATACTCAATTTGCTCCTCGCTCTTTGCTCCTCGCTCTTTGCTCGTACCTTCAATCTCGCCTAAATCTTCATCCATTTCGCTGTCCAAAGGCAATAACTCAAGTATTCTCGGTTTCTGAACCAAAATGGAAACGAAATCGGTATAAGCCACGGCCACCTTGTCGTACTGGCCGGACAAAAAGCCTTCCATCAGCAGTTTGGCGATCGGACGGATGCCGGTGATGTCCGGCACAATGTCCAATTTTTCAAAATCGGCGCCAAGCTGATAATTTCTCTTGGCCATAAAACTGCCGCCTTTTTTGCCCAAGACAATCAATTCAACGGCTACGTCTCGGTCTGAATTCTTTTTGACGTAATTGACCGCTTTGGCGATGATGTGGGAATTAAAACCGCCGCACAAACCTTTATTGGAGCTGATTAACAGCAGGCCGATTTTTTTAACTGCCTTTTTTGACTTAAGCAAGGGGTGCAGTTTGGCATCGGTTTTACCGGCCAGCCGCCGGACCAGTCTCCAGGCCAGGCTTGAATAATTCCGGGACGATAAAACGCTGGCAGTGGCCTTTCTCATTTTAGCCGCCGAAACCAATTCCATGGCCTTGGTAATCTTTTTGGTATTACCGACCGATTTGATTCTTCTTCTGATGTCTATGGTTGACTGACCCATGTGATTAATTTTTAATTTCCCAGCCCGAGGCTGGTCGGCCTTGGGCCGACAATTTCTAATTTCAAATTAATATTTAATTAAAAATTTTAAAATTAGAGATTAATTGAAAATTTAAAATTGTAAATTAATTGGTATATTGCTTCTTAAAGTCTTCGATGACTTGTTTTAATTTAGTTTCGGTTTCTTCGTTCAGCTCTTTAGTCTGGTTGATTTTATCCAGAACTTCCCGGCCGCTGACGGACATGTATTTATGGAATTCTTTTTCAAACTCCGAAACTTTTTCCACCGCCACGTCGTCCAGATAGCCGCTTAAAGCGGCAAATAAAATGGCCACCTGGTTCGCCACCGGCATCGGCTCGTACTGGCCCTGCTTTAAGATTTCCGTCAGACGGCGGCCCAAATTAAGCTGCTTTTGGGTGGCCTCGTCCAAATCCGAACCGAACTGGGCAAAAGCTTCCAATTCCCTGAACTGGGCCATGGACAGCTTTAACTTGCCGGCCACTTTTTTCATGGCCTTGATTTGGGCGGCCGAACCCACGCGGGAAACCGAAATGCCGGTATTCAGGGCCGGACGGATGCCTTTGTAGAACAAATCCGATTCCAAAAAAATCTGGCCGTCGGTAATGGAAATGACGTTGGTCGGAATGTAAGCGGAAACGTCGCCGGCCTGCGTTTCAATCACCGGCAAAGCCGTTAACGAACCGCCGCCTTTTTCTTCCGAGAGCTTGGCCGCTCTTTCCAGCAGGCGGGAATGCAGATAAAAAATGTCGCCGGGGTAAGCCTCGCGTCCGGGCGGTCTTTTTAATAGTAAAGAAATTTCGCGGTAAGCCACGGCGTGTTTGGACAAATCATCGTAAATAATCAAGACGTCCTTGCCCTGGTCCATAAAATATTCGCCCATGGCGCAACCGGCGTAAGGAGAAATAAAAGTCAACGAAGCCGGATCTGACGCGCCGGCCATAACCACGGTGGTGTATTTCATGGCGCCGTGCTCTTTTAGCTTGGCCACCAGTTTGGCCACTTTGGATTTTTTCTGGCCGATGGCCACGTAAACGCAAATCATGTCCTGATCGTGCTGGTTGATGATGGTGTCAACGGCTAAGGCCGTTTTGCCGGTCTGACGGTCGCCGATAATCAGTTCCCGCTGGCCGCGGCCGATGGGAATCATGGAATCAATCGCCTTAATGCCCGTCTGAACCGGCGTCTTCACCGATTTTCTCTCAATCACGCGCGGAGCGATTTTTTCCACCGGATAGAATTTGTCGGATTTAATTTCGCCCTGGCCGTCCAGAGGCTGGCCCAGGGGATTGACCACCCGGCCGATTACGGCCTCGCCGACCGGCACTTCCAAAATCCGACCGGTAAGCTTGACCTGGTCGCCTTCTTTAATCCCCAAGTAATCGCCCAAAATCATGGCGCCCACGGTATCCTCTTCCAGATTCAAGGCCACGCCGAATTCACCGTTTTCAAATTCAATCATTTCCTGGGACATGCATTCGGACAAACCGGCGATCCGGGCAATGCCGTCGCCGACTTCCACCACCGTTCCGACTTTCTCCACCGTGGCTTCGGCTTTAAAATCTTCTATTCTTTTTTTAAGCTGTGCCACGATTTGATCTTTATTGGCCATATGATTTCCTATTTTAAATTATTTATTTAAATTAAACTGTAATTTTTTAAGCTTGGTTTTTAAAGAAGCGTCCAGAACGCTGTCAGCCTGCCTGATGACCAGGCCGCCCAAAAGCGAAGGGTCAATCTCTTTTTTTAGGCTGACTGATTTTTGGCCGGACTCTTCCAGCCATTTTTTAATTTTAGCCAAAAGAGCGTCGGGAATTTCTCTGGCCGTTACCACCGTCGCTTCGGACAGGTTCTCCTCTTCCAGATAAACTTTAGCAAAAGCCTTAACGATTTTATCTAAATTTTTCCAGTCCTTGTTCTGCCGGACCAATTGCAAAAAATTATCAAAAGCTTGATTCAACTGATTGCCTTGTTTATCTTTAATTACCTGATATAAAGCGACGGCGTATTGTTTGGGACTGATTTTCTTCATGATTCTTTATTTTTTATTTCGATTAAAGTCTGTTCGATTAATTTTGAATCGATTTTATTGTCAACCGTTTCCGCTAAAATCTTTCTGGTGGATTTAACCACCAGTTCCGCCACTTCGGTTTTAACCTCTCTTAACATCGTTTCCTTTTCCGATTTAATCTGGTTTTTGGCTTCCGTTACTACCCGCCCGACATCGGCCTTGGCCTGTTCCAGCATTTCCTGGGCCTGCCGGCTGCCCTGGGCTTGGGCCTGTTCTATAATCTGATGGGCTTCCTGCTTGGCCGCCTGGATTTTTTTCTCCCGTTCCTCTTCGGCCATCATCAAATTGGTTTCTATCTTTTTGGCGTCTTCCAGACTCTTGGCGATTTCTTTGCTTCTCTTGTCCATCGCCTTAGAAAGCGGCTTGATGGCAAAGCGGTATAAAACCCACAAAACAACGGCAAAATTAACCAGCTGGGCGATTAACAGCTTCCAGTCAATGTGAAATGTTCTTATTAATTCATCCATAATATTTTTAAGTGTTAAGGCGATTAAGTGTTAAATCGGGAGGGACTTAATACTTAACGCCCTTAATAATCTTCTTACTCCGAAGGCTGGAAAAATTCCGGCCTTCGTCTGTAAACAGACTAAGAAATGGAGAAAGCGATCACCAAGGCGTAAATGGCGATGGCTTCGGCAAAAGCCGCGGCTAAAAGCATCGGCACCAGAATTTTGCCGGCGGCTTCCGGATTGCGGCCGATGGATTCCATGGCTTTGGCGCCGATCTTACCGATGGCCAAAGCCGGCCCGATAGAACCGATGCCGATGGCCAGGCCTTTGGCGACCATGGTTAAATCCAGAGCGGTTTTTAAAACTTCGTTTTCCATAACGTTGACCTTTCTTATGATTTCTTGGTTACGACGGTATTATTTTTTTAACGTCGCCAAGTAAATCTTAAATTATTTGCATATTTGACTGGTAGATTATTTGATTATTTGTTTTTCTATCAGGCAAATAATCAAATACTCAAATATTCAAATAATCAATGTTCTTCCGCTGCCGAGGCGATGGAAAAATAAACCAAAGTCAGCATGGCGAAAATCAGGGCCTGGATAATGCCGACGATGACTTCCAAAAACATGAACGGGATGGGCAAGCCAAAGGCGAAAATCACGGCCATGGCCGAAAGCAAAACCTCGCCGGCAAAAATATTGCCGAACAGCCTGAAAGACAAAGAGGCCACTTTGGCGACCTCGCCGATGATTTCAATCAGGCCCACGAAAGCCTTGATCGGATTGACGAAAACAATGGTCGGTTCTTTCCTGAACTTTTTGGGAATTTCGGCAAAAGCTTTCAGGTTGATGAATTTGTTAAAATGCCGGAACAAACCGACCGCGAAAATTCCAAAAACGTTGGAGCCGATGACGGCCATAATGGCCAGGGCCAGAGTGGTGTTTAAATCGGCGGTCGCTCCCCTAAACAGCGGCACAAACAATAACTCACCCTGATGGCTTTCTATAAAACCGATGGAACCGATGCCCGGCAATAAGCCCATCCAGTTGTTCAGCAAAATAAAAATAAAAATGGCGAAGGTCAGCGGAAAAATTTTTTTGGTTTTGGCCCTGTCTCCAGTAACCGAATCGGCCAGATTCATGGCGCCTTCCAGAATTTTTTCGGCCGCGCCCTGCAACCGGCCCGGTATTCTTTTAATCTTCCTGCCGATAACCAGGCTTAAGACAATAACAATCGCCACTACCGCCCAGGAATTAATCAGGGAGTTGGTTACCGTAAAATCGCCGATATTAAAAACAGGCTCGGCAAAAAGCGTCGCCTGGTGGGAAACATTTCCGGTTTCGGTGGCCAATTGGGCAGCGGCCGGACCATTCGGCTGCTGACTTTCGGCCACTAAGTTTTCTTCTAAATTAGTCATTATTGTCTAATTTTTTATTTTCTGATTTTTGCGACCGCTTGGCTTCTTGCTCAATTTTTTTAATATAACTTATGGAAACTCTGGCGATGCCGACGGAAGTTATGATAAAAGCCGCCAGCATCAGGCCCAGGAAAAACCAGGGTTGAGTACCATATTTTTCATCCAGCCATTTGCCCAAAAACAGGGCGATAATTATCGGGGCGGCGATCCAGCCGGTTATTTGAACGCAGATGCTCACGGCCGGTTGCCACCAGGCTCCTTTGACCTCTTTTTTATCCTTATCATCCATTTTTTTAATCCGGCGAAAAAATATTAAAAATATTAAAATTCGCCAATATTATATATTATTTAAGCAAAATAATCAATAGGGTTTAAAAAAAATTGGCTAATATCAGCCAAAATCAACTATCAACAATCAAAGCTTAACCTTGGGCTAACCAACGTATTTTTCCCGCCAGCTGATTTTTAAATGGCGGGCTTTTATTATTTTAGTCAAATTTTGGCTTATCTAATTCCATCGGCTCAATTTTGGCTTCACCGCCGGATACTTTTAAAACGTCTTTTTCAATCTTGCCGAATTCCTTGTAGGCCGAGTTATACATATTAACGGTAGTGCCGAGGTTATTGCCCAGCTTTTGCATATAGGCATCATAGCTGGCGATATGTTTGCCCAGCTGTTCCACTCGCTTTCTGATTTCTTTGGCCGATTCTTCTATTTGCAGGGCTCTTAAACCCTGTAAGACGGTTTGCAGATAAGCAAAGAAGGAAGTCGGCGAAACAATGATGACTTTCTTTTCCTTAAAAGCGTATTCTATCAAATCCTGGGTATTGACCTTGACCGCTCCCACCTGGTTAATCAGCAAATCATAATAAATGGCCTCGGCCGGAATGAACATAAAGGCGAAGTCCATGGTATTCTCGTCCGGCTTGATGTATTTGGAGGTTTCGTCAATGCGGTTTTTTAAATCCTGCTTGAACAGTTTTTCCAGCCGGCCTCTTTCGGCCTCATCCCTTTCGTTGACGATGTTATTGTAATTTTCCAGACTAAACTTTGAATCAATCGGAATGATTTTATCTTTGATGAAAATCACCGCGTCCACGATGGTGCCGTCCTTAAAACCGTACTGCAATTTGTAAGCGCCGGGCGGCAAAACGTTTTTTAAAACGGTCTCCAGATAAAACTCACCCAAGATGCCCCGCTGTTTGGGATTTTTTAAAATATCCTGCAGGCTCTTAAGCTGATCGGCAAAGCCGACCACCTGGCGGTTGGTTTCGTCCAGCTTGGTAAGCTTTTCCGTAACGTCGCGGACGATTTTTGCCGACTCCTGAAGCTGGCCCTGCAGCATCTTGTTGGAATCGCCCAGCTTGACGTCCAGAGTTTTGGAGATTTCACTAATCTGGTTCTGCAACATAACCAAAGACTGGCCGTCTTGGGTCAAGCCCGAGCTTTTGCGGCTGGAAAACCAAAAACTGGCGGCCAAACCGATAATTACCGCGACTAAAACGATGATTAACAGGGTTTCCATAAATATTATAACTGGATATAATCTATCTTAATTAATTTATGATTATTTAGCAAATTTATAAAGCTGGCCGATCAATTTCAATTAATAAATTATTATCTAAATAAATATTTCTATAACTTGACCATGGATAATCAGCCGGATCTTTGACTAACTGTGATTTTAAAGGATTTTCATGAATATAGTTCAATTTCTGATTAAAAAATTTTTCAGAATAAATTTGAATTTGATGAAATGATTTTTGCCAAACCTGTACTGATGGCGAGGCTGAAGCTTCGCCTAAACAAGCAAGGTTATTATTATCTTCACGTTTAGCGGAGGGTTCAGCCTCCGCAAGTTTAATCAATCTTGCAGACCAACCTTTAATTCTCATCATAATATAAGATATATTAAACTTTTTATCTAAAGCGGGCTCAATTAAACAATGTAAATGATCTGGCATAATTACATAACCGAATAACTTAAAATCTAATTCTTTCTTTAATTCATTAATGACGTTCAATAAAATATAACAATTTTTCTCTTCCTTAAAATATGGATAATTTTTAAATGTTTTTGATGTAACAAAGTAAATATAATGTCCATCATCAAAATGAGGCTTTTCCATAAATCGCTTTTCTTGTCATAAAGTTATGCAAAGCATATACTTTATGGCCTAATTAATTTTTTGATGGCGAGGCTGAAGCCTCGCCTAAACAAGCAAGGTTATTATTATCTTCACGTTTAGCGGAGGGTTCAGCCTCCGCTGATGGCGAGGCTGAAGCCTCGCCTAAACAAGCAAGGTTATTATTATCTTCACGTTTAGCGGAGGCTTCAGCCTCCGCTGATGGCGAGGCTGAAGCCTCGCCTAAACGGTTATTATTTTATAATCCAAATAAATTCTTGGCATTCTGCCAAGTCCGCTCAATAACCTCCTCTTTGGCCAGATGCTTCAGCTCGGCGATTTTGGCGGCCACGTAGTCCGCGTAAGCCGGTTCGTTCCTCTTCCCCCGGCGCGGTTCGGGCGCCAGATACGGACAATCGGTTTCTATTAAAATTTTATCCAAAGGCAGTTTGGCGATCATGGACTGAAGTTCTTCGGCTTTCTTTTTAAAAGTCAGGGGGCCGTCGGCGCCGATATAAAATCCCTGGCCGATAATAGCTTCGGCCATAACCAAATCACCGCCGAAACAATGAAAAACCGCCCGTTCCGCTTTGGCCGCTTTTAAAATTTCCAGCATTTCCAGATAAACGTTCCGGCCCTCCAGGCCGTTTCGTCCGTGCAGAATTAAGGGCAAGTTGTTTTGTTTGGCCAATTTAATCTGATTTAAAAAAACTTCTTTTTGCTTGGCCAGGACTTCGTCAATGGACTTTTCCCCGGCGCCGGCCCGGTTAAAGGTCGGGTGGAAAAAATCAAAGCCGGTTTCGCCGATGGCCACAACTTTTGTTGAATTGTCAATCAAGCGCTGATAATCGTCCGAATTAAAATCTTCGTCAAAAACATGAATCGGATGCAGGCCGACCGCGGCGTATAAAATCTCGTAATCTTCGGCCAGTTGAACGGCCAGCCGGCTGGTGGCAAACTGCGCCCCCACGTTGATGACCTTCATTTTTTTATCTTCGCATCTTTTAATCACCTCGCCGCGGTCATCGTCATAGGCCTCAAAATTCAAATGAGCATGCGTATCAATCAACATAATATATTATAATTTCTAATTTCCCTGCCTTGCCCTGCCTTGCTGGCAGGCAGGCGGCAGGCAATTTCTAATTCTCTAAATATTTACGGTATTCTTCGGGCAGGTCTTCGGGATTGATGCTGTCCGGGTCAAGGCCCAAATCTTTTAACTTCTCCAGCGGGATTTGGCCAAAATCATTGGGCGAAATCGGCAAATCGCCGAAGTTAAACGGCAGGTTAATCAGCTGATCGGGCAAAAACGGATCGGCCAGCTTGCCCACGGTGGTAAAAATTCCGGCAAATCTGGAATCATCAACCGCCCGGCCCACGCTGCCGGTAAAAGGCAGGAGCGACAAAAAGAAAACGATAATACCCATAAAAATCAGGCCTTCTATCAGGCCGAACAAGCCGCCCAAGAGCCGGTTAAAGGTCTTTAAAAGAGGAATGATGGCGATGATGTTGAAAATCTTGTCCACCACCCAAAAAAGCAGGGCGATGGCCCGGTTGACCACGATAAAAACCAACAGAAAGCCCAAAATGGTGGCCAGCATTTCCGAACCGAACAGCAGACCTTTGAGCATGGCCGCCGCTTCGTCATAATACCGGCCGGCCATAAAAGCCCCGATAAACAGGCCGATAATGCCGCCGACCGATTCAATCAGTCCCATTCTAATCCCCTTCCAGATAAACAAAGCCAGAAGAAATAAAATGATAATGTCTAATGCGCTCATAAATTTATGATTAAAAAATTATAATCTGGGAAATAATGATTCTGCCGGCTTATTTATTTTCCTGGCCGTAAATATTTTTTCAATCTTATCGGCAGTTTCGGGCAAGAATGGTTTGAGCTGTTCGGATAGTAATAAAATCCGATCAACCAAACGCGATAAAATACGCATCGCCTTATCTTTATCTGATTTAACGATTTTCCAAGGCGCTTCGGTATCAATAAACACATCTAATTCTGAAATGGCAAGTTGAATAATCTGTAAAGCAACATTGAACTGGTAATCTTCTATATTCTCCGATACTGCTGTTAAATTAAATTCCCTATCATTTCCAATTGCAATTTTCCCATCAAAATTCTTTTCAACTAAATTTGAAACTCTGGAAACCAAATTGCCAATGCCATTGGCCAAATCCGCGTTGTAAACTTCTTCAAATGATTCAATGGAAAAATCGCTGTCTTCAAAAGGCTGAACATATTTTAACAAATAATATCTGACGGCGTCGGTGCCGTATTTATTCACCAACTCCAAAGGATTGACCACGTTGCCCAAACTTTTGGACATTTTTTGTCCGGCATTGGAAATAAAACCGTGAATCATGATTTGCTTGGAGTTGGGCAAACCGGCGGACATCAGCATGGCCTGCCACATGGCCGACTGCTGGCGCAAATTGTCCTTGCCGGCCACCTGAACGCCCGGCCAGAAAGCCTTGAATTTTTTTTCGTCTTTGGGCCAGCCCAGACAGGAAAGGTAATTGATCAAAGCGTCAAACCAGACGTACATCACGTGAGTTTCGTCGCCGGGTACGGGCACGCCCCAAGGCATTTTCTCCTTAAGACGGGAAATGCTGAAATCATTCAAACCATCTTTGACAAAAGTCTTGATTTCGTTGAACCTTTTGTCCGGCACCACAAAATCCGGATTACTTTCATAAAACTCCAACAGCTTGTTCTGATAGGCCGAGAAACGGAAAAAATAATTTTCCTCTTCCCTGTCTTCCGGTTCCAAATTGGGATGTACCGGACATTTGCCGTTCACCAATTCGGAATCGGTTTTTTCCAATTCGCAACCAACGCAATATTTAACTTTATAATCTTTTTTGTAAATATCGCCGTTTTTAGCGCATCTGGTCCAAAACTCTTGAGCCGCTTTTAGGTGATAAGGATCGGTGGTGCGGATAAAACTGTTGTAAGACAGATTTAAGGCTTCTTTTAAAGCGTCAAACTTGGCCGCGTATTCGTCGGTGTACTCCTGCGGCGACTGACCCGCTTTTTGAATGGCCTCGTAAATTTTTTGGCCGTGCTCGTCGGTGCCGGTATTAAAAAAAACCTCGGCGCCTAAAATTTGATGATAACGGGCAATCACGTCCGCCTGCACGATTTCCAAAGCAAAGCCGATGTGCGGCTCGGCATTAACGTAGGGCAAGGTGGTGGTGATGTAAAACTTCTCTTTCATTATTTTTTGCCTTCAATGATTACCGTGAATTCCCCCTTGATTTCCGACGGTTTTAATTTGGCCTTGACTGCCTCGGCCGTGCCCCGGTAAATCGTTTCAAATTTTTTGGTCAATTCCCGGCAAACAACAATCCGGCTTGACTGGTTCAACTCACTTAACAATTTTTCAATCCGATGGACCGACTCGTATAAAATAACGGGATAGTCGCTCTCGGCGATTTTTTTCAATAAAGTCTGGCGGCCTTTTTTATGAGGCAGAAAACCCAGAAATAAAAACTTGTCCAGCGGCAGTCCGGCTATGGCCACGGCCGCAGCCATTGCCGATGGTCCGGGCACGGGTATCACCTGATGTCCGGCCAAAACGGCCTCGGCAATGATTTTGCCGCCCGGATCGCAAACTCCGGGCGTGCCGGCATCGGTAGCCAAAGCCAAAGCTTTGCCCTGATTTAACTGATTTAATACTTTCTCCGATTTGACCGTCCCCGAATGCTGATGATAGGACATGGTCGGCGTTTTAATCTGGTAATGGTCAAGCAATTTTTTCGTCACCCGCGTATCCTCGCATAAAATCAAATCAACTTCTTTTAAAATTCTCAAAGCGCGCAAGGTAATGTCTTCCAGATTACCGATAGGCGTGGCCACGATGTACAAAGTTCCCATATAAATTACTCGGCCAGCTTGATTTCGTCTTCAATCCGCCGTTCCATAAAATCCTTGAGAAAAACGGAAATGGCCGTGGCCACCGGCACGGCAATCAAAGCGCCGGTTATGCCGCTTAATCTGGCGCCGATTAAAATCACGATAATCACGATTAAAGGATTAAGGCCCACCGCCTTGCTCATGACTTTCGGCACAATCAAATGATTTTCCAGTTCCTGAATGATAATGTAAAGGATAATCACCGAAACGCCCATAATCGGCGACTGTAAAAAGCCGAAGAAAATCGCCGGAACCGCCGCCAGCCAGGGGCCGATAAAAGGTATAATTTCAAACAAACCGGCCACAAAAGCCAGAACCAAAGCGTAATTAACCCCTAAAATGGTCAGGCCGATAAAAGTCAGGGTGAAAATCACCGCCGATAAAATCAGCTGCCCCCTAAGCCACTGACCCATCTTAAGCTGAATCCGGCCGTAGAGCCTAAGTAGGTAAGGCTGGAATCTTGACGGGGTTAAAGACCTGATGGACTGTTTCATGGCTTCTTCCTGAACCGTAAAGTAAAAAGTCAGGACTAAAACCAGCAGGACGGAAAAGATGCCGCCAAAGACGTCAAAAATCGTGCTGAAGACGTTGGAAATGGTGCTGGGCAGATTTTCTCCGATGTTGGACAAACCCTGTTGCAGCTGGCTCTGGGCGTTAATCTCCGTTTTGCCCTGAAAGGCGTTAAAGCCGTTGACCACTTTTTCGTAATAAAGCGGAACGTTTTCGGAAAGCTGGCTGATTTCTTTGGAAATCGGCGGCACCATCAGGACAAAGACCAGGCTGACCACGCTTACCAAGACGATGTAAATCACTAAAATGGCCAGACCCCGAGGAATTTTTTTACTCTGAAACCAATCCACCCAGGGGTCAAAAGCGCTGGCTAAAATCAGAGCCACGAAAATCAACAGGATAACTTCCTTGATTAAATATAAAAAGGAAATTATCAAAAAGAAAATCAGCAGTTTCATGATGGTTCCGGTGGAAATGTTAATGGTGTAGTTTTTCATAAATTTTTATTTAAAAATTTTTATAAATTTATTTTTATCCTTAACCGGCCCGATAATGGCCAGGTTTAAACGCTTAAAATCAATCAATTGTTTGGCCAGCTGACCCAGGTCTTTGATGGAAACGGCGTCCAGCTTGGCGATTTTTTGTTCCAGAGTTTCCACTTTGTCGCTCAACATTTTCTGTTCGGCCAGCCAGACAATCAAATCGGCCGAATCTTCCAGCCTTAAAATCAGATTGCCCTTGATGAATTCCTTGGCCCGCTTAAGTTCGGCGGCGGAAACTTTATCTGCGGTGATTTTAACCAGTTCGTCTTTAATGGCCCCAACGGCCTCCGTCAAACGCGAGGTGTCCAGGCCGGCCTGAACCAAAAAAGTGCCGGTATCTTCAAATAAAGACAGGCTGGTTCTGATGGAATAACACAAGCCCCGTTTCTCCCGGATTTCCGTAAACAGGCGCGAACTCATGCTACCGCCCAAAATGGTGGATAAAACCGTTAAAGGATAAACCTGGGGCGACTTAAGGCTGATGGCCGGAAAACCCAGGGCCAGCTGCACCTGCTGGGTTGGTTTGAAAACGGAGACGGCCCGCGGCGAAGTTTGTTTTCGGCTGAACTTGGCAAACTGGCGGCCGGCGCCCCGGCTCTCTGGCCGGCCAAAATATTTATTAACCAGAGTTACGGCCCGCTGTTGGTTAAAATTGCCGGCCACGCCCACCACCAGCCGGCCGGTTAAATAATAACGGCGGTAAAAATCCAAAATCTCGCGGCGAGTGATGGAACTGACGTTGGCCTTTTTCCCGCTGATTTTTCTGCCCAGAGCATGTCCGGCAAAAACCACGCTTTCATAAACGTCGCCGATGCTGATTAAGGGATTATCGTCGTACATGTTGATTTCTTCAATAATCACTCCCCGTTCCCGTTCCAGTTCTTTTTTGTCAAAAACGGAATTAAAGAGCATGTCCGAAAGCATGTCCAGAGCCAGCTCCAGATGCTTATGGCTGGCCTTAATGTAATAACCGGTATGGTGTTTGGAAGTGAAAGCGTTGTACTCGGCGCCGATGCCGTCCAGCTCCCTGGTGATGTCCAGGCTGGTCGGACGTTTTTTCGTACCCTTAAACAACAAATGTTCAATAAAATGGGAAATGCCGCTTATTTTGGCCGGTTCGTAGCGGGAACCGACCTTAACCAAAACCAAAACGGTAACGGCTTTAGTTTCGTGTAAAGGTGCGGTGATAAGTTGAATTTTGTTATTTAAAACGGTTAATTTGTGCATAACCTGTCTCTCAAATAATCAACCAAACTGCCAATTTCCACTCTCTCCTGTTTCATAGTGTCTCTCTCTCTGACCGTAACTTTTTTATCCCCGGCCGAATCAAAATCATAAGTAACGCAGAAAGGCGTGCCGATTTCGTCCTGACGGCGGTATCTCCGGCCGATAGCGCCGGCCGCGTCGTACTGGCACATGAAATGCCGTTTAAGTTCTTCGTAAATTTTGTAAGCTTCTTTTTCCAGCTTTTTTGACAAAGGCAAAACGGCCGCCTTGATCGGCGCCAAACGCTTGTCCAGCCTTAAAACCACTTCAGTCTCGTGCTTGCCGTCTTGGTCCCCGCTTCTCGGTTCCACTTCCTGATAAGCGTCAATCAAAAACATCAAAGTGGCGCGGTCCACGCCGCCGGAAGTTTCCACAATGTGCGGTATGAATTTTTCCTTGGTCTGGTCGTCATAATAAGTAAGCTGTTGGCCGGAAAATTTCTGATGGCGGGACAAATCCCAGTCGCCGCGGTTATGAATGCCTTCCAGTTCGCTTTCGGCAAAGGGAAACTGATATTCCACGTCCACCGCCTGCTTGGCGTAATGAGCCAGCTCATGTTGGCTATGTTCCCTAAAACTTAATTTCTTTTTATTAACGCCCAAATCCAGATACCAATTCAGCCGCTGGGCCTGCCAATACTTAAACCACTTGGCGGTTTCTTGGGGAGTCGTGAAAAACTGCATTTCCATCTGTTCAAATTCCCGGGTTCTGAAAATAAAGTTGCCCGGGGTGATTTCGTTGCGGAAAGCCTTGCCGATCTGGGCGATGCCAAAGGGAATCCTGACCCGCGAAGATTTTAAGACATTGTCGTAATTAACGTAAATGCCCTGGGCCGTTTCCGGACGCAAATAAATTTCCGCGGCCGTATCTTCCAGCGCGCCCATGTAGGTTTTAAACATCAGATTAAAATCCCTGATGGCCGTAAGTTCGCCGTCGCATTCCGGACATTTTATCCCTTCGGCGGACAGATCGCTCGGCCGAAAATCGGGTTTGATGCCCTTGCCTTCCAAAAGATGATCGGCCCTAAATCTTTTTTTGCAGACCTTGCAGTCCACCAGCGGGTCGGTAAAGCCCTGCAGATGGCCGGAGGCTTCCCAGATTTTCGGGTGCATTAAAATGCCGGCATCCAGGCCGACGATGTTATCGTGCGACTGAACCATGGCCTGCCACCACTGGCGTTTGACGTTATTTTTGAGTTCCACGCCCAAAGGGCCGTAATCGTAGATGGAATTGATGCCGCCGTAAATCTCCGAAGACTGAAAAATAAAACCCCGCCTTTTGGCAAGGGAAACGATTTTTTCCATGATTTTATCCTCCTTAACTTGGGATTTTTTAACCATAAAGAAAATTAACTAATCTTTAATTAGATTAGCTTAATTATAATAAAAATGGTCTATTTTGACAAGGGGTGCTGAATAAAAATCCCTATTTCAAATCCCTTTCCTGGCGCCTGTCCATTAGTGATTTAATTAAAAATTCCGGTTTGGCTTTTTGGTAAAGGATTTTATAAACGGCCGAGCAAATCGGCAGATCCAGTTTATGTTTTTTGATTAACAGATTGACGGCTTTAACGGTCGGGACGCCCTCGGCCTCGGTTGAGAGTTTTCTTTTTTTAACCCATAATTCCCCGGCTTTATGATTATGACTGAAGCCGGAAAAAACCGTGGCCCCATAATCACCCAGATGCGAAAGGCCGAAAGCGGTTTGCGGCCGGCCGCCCAAGGCTTTAATCAGCCGTCCGACTTCCAACGGTCCGCGGGTAAGCAAATAACTTTTAAAAGACGGTTTATTCAGGCCGGCCATGATGCCGCCGGCCAAGCCCATGATATTCTTTAAAGCCGCGCCGGTTTCCACGCCGATAAAATCGCTACTGGGAAAAATTTTTATCAAACCGGTCTGGCAATAGCGGACGGCTTTGGCCAAGTCGGCCGGTTTTTGAACGGCCACGGTCATGGCCGTGGGAATATTTTTGGACAATTCCTGCGGATGGCCCGGCCCGGCCAGAAAAGCCAGAGGGTTGCCCGGAAAATTTTTGTTGAAAATCTCGGACAGCCGGCGGCCGCTTTTTTCTTCCAAACCTTTCATGGCCAGGATAAACAGCTTGTTCCCGGGAAAAACTTCTCTTTTTAATTTTAAACACAAATCCTTAAAATGCTGGGCGCGGATGGAAATAAAAACCACCTCGCCGCTTAAAGCTTCTTTAAGCTCGCCGGTAATTTTTACGTTTCCGGGAAGTTTAAAATATTTATTCTGCCGGTTATTCAGCAACTCTTTAAGGAATTTATCCCGGCGGTTCCATAAAATCACTTCCCGGCCGGCTCTGGCCTGAACCCAGGCCAGGGTTGAACCCCAGCGTCCGGCGCCTAAAATGCCCACTTTCATAATATTTATCGTAATTCACTGTTAATTGGTAATTGTAAATTTATTTAAAACCTTTTCGCCTTCTCTATTCTCAACTCTCCGCCGGCCTCCAGAATGACTTTGTCGCGCCGGCCGAGCTTGCCCCGCAGCAGATAATTGGCCAAAGAATTATCCACTCTATCCTGAATAACGCGGCGCAAGGGCCGGGCGCCGAACACCGGATCAAAGCCGGCTTGGGCCAATTCTTTAACCGCCGCTTCGGTGGCTTCCAAAAAGATGCCTTTATTCTCCAGACGCTTTTTGACTTTGCCCAGCATCAAGCCGGTAATCTGTTCAATGTGTTCTTGGGTTAAGGGCTTAAAAACCACGATGCCGTCAAAACGATTTAAAAATTCCGGCTTAAAATACTGTTTCAGCTCTTTAAGCAGCAGTTCGTTTTTAATTTCTTCCAAAGCTCGGCCGGCCCTGATGGCGTCCTGCAAAAATTGCGTGCCGGCGTTGGAAGTGCCGATAATGATGGCGTTGGAAAAATCAACGGTCCGGCCGGTGGCATCGGTCAGGCGGCCGTCATCCATCATCTGCAGGAATAAATTTAAAATGTCCGGATGGGCTTTTTCTATTTCATCAAATAAAATCAGGGCAAAAGGTTTTTTCCGGACCGCTTCGGTTAAAACTCCCTGCTCGCTGGCGCCGCCGCCAATCAGCCGGTTGGAACTTTCCTTAAGCTGGTATTCGCTCATGTCTAGTCTAATCATGTTATCTTCACTGCCGAAGTAAATGCTGGCCACGGTTTTGGCCAGTTCGGTCTTGCCCACGCCGGTCGGCCCCAAAAACAGCAAGTTGACGATCGGCCGCTTTACATCGCGCAGTTCGGCCCGGGCCCGGCGCAAGGCGGCCGCCACCAGATTAACGGCTTCGTCCTGATTGACCATGCGCTGATGAATCCGGTTTTCCAGATTCAGCAGTTTTTCCGTTTCGTCCTGGGTGACTTCGGTTAAAGGAATGGCGGTTTTGGAAGAAATCAAAGCGGCCACGTCCTCGCCGGTTACCAGCTGATTTTTACCCCTGGCTTGACGCACCTTAACGCCCACTTCTTCCAAAACGTTAATGGCCTTGGTCGGCAGATAATGATCCGGAATAAAACGACGGGACAACTTAACCGCCTTTTCCAGAGCGTCATAAGCGAAAACCACTTCGTTCTTGCCTTCCAGATAGCCGACTTTTGACTCCACCATCTGAATGGCGCGGTTGTCGTCCGGCTCGTCTATCTTAACCGTCTGCATGGCCTGGCCCAACGGATGAGTTTCCAGATACTGGGAAAAGTCATGAGGCGTGGTGGTGGCAATGGTAATCAGGCTGCGGCTGGTAATAAAATCGGCGAACATTTCCGAAAGCTCCACGTTTTCCGAACCCACCGAAGTCACGCCGACCAGATTATGAACGTCGTCAATGTGCAAAATGACGTTGCCGGCCCGGGTAACCTCTTTCATAATCACCAGCAGACGCTGTTCCAGTTCTCCGGGATGGCTGGCCCCGGCCACCAGCCTGGGCACGCTTAAGCTTACCAGCCGCTTGTCCCGCAAGCATTTGGGCACTTCTTCGGCCACCATCAAATTGGCCAGGCCCTCAATAATATTGGAACTGCCCACGCCGTGCTGGCCAATCAGCAACACGCTGGAACCGCCGCCTTCTATGATATTGAAAATTTCCTCCAGCTCTTTGTCGCGGGCCACGCACAGCGATAAATAACCGGCCCGGGCCAAAGAAGTTAAATCTTCGGAAAAACCGTCCAGCATCGGCGTGGCCAGAGCGGTCATGGCCCGATCCATGGTGCCTTTGGGTTTGTAAGTGGACTGGGCCCGGAAATGCTTGTACTTATCCAGTAGAACTTTATTGATGTTAATCCACTTAACCACGTTGATAACCTGCTCCGGGGTGATTTTATAATCCAACAGCAATTCCTGCAGCACCGGCTCGCTTTCCACCGCCGCCTGCAGCAGATCGGAAACTTCCACGTTCTTGCGGCCATCCTGATAAGCGTAAAAATAAGCCCGGGCAAAAACCTTGGCCAGCCGTTCGTCCACCTCCTGACCAGAGACAATGTCCAAAGACCGGCTTAATAAATTTTTAGCCACTCCCCCGACCGATTTGACGGCTACGCCCAGCCGGCCGAAAATCACCGCCGCTGACCTGGTCTTTAAAATTTCCGCGAACAGATAAAAATGATTCAAAACTTTATTTTGACTGACCGCTTTAAGGTAAGCGTTGTCAATTGTTTTTAAAGCCTCGGCCGTAAAACTGTCGGAGATGTCAATCCGCCTGATTCTGCCTTTTGGCTTTGTCGGTTCCGCCGGCCCATAACTCTTTTTGACGACCCGCGCGACTTTGCCCTTGTCCAGTCCGAAGCTGTAAAAAATATAAGTGTCAACCAAAAGCGACCAGATAAAATAATCAAGATACCTGCCCCGCCAGACTTCCGCTTCCAAAAACGAAGAGCCGCTCTGATGAACCAGCCAAAGATGGTTAAACAGGGATAAAACTCCGGCCAGGCCCAGAACAATGGCCGTAATTCTGGCCAGGGCTTTAATCCACCTGCCGACAGTCCTGAAAAATATCTCGCTTCTGGAAAATTTTCTGCCCCAAAACAGCTGGCGGCCTTCCAGCTCCAAGTATTCTTGGATTTGTTGTTTAAATTCCGCCATAGTTAAATAAATAAAAAATAACTCCGGCCGGCCACAGCAGATAAACCACCGGCCAGATTAAAATCAGCACGGTCACGGCCGCCATGGCCGCCAGCCGGACGATAATCTGAATCAGCCTGATTAAAAAACTGATAATCCGGCTAGCCGCGTCGTACTGGCCGTACATCGGCCGGAAAATATTCTTCAGCCAGACGTCCAAAGCCAGTCCCTTCCAGGCCGTGGCAATCTTACGGCCCGCGCCCTTTAAAACCAACAAAAAACCGCCGGTGTACCACCACAGCGGCCAAAAAACAACGTGTTTAACCAGTCCTAAAAACAGATATTTGATTGTCGTCAAAACAAAATTACCATGCTTCATGCGTTAATTTTACCCCGCACCACTTTTTTTAGCAACTATATTTAGGATTGTATTAGCATTTTGATAATAAAAAGTGGTGCTGGGTTTACCATGATTTGGCAAATAGGCGAACCATGCGGATGGCGGCTGTGATATTGGCGAACCATGCGGATGGCGGCTAACTGATTTCGGAGAACCATGCGGATGGCGGCTGTGATATTGGCGAACCATGCGGATGGCGGCTAACTGATATCGGCGAACCATGAAGGTTCGCCTGCGGGTGGTGTTGGTCTGATTTCGGCGAACCATGCGGGTGGTGTTGGTCTGATTTCGGAGAACCATGCGGGTGGTGTTGGTCTGATTTCGGAGAACCTTCATGGTTCGCCCTCCAATTTATCAATCAAACTTCTGCTCTCACCCGACCTGGCAACAGAACCTTTATGGTTCTGTTGCTTTATGTTTACACCTTTCAATTAATCTATTTTAACCATCACAACTTCCCGTCTTTAATCGCCGTTCTAATCTCCCGCATTAAGTCTAAATAAAATTCCAAATTATTTAAAGTGGCCAGACGCAAAGCCAGCGGCTCGCCAACCGAAAATAAATGCCTCAAATAAGCTTTTGAATAATTCCTTAATTCCAAAAATTTTGAGACGGCGTTAATGGCCGAATTATCTTTTTTAAATTTTTCCGACTTGATGTTAACGGTCTTGTAAAATTTTAAGTTTTGAATTTCGAGTTTCGAATTTCTAACGTATAATCGGCCGTGTCTGGCCTCTCTGGTGGGAATGACGCAGTCAAACATATCAATACCGCGCTTAACCGCTGCCACGATTTGTTCGGGATAACCGACGCCCATCAAATAACGGGGTTTGTCTTTGGGCAAAGCCGGCACGGTGTAATCCAAAACCTGATACATTTCCTTAGGCGACTCGCCGACCGCCAAACCGCCGATGGCATAGCCGTCGAAATTCATCCGACATAACTTTTCCACTGACTTTAACCGCAAATCTTGATACAAAGCGCCCTGGACTATGCCGAAAAGCAAAAAATTACCGGTAGCTTTATATTTTGAACTCGCCTTGGCCCATTTTAGGGTAATTTCCAAATCATGTTCCGCCAGGACTTTTGAACATTTGGCCGGCGAACAAACGTCCAAAACCATCCGGATGTCCGAACCGATAACCTGCTGGATTTCCAAAACTTTTTTGGGAGTAAACAGATGTTTGGAGCCGTCGTAAACCGATTTAAATTCCACTCCCCGCCCGCTTACCTTAACCAAACTCTTTTGACCGGCGTTTTTATCTTTTAAAGAAAAGACCTGAAAGCCGCCGGAATCCGTTAAGAGCGGGCCGGACCAGGCCATGAATTTATGCAAACCGCCGGCCTGGTTAATTACTGCCAAACCCGGACGAAGATAAAGATGATAAGTATTGGACAAAACAATCTGGCCGCCCAACTTTTTTATTTCCGCGGCCGTTAAGGTTTTAACCGAAGACCTGGTGGCAATGGGCATAAAAAAAGGCGTCCTGATCAAACCGTGCCCGGTTTTAAGAACCCCCGTTCTGGCCAAACTTTTTTTACTTTTCCCGGTTAGGTTAAAAGTCATTTCACTTTACTCCAGCTTCACCCGGCCTTGCCCCTGAACCTTGGGGTCGCCCAATAAATCCGAGGTTAATAAATCGGCGGTTTTGGAGACCAGATTACTGCCGCCCTTTTCTTTGGCGTTAAAAGAAGTCGGGTTATTTAAAATTAAAAGCTGGTTGATTTGCGACTCGGTCGGAGTCACGGCCACGTCAAAACTGGCCAACAGCTGGGTGTTGGGCGAAACCTCGTTAATCGTCCAGATAACTTCCCGGGTTAATTCATCAAAAGACAAAGGGCTGCCCAAAGTCGCTTCGTCAATAGCGCCCTGCCAGCTAACGTAAGACGGCAAGGAGGTTTTTATTTTGACGTCAGTTAAACCGTTGGAACCAGAAAAAACTTTCCAATATATCCGGTAAATGGTTTGCTGGCCGATGGCCGGCGGTATCGGGCCGCTGCCCACCTGGGTGGCCTGGTCCAGATAATACCTAACTTCGGTTTTAAGCCGGGGCTCGCTGGTCACCGGCAGTTCCAACACTGCCGAGCTGAATTCCTTGTCCCGTTCGTTAAATCTGATTTGCATGAAAGCCCGGGCTTTAAAGACCAAATCTGCCGGCGACAGCTGTCCGATATCTTCCGGCTCGTCAATGATGGGAACGGTAATGACCAATTCGCCCTCGGCGCCGGCCGGAATGCCGGCCAAGAACTTGCTGGCCTCGCCGCTCTTAGACAGCCAGATTAAATCGTTTTTGTCGCGGGTGGCGCCGGTGGAATTATCATACCGGCTCCAGTCAACCAAACCGCCAAAGTTGAGCCTTAAAACCGCCTGTTTGACGTCCAACTGGCCGCTGTTTTTATACTTAATCTTAAAATCGGCCGCCTCGCCCCAGTTGATGCTCTGCTTACTATTGTTGGCCTCCACGGCGATTTCCAAAACCGGCGCGATGATTTTCGTTTCAGCCGAACGTTCAAAAATTACCCGCTCCTGGGCTTCTTCACCCTGGCCGCGGATTTGCCAAACCTTGAAATGCCAGGGAAAAGGATTGGCCTTGGTACTATCCAGTTCGCCCTTTAAAACAATCTGTCCGGCCAGGCCCGGCTCAACTTTCTTCATTAACCAGCTGGCCAAAGTGGTGCTGGGCGTGGCTTCCAAGAGTTTAAAGCCTTCGCCGAATTCAAAAGCAAAATACAAATCCTCAACCGGAATTTCCAGGTTATTCTGATAATCAATTTTAAATTCCACCGGCGTGCCGTCCGCCACTTCTTCCGGCGCCGCCAGGCTTACGTTGATAAGCGCGTCCGTGATTTTAACGGACTGCCTTACCGTTTCCTGAAAATCGGAATGGAAATTGACCGGCTGATAGCTCATGACCGCGTTAAACTCTTTTTCCGATTTTACCTCGCCGAACAGCTGGCCTTTAACCGTCACCTGGCCGCTTTGACCCGCGGCCAGAGGCGGCAGCTGCCAGATATTCTGCTCCTGATTATTAGGTTCAAAATTACTTTCATTATAATAAAAGCCTTCGGGATACTGAATCACCAGTTCAACGTATTCCAAAGAGGCCTTGTCCAGATTTTCGTAATTGATTTCCAAAGTAAGCTCTTCGCCCGAGTCCAGAGAATTGGGAGAAATCATGGACAATTTCATTGAACGCGAAACCGAACGCTGTCCGAAAATAAAAAAGCCGGCCAAAGCCGCAACCACCAATAAAACCAGCAAAACAATCAAAAAAGCCAGCAGGCCCGAACCCTGGCGCCGCCCTTTGGCCGAGGACGCTTTTTTGGCTTGAGGCCTGGAAAACCGGCTTACTCCGGCCGCCGGTTTTTTATTGACGGTAATTTTAAAACCGCTGCTTCTTAAATCCACCACCCGGCTTTTAGGACTGTTGATTTTAGACATAAGACAAACTGTTTAGGTCGCTTTCCAAAATATTAATAAGGTATTTTTTAGTAAGCTGCTCTAATTCTTGTAGCAAATTATGGCTTACTTGTAAAGAAGCCGGCCGCTCGCTCAAACAGGCTTTGAGCAGCTCGTTGTTCTCCCCCAGCTCAATGGAGGCGTGTCCAAGAAGCCGCATCATCTGCCAGACAAAACGCTGGCTGGAAAACCGTTTGATAAAAATGGAACTGTCGCCTTCCAAAAAATTAAGGTAATTGAGCAATTTACGGTAAAGCTCGGGTTCGCCGGCCTCCGGCTTGATAAGCTTTAAAAACAATTCCCGGATTAAATTAACCTGCGCCAAAATTTCCTCCTGCTCAAAATTAAATCTTTTTTTCAGTCCGACGCCGGCAATGGTTTCTCTGGCCTTGCCCCTTACCACCATAACTTCAACCAGGCTGACGGGTTCCAGGCTGCCGGCCAGCTTGCTGCTGGTTTTAACCGCCGATTTTACCTGCGCCTCAACTTTACCGAAACCCGGCGTATATAAAACGTATAAACGGTCGGCTTCCCACAACGGCCGTTTGTGCAAAACAATCGCTTCTGTTTTAAATGAGGACATTAATCCAAATAATCAATTGTTATAATTTCTCGACCCGTCTGATAATGATTATGAATCGAGGTAAAAGGATATTTCAGCGGGTCGTCCGTCAGTTGATGTTTGACGGCGTTATGGTCAATGTATTCCAGGGTGTTGAATAATTGTCTATCTGAACGGATAATTCTCTCGTAAAAGGATTTTTGCCAGACGGGATTGATTCTGATACGTTTGCGCTTATCGGCGAACCATGAAGGTTCGCCTGCGGGTGGTGCCGGTCTGATATCGGCGAACCATGAAGGTTCGCCTGCGGGTGGTGCCGGTCTGATATCGGCGAACCATGAATGATTGCCTACGGATGGCGGCTGACTGATATCGGCGAACCATGAATGCTTGCCTGCGGATGGCGGCTGACTGATATCGGCGAACCATGAAGGTTCGCCCTCCAATTTATCAATCAAACTTTTACTCTCACCCGACCTGGCAACAGAACCTTTATGGTTCTGTTGTTTTACATACCTATACGCAAAAATACCTTTAATCCTATGAATTATATCGGAAATACTATATTCATCAGTTGGCCGAATCAACAAATGAACATGGTCCGGCATCACGGCAAAGGCGAATAATTCAAACTTCAATTTTCTCCGGCAAAAATCCAAAACTTCCAAAAAAACAAAACCATATACTTCTTGACTGAATAGTTTTTGATGATTAAACGTGCGGGTGGTCGCAAAATATATCGCACCGTCAACATATAGCCTTTTTTGAGGCATAAAATCGCTTTTCTTGCCATAAAGTCATGCAAGGCATAACTTTGTGGCTTAATTGTTAAACCGAGGAATTTATCCTCGTTTTTTCAAACCCAGCCAAACCTTTTCTCCGTTAACCTCGGCTTCTTTCTCAATTAAATAATCGCCGGATTTTTGTCTGGCCAGCTCCCGGCTGATGGTATTTTTCAACAGCTCTGCCCTGAATTTGCCGACGGCCCGCTCAACCGCTTCGGAATCAGTCTGATAATCTATGACGACCTGCTCATTAATGGTAAGTCCGGCTTCTTTTCTCAACTGATTGACGGTTCGGACCAGTTCCCTGAACAGGCCTTCCTCTTTTAGTTCATCAGTTAAACTGCTGTCCAATCTCACCTGGCCGGCGGCCAGTTTTTTATTAACCTCCACTTCCTTAATGTTGACTTCGTCTTTTACCAGCTGAAGCAGTTCGTCCGACAATTTATATTCCGGAATCTCCAATTTTGAAAGCGGCTGACGGACTTTGATGCCGGCCTCGTCCCTGGCCGCCAGAGCGCCTTCCACGATTTTTCTGACTATTTCCAT
>Ga0208373_1001459_pt1 | contig 31536 bp, 30 predicted proteins | sample RifOxyC2_FD_184036 | JGI IMG/M metagenome (GOLD analysis project Ga0208373, IMG submission 184036) | Soil microbial communities from Rifle, Colorado - Rifle Oxygen_injection C2 (SPAdes) | ecosystem: Environmental > Terrestrial > Deep subsurface > Rock core/Sediment | place: Rifle, Colorado... | reverse complement strand
AATTACGACAACCTACAGAGAAGCTGGTGAAAACAAAAAACGATCCGACACGGATCCGACATACGGGGTCTGTTTTTGTTTTGGCCTGCCCGCGCCGACGGAACGACTGTTCGGGAACAGGCCCATTATAGGTCTTTTCGTCCGACTAGCCAAGACTGAAGGCAACCGAACGGACTTCACGTCTGGCGCCGAACGCGGCAACATCCGTGCTATAATTCGCGAGACAAGAAATCAAGCCTGAATATGTCGATTAAGCGAAAAATCGCCTTCAATACTGGAATGCAGCTAGCCGGACGAATGATCGCCACTGTAATCGGACTCGTGACTGTGGCGATTATGACTCGCCATCTGGGGCGCGAGGGTTATGGCGGCTTCACTACCGTCCTGTCGTTCCTGCAATTCTTCGCCATTTTGGCTGGTTTTGGCCTGCCAATTACCACAGCTAAGTTGCTGTCACGCGCCGAAGCGGACGAACGAAGCATTATGTCGAATGCCTTCGCTCTACGATTGATGTCCGGTCTAGGATTGTTCGCACTGGCACCACTCGTTGGAGTGCTGTTCCCCTACTCACCGGAAATCAAACTCGGCATCCTGGTCGGCACATTGTCGTTTTTAGGAATGACCCTTCAAGAACTACTGGTCGCCGTCTTCCAACGCCACTTAGTCACTTGGCAGATCGCCTTCGCTGAAATTGCTGGACGTGCAGTACTCCTAGGTGGGACTGTGGTCGCAATTGTAACTGGTCACGGCCTAATCTGGATTATTGCCGCACTTGCTGCCGGCAATCTGTTGCAATTCACACTGTCCTGGTTGATGGCCCGCCGCTTTACTCGCATTGGACTTGCTTTCGATTTTACGGTCTGGAAAGAAATTCTGCGCGAGAGCTGGCCGATCGGCATCTCAATCGCCTTCAATCTTCTATATCTAAAAGGTGACGTGATACTACTCTCGGTCATGCGCACGCAAGGTGAAGTCGGACTGTACGGTGCAGCCTACAAAGTACTCGATGTGGTGACGGTTCTTCCTTATATATTCATGGGATTAGTCCTACCACTACTCTCCACTGCCTGGTCACGCAATGATCGCACTGGCTTCAACCGGAAACTATCGCTGTCGTTCGACTTCCTGGCCCTAATCGGACTACCGCTAATGTTCGGTTCATTTGCCGTATCCGAGGGACTGATGACACTCATTGCCGGACCGGACTTCGCTGCTGCCGGATCATCAGTATCCATACTAATGGTCGGCGGATTGGCCGTCTTCTGGCATGCGCTTTACGGCAACGCACTCGTGGCCATCGGCCAACAGCGCAAGATGGTGATCTGGTACGCGACGAACGCCGTCATCTCAATCGGACTGTACCTACTGCTAATCCCGCGAATCGGCGGACTGGGCGCGGCGGCCGTGACCACCTTCTCCGAACTATTCATCGCCATAGCCGTGACTGCGACAGTGACACCACTCACCGGCTTCCGACCTGACTTCGTCCAACTAATCAAAGCCCTGGTCGCAAGCGTAATCATGTTCGTGATCGTCTGGCTGCTCCCCGACCTGCAAGTACTACTGAGGATCGGGCTCGGTGCTGTGATCTTCGTTGGTCTACTGGCGGCACTTCGCGGTCTGCCAATCAAGTCGATCAAGTCGATCCTAATCGACCGGCCGGAAGCTAAACCTGTCGACCTATGACCACACTGACTGTAATCCTGATCGTGGCCGGACTGCTATACCTTATATGCGCCGTCCTTGATCTGCGTCTGGCACTGGCCCTGTTCTGCGCCCTGCTACCGACCTACCTACTTCGCTTCGCTCTGCCACTACCGTTCGGCCCGCTCGATGCGCTGCCTTCTACCCTACTCGAAGTCTTCTTCTGGATTTTATTCCTGACTTGGTTACTAGTCGGACGCCAACCAAAGAAAAAACCTAAAGGTACGGCAGCAGTAAATGCGGTAACAGACCATGATCTTAGACGATGGATGCCCGGACTAGTACTACTGATACTAGGTGCTTCGATTGGTGTACTCATCGCACCAAATATAATTTCTGCACTAGGATTGTGGCGGGCCTACTTTCTAGAGCCAGTACTTTTCTTCTTCCTGTTCACCGACCTAGTACGCGAGGCGCGAACTCGACGAATGGTTCTGGCAGCACTTGGTCTAACCCTCGCGATCGTCGGCTTAGTAGCGATCATTCAAAAACTGACCGGTTGGTGGATACCTAATCCGGTCTGGCGTGATGAAGCCACTCGACGAGTAACCGGCTTCTATGGCTTCCCCAATGGGATCGGACTGATGGCTGCACCAATTACAATTCTGATGGCAGCTTGGACCGTCGACCTGATTCGAAAAGTACGCTATTGGCGCGACTCAATTTGGCCACTACTTACCGGAACATCAGCCCTACTTGGTATACTAGCTATACTGTTCGCTGTTTCGGAAGGCGCAATGCTTGGTATCGCCGCTGGATTACTTACCTACGGACTATTATCACGATCAATACGTAAGTACACCCTAATCGGACTGATTTTTGTTTTTGTATTGATCCTAATTTATACTCCACTCCGCAACTACACTTCATTAATGTTGTCGATGCGTGACGACTCCTGGCAAGTACGAAAGATTGTTTGGTCCGAATCAATCGACATGATCGGAGATAGACCGGTGTTTGGTGCTGGTCTGTCCGGCTACTCCGACGCTCTACCCACCTATCACTTGGCTCGACACATCGAGATCTTTCAGTACCCACACAACATGCTGCTAAACTTCTGGACCGAAACCGGTTTGATTGGACTGGTCGGTTTCCTGGCCCTGCTCTGGTCGTTCTTCATCTCTACTGGCACAACTATTCGTCGTCGACCAGACGAGTGGCTACCAATTGCACTCTTTGCCGCCATGATTGCCGTCTTGATTCACGGACTGGTCGACGTCCCCTACTTCAAAAATGATCTGGCCTTCTTGTTCTGGATCCTAATCGGTTTAGCGGCTAGCCTTAGACTCTCAGTAGAAACGAAGAAAAAGAAGTAAAAATTGTCATAAACAAAAAACCCGACCTTTTGTCGGATTTTTGTTTTCAAAAAAAACGGCCCCACACCAACCTGTGTTTCACAGGTCAATGTGGAGCCAAGAAATATCGTACGTCACCTCATGTTGGAGACGATAGTCTCGATCAGCTCGCCGAACTGATCTAAACACTCCTCCATTGAGCTATAAATAAGCTCAATTGGATAGATGTTCGGTGCACGGTGCACACCCACCATTAAATGAACGACCAAAATACCGCGAGCCAACAGTTGCTCGGACAGACGTTTGGCTTTCTCGATACTGTCCGGACCATCGTCGCACAACACCAGCAGGATCTTGCGCTTACGTTCCGATCGAGCCAACTTCGGACCGACAATGCTTAGCATGTGAGTGTCACTGTTGGTGCCCTGTGCTTCATGAGCCACGAAACCATTGTTCGGGTCCGGCGGTCCGTAGTCATAGACACCAGAGGTGTCGTAGCACCACAGATGACCATCGATGTTATCATTGAGCGTCTCGACCGCCATACTGAACGTAATGGCAATTTTCTTGGCGGTCCGCAATTTTTCTCCGCCCATGGAGCTGCTAGTATCAACGGCTAAGTGAATAGCAGCGTCTGTCTCTCGCTCAATCACTTCCTCCCGATAAACATCGGGAAGACCGAGCGTAATCCCGACGATACTATTACTCAAGTCCAGCTCACCCTCGGTTTGGGCAAAAAGAGTGTATTTACTCGGACTATCCAACCGACGAAGACGCCCACACAACGGCTCGACATGTGACTTGACTTCCGACCGCAGCTGATGATTGGCATCGGCGTATTTCGGATCCGGACCAATTTTAACTTGCTTAATATGACTGACTATCCCAACCGATACCGGACCGGGATAAACTACCCCATTCTTTGCCTGTTGAATCAACTGCTGTAGTCCGGCAGCACGAACCCTAGCGACATAAGCCCTGGCGATCCCTTGCATCATCGCTGCTGTTTTTGGATTCTGCCCAGCGAGCATTGGTTTAATCACAGACAGTAGTTTTTTATCGATTTCACCATCCTTGCCAACAGACTCCGACTCGATCATGTTCACAATCAGACATAACTGTCGGAACATCCGTTCGGCTTCACGACGAATTTTCTTTTGTTGGTCCGACTCATCAGATTCTGGTTCGCCGAGTATCTCGTGAATGCGCTTGGCGATCCACAATAATCTGTCATCTGATGCTTCGAGCAAACTCTGGCGTGTCAGAAACCTCATGGCTCGAACCGTCCGCTTGAATCGGGCATGCTTGTGCCACTTGGCGGCGAAGAAAAAATCTAGCCAAACATCGTCCGGCTTCCACCGACGGAGCAGAGTAGTAATCTGATCTTCATTGAGATCAGGACAAGTTAAACGAACGAGCGGACGAAACGACATGGTGCAGAGGTAGAACAGTCGTCCGCGTAACTCCTCGGCGTAGCCAGGATTTTCCTTAGCAGTCAGCCAATCATCCTTACGATCAAGCATGATGTTCATAATGAACTTACGAGTCGGACCACCAGTACGTTGAGCAGAGATCAATAACTCCACACCCCGAGGCGACCAACAAATATGCCCGGCCTCATGCGTGCACATACCGAATCCGACCCGTTCATGACCATTAAGGAAGAACCAGGGATTCATTCGCACCTCGGCTACGCAATCCGTGTCGGCAGTTTCTTGACTCGAGTCCCATCTTAGTCGCACCGCCCGATGCGTCATCATGTATATACGGTTAATCAACCTTTGAAAGACGAGCTCCAAAATAGCACTCTGTTCTTCCTCCGACAGTTCGCTCACCCCAGTCTGGGATGATCGACTGTTGGCGGGTAAAACTGTCGTACTCATTTCACACCTCCAAATTGTAAAAGGCCTTAGCCTCCTTCGCTAGTTTCGAATTACGAGTCGAAAACAATGAAGGAGGGGGTAGACGCTGAAACAGCGCCTACCCCCAAAGAGAACCAGTTTGGATGGCTGCGAGTCCCTCCCGTCCCAAACGGGAGGGCATAGGGATTCTGACTGGACTACTTGTAGGACTGTCAGAATCCCGAAGCCACGAAGCATGGCTGCAGCGTAGGACCGCTTCCTAACTCACCATGGTACACGGCAAGCTCAATGGAAGTGCCTGCAAATCCGGTCAAGTACCGAAGACGCAAGCGTTCTCGGTCAAGCAAACTGGGTCTAAAAATTTTTTGAAAAGAACTCTTGACCCCCTTCATCAAACTCGATAATTATCGAGATCAATGAAGGAGAGGGTAGACGCTGAAACAACGCCTACCCCAAAGAGAACCAGTTTGGATGGCTGCGAGTCCCTGGCCGACCCGGCCGGGGTGAGGGCAGCGTCACGCTTCCGACGAGGACAACGACGATCAAAATGTTGTTCCCGCAGGAGGAAGTGTGACACTAACCGAAGGCAAAGCCACGAGACATCGCCGCAGCGTAGGACCGCTTCCTAACTCACCATGGTACACGGCAAGCTCAATGGAAGTGCCTGCAAATCCGGTCAAGTACCGAAGACGCAAGCGTTCTCGGTCAAGCAAACTGGGTCTAAAAGCTTGGGTAGATTTGGATTGTCGGGCCTGCGATAACGTCACGGTGACGTAACGTTAGGCGCAGACGAACGTCACGTCACCGTGACGTGATCGTAACGCACGCGTCACGTTCGACGTGAGGCGAGCGTTACTCGTCGGCCTATCCCGAGGACCGTTGCCTAACTCACCATGGTGCACGGCAAGCTTATTGGCAATCCTGAAATCGGTTCTGAACCGCTGTGAGCGCGGGGCGCTCCGCATCCAGGATGCGGTCAAGCAAACTCTACCCGACCTCCGCCTCCAATCGAGTTGGGAGCAAAAATCGAGTGCGAGAGGAGGTCAAGACCGAAACCCCGACCTCCCCTCGCAAAGAAAAAACACATTTGATGGGTGGCTGAACGGCGCAGCACCGCAAATCTCGTGCCAAGAAAATACGGAACTTTTTGTTGGCACCGAGATTTGCCCTGCAGGGCGGTGAAGTCTTAGCCGCGCCCTTGGACCGCGGCCTACCTGACCATGGAACATAGCCAGGTTATAGGCCATCGTCTTGGCGGTAACTCACCTTGCCGAACGCAAAGCGCCTTACGCCCAACACGGTCAAGAAATGTGTCTTAGTTATAAAGATCAACTAACTGTCGGCTACCGTCATTTTCTTAGGAGAAACAACCTTCGAGGTGAGCGCTTCGTAGGCTTTACCGAACTCGGAGTTGGGCTCCAATGGATTACCATTCTCATCACGCCCACCCTCATAATATCCGAACAGTTCGTCGATGATGGCTGTTCTTAGATCCATGCCGTAACTGACCAGCACACCGGCTGCCTCGACCCGACGGAAACTGGGTGCATAACCGATCAGATGACCAGCTGCTGCCTGACGCAACGCTCTGGCGACCCGGACAATATTGATGGCTTGCGATTCCAAGATACCAGTCTTATTGACCAGTATCCTAACTTCGAAGTCCTCAGGCATCGGCTTCATGCGCACCGGGGAAAATCGATCCATGTCGGCCGGATCAAGCTGGAAAGTTCCGACGAAATCGCCCCCAACGTTGGCCGTAGCCAAAAACACTACATTGGGCGGAACGATAATGGTCCGACTCCCCTCCTCGGTCGAGATGGTAAGCTGCCGCGTCCCATCCAGACAGCCATGCAACGGTGCCTTGATCTTAGCATGGGCCCGACTCCACTCGTCGAGAATCACCAGCCATTTCCCTGGCAACTCTTGCTCATAGGCAATCGTGGCTCGCTCAAGGTATTCGAGCAAGTACGACTTGTTGAACCTGGTCGTGCCGCCAACTGCCGCGTTCGAACCGAACAACTGTGTGGCCTGATTGACAGCCGCGATCTCAACCTTGCAGGGTTCCGGCCAACCCATAGCCTCAGCCAGACTGTAACTAAAAGTGGTCTTGCCGGTTCCCTGGCTGCCGATCAGAATCGCATTCTGTCTATTGTGGATCAGGATCAGCAGCCGAGACAGCTGGTCCGACCCCATCCAAAAACCGGGGATCTCGGTCAGTCGATCGAAAGGCTGTACCTCACGCTCCCGTATGACTAAACGCAGAATAGCCCGACGATTATTCCGCTGTTTTCCATACAGCTTGACTAGTTGAGCCTGCCAAACGTCCCCGACCTGAACACCCATCTCGGATCGAACCGGCTGGTCAAGCTCGATCCGATAGCCCGTCATATCACTGTCGACGAACTCCCAGATCAAACCATCGTCTCCCCCATTGACCGCTCGAACCTTCAATAGGTCGGCCATCTCTTCCTCCTTCTTCTTTTTTTGTTTCGTTCAATTTCTGCGCCCCTCTCACTGAGAGAAGCAGGAAAAAACGGGGGAACGGTCACATGAACTTGTGTGTGCCGTTCCCCAAGAAATCCAGTTTCGATAGTCGCCCTTGCTCCCTGTCAGGTTGAAGCCGTAGGTCGTGCTATCCAGCGCGACCTAAAGGCAAGACCTGACAGGGACTGACAGCTTGCTGTCAGGGCGCAGGCGTCCTCTAAGGACCGCGACCTACCTCGCAATGGAGCATTGCAAGGTCTTAGGCCGTGTGCTACGTCATCGGTTACTCACCGATCACCTAACACGAACGATCAAGGAAACTGGATTTAAAAATGAAACGAACTACGAGGCGATGGCCTCCTACGCAGAAAGCTCCATGGCTTCCTTAACTTGGGTAGGAGAAGAAGTCACTCCCTCGCTACTTGACTCCGACGTCGGAGTTTCCAGCTCGGGGAGTGCCTCGACCACAATGGTCACCGTCGCGCCGCTCTTCTCAGCTGAGAGACGCCACTCAGCCTGCTCCACAATTTGGCGCAGCTTAGCCGGAAGTTTTCTCGGATATACCTGTCGGATGAAGCCGATCGTGCCCTGCAATTGACCACGACTGACGTCATCCAGCTCACCCTTCTTCGTAAGGAGTGTATAAATCCGAGAACGGAGCTGATTGACCTTGTAAGGTGCCATGGTAATACGCCCGTCGCGGCCAATTACCAAACCCAACGCAACCGGAACCCTACCCGTCTCCGGACTATAGTACACGGTCTTGTCCTCGCGGGTGTGCGGCAAGAATCCGTTCTGGCGGACAATCTCGAGAGCTTCACTGCGTAACTCCTCGGGGATCGAATCTGCATTGCACGAAAACGTCAAGTCGTCAACGTAGGCTGTCGATCGATAGGATTGGAACGGAGTGCTATGGCTGTAAAACAGCTCGTAAAGCTGCTCATCCATCCTTAGACAGACGATGTCGAGAACACGTGGAGAAGTTGGCGGCCCTTGCGGCAACCGATCCCGCCAGGCGACCAGGTCCACGATCGCCTCAAGCATCATCTCCTTGTCAGCCTCACTCAGCTCTACCCCCTCGAACATGCGACAATGATCGAGCCAAGCTCTCCTAAGATTTGCCTTAATCCGCGAACGGAACACCGTAGGAAAGGCATTTATAATGTCCACGACGAACATTGATTTGGCGAATCCGGCATGCGTTTCCGCATTGGTCAGAATGCTCGACCCTCTTTGGCCCCCGTGACGAATGAAATGCACCGGAACCGAGAGAAGAAAACGATTTAAAATCGCTTTCTGTACCAGCTTAAGCTCATCGCAGGGAGCAGCGAAGTATCGCCGACCCTTGTTTCGTCCTTTGGATTTGGACCATTCAGTGTAGACCGGCGTTCCATCGGTCTTATACTGACGGATCCGGTCCATTAAAAAGGACCAGTTTGCCCGAGTCAAATGTAAGAACTGCAGCAGGAGCAGGACAAGCCGCTCCGGCACGTCGAGCACCACCCGAAAATCATCACCGACAATTTTCTGGCGCTTACCGCGCTTATTCTTTCCTTTTTTTGCCACGCCGGGCCTCCTCTTCTTGTTGAGTTGTAAGCCGTTGACCAACCATAGCCAACGGCACAACTTAGCAATTTTCATTAAATTTGTCAAACGTCTAGGTGTCCGGGTCTGAACCGGAGAAAATGATCCGAAATTCGACTGACCAAACCCGCTTTTCGCTTCTACAAAGAAGAATGCTTATTTCGCCATCTTTCGCACAAAAAACCGCCCCTGAATGAGGCGGTGGAAAGAAAAGGTGGAATAGACGGTTCGGCCGTCAGATTACTCAGCCAGAGATTCGTCGCTGGACTTCTTCGGCAGCCAATAACTGAACCGATTGAGCAATTTATTCCAACGATCTTTTTCGATGAAAACCGTATCGATCGGTTCAGTCATTCTCGAATTTTGATCCTCATTCTCGATAGAGGCGGATCCGAGAGACCAAGTGCAAAAAGTTTTTCTGGTAACCCTTCCGGCCTGACCAAGATTCCAACAAATCCGACCCGGGTTAACAGCCATTTTGCCGGTGGGACCGATAATCAAACTCATCTCGACTTCAGGAGACGAAAACTTTCTGACACGAAAAACATTCGTTTGCCCGTCTACTCGTTCTAATAGACCGCAGAGTAATTGCAACCAATCGTTGGTCCCCGGATTAAAAAGAACAGTTCCAACTGCCAGACATTCTAGGGCACCAATACCAATCTCCTGAAGACCAAATTTAGCAACTAACTGATAGACCTCTCGGGGAGAGTATGGCAAGCCACCATTCAATGCCTGTAGTCTATCGACGATAAAGCTGGCTGTAGCACCAACACCCTGTTCCCGCCAGATACTACAAGCTTGATCAAAATCATTCTGCCGTAAAGTTCGTGGTATTTCGGACCCTTCCCTCGGCATACTTCCTCCTTTCAAAGAACTCGATAGCCAATCTAACCGCAAAAACCACTGATTGACAAGTCTTGGGAAGAAAAAGAGCGCCTAAGCGCTCCGAGAAATGCAGATGAGAAGATAAAAACCTCAGTTCAATTCAAGAAATGTCCGTAGTTGATCCCGCCAGTCCTTAATGACCTCTGCCTGAGCCGAGGCAACGACGTACATGTCTTCGCTGCGGCGTTCGGACTTCGGATTAGGACAAAAGATTTTCATCTCCGCCAAGGACTCAGGTAAATATCCTCGGACGGTCGAGAAATCCGAGAACAGATCCTGAACCCGACGGATACCCTCTAGTCCTAGCCCTGCCCAGCTGATACCCAATAACTTGTCAACCTCGGCCATTTTGCGAGCCAATGGCGCGAGTCCGTCATTCGCCTTAACCAACACTCGAAACAAGCGAGCGTTAGGAAGAGTGTCGCTGGCCGAAATATGCGAACCGACCACCACTGGAAACAAGACAATACCTTGTTGGCAGATGACCAGTTTGGCCCTGAGTTCAACCGTGAGATCGTAATGGACTTCCAGATCAAATATGTTGTCTGTCGGAAGTAGTGGAAAAATCCATTCCCTACTAGGGGAACAGCCCACGTTTCTCTCTTGCCAATTACCATCCACGAGTGTCTTAATTCCATACCCGACATCTGGATGATCTTGCCAAAAGAAACCATGCCGTTCGAGGAGACCGTTCACCTCAGCACCATCCAACGAAAACTCACCGAATGTCAGCCAGGCATCCGTTCCGTTGGACCACTCGACCAAACGAACCTCCCCCGTCTTGGCTAGATGTCTAAAAAGATCCACCGGTAGAAAGAAATCCCTTCCTCTTTCCACAATACCCTCCTTGTTGGGCAAGTTGCAGACTAGAACAGACAAAGGCGACTGTCAAGACTAAGAATGTTCTACTGCTTGAAAAAACTCCGTCTTAAAACGGCCCCTATACAGGGGACCACAAGCTACTATAAAGACTACAGCTGGTTTGGAAAAGCCCCGCTTGCACCTGCAACTAACCCCAACCCAGACCGAAAGTAAAGTTGGGTGGACCCTAGCCGACTGATCTCAACTTCCATCCTTCCTAGCGATGAAGTTCAAATAATTTCTGGATCGTGGTTGGTAACCCTGCATAAAAAACAGTCCAATTTGCGGACTGTTTTTTACAACGACAAACTACTCGCCTATTCCTACAGTTCTGACATCTGCACAATCCGATCGCCAGTCTTCAGCATTTCCTCATCATGAGAAACACAGACAATGGTCACTTCCGGATGATTCGATCTGATCTCGCTGATTACCTTCCTAACTTCCGTAGCTGCCTGCGAATCCAAACTAGCTGTCGGCTCGTCCAAAAGTAAGATCTTTGCCCCCTTAAGCAGGGTCCTGGCCAAACCTATTCTGACCCGCTCACCACCCGACAAATTACGCGCGTCTTGATCCAAGCGTTCGGTCAACTTAGAAAGATGAAGCTCAGACAGAACCTCCATAATCTTTTGATCGGACACTTCATCTCTCGAAAAAAGCAACAGATTCTCCCGCAAGGTCATGCCTTCAAAGATCTGCGGACTCTGGTTGCTGTAAGACATAACGGAGTAAATCGATTCCGGTCCGTATTTCTTAATGTCTCTATTTCTAACACCGCCGATTGTGATCTCTCCGCCCTCCGGGCGATAGAGTCCGACCAAATTGCGGAGCAAGGTCGATTTTCCCGCACCAGAAGCACCAGCAATCGACACGAACTCACCCTGACCTATATCCAAATTCACACCTTTCAAAATATTCTTGTAGTACAGTCCTCGAATAGAAATGTCGAAATTTTCCAAATCCAAAACCGATTTACGTTCGCTTTCCATTTCGCCTTCCGGGAGGTCAAGCTGATCGTACTTCCCTAGTATCTCGTCCATGCGCTGGATATCCTGCACATAACGCGAAAATCTATTGAAATAAAGTTCAACCAATTCCTGAACTGGGTGATTCATCCGCTCAGAATAAATTATATTGGAAAGAACCGCGCCACCCGATATCATCCCTGCCTCCTGCATTACACCTCCAACCGCAGCCGACACTACAGTGGACACATTGAAAGGTATCATTTGTTTCAGATTCATTTTGAATTGTTCGATGGTCCTCTGAAGTGAAAGAAAATCTTTAGTGTCCAATTGTTGTTTCATTCTGACCGCCACTCTCGGAACTTCGGAAGAAGTTTTGACATCTTCGAAACCTTGCTTGATGGAACCCAACTCAGTCGCTATCTGCTCTCCCTCCTTTTTCTCTTTTTCGTACATTGGCCAAATCTGTTTGTTTTGTTTTTTGGCTATCTGATACATAACCGGCAACCCACAGATACCAATAGCACCAAGAGCTGGATTTACCTTGGCCAAAAACGCCAAGGACAAACCTATACCCGTCAAAGTAGGCACAAACTGCGAAATAGTCCTCTCTAAAAGAGAGTTGGTGGCGTCCTTTCCCGCCTCCAAAGCGGCGTAAATTTCACCCAACGACTTTTCATGAATGAACTCAAACTCCTGGAAGAATAGCGAGTCGACAATCCGAGAATTAATCTGGCGGTCAACATCACCGAGAAGCTTGGTCAGTTCGATGTTAGCCTTGACGTCTATGACCTGAGAAATCTTGTTCAATCCGAAATACTCCAAAAAGACCCCTACATTGAAAGTATCCTGCTCGATGATGTTCTGAAAAAGTGACGGAGAAAAACTCTCAGCGCCCCTAGCCATCAGAAAGCCGAGTGAAATCTTGGCTAAAGCTCCTTTCTTTTCGCTCAAACCGTATTCCTTCCACGCTTTAGCGATCGTTTCAACCAAGATTGTCGGAGAGTATTTATCCTTATCTGAAATGTTAGCGACCAAGTCTACCAGTACACCCAGTTCGGCCTCATCGAATGGATAGCGTTCCTTGAGTTCCCTCACCAGTTCCGCCCTCTGTTTAGTTTGCTCTTTGTTGTCGAGCTCATCTTCTAACTGATCACGATAAAAGTCCGTAATGTCTTTCTCTAGCGATTTGGTGTTCATTACGTTGCCTAGCGCATCAAACAGAAACCAGCATTGAGCGCGCAGTTCACCAATATCGTCTTCATTCAGGCCAGACTCGTTTTTCGATCCGACTTCACGAATCAATCCTTCTATCCAACCTTCAATCTCTGCCGACAACTTATCATCATTCACGTCAATGAATTCTCGTTGCGGGTGGTTGTCCGACTTTCTAGCCAGACCATTAAAACTCTTGATAATCTCCTGATACTGGACGATGAGTTCCGGAGTAATGAGCTCGTGCAACGCCCTGATTCTCTCGGTCTCCTGATCATCCTTTTCGTCATCGACGAGCTGTTCAATGGGAGTGATCTTTTCCTGCACAGACTGACGCAAAGTTAACCAATGATCCTTCAAACTCATTGGTCGTTCCTCAGTCTCCGATTCGTATTCTCCGGCGGTCAATGGACCTCCTTCTCCCCTCGCCTTCCTCCGTTCTTCCTCTTCCTGAACAGATCGAAAGGAATGACTTTCCCTAAGTTGCATCATAGCCAGTTTTGATTACTCCAACCTGCAGTCAGTCTATAAGAACGGACTCAATAAAAAAACCCAGACAGCAATAAACCATCATTATCCACGATTTACTCTTCCATCCTTCCTAGCGATGAAGTTCAAATAATTTCTGGATCGTGGTTGGTAACCCTCGAAGTGTGGAATCTCGAAATCGCAACTCTCTAGTAAGGCGGGCGGTTTTCGGACTGGGGATTTTCGGAAATTCGGCGGCTATCTATCAAATTTTAAGAAATATTCTTTTGGTTTTGATTCCTGCGTAATTATATCAGACCAGCTCGGCTCTATTTCTGAAACTCTTTTTATTTCTCCATTGTGTAAACAAAGTGGGTCAATTACTCGTGATTTACAAAATACTTTCCCGTCATAATTGATTGGGTCATTTTTGAAACCGATTTTATTATTCATTCTTTCAAAAAGTAATTTCAATTTGAAATCATTGTTGATATGCTGTTCTATTTTTGAAAGGACGATTTTATCAGTCGTGTATAAATCGGCTTCAGAAATATATTTTTTTGAAAGCGCATATCGTAAACAATCTCCAACTGTTCGGAACATAACAGCAGATTGTATCCCAGCATAATAATTTGTATTAAGTTTCAAAAACAATTCCGCATATTTTTTTGCGCTTTCAAAATCCTTAAAAATCCACCTTCCGTTTTTCGCTGTAAGGTTATCAATAAAAAATTTTCCGTTTTCTATTTCCTTAAAAACAGTAGCTGTCCTTAAAGAATAATCTATTCTGTCTGAACATAAATCCGGTAAATCGTTTTCTTTAAGAGGAAAATTTTTGTCATCAAGAATATAATCCAAATCAAGATTATATTTTTTAAGAATTTCTGGTATTTCTGATTTTCTAACATAATCATCAAAAACATTATCTTGATGATTATGTTCTTTTTCAGAGCCAGCATTTAAAACATAATCTATACAATGAGAAAATGCCGAATGAGAGACATCATGAATAAGTCCAGCAATTTGTTCCTCAATTGGTGCGCCATAATTTTTCAAAAGCAAATAGTCGCCGATTGAATGTTCAAAACGTGAATGTGCAGTGCCAGGGAAATGAGGTTCAAAATATCCAGCTTGATCTATTTCTTTTAACCTTTGAAGTGTCGGGGAATTTATCAATTCCAAAATCACTGGTTCTGTAATTTCAAAATTTCCATATACTCTGTCTGTGTATTTCATAATTTATTTCAATTTTTTAACAAGTTCTTCGGGTGAAGAAATTATCTCTCTAAATAAAACATGGCGGCATAATTCTTCGTCACTTGTCAACGCATAAATTGGTTTTCCTGTCGCTACTGCATAACCAATTTCCAAAGTTGTGCTGTTTCCAGCATATCCGTCTTTGTTAAAAACAAAAACTACATCAGCCATTTGTATTTTATAAAAATGGTCATGAGTTAGACCAAGAGCAACGAATTTTTTATAATCGTCTGATAATTTAGCCCATTCATCCTGACCAGAATGTAAATAAGGTTCAAACACAACAACGCCGAGCTCTTTTAGCTTTTTGCCAAATTCTCGCATTTCTGATTTGAAGCGGCGACTACCGCAAAGTACTACTGTTTTCATAATGTTTATTTTATTAACTCCTCGATATCAACACCAAGAGTTTTGGCGATTTTGCTCACCACAAAAACCGAGGGCTTTTTTTATGTGGCGGAGTTTTTTGAACGAAGTTCGAACATTTTTTGACGAAAATCCGAATTCCGAATTTTAAAATTCAATCGCTCGGGCGGACAAAAAGGAAGGGAGTTGGGGGGAAAGGAATTTTTGTCCGTCTGCTCGGCGGAGTTTATCCCGCAGACAGCTTTGCTGTTGTGCGGGGCCCCCAAAACTTTTCGGCGGGAAATTTTTATTCCCCAGATATTCTTTCGACAAGTTTCCGATCAGCATCTGTAACCGGAGTAAATTTATCAATAAACCTCGCGGACATAGTATAGCTGCTTGTTTGAATTCCCATGCCTTCATGTCCTGCATTGCCGGCGGCACAATCTTCGTATTGACCACTTGGATTGCGACTTTTTGGTACTCTCACCATCTCACTACCACCACCGCGGGTCAATCGTATGCCCATGGGTTCAGATGCCATCAACTCAAGAAAAATATTGAAATATTTGTCCATCGTCAAGTCACCCTTATTAATTGAACTGTAGGTTGGTTCGATGAACAAGGTTGGCTCGGAACTCTCAGAAACTTTTGCGATTTTTGTAATAGCCCGAGCTATACTTGCTTCCAATAAGTCTTGATGAGGAATGGTTTCTTTTACTTCCTCAAATCCTTTTGATTCAATTTCACTTCTTAAACTATCTGGCAGTTTATTCAGATCAACAATATAAACGACTTTAATATGAGCATCCGCCACATAGCCAGCCAATGCCTTATTCCATTCAGGGCTTCCTTCGTAGTTTTGACATGATCCGCATCCAACAGGGTATTTACCAGCTTGAAACAACATTTGAGGACTGTCAGTAACAATCATCGCCAACCTCCGCTTGGCTCCCAAATCTTCTCTTTGGGAGATAACTGCATGTATGTTTTCAATATCCTGAACAAAGGTAGGGTTATCTTTGAAATATGTTTTTAGACCTTCGATAACTTTAGTTAATGTTTCACCTTTTTTATCAACACGATCAGAAATTCTATTAGTAGCAATTCTTTTTACGTCGAGCGCACTAATCCGATATAAATCCACTAATGCTTTTAGTTCCTGTCGCTTTTGATAGAATTGGCCAACATTTTTAATCTGTTCCTTATTTAATCCATACTGCTCAAAGATGTCTCCCTGTAATACCTCTTCGTATTTTGTTTTAATCTCACCCATCTTAGCCGTTAAAAGCCCTCTTGTAGTTGAATCGATAAGATTGCTTGTGTCGATAGTCGAGGCTTCACTTTTTTCAGCGTATCAATAGTCGGATTATCCTGCTTACCCGCTTCAATGTTTATAATAGTGTTATTGGAAACATCCGCTAGCCGAGGCTGTTTCTTACGATTTCACAAAAAGTGAAAATTGGCGGAGAGGGAGGGATTCGAACCCTCGATACCTTTGCAGATATAACGGTTTTCGAGACCGTCGCCTTCGACCAACTCGGCCACCTCTCCAGATTGCAGTTTGTTTCCGAAAGAACGTGTATTTTTTGTCGTCCCAGGCGAAAACCCGGGACCCAGGTACTTAGAAAAGTCGATCTGGATCACGGATAGACCTCGCTTCGCTCGGCCTTCCGGGATGACAAATCAAGAAGGGGGGCGGTTCTAAAATGACATTTTATAAGAAGATCGTACTTTAATTGACCGTCTTTAACTATACGTTGTTGCGGACAGAAGATAACACGACCAGACGACACTGTAAAGATAGACACATTAAAAGAAAAAGCCCCGAGCGGGGCAGAGAAAACGAAGAATGGATCAGTGTTGGTTGTTGTTCAACTTATCGACGAATCATCGGACCTGACTACTAATACGAACTCTTCATCACCGCAGTCAGACGAGGAAGTATGCCGTCGTCCGATAGTCATGCAGATCGGCAACAAACAAAAACCCGATTGTTTCCGATCCAAAACCAATGGTCGCCAGTGTTCCTCTGGAAGGACATCTTCTGGCAAACCATCAAGAGATTCTTCCGGGTTAAATAGCTGAACCAACCCCAGTCCGCATTTTTCGCTGAACAAACGCATCAGCCGGTCAATGTGACGATGTGGTTCACTGGAATCAGTGAAGCCTCCGACCGTCAACTGTATAGTACCATCTCCGATTATGGCCAGTTTGAAATGACCATTTTCTGGCAACAGCTCTTCTACAACAGCCTGTTCCAGCGCCAATTTCTCACTATGTAAGATTGTCATCCTCTACTACCTCCTTTTGTAAGGCAAACACCCAAGAATAAGATCAGAAAAAAATGAATTAGTCAAGTTGTTGCCCCAACAAAAAATCGCCGGTACAGCCGACGATTGTGTGAGTAAAAGATGTTCTCTTCTTCTTTGCCTCTCGGGGTGTAAAATCAGGCCTTTTCCTCGGGCAGTAAGGTGACTAACAGACGAAACTCCGATTCCAGACTGTAGCTGGTCACCTGAAATAACATTGTCTGTTTTTGTAACTTACCTGAACCATGATGAAGCACCGGTCGAAAACTATGAAACTCTTTAGCAGTCGCCGGCAGCCAGTTCACATCAGCCTTAACAGCTCGCAGAAAGAACGAAAAACAACCTCCATATTTTACCTTCTCAAGAAGATTATCCATTAACCGTGTAACATCTTCTAAAGAAGCAAGCCCAGAAACCTCAATCTGCAAATCCAGCGGACCACCCGACACGAACTGACAGTTTCCACCGCGCAAGTATTCATAGATGGCCATGGTGATAGCAGCCAGACGACCGGATCCATCTCTTCCTCCATTGGGAATCATTTTTCTCCTCCTTTCAAAGGAGGAGTCAGAATAATTCAGATCATACTTTATGTCAAAAATTCAATAAGTCGGGCCAACCTCGACCGGATGGTCTATAATGTATGCGTTCGTCCGACTTTCGGTCAGATCACCAAAAGGAACGTCCGACTTCCAAGGCCGGATGATCCGAATCAAAGCCAAATCGCAACCATCGAACTATGTATCGAATCACCCTCGCTACAATCATTCTCTCATTGGCCTTCCTAGGCGCCGGCTGCTTCGGTGGACAAGAGACGACCATTCCGCCAGTTACTCTTCAATATTGGCGCGCCGACGACCCACCCGAGGCTGTGGCCAAAGTTATCGCCAATTATCGTCAGGCTCATCCGAACATAAAAATTGAGGTTCGTTCTTTCCGGGCCGAAGAATATGAAAATGAATTACTAGAAGCACTAGCCGAAAACCGCGGACCGGACATTTTTAGTCTACCCAACGTTTGGCTGGCTGGCTGGCGGAACAAGCTGTTACCACTACCAGAAAAAACTATCGTCCTCTCTCAAACCGTCGACCCAGACAAAAAGAAAATTGTTGCAGCTAACGTGGAAACCAAATCCATCACTGTACGACAGATTAATGAGGATTTCGTCGAAGCAGTGCCAGCGGACATCATCATGCTGACCGTGGCAGAGAAGGGTGGCGAACGGCCGACCGAAAAAATCTGGGGGTTGCCGTTTTCACTCGACACACTAGCCCTGTTCTACAACGAAGACTTACTGCGTCAGGCCAGCATCACTAAACCACCCAGCACTTGGAAGGAAGTCCAGGACCAGGTCAAACAACTAACCGTTCTCGACGAAGAAGGTGCTATTACACAATCAGGTGCGGCCATGGGTTTAGCCAGCAATGTCCGTCATGCAGCTGATTTAATGACCGCCATTATGATCCAAAATGGAGCTGAGATGGCTGATAGTCGCGGTTATGCGCACTTTCAATCCTACACCGTCGACACTCGTGGACGTGCCTACCCACCAGGTATTGAAACACTGATGTTTTATCAAGCTTTTGCCCGGCGTGGCATGTCCACCTACACCTGGAACACTGAGCAGCCCGACTCCATGGACGCTTTCATTGCCGGTAAGACAGCCTTCTACTTTGGCTTCCCCTACGATCGCAACGAAATTCGCGAACGTGCACCACGATTAAACTTTCAAGTCGCTCCCTTGCCGCAAGTCGATCCGACTAAAACTAAAAACCTGGCCCACTATAATGTGGAAGTAGTTTCGAAGCGTACAACTCACCCAAACGAGGCTTGGGACTTCATTCAATTCGCCGCCCGTCAGGACAACGTGAAAGATTTTTTGAACGCTACTGGACGACCGACCGCTCTACGCGGACTAATCGCCGAGCAATTGACCAACCCGGACGCCACTACCTTCGCCGGACAGGTGCTAACAGCCAAAACCTGGTATCGCGGTAGTGACTGGAGTGCTGTCGAGGAAGCTTTTACTAGCATGATCGAGACCTACCCAACCGTAGATAAACCCGACTACCAACCGATCGTTCAGATCGCTGCCAATCGAATCAACGCCACTATTAAGTAGAACAACTCATCTAAAGATCAAACATTAGTCCGATCGTAAGCCGGTCGGACTTTTTTAAATTGTGTCTTAATCTCTTTCATTTTATCGTCCGGAATTTGACTTGGATCCCGGGTCACGGCCCGGGATAACAAAATAGGAAGGCTCGTAATTTCCGGGATGACAATTTAAGAAGGAAAACAGTTTCGAGATGACAAATAAAACACTGTCGTCCCGGGCCGAGACCCGGGACCCAGGAGTAAAATCGATCGGCTTCTGGATCCCGGATAGTCGCTGCGCTCCTTCCGGGATGACAAATTAAAAAGGCTTGAGGTTTTAAGATGACAAAATAAAAAGGCTTGGGGTTTCAAGATGACAAAATAAAAAGTGAGGATGACAATTTAAGAAGGAAAACAGTTTCGAGATGACAAATAAAATACTGTCGTCCCAGGCCGAGACCCGGGACCCAGAAATAACCAGAAATAAAAAGAGAGTAATTTCGGGATGACAATTTAAGAAGGCTCGCAATTTCGGGATGACAAATAATGGACAAGTCATCGCTACTCCAAACTCGATCAGCTGAACGCTAGTATCAGAACACTGATCTTGTTCGCTATTGCACTTTCTATATCTAACCAGATTCCGCTATACTGACGGCGTATGAAGATTCGCAAAGCCATCATCCCGGTTGCCGGCATGGGTACGCGTTTCCTTCCGGCCACTAAGGCCCAACCGAAGGAGATGCTCGCTCTGGTCGACAAACCGATCATTCAATACATCGTCGAAGAGGCTGTCGCAGCCGGAATCGAACAGATTATTTTCGTCACCAGTTCGTCTAAGCGATCGATTGAAGATCACTTCGACACCAATTTTGAGCTGGAATACCGACTCAAGGAAAAAGGTAAACTCAAAGAACTCAAATCCGTCCAGGATATCAGTAACCTGGCCTCTTTTGTTTTCGTTCGTCAGAAAGAGCCACGTGGTGACGGCCACGCCATTCTGCAAGCCAAGGATCTGATCAGCGATGAACCATGTGCAGTTATGTTTGGCGAGGAGATCGTCGACTCAGATAAGCCTTGCATCGGCCAGCTAATGAAAGTTTACGAAAAATACGATGCGCCGGTCATTGCTGTAGAGCGCATGCCACAAGAAGATCTACATTGCTACGGTGTGATCGATGGTAAAAAAATCGAGGAGCGCACTCACAAAATGACTGCCTTTGTTGAAAAACCAGAACCAGGTGAGGCACCGACTGATCTGATATTTACCGGAAAGGCAGTTATTACGCCCGAGGTAATGAAAATTCTGGAAAATGCTCCGGCCGGTAAAGATGGCGAGATTCGACTAGCCGATGCCTTTCAACAGCTTCTCAAGAAAAAAGGAGATCTCTACGCTTATGAGTTCGAGGGACGACGTTATGATTGCGGCAACAAGACTCAATTCTTAATTGCCTCGGTTGATTACGGTCTCAAAGATCCGGAAGTTAATAAGAACAACCGGTTCACCGAATACATCAAAAAACGAGCTGCTGAACTAGACTGACCCAACTTCCTATGGTCCACTCCGCAAAAAAAATGTTGATCTCAACTTTCCGACGCACAACTTTACTCGCCTTGGCTGCCGGCTTGTTACTCTCCGGATTCGGTTGTCGGACCCAGGACCAATCAGTTATCGAGCGCACTAAGCCGCTAACCCTCAAAGTTTGGAGGGTTTTTGATGATACAGATTCCTTTCGTGACATCATTGCCGACTACCAAGCGCTGCATCCGCACATTCGCATCGACTATCGTAAGTTCCGCTACGAGGAATACCGCAAAGAACTGCTGAATGCCATTGCCGAAGGACGCGGCCCGGACATCATCTCACTGCACAACACCTGGTTACCTGAATGGCAGGCCCGACTGCTCCCCTCGCCCACTACATTGTCCATGCCTTTCACCGAGATACGCGGTTCGGTTAAGAAGGAAGAATTCAGTGTACTCAAAAACGTCCCCGGACTGACCGTTAGTCAGTTAGCTAACGACTTCTTGGATGTGGTCTCACACGACGCGGTTTTAATGGCCGAACAAGCCGACCCACAAGCACAACTCGTACCCAAGGTCTATGGTGCACCGTTATCAGTCGACTCGTTGGTGATGTTCTACAATCGCGACTTATTGAACGCTAACGGCCTAGCCAGACCAGCGTCACACTGGGCCGAATTTCAAGAGCAGGTCAAGAAGATTGTTCGTCTCGATGAGGTTGGGACAATCATTCAACCAGCCACTTCAATCGGTACAGCAGATAATGTCGAGCGAGCTAGTGATCTACTCGCTGTCCTAATGATGCAAAACGGCGCACAGATGGCTGACACAAATGGTATCGCCACTTTCGATCGCTTCCCACCAGACCTTCCACCACGAGAGATGACACCGGGAGCCGAAGCCTTGATTTTTTACAGCGACTTCGCCAATCCACAAAAGGAGGTTTATACCTGGAATGAAAAGATGCCAGATTCACTCACCGCCTTCGCTAGTGGCAAAACCGCCTTCTTTTTTGGATACTCCTATCACCTAGCAGCTATTCGTCTCAGCAATCCCCAGCTGAACTTAGGTATCGCCCCCTTGCCTCAGATTCTGGGCAATCAACCGGTCAATTACGCCAACTACTGGCTGGAAACAGTCTCGTCTGAAACTGAGTACCCCAATGAATCTTGGGATTTCATTCGTTTTGCTACCTCAGCCGAAGAAGCACAGAAGTATCTAACCCGCACCAACAAACCAACTGCCCTCAGATCCCTCGTTAACTCGCAACTCGAGAGTCTCGATCTTTCAGTTTTCGCTAGCCAACTTCCCTCCTCGACCAGCTGGTATCGTGGTACCGATGCCTTGGCCACCGAAGAAACCTTCCGTGAAATGATCCGTCAGATGCACACCGCCGAAGCCGATCCTGCCAAGATCATCGAATTGGGCACCACCAAGGTGAACCAAACACTAGATTAAAAAATATGATCAGGTTTTCTCCTCCCTTCAAACAAAAGTTGGTTTGGCTGACATCAGCCGCTATTGGCTTACTACTCCCCTCCTCAGCTTTAGCTTTTCAAATAGTTCCAACCTGTGCGACTGGCCTAGATGTTCCAGGATTAGATTGCATTTTAGAAATGTTTGGCAACGTCGCTCAGTTAATTCTAGGAGTAACCGGTGGTTTAGCTCTGATCATGTTCGTCTACGGTGGTTTCATGATGCTAACTTCGGGTGGAGGTGATCGAGCCAAAAAAGGTATCGATATGATCAAGGCTGCAGTTGTCGGAATTTTTATTATTCTGATGGCTGGTTACCTGGTGCGTTACGGATTGGATCGTCTGAAAGTCTCCAAGGCCCTGCTCGACGTGCCGACAGCACCGGCGGAAAACACCGATACGGTCAACCCGGACGGAACAAGATCGCGCGAAATTCATGTTGTTGAACCTCCAGCTGGAGGAGCCGCCCCTGCTCCTGCCCCATAAGAATAGCTTTTCTATAAAAGCACAAACCATGGATATCTGTTGTTGACAGCCAAAATTTCCCACACTTTTTCCCAAAAAAATAGACCTGAATCCCTATGTTCAGTGGACGCAAAATTTTACAAATCAAGTCGCTTCTAGCCGTAACGGTTGTCTCAGTCGCTTGTCTACTACCACTAACTGCTAGTGCTATTTGTGCAGTCAATTGGGGTGAAGCATGTGCCACAATTACTTGCCCCGGCGTCGCTGCCTCTATGCCCTGCGGTCCTGTCGGAGCTGAACGTCCGGGTACCTGCAACACAGTCGGTGAAAACTTAATTTGTGTCGAACCAACCGCAACTACTGATGCCGATGCACCCCCAGCCGCTCCGCCAGCTAACTACGACCTAGTCAACCCGCTCGGCGAGGACGTCAGTCTGCAAGAAGTGTTCGCCCGAATCTTAACCTTTTTTACCGCCATCTCCGGCTCCCTGGCCCTATTAATGTTCGTTTACGGCGGCGTGATGTGGCTGACCTCTGGTGGCGAAACCGGACGAATTGAAACCGGCAAAAAAGCAATTACCTGGTCGGTTATCGGTCTGCTCGTGATCTTTGGCTCCTACGCTGTACTACGGGCACTCTTCGTCGCTTTAGGCGGAGGAGGAATACTTTAAGAATATGATTGACGTCATCGACAGACGGAACAATTTAACGAGAGCTGCAACTCTTTTACCGATCGCTTTCATTGTCTTGGTTGGACTCTTGATTATCTTTGGACTACATCACGATGCCGGAGCAACCACCATCAACGATCCAGTCTTCTCTCCACTTGGTAACTTCCAACGTGGCGGACGTGACTTCGGTATCCAAGTCATCACCGGTCGAATTATTCGAGGTATCATCGCTGTCTCTGGTGTCATTGCCTTGGCCATGTTCGTCTGGAGTGGCTTTAGTTGGATGACCGCACAGGGCAACAAAGAAACGATTACCAAAGCCCAAAACACTTTACTCTGGTCCACACTCGGATTGATTATGATTTTTGGAGCGTACGCACTAGTTAGTTTTGTATTAGGGTCGCTAGGTCAGTAATGTACTACGTTCCAAACCATGCCAGTTTAAGGTAAAATACTGATATCCATAGTAAATTGTGGATAATAAATCCTGAAGGGGGGTGAACCTATGAACAAAACATTTAAGAAAATCGCGGCCGCGGCTGGCAGTCTGTCAGCCATGACCCTTCCGTTCGCTGTACATGCCCAAATCGACTCCGATGACCTCGGTCTCGGCTACGCCACTTCGATCGGACTCGGCACCAAGGATGTCCGCGAAACAGCTGGTAGTATCGTCAAGGCTTTCATGGGCCTATTAGGTATCGTAGCTGTACTACTGATCCTCTACGGAGGCTTCAAGTGGATGACATCACAAGGTAACGAGGAACAGGTCGGCGACGCAAAAAAGATTATCATCTCCGGTGTTATCGGACTGATCATCATCATGTCGGCCTACGCTATCGCCACTTTCGTGGTCAATGCCATTGTCAACGGAACGACTTGAGACCACAAACCGAACAGAGCTTTGCCCCGATTCCATTCCGGATCGGGGATCGGTAGGGCCCCGGACTCCTGTCATTCAAATCGAAAAAACAGGACGAGTCCCAAGGATGTTGCCGGTCCCAGATCCGGAATTTAATTACCAGGTTAGTTATTCAACTACTGACCACAGCAGCCGACCATCATGATCGGCTTCAGACCTATGATTTTGATCGGTCTAAAGACAATCCCGACTGTCTGGCAGAAGCTAGCTGTCGGTCTGACGGTCTTCCTGTTAGCTGTACTACCACTAACTACCCTAGCTTTACCAGGAGCCGAAGAAGCAGCGGTAAGTGCGACTGGTGAAGCAGGTGCTGGAGCTGCTGCAGTCAACGCACCTGGTTACCGACCAAATGTCGGTCTAATCAACACTGTTAACTCGGACACCGGACGCGAATCTGGAGTCGGTCGCATCTCTGGTTTAGGAACACTCACTGGTTCAGTCATGGGTCAGGCTATTGGCATGATCGGCGTGTTGTTCTTTCTACTAATGCTCTACGCCGGCGCACTCTGGATGACAGCCGGAGGTGTCGAAGAAAAAATCTCCAAAGCTAAAAGCATTATGTCTGGTGCAGTGATCGGACTGGTTCTAGTTTTCGCCGCTTACTATTTGTTAGACTTCATACTCGGTGCAATCTATCAGGGATTTGGAATTGAGTCAGCTCCGGTTGAACCAGTTGATGCGTCATAGACGAATCCTCAAACACTTGCCTATGAAGAATCAATCCCAAAAAACTTTCCACTTAGCTTCTACGATCACAATCATTACCCTGTTCGCCTGGCCGATCCTACCCGCTTTAGCTGATACTGGACTAGGTGTAACCGGCGGTGTCTCTGGACATAGTGAACTATCTTCCGATCTGCCGATGGTGATCGGCGAGCTGGTTGGTGTATTGCTAGGTGTGATCGGCGTACTATTCTTTTTACTCATACTCTATGCCGGTTTTCTCTGGATGACCTCCTCTGGTAAAGAGGAGCAAGTGACCACAGCTCGAAACATGATCTTTGGGGCGATTATCGGACTGGTCATAATCTTCGCTGCTTATGGTATCACCACGTTCTTTATCCAAACTATCGGCATGGAAGATAATGGTGCTTGGACTATAGAAGGTGGTGGAGATGTGATCGACGAAGGCGATTCATTGGAAGAAAGCATGGGTGGTGGCTCAGACACAACAGAGGATTTTGATGCCTTACTCGACGAGCTAGCCGATTAAAAAATATGAAAAAGATAATCGGTACAAAAGTTCGTCAGATGATAGTAATAACGGCAACATTCTTGTTTGCATTACCCATGGTTGCATTAGCTGATTTACCTCGACCAGACGAGGACGCACGACACGCTGCCGAAATAGCCGGAATTAGTGGCACAGAGAGCGGTTCATTACTCCAACTGATTGGTACACTAAGCAGCGCACTATTCTCGGTATTAGCGGTTATCTTGCTTCTACTTATGCTCTATTCCGGTTTCCTCTGGCTGACCGCCCAGGGTAAAGAAGAACAGATTACCAAAGCTAAGAACATTCTGACTGCGGCGGTGATTGGGCTGATTGTAATTTTGTCCGGCTACGCTATCACAGTTTTCTTCATCATCCAGGTTCCGAGAGCCGCACTCGGATAAGTAGCGTTTACCTCAAAAAAAATTAGTGCTATCATGCACCCAGATTCAACCTATAATTTATCGAAACGTGAGGCTATGAAAACCCTCTTCAAAAAAGCGTTTATCCCTCTGTCGGCCCTAGGTTCGACACTCATGATGTTGCCGGCTAGGGCAACTGACTTTACAACCAGTCTCGCGACCGTCGGTGCGACCGCCTATGGCTCAGCACCTGAGGCCGACATCTACAAAATAATCGGAGAAATCGTTTTTGCTATCATGGGATTGTTGGGTGTAGTACTGCTGGTACTCATCCTTTACGCCGGTTTCCTCTGGATGACCGCCCAGGGTAAGGAAGAACAAATTACTAGGGCCAAAGGTATGATCACCAATGCGGTGATTGGACTGGTCATTATCATGGCGGCCTACGCCATCGCTACTTTCGTCTTCACTGCCATCTTAAATGCAGCGACCTAGTGTCAGCTGAACGAATTCGAGAAAAAAGCCCCGGCTACAAGTCCGGGGTTTTTGGTTGTAAAATATTTCTGATGGGGATGAACAAAGCCCGACCATAGTGGTCGGGCTTTTTAAGTTGGAAGGTGCACAGTCTCCTTACAGACTGTGCATGGTTAGCAGCAGGTCGTTGATGGTGATCCGCTGCCGTCCGGTCGAACGAACCGACCGGCCATTGAAGTTGCGATCCAGCGAGAACCGCTGGATCTCGACCAACTCTGCCCCACGCCGGGCGTAAACCACGCCATGGATGGCGTGCAGCCCAGGCCGCTCCAAACAGGCATAGGCCGTCTGTCGGGGCGGTAGGTGGGGCAGGTCGCCGCCGGATCCGAAAATCCGGACCTCCTGGCCGTCGATGAACGTCTGGACGTAATAGCCCGTTTCGTTCTCGACCGAGACCGAAAGGATTCCAACCTGACAGCCGGGGATCTCCGGCGGACCGTAGGCTCGCGCCCAGTGCTGGGGCGGACCGTAGGCACCGGGACCACCTATCGGCGGCATCGGTCGGGGGGCGGCGGGTTGCCGGGGCTGGGACAACTGTTCGACAGCCGCCAGTGGGTCCGAGGTGACCTGGCGGTCAACCTCGGGGGTGACAGGCTGCTCCGGCCGCCGGGAAGCTGGAGCGGTGGGACTCCGGGTAGCCGCAATCTGCTGTTGCAGGTCGCGGGTCTCATTCGCCAACGTCTCGAGCTGGTGCTCGAGAGCGGCGAACTGACGGCTGCTCACGCAGCCGCCAGAGATCAGGGCGATGGCGGTGATGACCGCCATTATGATGGCGCGTTTCATCGGCCACCTCCTTGCCCTGCTGGCCGAGGCTGGCGATGTTGGTCGACCACTATACGGCCGACCTCCAGAGCCTCGTTCGCCCGGAGAAAGGCCTCGTTCGCCCTCTCACGAGCCTCCTCAACCTCGTCGTGGCTGGCGGGGTAACCGCCAAACCGCTGGTAGCCCTGCGGTGGGGCCACCACCGGCGACACCCAACCGTTGGGGCCACCATAGAATAGCCCATAATCATTCCCATACGCTCCCCCGGCGTACGGGTAGGCCTGACTGCGCTCGACCGCCCCGCGGTAGGTTTCCGCATTGTAGCGGTCGACGTTCACGCGGCCGGCCGCATAAACCATATTCTCCGGAGTCACGGTGACCCCGGAGACATGGTAGTTGTGCGGAGTGACGCTAAACCGCGCCACTCCGGTTGCGCCGACACCACAGCCGGCAACAAACATCAGTACCGCCATCGCCAGTAGGGCGATGGCTCGGACCTGTCTCAATCCTCCCACTTCAATTCTCCTTTCGGCCCTTTCAGGCCGAGTCTGTTGGCCATAACGCGTTCCTTACACGCAACCATGGCCATTTGTTACTGACAAAAAACTCGCCCGGGCACTCTCCCGGAACGGTAAAATATAGCATAAATAGTCAATCTTGTCAACTATAATTGGACATTAACGGAACAAAATCTTGATTTTTAACCTTTTTAAGGGGGGTGTTATTGTCCCTTATTAAATCCGGCCTGTCCGTCTTCTTTGTCGTCCCGGAAGTCGCGACAGCGGCTATCCGGGACCCAGGAGTAAAGAGATTGGGATTAGCTTCTGGATCCCGGATAGACCTCGCTCCGCTCGGCCTTCCGGGATGACAAATTAAAAAGTAGGGATGACATATTTTTATGTATGGGATGACAGATTCATAAGAAGAATTGAGATAACAAAAAACACTGTCGTCCCGGAACCGTGAGCGAGCGAAGCGAGTCGAACGGTATCAGGGACCCAGAATCAAAGCATAAAGACTAAAAATAAAGATTTGACCCAAAAACAAAACCCCCGCGGTACCAAGACATGGCAACACGGAGGTTAAGAAGCTGTGTTTTGATTCGGCCCCGGAACGGGGCCTTCAGAAGGCCTAGTGCCCGCTCTGACGCAGAATCGCGTCGGCACGGGCCCAGGCGGCAGCATTGTCATCGGCATCACCATCAGGACGATGGTGGTGTCGATGACCGGAAGGAACTACTTTGATACCACCCGCCGGAGCGACGGGCGGGGGTGGCGGCGGCGCCAGATTAGCCGCACCCAGAGGCGCGGGCGGCACGGACGCGGGTGCCGTGGGCGGAGGCGGCGGGGGCGAGGGCGGTTCAGGAGCCTGACGGAAGGTCCGACTACTAATCGCCTCGGCCTGCTGCTCGAGTTCGAAGTATTCGACTCGTTCAGCATTCGTGCAGAAGGCACCGACACAGTCGCCGTCGATGACATGCTGACGAATCGCGGCCTGCCTTGCTCGAATGCGATCGAGTAGGACCGCATCACTGACCGTTTCTGCCCGGCTAGCATTCCGGTCGACCTCAGCCAGTTGCGAAGCCCGCTCACCTCGCACTCCGATCCACTCGGAGGCATCCCAGAGTCGGCTGGTCGCAGCACTGGTCGCTCCTGGAGCAACTATGACTAGGGTAGCAAACAGGCCAACCCCAGCCATGCCGATCGTGACCAGGCGCCGGGCCCAAGGCCCATTAAACCACCCGGCGGCCATGGTTCCGGCCAAGCCGAGCATCACGGTTCCGGCCACCAGAGACATGACCGGATTCCGATAGACCGGAATTACTGCGGCGTACAGACAGGCCGCCGTGAACCAGGTCGCCCAGCCCAAGGCCACCTGGAAGCCAGTCTGCACCTGCGCCGGCGTTACAACCGGCGGCGGTACGCTGACCCCACCCAGAATCAGTGCGGAATCGACGACTGCCTGAGCAGCCTTGACCCCCAGATCCAAGATGAACTTATAGAGTCCACCTCGAATACAGAGAGTGAAGGCCAGCGTTGCCCCGGCGAACGCCCCGAGAGCCAGGATGAACCTGGCCACATAGACCGTTCCCGGGGAGTGAGCCAGCTCGCCGACTCCGCCGACGATCATGCCGAGGACGAAAAGCGCCGCCGGCATAACTACGGCCATCCAGGCCATGAAGATCATGGACCGGATGCGGCGACTGACGCCGACCTGGGCCTGTCCAGCGACGTTGCCGCCGCCGTTCCAGACAATCGCGGCCATGACGGAGATTAACCGCCAGACCGCCAAGAACATGTTTCGCATTTTCCTTCTCCTTCCGGCCTCCTCTTTTGGCCGGAGAAACGATGGTCACGACGCACCCGCATATTTCAGCGAACGCGCCGTGACCGATGATGTCGTCGTTTAGGTTGCCGTCCGACATTTTTAGTGCCGGACGACACATTTAACTTCGAATTACCTCCCTACCAACGCCAGGGAAAAATGGCGTCTGCCAAGAGGGACCAGAGCCCCGGACGTGGCGGCATTGGTGCCGCCGGTGGTATCGGGATCACAGGAGCCGGCGGAACTGGTCCGCCAACGGGAGGAATAACCCCCCTCGCTTGACCCCAGACCTCTAACTTAGAGGCCCAGGAATCAAACTCCCGTCCGACCCCATCGGCATCTCTATCAACCTCGTCCCAGACGGCCTTGCCGGCCACTGCCGCTGCCCGACCGACAGCCTTGCCGGCCGTACTGGCCGCCGAGCCGATGGCTCCGCCAGCCTTCTTGGCCTGACCGGCAGCCCACTCCCCATCTTGCTTGAGCCAAGATCTAATACCTTGGTTTTCAAGCAGGCCGAGAAGTGGCCCCGGATCCTCTCCGGTCTCGATGGCCGCAACGATGGCCATGGCCTCATCAATGGAGTCGAGCTCCATCAAGGCCTTGACCCATCGTTCATGGATCGCCGGGTCCGATTCACCCAAGACTCTCTCAAGGAGAATCTTACGAGGGTGTTCAGACAGTCGGCCGATCACCTCCATCGCCGACTTAGGCCGGGGCGGGGGCTTGTTGGCCGCAGCTGTTGCTGGCTTCTCCAACGTCTTTTGCATCTTCTCGATGCAACAATCCGCCGGACGCAGACGTGGACTATTCATGGCATCCAGCAGTTTTACCCGCTGAACACGACCACGCCTTCCAGCAGAGGCCGCTGCCGCCATCATATCAGCACAGTTTGGATCGTGAAATCGGCCGAAGGCGTCCACGATCACCTCGGCCGCCTTGAGCTCCGCCTCAGCCGCCGCCATGTCGGCCTCGAGCTGATCGGCAAAGGCCTCGGAGTTGAGGTCCTCACCTTGCTCAAAGGCATCGGCTGCTTTTCTGATGCCCTGCATCAGAAAATTCTTGGCCACTGCCGCTGCCTGAGCGTTCCCGAACAGAGTGTTCGGAAACATCAAACCGACCAACAAGCCCAGCGCCCCTGGCGCCAGGGCATGGATTCCGGCCACTGCCCGAGGGTCCATTCTGTGAAGGGCCCGCCGGAAGGACTTTTGGTTGGTCACGTAACCAACCAACTTCGAGGCCCATCGTTCCGCGTACGGACCGATGACCTCATCCGCCGCACGAACAAAACCACCACCGCCCGCCGGAGGGGCTGCTCCTGCTGCTGCCATAACTCCTCCTCTGGTCCGTTTTGTGGACCTAATAGCTGTTCCTCAACAGCCGAGTGACGACGAGCTGATGCCCGCCAAATTCCGGGTTGAACCCGGATCCGTTTCAATTTTCAAAAAACTGTTAAACAAGCCGCTCCAGCGACTTGGTCACGAAACCCATTCGTAACGGCAAAACTTAGCATATTTTGCCGGTTTTGTCAACCTTGGCTGGGCATTGAAATCAAATCTTAATTTGAAGCCTTTAGATCACCCTATTTTGTCGTCCTAAACCCCTCTTAATGTCGTCCCGGAACTGTGAGCGAGTGTAGCGAGTCGAACAGTATCCGGGACCCATAGGCAAAAAAGATCAGGATTAGCTTCTGGATCCCGGATAGACCTCACTCCGCTCGGCCTTCCGGGATGACAAAATAAAAAGGCTTGAGGTTTCAAGATGACATATTAAAAAGTAAGGATGACAAATACGTAAGAAGAATTGAGATAACAAAAAACACTGTCGTCCCGGAACTGTGAGCGAGTGTAGCGAGTCGAACAGTATCCGGGACCCATAGGCAAAAAAGATCAGGATTAGCTTCTGGATCCCGGATAGACCTCACTCCGCTCGGCCTTCCGGGATGACAA
>Ga0208373_1001458_pt1 | contig 31619 bp, 33 predicted proteins | sample RifOxyC2_FD_184036 | JGI IMG/M metagenome (GOLD analysis project Ga0208373, IMG submission 184036) | Soil microbial communities from Rifle, Colorado - Rifle Oxygen_injection C2 (SPAdes) | ecosystem: Environmental > Terrestrial > Deep subsurface > Rock core/Sediment | place: Rifle, Colorado... | reverse complement strand
CGGAGGTCCCAACTGGACCTCAACCACTGCTCCTGGCTTGACTCTAATTTTTTGCATACGCACCTCCTAAAAAAAAGGAGGGAATCACACCCTCCTTTTATTAAAAATTGCTTCTTTGAAGCTACATACATGTAACACAGCCATGCATTTCTGTCTATACCCGTTCAATCTGCACGTTGTGGAAAATGTTGCCTTTTTGTAAAACTGCGGTATGCTGTGGTATACGCCCTCGTAGTTTAAAGGATAGAACTGGGGTTTCCGGAACCTCCAATTCACGTTCGATTCGTGGCGAGGGCACAATAATAATTTGGAGGGGCGCAATATTTTGCGCCCATACTCATTGCACAATACGTTGCATCGCGGATTCAACTAGAATTTTCCATTTTTTGCGGCGCCAAACAGCAAAATTATATGTATGAGCACTCTTTAAATGAATACATAATCCATGGGTAAAAAATTTGAGGTTATTTTTCAATGTTATAGATTCTATATCAGAGAGATGCAATGAAAGTGTGTATCGTTGAAAGTTTAACGGATGTGTTACAAAATAGAGCCGATCATTGGTGAGAAATAATTTTCCTGTTATGCCGATATACTTTTGAAAATGATTTGCAAACCCTTCATAGAGCACTTGTTCATATGGTTGTAATTTGATTTGCATGGATTTCATAACAGGTATCATACTGCTCTTTAATACTCTTTTCAAGCAATCAAGAAGGGTCTGTTGCATATTCAGTAATACATCGTATAATAAATGTATGAGCAAAAAACAACGTGTTCGAAAAGCTGTTATCCCTGTCGCTGGTTTTGGGACTCGATTTTTACCGGCAACAAAGGCCATTCCAAAGGAGTTATTACCTATTATTGATAAACCGGTAATTCAATATATTGTTGAGGAGGCTGTTGCTTCGGGTATCGAAGAAATTATTTTTGTTACCAGTGAACATAAAAACGCTATCGAAGATCATTTTGAGCGTAATTCCGGTCTGGAAACATTCTTAAAACAACGTCAGAAAGACACAGAACTTTCTACTATTCAATCACTTCATCAAATGGCACAGTTTGTGTATGTACATCAAGATGAACCATTAGGATTAGGGCATGCAGTATTACAAGCAAAAGATGCCGTTGCCGGAGAGCCATTTATTGTTTTCGGTGGAGACGACATTATAGAATCAACTATTCCTGCCGCAAAACAACTTATTGAAGTATATGAGAAATATGGTGGTTCAGTATTGGGTGTTGTTGAGGTACCAAAAGAAGCAGTGAATCGATATGGAGTTATTGATCCATTAAAACAGTTAGAAGAGGGAGTGACGCAAATTAAAGATATAGTTGAAAAACCAAAACCGCATGAAGCGCCTTCACAACTTGCTGCTGTGGCACGGTGGTTACTCACTCCAGAAATTTTTGAAGAGTTAGAACAAACGAAACCAGGAGCAGGTGGAGAAATTCAGCTTCCAGACGGTATTCGTACGTTACTGAAGAAACAATCAGTATTTGCGAAAGTGTATAATGGTACCTATCGTGATTGCGGAAATAAAGTAGAATATTTAAAAGCGATTATTGCTTTTTCATTACAACACCCAGAAATGGGAGAACAACTGCGAGAATATAGTAAGAAGTATCTTGATCCTATTGTATGAAATCATATAAAGTATTTTTTACTCATATACGAGCCATGCGATTCATGATTGGGTTTGCTGGTCTTGCCATAGTATTGTTGACTGTTGGGGCATCCTGTTTTCAAAAAAAATTACCTCCTCCAGAACCAATCACACTCGTTGTATGGCGATCAGAAGACACCACCGGTGCTCTTAAAACTATTGCAGAGGAATATACTGCTGCATATCCGCATGTTTCTTTTTCATTTCGAACGTTCAAAAAAGAAGAATACGAAGATGCGTTATTTGATGCGTGGGCCAAAGGAGAAGGACCGGATATTTTTTCTGTCCCAAATTGGCGGCTTGGAAGATTTACAGAGCTTATTTCTCCCATGCCTACTTCTGTACAACTGACTACTTCGTATGTAAAAAAATCGTTCATGAAAAAAGAACTGATTGTGAAAGCAAATAAGATTGTATTTCCATCACCAGTACGATTGCGTGATCAGTTTGTTGATGTTGTTACTTCTGATGTGGTATTCAATGACCAGATTTATGGGCTACCATTAAGCATGGACACTATTGCATTATTTTATAATCGCGATTTATTATCTAAAGCACAAATTGCTATTCCGCCAACAAATTGGGAAGAATTTAAAAATGCTGTACAAACCATTGTTAAAAAAGACGATGAAGGAAAGGTGGTATTGCCTGCAACCGCTTTGGGTACTGCATCAAACATTCCTTATTTTAATGATGTTCTTTCTGCAATAATGATCCAAAATGGAGCAGTGATGGCAGAGAGTGGGCATACAGGCTTTGCTGATGAAATTGAAAATCAACGAAAACCAGGCATTGAAGCTCTCGACTTTTATACTAAATTTAGTAATCCGACATGGAAAACATATAGCTGGAATGATGATCAATTGGATGCTCTAGAAGTATTTACTCAAGGAAATTTGGCATTTTATTTTGGGTATCATCAAGACATTCCAGAAATTGAACGCCGAGCTCCGAATTTAAATTTTTCTTATACAAAGTTACCACAACTGAATGCAGATAATCCAATCAATATTGCAAACTATTCTGTGGAGGCTGTATATGTAAAAAGCAAAAATAGTGACCACGCTTGGAATTTTATCAATTTTGCGACAGGAGGGGAACAAGTAAAAACGTTTATAGAAACCACAAAGCGTGTACCCGCACTGCTTTCATTAGTTGCTGAAAAACAAGAGGATCCACTCATGAGTGTGTTTGCAACACAAGCGTTAACAGCGAAATCGTGGTATCATGGAATTGACCCCAATGCTATGGTTACGGCATTTACAGATATGGTTGATGCGGCAAATAAACGAGAGAGCACCTTGGAAGAAATTGTGGGCATTGCCGCTTCAAAGGTACAATTAACTCTACAAAAAAAGGATTAAAAATACATATGAAACGTTTTATCATCACCTGTGCGATAGCGCTGTTTGTATGGATGCCGGCAACGACAGCTCATGCAGCAACTCTTTTGCCTTCGTGTGCACGGGGAAATGGTGATTGCAGTACCTGTGAAATTTTACAATTGTTTCATAATGCGTCAAAGTTAGCAACCGAGTTGTTAAGTGCGGTCTTGTTGTTTACCTTTATTCTTGGAGGATTTTGGTGGCTTGTTTCTGGCGGAAACGGGGAGCGCGTGAAAAAGGGCACGCAAGTGATTACCGGTTCTCTTATTGGGCTGGTGTTTGTGTTTATGGGTTATATGATGGTGAACCTTGTTATTTCCGGATTTATGGGAAGTACAGTTGGTTCTAGTGCTGAAAAAGGGAAAGATATGGTAGCAAAATTATTTACCGGTATTGGCAGTGGAGAGCGGTGGGATACCATTTGTGATGTAAAATTGCCAACGCCGACAATATCACCCACCAGTGATGAAACCACACCAGAATGTTTAGAGAGTAATCAATGTGAAGATAGTGAAGCGTGTGTTGAAAGTAAATGTATCTCTCGGTGTGAAGATATGGGCTATCAATGTGTTTCGAATCCCGTAGATTGTGATGGAACCATTCTACTTGAAGTTGACGAAGATGGTGATGGCAACTATGATCCGTTATGTCCTGAGGGGCAAGATTGTTGTGGTGAATAACAATAAATATTATGCAACAAGGCATGTCTATTTTTAAAAAACATTCCATGAGGAGACAATACAGCATACTGATATTATTACTCATAATTCTTTTTTTCCCGTCTATTGCGATACATGCACAAGCAACTCCTACACCTGTTGCAGCAACCGCTACACCTGCTGCAGCCACCCCTGATGCAGGAACAGGACCTGGATCTACTACAGTCATAACACCAGCAGCTTCACCCACAGTGACTGATTTACCGAATCCGTTGGGCGAGACTAAAACACCGGCAGGTGTTATCCGAAATATTATTAAAGTATTCTTAAGTATTTTAGGCGCTATTGCATTTTTCTTTTTTGTATACGGCGGCTTTTTATTTCTTATTTCGGCCGGGAATCAAGATCGTATAAAAAAAGGGAGAGAAACACTTGTTTGGGCAACAGTTGGGTTAATTTTTATCTTTAGTTCCTATGGCATTGCTGCTGCGGTGTTCAAAATTCTTTCCGGAGCATAAAACGATATAAAAAAACACCTTCATTTTCAAAAATGTTTTACTTTGTGTCGGTTATATAACGCTGTCCAAAAATTCGAGAATTCCAAGAGAGGATAAAATAATCAGTATCCCGATAACCGCCCAGAACAAAATATCTCGTCCTTTTTTTACTTTTTCTGAACTTGTCCCACCCATCATCATCGTAAATCCACCATAGATAATGAGGCTGAGTGCAATGATGCCCACAAATTCAAGAAATGTTTTAATAATCAAATATCCAGTAGATTCCAGGCTTGATTCTGGAAGACCCGCTCCTTTTAAAATGCCGCTACCATCAAATGGTACGGCAAATGCACTCGGGGCTGTAGCAATAATACTCGTAGCGATTATAATGGCAAAAAGAAAAAACCAGGTAGAAAGTGTATGTTTTTTTTGTGGAGGCACTTGTTTAGATTGATTCATATTATTGAAAACCAGTTGCTGTTTCTAATATACTAAAGATATACAGGGCAATGCCATAGGAAGCAAGAATGATCAGTAGACCAATGACTGCATTTTTCAACATTTCTTGAGCTTTTTTTACTTGTTCTTGATTTCCTGCTGCTGTCATCCATTTGAATCCGGCATAGAGTATAAGTGATACAGCTATAATACCCAACACACCTAAAAATGCGCCGATTATCACCATTGCTATAGCTGTTGGACTGCTGGTTCCGAGACCGGTTGCGCTTCCTGCTTTGCTACCATCAATTAAATCAACGGCAAGCGTTTGTAAAGGCAGAAAAAAAGATATTCCAAAAAGTATTGGGACTATTTTTTTATTTTTTTTGCGATTTTGATGATAGCACATAGAATTATTTTATCCAAGTTATTAATCGCTGAGAGGTAACGTATCAGGTGCTTCTGAATTTATGTGTCCTGGCTGAAGCATGGTAGCCATTTGAGCTGTGTCTATAATATAGAGAGTAATACCCCAAGAAGCTATAATAATCAGTACGCCAATTATTGCTGCCTTTAAAATACCGATTGCTTTTTTTACTTGTTCTTGATTTCCTGCTGCTGTCATCCATAAAAATCCGCCGTATATAATAAGTGAAACTGCAATAACAGAAAGTATCCCTAAGGTGATACTGATGATATTAATCACCACTTCTGTGGGTGTGTTATTGCCTAGTCCAGTTTTTTCAATTGATTTGCTTACTCCCCCTTTTTCTAAAATTTTTGAAGTCTGAGCCGAAAGTGTCAACGGTGCAATACAGAGCGTTATAATACAGAGAGAACTCAATGCTCTGCGCAAAAGTGAAAGAGAAAATTTTTTTTTGAGAAAAGCCATAATAATGAGTGAGGCTGTTATAATAGAGTTATTATACTATATATGCTTTAGTTTATCAATACGCATGTTATTGTTGACCTTATTTTTATTATTTGCTATAGTACAGCTACAAATATGAGACATATTTTTCTCATTTTATACAATATGAAAGGAGGTGAGATGCAATGAAGATCATGAATAAAATCAATGTCGTCGCTGCAACAACTTTAGGTTGGGTTGTCGCGTCAACCCCTGCAGCATTTGCACAAATCAACACAGCTTATCCTGATTTGAATAAATCTTTAGGAAGCAATGATCCGGTAGAAATTGTCACTTCAGTGATCAACATTGTTTTAAGCGTCCTTGCTATTATTGCCGTGATATTTATTCTCGTTGGTGGATTCCAATGGTTAACAGCAGCGGGTAATGATGAAAAGGTAAAAAAAGCGCAAAAAACAATTGTTGCAGCAGTGATTGGTTTGCTTATTATTATGGCTTCCTGGGGCACAGCAACATGGGTATTAGCAAATTGGGGAAGTGCAACGGGAACTGAAACAACGGTATAACAGTTTTTCCTGTACGATATTTAACCCCGCGTATTGCGGGGTTTTTGTTATGCTGAGATTTTTTCTATATACTATTTACCATATGCAGAATAAAGAAAAACGAACTATCTTGCACATTTCATTCACCGTGTGGGTGTGTGTATTTGTGTATACGTTAGTGATGATCGTCATGAGCAGTGTGCAATATAGGTATGATATGTACAATGCATTTGATTTAGGAATTTTTGATCAGGTGTTGTGGAACAGTGTGCACGGCCGTTTGTTTGAATATTCTTTCAATGATTATTCATATCTGGTGGATCATCGTGAGTGGATATTGTTACTGCTTGCACCTTTGTATGCGGTCGTACAGCACCCTATAACATTATTGATTATTCAGTCTGTTGTATTAGGTTCTGGTGCAATACCGTTCTATCTGCTGAGTCAAAAAGTATTCATTACCCACACAAAACATTCACGAGAAATTATTGGTATTATTGCAGCCATAGTATATGTATTCAACCCTTCTGTTCAAGCCATGAATTTTTTTGAATTTCACGTTTTACCCTTTGCTATTCCACTCGCGCTTTGGTTATGGTGGTATATTGAACAGAATTCATTTTGGGGAGCGCTGTGTAGTTTTGTACTCCTATTGTTGGTGCGTGAAGAATGTGCGCTCATGATAGTGGGTTTGGGAATTTTAATGCTTATAGAGCGTAAAACTCTTATATGGAAATCAATTCGCATTACCGGCGCACATTTTATTGTGATCAGCGTGCTTTGGTTTTTATTGATGTCGGTTATTGGGGCGCAATTTGCTCCAGAGGGTGAGGTAAAATTTTTTTATTTTTATACGTGGCTGGGGGATACGCCGTGGCAAGCAATACAATTTATGTTGCTTCACCCACTTCAAACAATAGGAATAATGTTTGGCAAAGACCATCTTTCTTTACTATTTCTATTCTTTGCATGTGTTTTTTTCTTTCCACTTTTTCGTTTGCGTTATATTCTTCCAGCTATATTGCCGCTTATTTTATATTTGTTAATTGATAAGTTATTGGTCATTTCTATATTAAAGGCGCATTATTCTGCAACTATTATTCCTTGGTTTTTTATTGCAGCTCTGTATGGATACGCTGCTTTTGAACAAAAAATACAATCTATTCAAAAAAAAGAATGGGCAAAACAGTACGATCTTCGGCTGTATTTTATTGTTACGTGTATTGTATGGTATGGAAGTATGTTTGTGATATTCGGTCCATGGTGGAATATGATACACTCTTTTTCGCTTGCTGCGCAACGCGATCGTATAGTTATTCATCGTATTATTCGTGAAGTTCAACCAAATGATGGCATAATGACAACTGATGGATTGTATCCCAGGCTTTCTCGCCGTCGTGCCTTATATCCAGCAATGCATTTATTTAAAGGAAAAAAACATTTTTCCGAACAGCTATATACATTGCCCACGCAATCAATAGATTGGATATTCCTTGAATATTCAGAATTACTACGCTATGGGACAATATTTTCAATTGAAGAACGGCAAGATGCATGGAAACGGTTGCAACAGATTGTTCAACAAAATCAACTTGCTGTGATTGAATCAACAGAGGATCTTGTGGTGTTTGGAAAACCAACCCCCAAACGGCCATCCTTGCTGCCCATTGTAACTTCAGATCGTACTCCGTTGCAACACGAAGTGCACGAGTTAATCAATAATGATATTTGGTTTGAAGGTTGGAATTATGCATCGGTCAATGCAACACAGGGAGAGTTAACTTTGGCATTTACCAAAGAAAAAGAATCAAAAGAATTAGATGATGCATACATCAGGCTACAGTGGAATGATACACAACAGAAAGTGATAAAAGAAAAAATATTTGCACTTGGGTTCGGTATTTATCCATCACACGCATGGCAATATAGTGCATCAAAATATATCATGGTAACTGTTCCAGTTGTGTCCCCTCAAGAAGGAGTAGCTCTTTCCATCAGCATTGGTCCTGTAAAACAGGAAGTACATTCCGGATTTTGGTTTGTTACTGCAGAGTCAAATATTGATACAGAGCGTGCTGTCACCTTGCTTCTTTCTGGCATGACACCTTATTAGACTTTATTCATTTCTTTCGCATACTTGTTCTTGTTCTACTTGTAGAATGGATATCACACGATCGTTTGGCATCATAGGTACTGTAGCTACCTCTTCTTCATGCAGAAATACCACATTCGGATTTCCATGTGTCAAAAATAAGAGTGATTGTGCAGCAAGAGAAAAACCATCAAGCTGCAACCCAGGAACATCAACAATAATATAGGCAGTGGTTCCTTGCGGAAGAGTACGTAATTGTTCTGCAATACGAGTATGATAAGCAATGTATTGACATGCCGTTCCTTTCGTATTCGCCCAAAAAATAAAATATCGATAGTATTCTATCCCACCTATTACAATAAGAAATAATAGGCTCCCTGTAATGAATATTGCTTTCCATTTTTTTTTGAGCTTTTTTTGTATATACATATACGAATACCATGCACCTATACCAATAAATATATAGACCACCGGCATGGCTCCAATAGAACGGAGAGCACTTGGGATGTGTTCATTAGTAATCATGCTTGGTAACAACATAATACATAGCCATGTATATAAAAAGAATCGAATAAAACGTTTTTGAGGCAACTGATGCTTGTTGAACGCAATGATAGCGAGGCCAACAAGGAACAATATTCCTACAGGCAACAAGAGTAATGGAGCATGCGCAATATTATGTATCCATAACGGATCACCTTGTATATTAAACATCCCGAATGTTTTTATGATATTGATTAAAAATGATTGTACGGGATGATCAGAAAAAATAATCGAAATTGACATTGCACGATTAATACTATCCAAGGGATGATATAAAAAATACAATGCTAAAGGAAACACCATAATTCCTGCCGCAACAAATAAAGCAAACCATCGTTGGAGCGTTTTTGCTCTCTCTTTTTTAGGGGATAAAAATATTTCTACACTACTATATAGAATCATCAGCACAATAACCATGCGAAATGCAAGGTAAGTATATAGACCCAGTCCTAATAAAATGCCACATGCTACATATAAACCAATAGATTTTTTTTCTTTTGCATACAGATATAATATTCCCAGCCATACAATAAAAAGTGGCGTCAAGGTTGCGCGAAATCCAATACGGCTCATCACTATTGGCCAAAATGAAACTGCTATAAAAAAGGTAGACAGAAGTGCTATAGGTATTACGTGTGTAAGTTTTCGAGCTAAAACAAATACCCCCAATACAGTGAGAATACCAGCACAAGCACTCACAATACGTAATTGCCAAATACCAGAATCAAATAACTGAAATACTGCACTGACAATGATGATGAACAACCCTTCTCTTCCTGTATTATCTGGGTAAAATGCGGCGTATTGACCTGTTTCAGCTGTCTCTAATGCATCGTTTGCGTATGCAGCTTCATCCAAACCAAATCCAGGCGGAATAGATTGTAATTGCCATGTTCTCAAAAAAATAGCAACAATAATAATACTACCAAGTAATATAATCGTAGAATATTTTTTGCCAAATTGAAAAATAGATACCATGGCACATATTATATCAATATTAAATGATATGCAGAAGCAATACGAAAAAAAATCAACGATTTTTTATTATTTATTAATGACGGTTCGTGGCACTCGAAAAATGGTTGCTTCGGAATCTTCGTAAGCAATTATAAAGCGTCCATCGTTTATTAAATTTTGGTACATGGATGTATGGTCGCGATCTACAAATACAAACCGAGCATGAAAATCATTTTGAATCATCTCAAACAATTGTTCTGTTTGTTCTCCTGTTGTAATGTGTACCCACTTCCAATATAATTCTTTGTCGTATGTATACATAAATGTTGGGTCTAAACCAACAATATATCGATTTCGCGCTGAGCGGTAAAACAGAATCGGAAATTCATCCCAATCATTATGCAAGACAATGTCACCTTTGGTGCTGTGTTCTCGAAGCCACATGCCTGCTGCAGAGAAACGTTCAAATGGAATCCCGCCCTGCAGCGCCTGCGATAATCGTTTTGCATCTTTGATCATGATAGTAGGAACCAAAAAACCAATGCAAGCTATACTAAAAACAATAGTGACGTGATAAAGGGGGTGTTGTACAGACCGAGAAATAGCCATGATTTTTTTTGGTAATGCATACAGTATGCCGCTTCCGTGTAAGCTAAGAGCAGAGAAAAGAAACCCCCACGGAACGTAATATTCTATATATCGTTGAGACTTGACTGTAAAAAGAAAAAAAATAATCGTCATCATACACGCAACTTGAGTATATATTGGTTGTTTTTTGATGGTCAGAATAAAGAGTGGAATGCTGATGAGAAGAAGTGTTGTGAGTAAAATGGAGGAAGTGACAAGATCACTGAGTGCTGTTGGGTACCATTCGCCGCCCACACCAATTGTTTCTTGATAATTTACCAGCCCTATTTGTATAATTTGTTGCCAATAAAAAAGAAAATGTTGAGGAAATGAGGGGTGAATAAGAAGACCAAACAATGTGCCAACAAAAGCAGCAAGAAATGGAGCAAGACAAGTAACAACTTGTTGTTTAGTCACTGTTATTTTTTTTTGTTTTGTGATTATTTCGAGAAAAGCAAAGAGTGAATACATACCCATCATTATTGGTAATAGAATAAATCCGCCATATGCCCATACAAAAAAGAAGCTCAACAGAAGCAGGAGTCGATACTGTGTATGAATAGCAAAAAAGAATCCACCCACCAGGAATAAAAAACCAACACTCGGAGCTTTAGAAAGTCCCATACGAAATGAAAAACCGTATGTACATAACAGTAAAAGGCTGAATAGGAATGCATAGCGCACGTGCACGGAACGCAGAAGAATATAAAAAAGTGTTACTGTGCTTGCTGCAAGAATAATCGTTGCCATTTTCATGCCAAAAAACGAACCAAAGAGCACAATGAATGGAATAAGAAATATGTGATAGAGGAGATGATGGTCAACGTAGGCGTGAGAAAGTGTTGTGTAGGTCAGCCAGGGAAAGTTTGTAATCGGGCCACGTCGTTTTCCCATCAATTCTGCCAATTTTAAATGATAAAAAGAATCTGGATCAACAAATGTTGGTGCGGCAGTCCAAAAAGTAAATGCGCAAGCTGCAATAATAAAAATACAAACTACTCCAATCCATTCATTGTGTAACCAGAATTTTTTTAATCGGAGTGCAGTTGAAAAGTGATACATAACGAAACAGCATGATGAGAAAGAAGCTTCTCCCGCTATCAAGCATGGAACGAGCGGGAGCAACTCCATCAATGGAACGCTACGCAGAATTTATCATGCCATGTATCTTGCGTCAAGACTCATAGCAAAGCGTTGACAGAGCGTAAAAAAAACGATAGAGTGATGCTGCTTTCATTATTTATTATTTTTTATGTCCGGGCATTCAAAATGGGCACAAATAAAACGAAAAAAAGCAGTCACTGATTCAAAACGTGGCGCATTATTTACCAAGATGGGAAAAAATATTGCCATTGCAGCAAAACAGGGCAAAGATCCAGATATGAACCCTGCGCTTCGAGCTGCTATTGAATATGCGAGAGCATATAATTTACCGAAGGATAATATTGAAAAAGCGATTCTGAAAGGTGCCGGAGAACTTCCTGGTGTTGTATATGAAGAAATGCGTTATGAAGGATACGGCCCTGGTGGTATTGCGCTGATTATGGAGTGTGTAACGGATAATACAAACCGTACAGTATCTACCTTGCGTCGTTTATTGTCTGATTCTGGTGGGTCGCTCGGAAATAGTGGGAGTGTATTATATATGTTTCAACAAAAGGGTGTTATTCGTATTGCAAAAGAAGATTTAGGGCAACAACAAATAGATACTATTGAACTTGCTGCTATAGATGCAGGTGCTGAAGATATTAAAAATGAAGAAGAGGGTATCACCATTACTTGCGCTCGTGAACAATTGTCATTTGTTGTAAATAAAGTTCAGGAAAGTGGAGTATCTATTGCATCGTCAGGCATGGAATGGGTGACCTCTAATAAAATTGAGCCATCCCCAGAGGATAAAGAACGATTAGAAAAATTGATTGAATCTTTGGAAGAAGATGAAGATGTTAATTACGTGTATACGAATGCTATACTTTAACTATATGCATGGGTTATGAAATTTCTTGGTATTGATCCAGGCATTGAACGCACTGGATTTGGTATTATTGATATACACGGGTCGCAACAGTCGCTCGTAGAATATGGTGTCATTCGTACTTCTCAGCAGTGGAGTATTCCACAACGTTTGCAAGCGTTGCATACCGATTTACATGCCTTGTTACAGCGACATGAGCATACTATTGCATGCGTCGGGGTGGAAGAATTATTTTTTTCGAAGAATGCAAAAACAGCCATCATAGTGGGTGAAGCGCGTGGTGTTATTCTCTTTACATTACAATCATTTGGGCTCACAATAGAAGAGGTGAAACCCGTACAAGTGAAACAGGCAGTAACGGGTTCGGGTCGTGGTGATAAACGCGAAGTGCAAAAAATGATTCAACTACTGTTTCACCTTGATTCCGTACCAACCCCTGATGACGCTGCTGATGCTATTGCGATTGCTTGGACCATCGCTGCTCGTGCAGTGCATTGTTATAAATAACATTTGAAAATACGTTATATGCGATTTGTTTTTTCTACTTACATCAGCCGTTCTTTTATTGCTAGTACCATACTCAGTATGGTGTTTTTTGCCTGTCTATCAAGAATGGCATTGGCACAAAATACAGAATCAATACCATCTGAGACGCCGGCATCAGAAACAGTATCACCTGCTGCTCCAACAGATATTCCTGAAGTAAAACAGTTACCATTAAAAGCTCGGGCTGGTAAAAATCGTAATGTGGTGGTCGGACGCACGGTATTATTTGATGCCTCTGCATCTACTGCTCCAGAAAATATAACCCTTCAGTATCAGTGGGACTTTGGTGATGGATCGTCTGCCGAAGGTATTGATACAACTCACATCTATACAAATAGCGGTAATTATAAAGTCACGTTAACAGTGAAAGCAATACAGGAAGAAAGTGGTGCAAAAAGTGAGGATACCATTATGGTTTCTGTACAAGATCAACTGGTATTATTGATTGCTGATCAAAGTGTTTCTGAAAAACAAATACAAGATATTCAAACACTGGGGCTTACACAAGGAACGTTAGTGATTCCTATTCAAGACATTGGTGTTGATCAAGAATATCTCAGTGTACAGAATTTAGCGCAACAAATGCTTGAAAAAATGGAAGATGTGAGTGCATCTGATGTAATTATTACCATGACATCGGCAAACGTGGGTTTGAATTCGCTTATTGAGTTGGCTCGTATTTCTACATTGAGCAACACTTCATTTGAACGATTTCATTTAAATAATAAAGCGATTGTTGCTATTAATAATCAGTCGCTTATTTCCAGCGTAAAAATTGCGCAAACGGCATTTCAAACTTTACAGCCCAAATACATTATTGTTTCTGATAGTAAAATTTTAGATGATGTTGTACGAACGGCAACACCCGAGGAATTAGAAAAAGCATTACCGCAGACTGACGCAAAATATCAAATGATTACTGAATATTCATTCCGTGGTTTGCAAGATTTGGGGATTTTCAATTTTATGTCATATGCCATGAATTATATGATTAACCGTGGTGTTCCAACGAATTCACTTTTTCTTTTGCTTATGCTTCCGGTGATGGCTACGATTATTGCTGCCGCACGACAGATTGTAGGCATTCGTGCGTTTGGTATTTTTGCACCCACCGTTATTGCACTTTCATTTCTTGCAACAGGATTGAAATATGGTGTGGTGGTATTTTTTATCATCATTATTCTTGGCACCTTTGCGCGTATACTCATGAAGAAATTTCGTTTACTCTATTTACCACGTATGGCCATGGTGCTTTCGATTGTCGCGCTTTCTATTTTTGTGTTATTTCTAATTAGTGCATATTTGGGAAAAGTTGGATTTATCGCAATTTCTATTTTTCCTATTTTGATTATGACTGTTGTGACCGAACATTTTATTTCTGTGCAAATTGAACAAGGGTATAAAGCAGCATTTAAACTCACACTTGAAACGCTTGTTCTTTCTATGATTGGATATTTTATTGGAGATTGGTCATTGTTCAAAACAACACTGCTTGCATACCCAGAACTCATTTTTCTTACACTCGTATTTAACTATTTTTTGGGAAAATTTTCTGGGTTGCGCCTTACAGAGTATATTCGTTTTCGTAATGTCTTTAAACATATTCACCATGATCAAAGAGAGAAGTAAAATATTGGGGATGAATGCTCGCAGCATCTTTTATCTGCGAGAGAATAAAAAATCTGCCCGCAAAATTGCTGATAATAAAATTCTTTCCAAACGACGGTTAGTAGAGAATGGTATTAGTGCTGCTGATCCCATTGCTGTTATTACCAATCGAAGCGAGGTTCAAGAATTCGATTGGAATACACTTCCTGCCAGTTTTGTTATTAAACCAAATCGTGGCATGGGCGGCGAAGGAATTATGATTGTATTTAATCGATTAAAAAATGGTAATTGGATAACGGTCAACAAACAACAGTTAACAGCAGAAGATTTAGCGCTTCATGTGCTCAATATTTTAGATGGAAATTTTTCTTTACTGAATTCACCGGATGTTGCGTTGATTGAATCGCGACTTTCGATTGAACCGTTGTTTAAACGATTTTCTTCTTTTGGAATTCCAGATATTCGCGTGATTGTTTATAACAATGTACCGGTTATGGCCATGCTGCGTGTGCCTACAGTAAAATCTCGTGGAAAGGCAAACTTGATGCAAGGAGGTTTGGGTATTGGCATTGATATTGCTAGCGGTTTTACAACACATGTTGTGACTAAATCGTGGCTGTATGAAAAAGAAATAGATAGACATCCTGATACCAATCTTCCACTGCGTGGTATAAAGGTTCCGTATTGGGAAGAAATTTTAAAAACTGCCGTACTTGCCGCATTTGTAACACGATTACGATATACCGGTGTAGATATTTCTGTTGATAAAAAGAAAGGGCCGGTTGTATTAGAATTGAATGCACGTCCGGGTTTAGGGATTCAAGTTGCTAATATGTTACCGCTGCGTGAACGGTTGCAACGCATACGCGGATTGAAAGTAGAAACACCTGAGCGTGGAATTGCGATTGCAAAAGATTTGTTTTCCGGACAGTTTGAAGCCGCGGTTGCAAACATTACGGGAAGACAAGTGATCGGTTTAGTAGAAGTAGTAACATTGCATGGAACAGAGGAGAAAATAAAAAAAGTACGAGCAAAAATTGATACTGGCGCAGACGACAGTTCTATTGATATTGCATTGGCTCGAGAAATGGGATATGGTGAAGCAATTGATTATTTTCAGTCACAACAAATTTCAGAAGTATCAACCGATGAAGAAGCGAAAATGATGATTTCCACAGTGGAGAAAAAAATGAAAACAGCATGTCCGAGCATTACCCGTCTTTCAATTGTGAGTTCTTCACACGGTATTTCCATTCGCCCACATATAAAGATGCACATTACTTTAGTTGGTCATAAAATGATCATTGAACCAAATATATATGACCGATCGCAGTTAACCTACCCCTTATTAATTGGTCGTCGCAATCTTTCACATTTTCTTATTGATCCGGCAAAAGCGACTATAAAGCAGCAATTATTAGATAAAAAGCGAGTAGAACGAGATGCAGAACGTGCTGCGCGCGCGAGTGGCATAAAATAGGTCTGTTTGGTAGAATAGGGGGTATGATTGCATTTATTACAGGCACGATTCATCACCTTCAAGATGGCGCAGTTGTTGTGCTTACGGGTGGTATTGGATATGCAGTAGCTATTCCACAAAGAACACAGCAATCATTGCATGTGGGAGATACTGTTTCTTTCTATACGTATCAACATGTACGTGAAGATGTGTTGGCACTCTATGGTTTTGAATCTGTGTCGGAAATGCAGTTTTTTAAACAGCTGTTGCAAGTATCTGGGATTGGTCCACGTATTGCGCTTACAGCATTATCACAGCATTCTGCTCTAGAAATTCAGCGCGCTATTATTCGTGCAGATAAAACATTTCTAACGGGCATTTCTGGCATTGGCAAAAAAACCGCAGAACGTATTATTTTGGATTTGAAAGATTCGCTCGCTGTGTTAGAAGGAGAAACAAACAACAGTGCACCATCGCAAGAACAGGAATTAAGTGCAATTGATGCTCTGATATCATTAGGGTATTCGCGTGTAGAAGCAATGGCTGCATTAAAAGAAGTTGATCAATCGTTATCATTAGAGGAGCAAGTACGACAAGCATTACGACGTGCTTCACGAGTATAAATAAACAAACATGCACATTACGGAGTGTCACAATCCACAGCAATGGAATACATTTTTAACAGAGCATGCTCCTGCACAGCATTCTTTTTTGCATTCATGGGAATGGGGAGAAATGCAGAGGCAGTATGGTCGTCCAGTGTATCGATTGCTGATACAAGAAGAAGACCGGGTTTTAGGATCGGCGCTGTGTATTATTATGCCGCTTCCTGTAGGGAAAACCTATGTATTTTCTCCACGTGGCCCGGTATTTGATGTTGGTGTCACTGATCAAACATTACTGTACCAAACAATAACGACCAGTGTTGAATTCTGTAATATTGTACGCAAACATCATTCTATTTTTTGGCGTTTTGAACCAATTGATAAAAATGATTCGTGGAGTGAGCCGCCGAAAGAGGCTTCATTCAATGCACGCTTACGCTATTGCATTGAATGGAATCCTCTTCTATGGCGTCGCCCGCTTCATCCTTGTTTAAAAAAGTGTCTTCGTGTAGAAGATGTAGAACCATCCATGAGTTCGGTGTTAGATCTTTCACAATCGTCAGAAGAGTTGTTGTCACACATGAAACAAAAAACGCGGTATAATATTCGATTGTCAGAAAAAAAAGGTGTTCGTGTAGAATGGCATTCAAAAGAAACCGGTGCTCAGTGGGATGTGCTTGTAGATCATTTTTGGAAACTGGTATGCGAAACCAGCAATCGCCACAACAAACGCTCTCATCCTAAATCCTATTATCAAAAAATGTTTTCTGTTCTTGGAGAACAGGGAATACTAGAAGTTGCAGTAGCGCTTCATGAAAACGATATTCTTGTAATGAATGTATTTGTTTATTTTGGTGATACGTATACTTATCTTCATGGCGCAGCAACGCATTACAAAAAAAATCTTATGGCGCCACATGCAGCACAGTGGTCAGCTATCCAACGTGCAAAACAGCAGGGATTTCGTTGGTATGATTTTTATGGTATTGGACCTCAGGAATCAACACATACATTATATGGAGTGACACTGTTTAAAATAGGATTTGGCGGAGAGACTACTCAGTATCCTGGAACATTTGAATTTTCAATCTCATCCATTTGGTATACACTCTATCGTATGACTAAACGTTTACGTACAGTATGATTCGTACCATCGTTATTGGTGCCGCAGGGCGCGGCTCACGCATGAAACATCTTTGTGTGGATTGTCCAAAACATTTATTTCCTGTTGCTGCTAAACCATTTTTTCAGTATGTGTTAGAAACAGTGCACCAGAGCGGCTTTGAACGTATTATTGTGGTTGTAGGGCACCAAGCAGAAAAAATGCGTGCGTTTTTAGCACAGAGCCCGTATTCTGTTTTGGTGGTGGATCAGTTTGCACGCATGGGTGAAAAGTATGGTACGGCAGTAGTGCTCGAAGCTGCAGCAGCAGATATTGGCAATGAGCCGTTTGTTTGTATAAATGGTGATTCACTTTTTACGCAAGATGTTTTTGCCGCTGTTCAAAAAAATGATGAATATTCTCGAGTGATCGGTACTCCATCAGACCATCCAGAACAATATGGTGTTTTAGAATGTACTGCAGATCATTGGTTAACTCGTATTATTGAAAAACCAACCAAACCACTTTCTACAGTGGTGAATATTGGGGTGTATGCATTTCAGCCGGAAATTTTTGATGCGTTGAAACAGGTTCACATTTCACCGCGTGGAGAATATGAACTGACTGATGCAGTGAATGTATTAGCAGCACAAAAAAAGGTGAAAGTAGAGGCATTACAAGGAAAATGGGTTGATTTAGGAAAGCCAGAAGACATTCCACAAGTTGAGCAATTTATTCAAACATATTATCCTACATTATATGCGTAAAAAAATTGTAACTATTGGAGGAGGAAGTGGTCATTGCGAATTGTTGCGTGGTTTGCGGGATTTAGATATTGACCTCACTGCCGTTGTATCGACCATGGATAATGGTGGGCCGAATGGGGTATTACGAGATGAGTATGGAGTAGTGCCGCCGAGTGATTTGCGTAAATGTTTGAGTGCACTCATTCCAAACAATGACAGTCAAGCAAATCGTTGGTGGTCGTACCGTTTTTCTTCTGGAACGTTGGATCAATATACCGTAGGGAACATCTTGTTAACTGCTCTTACAAAAGAGTACGGTTCTGTTCATTGTGCGCTGGATAGGATTCGCAAATTATTTCATATACAAGCGCATGTATTACCCGTAAGTGAACAATTCGCAGATTTGGTTGCGGTTTTGGAGGATGGTACGAAAATTGTTGGGGAAACGAATATTGATATTCCGCAGCATAATGCATCATTGCATATTCGTTCTCTTTCTCTTTCTTCACCTGTTGAGGTTACTCCGCAAGTACGTGAAGCCATTCATGCGGCAGACCTGATTGTGTTATCTTTTGGAGATTTATATACAAGCGTCATTGCAAATTTGTGTGTCACAGGTGTTAGTCAGGCGATTTATGAGAGCAAGGCACAAGTAGTGTATGTATGTAATCGTTCTACAAAAAAAGGAGAAACGCACAATTTTACTACTAACGATTTTTATCGAGAACTGAATCACTATTTAGCACCTGCAAAAGTACATACAATGATTGTTGATACTGGCAGCATTCCTGTTCCATCATTTGCGCAAGCAGTTGCTGTTGCACCTATTGAAGATGGACAAATGATGAGCATTAATCTTGCTGATGAAAAAAAACCAGAAAAAGTTTCTGGAAAAAAAGCAGCAAAAATTATTTATTCTCTATGCACATCATTATAGATTTTGACTACACTCTTTTTAACACAGACGCCTTGCGCCAAAAACTTTTGCACACGCTTGAACCATTTAGTGTGAAAGAAATAGAATATCGTTTTGCTGAACGCGAATTGAAGGTAAAACATCTGTATAATATTGATCATCATTTGAATATGTTGATACACGGAACAGCACGTGAGCAAGCAGGAAAAATAGTAGATGATGCTTTGAATCATTGTGCAGATTGTTTATATGCAGATGCTCTTCCATTTTTACAAGAAGCAAAAAAACAAAGAGCACAGCTTACGTTGCTTTCATTTGGCAACAAACAGTGGCAAAAACGAAAAATTGACGGTTCTGGCATTGCCTCTTATTTTGATGAGATTGTTCTTGTTGATACAGCAAAACAGAAAGTATTGCCTCACTTGAAATATATTGGTAATCATGATATCATTATTAATGATCGAGGTATAGAAATAGATAAAATGAAACAGATTTTTCCAAATAGTAAGGCTATTTGGCTTCGAAGAGAAGGAAGTGCACATAAAAATGAAAAATGTCTATTTTTTGATAAAGAAACGACCTCATTATTATTTCAAGAGTTAATTCATTAATATCATTATTATGTCAACAAAACACGAACGAGGATACATTACCTATAATGGCAGACAATTTTGGTTTGAGTGTGGAGATGATATTTACTTGCCTGCATTTGAACAATTTTGGAATGAGTTTAAAGAAAATCCTGGAGAATTTGCTGATTCAAATGGAAAAAAATTGGTTGATTTAAGTGCGCCAGGATATATTTTAAAAACATCTTCAATTAATTATAAAACTCATAGATTCACTAATTTGAATAATAATCGGTTTATTATTACGTTGAATTCTTAAGTTATTACAGCGGGTGACACCCTGAAGAGGAGCGAGGATGTGTTCGACGTTCAGAACGTTGAGGAGGCCGAAGCGGGCACGGAGCTCCGAGAGCAATCGAGGAGCGAGCGAGGCCGAGTGAAGAGCGCGTGTGCCTCGCAGGGGCACACAAGCGGTTCTGAAAGCGAACACATCCTAAAGCTCCAAGCAGGACCCGCTGGTATATATTACCGCATACAATGCATGAAAATTTATTCTGTTTCAGAATTTCGTCAGGAAGTTAATGAACTCTTAGAACAAGTTACTGTTGCGATTGAAGGCGAAGTGACAGAATTTCATATTTCTCAAAATCGATTTGTGTGGTTTTCCATTGCCGATGAGCAAACCGTCATTAAATGTTTCATGCTTTCTTTTCAGTTGCGTATACCGCTTGAAGACGGCATGCAAGTGCGTGTTGTTGGTTCGCCAACATTGTTTAAAAAAGGGCAATTTGTTTTTCGACCTCGCGCCATTGAATTAGTCGGAGACGGAACCCTCCGCAAAGCATACGAATTACTCAAAAAAAAGTTAGACGCAGAAGGATTGTTTGATGAAGGCAGAAAACGTTCTCTTCCACGATTCCCACACACAATTGGCTTGGTCACCAGTAGTGATGCAGCAGCGTATACCGATGTATTGCGCATTCTCAAAAACCGTTGGGCAGGATTAGAAATTCGTCATATCAATGTAAACGTGCAAGGAGCCAGGGCAGTAACAAGCATAGTGCATGCACTGCAACAACTCAATGAAGAAGAAAAAGATTTAGATTGTATTATCCTCACTCGCGGTGGTGGATCGCTTGAAGATTTGCAAGCGTTTAACTCTGAAGAAGTCGTACGCGCAATTTTTGCATCGAATATTCCAGTGGTATGTGGTGTTGGGCATGAGCGTGATATTACTCTTGCTGATCTTGTTGCTGATGTTCGTGCTTCCACACCGTCAAACGCCGCCGAACGTGTCGTTCCGCATAAAGATGATGTAGTTGCAGAACTCACACACCTGCTGAGTATAGGTGAACATAAAATTCAACAATATATTCAAGAGCATAAAGACCATATTGATAATGCAGTACATATGTTAGATCAATATGCTCGTTCACAAGTTTTACAGTTTCGAGAATTAGAGCAACGTTTACAATTTGCATTGCAAGAATTTCGTTCTTCATTAATATTACAAAAAGAAAAAATACAGCATGCGGCACAACTATTGCAATCTTTTAATCCACAACACGTGCTTGAACGAGGATATACTATCACAATGGATCAATCCGGAAAGGTTCTGTCACGCAAAACACAAATTCGTTCTGGCCAGCATATGTTGACAAGGTTTTCTGATGGTTCTGTTCAATCTATTGTTCAAAAAAAACAATCAAAAAATTGATTATCAATTTTCTTAATAATATTTTATGAAAAATTATAGCATAAAACGCCAATGGCCACTGGTCACTGTAGATGATCTTTCGGAATTAACAAGTGAAGATCTGCAGAAAAATGCTATTGTTGTTCTGCATCAACAAGATGCAAATGGGATATATCGTTGTCATAAGGTGATGTGGCAGCTTGCAGTTACTCTGGTAGAATTTCAAGAACGTTACACAGGAAAAATGCGTAAAAAGTTACGCCATACACATGAGAAAGCACAAGAGCGTGGGATACGTATGGTATGGGAAGAGCAGATGGAACACGCATCTTTTTTACGATTTTATAAAAAATATGAACAACATATTGCCTCTTTACCCCACGGTGAAATTATTCTCAAGGAGCAGTGGTTTGATGACATGAAAAAGCAGAACGTTACTTTTTTTGGATTATCTTTTTTTGAACATGATACCTATGTGGGTGGTGCACTCATTATAAAAAAGGGTGATTTATTACGAATGAGTTTTTCTGCATACGACACCTATTCATATAGTGAATTGGGTTTAGGTTTGAGTGCATTAAGTATAAAAACTGCATATACCTATGCGCAGCAACATGGATATACTGCAATGTCCTATGGCAAAGATGCCAATTTTTATGGATATTTTACTTTGCCAACATTACTTCAATTTAAACAGCGATTTGGTTTTGCTGCATTTCCTTCTCCGCAAGAAGAACCAAAGTGGGAAACCGTGTTTTTACTTCAACCGCCAGACACATTGCCTGCAATACTATTTGCCTATGAAACAGAAGATTCTGTAAAAGAGATTATCCTTACCGAGCAAGGAAATGAAGAAGTAAAGGCATTTATTCCAGATAATATAAAGACTGTCGAACAGTTGCTTGTCAGTGAAATAATCGCTCAACACACAGCATATCTTTCTTCGATTGTTAAAAAAACACGTTGACAGTGTGAATAAACATTTTTATAATTTTAATTATGGCAAAAAGAAAAATAATAACAGAAGAGAGTTTTCAAAAAAATTTTGAAGAATTAGAACAAATTGTGAAAAATTTAGAGAACAATAAAGTGCAGTTAGGAGAAAGCTTAAAGCAATTTGAGAAAGGTTTACAATTGGCAGAATCTTTAAAATTCACGTTAAACAATATGGAAAACAAAATTGTAACGCTGAAGAAAAAATATCATGTTGGAGAGTAATAATATTTGATTCAAAGTAATAATATTCTTTTACTTATGACACAACGTCTACCATTTATTATTGATCCTTTCCCGGGAGAACCCCTTGATCGAGACTGGTTTACACAGTATGAGCAGTGTGTGCAGTTTGAATTTTTTGAAGCATTGGAAGGCGATGGTACTTATCGTCAAGAGCAAAAGAAACAATTTTTGAGCAAAAAAATTCATCATCCACACCTAGATTATCCACGTATCAACAATACAGCATTACAGGAAACTGAAGTAGCTTTACGCACATTGCTCGAGACTATTCTTTTTAAAATCGTTGATACGCCAGAAAAAAAGATTGTGCAACAGCTCTATAAACAGCGAATTGAAGAACATATTTTAGAGGTACAATTATTGCAATCTGTAGCTCGAACTGATATGCATACATTCCACAACATATCAGAACAACTGTATGGAAGTCCGCTTCCGTATATTTTTTTCTCCTTTATTAAGGATATTCGTGAGCGAGCAAAAAAAAATGTACACACAACATCAGATCAACACAAAAAAAAGGCTGCCAAAACTATTCTTCAATTATTTTCTCATCAACAGATAGATACAGCAGCCCCTCGTTTTCCTTCAGATGAGAGCATTCAAAAAATACGTCACCTATTTTTTTCTTTGATACAAGAAGCGATGAATCTTGTTCCACCAGAAACTACTCATTTTTCTGCTCAAGAAATTCAGCCTATCTTTTCCCAAATTTTACACATGTTGGAAGCAGATGATTGGACTGTATTTGTTCATCCGGATTTTACTTTATTTTCAGTTGATCCTGGAGAAAAAAAAGTCATTATTCCACATTCGGCAATGATTTCTCAGTTACGTTTGCGCCAATTGATCGCTCATGAATTATGTATCCATGTGGGAAGGTCTCTGAATGGTCGCAGAAGTAAATTATTATTATTAGGAAGAGGACTTCATCAGTATGCTTGTGGTGAAGAGGGTGCAGCAATATTGGCAACACAATGTGTTACACCATCTTGCACACAATTTTTTGGCATCGACAAATATATAGCAATCGGGTTTGCTATAGGGCTTGATGGGCAAAAGAGAAATTTTTCTCAGCTTTTTTCTTTACTGTGTTCATATTATCTGTTTGATTCTGTAGAAAACGGTTTGGATTATAGTGATGCACAAGAGGAAGCAAAAGAAAAAGCGTATAAAACATGTGTACGGCTCTTTCGTGGTACAGATTGTCAAACACCAGGAGTGATTTTTCGAAAGGATGTAATTTATGCTCGTGGAAATCTGCGTTTATGGGAGTTATTGCAACAGCAGCCGAATGCACTACAAGCACTATTTGTAGGAAAATTTGACATAACTCGAAAAGACCATGTGGAAGCGCTTACCCAGTTAGGAATACTATAAATTAATTATAGGTACAATTGACAGAGATCGGTATCCGCTATACCATTTTTCTATGATGTACTCACAATCGTCAGAATTGTATCGAACATGATATTGATGTGAAATTAAACTGAAATAATTTAATTATTAATCCTATAATACATATGACAAAAAAAAGAGTACTTGGCATATTGTTGGAAAAGAACAATTGGAACGCCTCTTATCCATTGGAGACACAAGAACAATCTAAAGCGTATTGTCAGTTTGCGTTAATAGCAAAAAAAGAATTTGATATTGAAATAGTTTTGTTGCCATTATCTCAATATAAAAAAGGTACATTTTCGAATGGCTGGGTTGAGAAAAATGGTCATTGGGTAAAGAAAAAAGTTTTACCAAAAGTTCAAGTTATTTTAGATAAAACGAGTTTTCTGTATAATAAAATCCCTGTAAAGCAAGAGATTGATTTACATCACATTGTGGTAAATCCATGGGAATTGGATCTCATTGCTTCAGATAAATTATTCACGAATACTGTTTTTGCACACATTACTCCAGCTACATTTAAGATTGAATCTCATCAAGATATTCACCAACATCTTCCTCTTATACCGACAAAAAAAATAGTCATAAAACCACGCTTAGGGTATGGGGGGAAAGGTATTCAGATTATTAACAAAGGCGAGACACATAAAATTTCCTCAGCTGAGTTTTCCATTTTACAACCGTTTGTGGATTCATCGAATGGCATTAAAGGGCTCGCTGAATCTATTCATGATCTTCGTATTATTTTTGCTGGAGAACGTGTTATTGCATCCTATATCCGCACTCCACAACCGAATAGCCTTATTTGCAATATTGGGCAACACGGTAAGGCTCGATTTCTCACAAACGCGCAAATTCCAAAACAATTACGCGAACCTATTCGATATATTCAAAAGACGTTTGCTCATTTTCCATATAAATTATATACTGCAGACTTTTTTTTCCAGAAGCAAAAACCTCTGTTGATAGAAATTAATACACGCCCACCTGTGTATTTTGAGCGGTATCCTGCATATGAAAAGAAACTTCAAAAGTTATATCTACAATATCTTGCTACATTTTTCAAAAGGGCACAATAGCCGTTATGTTTAAAAAATTCAATGCATTTCTTTTTGGATTTATCGCGACAGGCATTATTATCGTAGTTGGAGGTTTTATTTTTTTCTTTGTTACGAGCCCAAAACAGTACATTGTATTAGTGGTAGGTTCTGACCAACGTGGCACTGAGCGTGCACGTTCGGATGTATTATTTGTGGTTTCGATTCCAAAAGACCCACAAAAAAAACCATTTTTTTTAAGTATTCCTCGCGACACAAAAGTAGAAGATTCTGAGTGGGGCTTACAAAAAATAACACATTTTTATGCATTAGGGGAACGGCCAGATGATGGAAAAATGCTTGGCAATATTGGATTAACCACACAAGCAGTCGAACAGCTACTTGACATTCATGTTGATGCAACAGTAGAAGTCACATTTCAAAGTTTTCAAGAAATTGTGAATGATTTAGGTGGTGCTATAGTGAATAAAAAAAAAGTTGATGGTGCAGAAGCGCTAGCGATCGTTCGAGATCGATTCACGAGCGGGCGTACAGATTTTAGCCGTCAAGAAGATGAGCGAGAAATTTTGCGTTCATTATTGACAAAAGTGAAGAGCAAAGAAAAAGTCAATACAGTGATGAAGTATTTTGATACATCAGAACAAGCACGGATTGATTACAATAAGAGAAAACTAGTCCATTTTTTATTCGGGGCAGGGATTGCAAGAAGAGGAAAAATGACCATTGGAGAGATGGAAGAAGCTTCATTGCCAGGAAAAGGTATGAAAATTTACACCCCTTCCTTTGGGAAAGAACTCTATTATTGGGTACTAGATGAAGAAGCCACACAGAAATTAGTACAAGAGCATTTTTAAGCAATATAACTTTCATATTATGGAAAGGAAAAGAGCATTAAAACGAAAGCAAGAAAAAGTGTTAGATAAACGGTGGTACAGCAGATTTGAAAAGATTTATTCTTCCTATGATATTTTAGATTTAATGGAAGGAGACAAAACAAACCGAGAAGCACAGCGGGAGCAGTTTTTGAGTGGTGAGGTGCGTAATCCAACCTTGGATTATCCATTTATCGATAATGAACAATTGCAACGAATTGAAGAGAGATTATTGTCATGCAAACAAGATGTATTACGATTTGAAGAAAATGAAGTTGTAAGAGATGCATATTGTTGGCGTATAAATGAAATGGTTGCTGAAGTACGCATGGCGCAAGCGATAAAAAAAGGTGATATGCGACGGTTTCATCGATATTCTCAGTATATTCATGGTAAACCATCTCAGAAGATATTTGTTTATACAATTCAGAGATTGCGCGACCGAATTCAAAAAGAGGCAGCAGAAAGTTCGAGCGACGAAGTACGTAATGCTGCGGATGTACTTCTACAGAGTTTGCCTGTGGTGGATCCCCAAACACATTCAGATTTACCTGTCCCATCAACTGAACTAGCAAATCGTGTTGGAAAAAACATTGCAACAGAAATTCGATCTATTGCACGCATTGAAGACGGTGAAAAGAAATTGAATGCATCGGAAATTCGACAAGCATTTGAGCAGGCAATTCAGAAGTTACAATTACCGGGATGGCAAGTCATTATTGATCAAGGAAGTTCAACCAGAATTAGGGTGAGCCAAAAAGATAAAGCCGTACAAATTCCAGCGTCAACAAACATCCTTGCGAAGGAACTTTTGCCACTTATTGGGCACGAATTAAAAACGCACGTGGGTCGAAGAGTTAATGGAAAAAGAAGCAAATTACATCTCCTCGCGTTGGGACTAGATAGATATTTGCCAGGTGAAGAAGGGATAGCTACATTTCATGAGCAAGCACTCGAGGAACAGGTAAATGATTTTGATGGATTTGATGGTCATTTTGCCATTTCACTTGCTCAAGGGCTGGATGGAAAGAAAAAAGATTTTCGTGATACGTTTGAAATTTTACAGAAGTATTATTTGTTTGATCAACTTTCTAAAGGAAAGTCGCAAGAAGAAGCAACTACTGAGGCAAATAAATTAGCCTATAATCGTTGCATTCGAACATTCCGTGGGAGTGATTGTAATACACCAGGTGCAGTATATACCAAAGATATTGTATACCGTGAAGGAAATATAGGAGTATGGCGTGTCATCTCAACAAATGAAAAAGAAATGGTTCGTTTTAGTGTTGGGAAATATGATCCAGCGAATGGTCGCCATGTGTATATGTTAGACCAAGTCGGCATTAATGCAGCAGATTTAGAAACACTAGCCGCCTAATTCATTCCATACATGTTCAAAGCATCGGCATACAAATTGAACATGTTTCATACGTGCGCTCAGCAGTATAAATTTACGTATATTGATGATTTGGCAAAAGAGTATAAAACACCAAAGCCGTATTTAACCATGGGCGCACATGTGCACAATGCACTGCATGATTTTTATCAACAATTAGAAATAGAAGATCGAACATTTGAGCAGTTAGAAAAAATACTGCGAAGGCGTTGGTTAGAAAACAGAAAAGGGTTTACAGATCGAGAAGATGAAGCAAAGTGGGGAGTGAAAGCCTTGAATATGCTTCGATTATTTGCGCACCGTATGGATATGAATATCACGCCTGCGATGTTAGAAGATTATTATGACACGGATATTACAGAAAACATTAAAGTTATTGGTCGCATTGACAGGGCAGATGAGTTAGAAGATGGTTCATTGCATGTGATTGATTATAAAACCGGAAAATATGATACAGAAGCAGTATCAGAATTACAACTTATTTTGTATGCGCTTATCGTCTCTGCAAACCAAAAAAAGCCAGTAACAAAAGCAAGTTATTTGTTTCTTCCGACATGGGAATGGCATTCGGTAGATATAACGCAAGACGCTGCAGAAGAGGCAATTGCCACAGTACAAGAACAAGTAGAACATATTCAAACAGAGAAAGAGTTTGTGCCACAGCCAAATCCCTATTGTAAAAATTGCGATTTTTTATCTATTTGTCCTGCGCGCGAACGCATTGCGCTCATGCTCGAGACTGAAAAATCAATTACTGCAACAGAATAACAAGTTTATTGTATCTACAATGCTCTTGAATTCTTAGGTAAATAACGGTATAGTAGTTTTGTTATGAATAATGAAACAAATAATATCGTCGTTTTTGACATTGAAACTCAAAAAACTTTTGATGAGGTGGGTGGGTTCAAGAACATGGAAAAGCTGGGGGTTTCGTATGTTGGTGTATACTCTTATTCTCAAAAAAAGATGTTTGGTTTTTTTGAAAAAGATTTACCGATTTTAGAAAAAATATTGCTCGCAGAAAAACCTATGCTTATCGGGTTTAATTCTATTCATTTTGATGTACCGGTATTGCAGCCGTATTGTAAAAACATTGATCTTTCTTCTTTGCCACACCTTGATATTTTAAAAGAAGTAGAAAAAGATTTAGGACATCGATTGAAGCTTGATAGTATTGCTCAAGCGACTATTTATGCAAAAAAATTGGGTGACGGGTTAGATGCCATTCGTTGGTATCGAGAGGGTGATTTTGAATCGTTAGCAACCTATTGTAAGGGCGATGTTGAAGTAACGCGTGATATTTATGAATATGGATTACGTCACGGAAAATTGTACTTTCCTTCTGGTGGTGAAAAACGGCCAATTACAATCACATGGGGAGAAAAACCATTTATTTGTGACAAAATACAAGAAGCGTTTAAAAAACACACGCAATTGGAAATTGAATATTTTAACATTGATGAACAACAAAAAAAAACGATTGTATCACGCACGGTAGAAATACTCACTTTTGATGGAAACATATTCCAGGCGTATTGTCATCAGTTAGGCAAAAAAGAAAAATTTGTTCTTTCTCAGGTGTGGAGTATTCAAGAAACTGGAAATACTTTTGCACACCAAGGAAGTTTATTTTAGTATGAAACACGAACGAACAAATTTTGATCATCCTTCCAGCGCACCAAGCAATCCATGGATTATGGGTGATATCCCCACACGCAAACTGGCAGCACTGAAAGAAAGAAAAACGAAATCAGATGATGAACTTATTGCTGAATTGGGCGTACCTATTCCAGAGCATTTACGTTCTTCACTTGCACCATTCATTCGAGAAGGTGGAGATATTGAAGTGAAGAGACTATATACAACTTTGGACCGTTTACGTGCACACCCCACCATGCAACAACATTTTTTAGAAGTATTGGATTCATTTATTGATAATGTTGAACAACGATTCACCATTCTGAGTATGGGTGCGCAGTGTCTCAATGCTGAAGCGATAAATAGCGTTTTAGAAAAATTTTTAGAATTACGTGAAGCAAGCACCCAGTTACCAAGCAGCGCAGCAGAACAACTTTCAAACGCAGAAAATGCAGAGCCACTCGTAGCAGCCGTAGCACAAAATAGTAACAAATTTTTTTCACGAGCAAAATCATATCTTATCCAAAATGCATCAAAACTCGCACTCTCTACTTCTTTGTATGCAAAAGAAGTCATACGCACGTTTAATTTTTTGGAAACAGATTTACTCATCTTTGGCCAACTTTCCAAGCTTGCATCTGCTCCAGATGGTATTGCTCTCGAACAATTCAAAGATTTTTCTGCCGACACTATTCCTACCAGTATCATGAATGATGCAGAACGCCATTCTATTGAAGAATTGATTCTACAAAATAAAAGTGCTGATGCGCGATATGAAGAGGTGGATATTCAAGAAGCACTCGTTGAATTACAAAGAGATTTACAATTAGATTCACATGTAACATTCCGACTGTATCGATTTAAAGAGAAACTCGCGGCGTGCATAAAAACGCGATCAATTTCGGAAGACACAGTATATGTTGGCAGTTTTAATGCACACCCGGATGTACGAGGCAATGTGCCGCGCATTCTTGCAACTGAAATAATTACGACATATGGAAAACAGTATCATTTAATTTGTGAAGCAATTGAAGGCAGCCCAGAGGAGCGCAATTACATTGAACAGTATGGTTTTGTGCCAACAGGAAAAAAAGGAATTGTGGGAAACTTAACGTTTATTGAACTTCGGCGACCAAAAGAAAACGAGTGAGGCGCTCACTTTTTCTGCAGAGTCTCAGCAAAGTGTGGAGCAATACCTTGTTCCCATAAACAATTAAAGAGCACACGGTGCATATGCGCAATAATCTCATCTTCAATAATAATGCCAATAAGTCGATTTGGGTCTAAGGTAATATAGGCTACTTTGTTATCATATATATAGGTCAGTGCTTTAAACACATCGCTTGTGTGAAGTAATTTATAGTGTGTGTATGTATCAGTAACCATGCTGTTATCGCGAGCAAATGGTGTGTCACGAACTAACAACCGTTTTGGAATGTGTAACGCAATACGACGTTTTGTATAAAGTATACTTTCATGAGTAAACTGTGTATCAAGAGCATCCATATCTAAATACTGCAAAATTTCACCTTGCGTTGTAAATGTATCGGTGACTACGCGTTCAACACCAGAAAGACCTTCAAAAAAACGTACACCCGGCTTGCCAATTGCTAGGTTATACTCCATTTTCATTTGCTCTGAAAGTGCAGAGAGTGTTTCTTTTGCTGCTTTTGCTTGCCCCTCACGTTTTTCGGCTAGTTCTTGTATACGTTCCGGGTGTGCTGCTTCAAAAAGTGCCACTGTACCTTGTTCATCCTTTTTTATTACTACATTCAATTCAATTAATTTTTCCATTACTTTATACACGAGTGTGCGTTCAATATGCGTTTCTAAAGCAATAGTTGAGGCAGTTTTAGGGCCGTTTTTTAATAGAAATTCATAAATAAGTGCTTGGTCGGAAGTAAGCCCGAGGAGTATGAGAGATTCATGATAGGTGGAAAATTGGGGAAGGGTTTTCATAAGGATAATTGTATTATACACAGGTTCAGTATTTTTGTAAATAGTTTTTCACAAAAATAATCAATCAATAGTATTTAATAATAAATATTTGTTTATTCCATTCACAAATCGAGTATTTTTTTGTGAATATGTATTGACACAATGAAAAAATCATGATAGTCTGAGTAGTTCTGTTTTTGGTGAAAAAGTTCACTAAAAGTAGAACACGAAAGCACATTGAAAAAACCATTGTCTCTGTGAAAGACGAGTAACGCATTCGGAGCACTTCTCTACAGTATTGCTTGTGGATATTAAAGTGCTTCAGATGCGTTACTTGTTGTGACGCGTCGACGCCGACTTGCGGCGTTATTACCCTGTGGGGTGTCAAAACCAGCAACGCATGTTGCAAACCACAGGTGCTGGGTGAACATGGCAATCTGAAACACGGTCATTGTGATTGTGTGGAAGACATCCAGCTACTCCAGAAGGAGAAAGCCATGAATCAGAGCGAGAACGCGATCGTGACCCAGGGCAATAACGGCCAGAACCTGGTGGTCGAGGTTTCCGTCAATTT
>Ga0208373_1001457_pt1 | contig 31619 bp, 26 predicted proteins | sample RifOxyC2_FD_184036 | JGI IMG/M metagenome (GOLD analysis project Ga0208373, IMG submission 184036) | Soil microbial communities from Rifle, Colorado - Rifle Oxygen_injection C2 (SPAdes) | ecosystem: Environmental > Terrestrial > Deep subsurface > Rock core/Sediment | place: Rifle, Colorado... | reverse complement strand
TAGTGGCAAGCCAATCCGGCATAGATAATCGGAAAAACAAACAGGCGGTACTGTAAAAGAACGGTTATTGTTTCTTGATAAATCAAAAACCTGATCGCTAACAGCGAGCCAAAAATAAAAAGATAAAATATCAAGTCCTTTTTGCCGAGTCGGCTGACAATTTCCTTGGCTTGCAACAAAAATGCCAGCATCAACGCCAAAGTAACAAAAGCAACGGCCGTACTTTTCTCCACTCCGAACGAATAAGTGTTGGGGAAAAAATGATGAACAACAAACAAATATGGATATATCAATAAAGCCACAACATACAAAAAATATCCGCATTTATATGCGACTGTTAGCTCTTGCGTCGCGGCGCGATCTTGAGCGCTTGTTCCGATCATATTCACTTGCGTTATTCTATCGTCAATAAACGTTTTGTTTGTTCCATTATCCTCTTCCGATAAGCACGCCGAAACCATTCCGCCAGCTTCGCCGGCAAAAGCAGACGGCCCAAACTATTTAAAATCAACAGCCAATCCCGCCGCTTGTCTATGTGTATCAGCATGACGGCCAAGTACTTGAGTCTTTTCAATCTTGATTGTTCTGCCAATGATTTGTAATAACAAAGATATTTTTGGTGATGGCGCGCACAAGCGTCGGTCATATCTGCCCGATACTTCTGATAGATAATTTCAGCCCCCTTCACCTTGCCCGCATAAGAAGAGCTGATGCGCGTCTGATCGTGTCGGTTGTACACAACCAAGCATTGGGCGATGATGTGAATCCGGAAATTTCTGGCCGTACGCAGCCAAAAATCCCAATCTTGAGCGCTGGGCAGGGCGGCGTCGAGCAAGCCTATCTTTTCAATCACTCGCCTGGCAACCAGACAAAAAGAAAAACTACCCAAAAAATTTTCCCAAAGCAAGTCGGCAAAGGTGACTTGCGCCGGCTTTTCGATCTGTTGCACTTGATCGCCGATCCTCAACATGTGCCAACAAGATACCGCGTCGATGGAATTGTTTTTTTGTAAAAAATCAATTTGGATTTCCAGTTTGTTCGGCAGCCACTCATCGTCATCGTCCAAAAAAGCGAAATAGTCGCCACGGGCATTCTTGAGACCGACATTCCTCGCGCCCGCTCCACCGAGCGATGATTCGTTGTGAAACACAAAAAGGCGCTGATCAGCGGCCCTTAATCTCTCGACATGATTCAACGTGTCGTCTGTCGAGGCATCATCAACCAGCAGTATTTCTATGTTCTTATAGGTTTGATTTTGGACGCTTTTGATGGCGCGATCAACCATGGCCAAACGATTTTTGGTTGGAATAATCACCGATATCAGCGGAGCGTGGCTCATAAAAATTTATTGAAAACATTCTCTTGCCATGATTTAAAAATTTCCAAACCGAACAAAATTTGGCGGAATGAATGATGCCGGCGCAATTGACCGAAATTAATTTTCCGGCCATTCAAAATCAAACTTGATTCAGACGACTGCCGGGAAAACAATTCATTGAGCCAATGTTGCACCGGCGCGCCAAAGCCCATCTTGGGGCGATTCAAGATTGTTGCCGGTAGTTTATCGCACATGACCTGCTTTAGCAAGTATTTTTTTTCTGCGTTTTTGATCTTCAATTCATCGGGCAAACTGAACATGAATTCCACCACGCGATGATCCAAAATAGGCACCCGCGCCTCCACCGAAGTTCCCATGGTCATTTTGTCGGATAACATCAGGATATCACCAATTAAATAATTTTTTATATCCATATATTCCTTTTTTTGCAATACCGTTGACCAGCTGTTCGTTCGCGTCGTCAAGGGTTCCATAATGGCCTTGAAACTTTCGTGAAGCTGTTTTTCGTCAAAATTATTTTGAGCCAAAAAAGGCCCCAATCCCCGGCCGCAACCGATGGAACAAATATAATCCAGCTGCCAGTCGCTATTGCGCAGCCGGCCAAACTGAGAAAAATAGCGGTACGCTCGCTTAACCAGATATTTCCAATCGGACAGGTAACGATCGTATCCGCCAAAAACTTCATCTCCGCCCGCGCCGCTCAAAACGACGCGCAGGCCCTTTTCTCTCGCCAATTTTGCCAGCAAATAAGTGGAAATGGCCGCTGAGTCGGAAAAAGGCTCATCCATAAGCCAAATCATCTCCGGAAGGTGGTCTTGCAAATCCTTTGGTTGAAGAAAAAGTTCATGATGGTCGGTATGGTACTGTTCCGCGATCATCCGGGCAAACGGTCGTTCATCGACCGTATGACCTTCATAGCCGACAGACAAGGTGACAATCGGCTTGTGCTGGATTTCGCTTGCCAAAGCAACAAGGGCGCTGCTGTCCACTCCGCCACTTAAGAAAATCCCCAGCGGCACGTCGCTACGCAATTGTAAACGGACTGCATCTTTTAATAAAAAATCTAAATGTTCTTTGGCTTGTACTTCAGTAAAATCTTTAAAGTCAGGATTTTTTTGAACGTCCCAATATTTTGTTTTTTTTACATTACCTTGTTCATCAACAATCAAGAAATGCCCGGCTTCCAGCTTGCCAATCCCCTCTACCATTGATAACGGATCGGGCACATACATGCAAAGCAAATATAGTAAAAAAGCATTTTCATCAATATTCAGCTTGAACGGCGCGATTTTCAATAAAGATTTCAGTTCTGATGAAAACGCAAATTGTTTTTCTGTTTTAAAATAAAAAAGTGGCTTTACCCCCAAACGATCGCGGGCAATAAATAACTGTTTTTTTTGGTCATCCCAGAGCGCGAAACAAAAAACGCCGTTTAAGTCATCCAGCATTTTCACTCCTTTTTCTTCATATAAATGCACAATCACTTCAGTGTCAGAATTGGTTTTGAATCTATGGCCGCGCGCGATCAACGCTTGACGCAGCTCGATATAATTGTAAATTTCACCGTTGAAAACGACCTGAATTGTGTTGTTTTCATTGCTTATCGGCTGACTGCCCGTCGACAAATCAATAATAGACAAACGCCGCATGGCCAGACCGATCGATTGATGCAAATAATAACCATCATCATCCGGACCGCGATGAACCATCAATTGATTCATCGCCGCGAGTTGGGCTTTTTGAACCGGCGCTTGATTGAAATTTTTTATGCCATTGATACCACACATATTACCAGCTGAACTTATATTTAATTCTCGTCGGCAAAGACTGACGAGTCGAGCAGACAATGGTTTTTGCGCCTTGCTTTTTTCCGTAAGCGTCAAAGCAATGGTCGTCTTGTATTTCGACGTTTGCCTGATTGGCGGAGATGATCATGTTAAAATTTTGTTCGGGGCGACTGATTGAGATTTGTGGTCCATTCAATTGATCAACCCGGCACTCCGGCGAAACATGGAAAAAGCTGTGGATTGAATGGTGCTTGCGGCCGGCAAAGCTATCTTCGATCGTGAATTCATTGCGAAAAAGTTGAAATAGAAACGTTCGAGAAAATTTTTTTGTTCGAATAGCCAGGGTCAGTTCATCGGTTGTCCGTTTCTGGTCGACCGCCACCCGCTCCGTCAGCGCCCACTTTGGCATCAGCCCGTACCAATCTAAAAAGTATTGCTCTTGACCGTCGACGAGAAGCACGTTGTGCGCACGTGCCTGTCGGCCGTAGCGTCCGTCGACGGTTTTTTGAAAATCGTAGCGCCCGGGATCAATTAAAATCGGATCGCCTTTATAATATAGGCAAAACGAATTTAAATCGTTGTGTCCGTGGTAATTGATCGTGCCATCCGGCTTTATCGGCCAAAACACCGTTAGCTCACCGCTGTTTAGCCGCAGCCAGCCATCGGCAGCGTAAAATTCTTGTGGGGCACGCTTAGAATCAGCGATAAATAAACTTTTTCCGAACAATCGCGACCAATTGCCACCATGATTTTCTTTTTCGGCAATCACGCGGCCTTCGGCAATTGCTAAATCAGCGGCGATTTTTGAAAAAGGCACGGCCAGCAACCAGTCCGGAGGGAAATCAGGTGAAATATCGCCAATCAGGGGAATAGAAAAGTCACCGCGTGAATTTTGCACCAAAAAGAAATGACAACAATCAAGCATTTTTATTGCCCAAGGCTTGATGCCTGCCGCAAAATCGTGATCTTTCGTTTCTCTTGCCAGCCACCAGACCTCGAGCACCGAGCGAGTCAAAAGAAAATGGTAATGGGAAGATTCTTCGCGCAAAAACCCGGTCGTTGTGAGCATTTTTGGCAATTCGTTGATAAAAATCAAGCGACCAGACTCTGAAAGATCTTCGTTACGCAAAAACTGGCCGGCAAAGTAAAGCGCGCGGGCATTATTCAAAAAATGGTTGTTTGTTTTTTCCTCGCCGCGATATTCCAGATAATTTTTCAAGAATTGGCTCTGTTCAGCTATCGCCAAGGTGAATCGCTCCCGAAAGTCTTGGTCCAGATATTCGGCACCGGAACAAAAGAAAAGAATGCCGTTGACAATTCGTTCTGACACCGAATACGCCTCCCAAACCGGGCCATCTTTTTTATTTGAAAATTGATCGAGCCAAGATGCCAGTTCCTTTTGGGCCCAGGCGTAAAAACTTTGGCTGGGAAATTCTACCAAAAGTCGCAAGAGCCAACCCCAACGATGCAAAGCGAACAAATCCTCGATGTCAGCAAAATTGTTTTGCCATGGGATTCGGCCTTGCTTTAGCGCCAGTGTTTGCGTGGCCAAATAAATATAGTTCGGCAAACTTTGATTATCCGTCGTTAATTTAAGTGGCAACCGGAATCCCGATCTTCCAGGCGTTGGCGCAATTTTTATTTTTTTCAAATAAACTGGCTGTTTATTTCGGGTCAACACTTCGCCAAGCCCGGCTTTGACGATAAGTTTTCTGGCGAACCACAAAAAAATTCTACCGCCCGCATAAATTAAAACAATCGGGTTTTTAACTCTCATATTTCAAATTGGTTGCCTTACGCGGTTTTACCATAATTGCCAATAGCATATTGCTATAGTTCTTATCATTATAATTGATAAAAATCCGTGGAAGAAAAGATATGGAGCGAAATAGCTTTTCCAATAAGCCCAGAAAATATAAAATCATCGGCCGACCCCACAAACTTTTTTGGGAATGATTGTGAACCACCATACCCGGATCAAAGCCGCCAACATAATCAAGCAGTTTAATTTGTAAATTAAACTTCTCGGCTACGTTCAGAAAAAAATCCTGGCGCATGACATCCAGATTGTGATGAGTCAATAATTCATTCATCCGGGATTTTCGCAACAACCAATGATTGATCCGGCCGGCCATATTGGGCACCTCGAGAACAAGTGTGCCCCCCGGCTTTAGCAATTCCAAATGACGCATCACAATCTCCATCGGATCTTTGAAATGCTCAATTACGCCTAGAGATAAGACAATGTCAAAGGCCTCCCGTGGCAAACTCCCTCGCTGCAGATCTTCAGCGTATAACTCTGTTTTCATGCCGTTTGACTCCAAATTTTTTCTAGTAATATCTATCCCTCTCGGCGAATTGTCACAGCCGGCCACTTGATAGCCCAAGTTTTTTCTAAACCAAACCAGCCAGCGACCGGGCGCACAGCCTATTTCCAACAGCTTTAGTGAAGGATCCGCCGGCAGATGTTTTCGGAATGTTTTTGCCAGCGCGCTTTGCCACTGGATGCGTTCGTCAATCAAGGCGGGCAATGTAACGCTACGCCAAAAGTCATCCCAGAATGTTTCATTTGTCAAATTTGTTGTTTGGGACATGCTTTTGACTGAAATAAATAAAATATTTGCGCCGTTGTCGCATATCATTCCGATACCTGCTTGCGATACACATAATAATAATCGTCCAAATAAACCAATTTATAGTTTTCCAGATTGTTATAAAAGTCAATTGCCTGATCAAGGTTCGCCGCATTTTCCGGAGTAACATATTCTATATAAGCTGGAATGATAATAGAAACGTTGTTCCCAAGATTTATTTATATTTACAATAGTAAAAATGGATCTGGGTCCGCGACTTCGTTGCCAGAAGATTGACTGCTCCCATATAATTTGCTCCGCAGTGATTCTATGCCCGGCGTCTGATAATTTTGCAAGTGAATTCTTAGTTCTTCTTTTGTGCTTAATTTTATTATCGTTCCTTCGTTAAAAGCTGTCCAGTCATTGGTTCCATAATATGGTGTTATCGTATCATCAAAACAGACATAGTCCCGACCTCGCAGTAAAACCTCAAAGAGAGAGCCGCTGATATTTGCTATAACGAGGTCACTTGCCTCTATGTCTTGCTGCATGTTGTGGAAATAACTATTGGAAAAGTTTATCCGAAAGGTCTTGTTGCCCGGCGGGAGGCTGTCGATCAAGTATCGGAAGATATCATTATCAGTAAAACCAAATTGATTCCTTGGCACGTTTGCTCCGGGATGTGGCCGGATGGTCACATCCGAAATTTTGAGTTCCGCAAAAACTTCAAACAATTCTTGAAAAAAAACATAAAGTCGCTCGCTCTGCACCTGGTACCGGAATGAGTCCAAGGTAACAATTGATGGTGCCAACACCAAAAATTTTTTCCCAACCAAATTATTAATTCGATGAACCGGGGATATTTTTAGACAGAGCTGAGCCAAAAGCGTCGGGGACGCGGCTTTAATGTTCTCGCGGGAAAAGCCAAGACCAATAAATCTCGTGACGTCCAGCGCGGAAGTAGCGATCGGTTGAAAATATTTTTTAACTTTTTCAAAAAAACTAGGCGCGAAGTATTGGTTATGGAGAATGTGATTGGAGGGATAAATACGGCAGGGTATTTCTAGATTTGCCATAACTTGCGCTTGAAAAGGATGGCACATCTCCTGTAAACACAAATCAATTTTCAGCTTCTTAAATTTATCATAATAAAAGTCGATTAATTTCATGAACTCCGCCAGATGTTCCAGATAAAATATGCGGAGTTGCTCCGAAAGAAAGGCGCTGGCTGGGTTGTCCTTCTCTCCCATCTGGCTTGGGCCAATTGCTGGGCGATAAAGGCAAAAAGCATCATGCAATTTTCGATATTCGGTTTTATTTCCATACGGTCGGTACCATTTGTAATAGAAAGGACAACGTAATGAATCAAGGGCGATCCCTTTGCGAGCCAAGCGAAATAATTGCCTAATATCCCTAAAAAATCCGAGGTTTTTTATATCCGCTCCGGGCACCAGCGGCGTGTTGTCGGTAATATATAAAGTATATGAACTTTTAGCGTCATTCAGCCGCTGTTCATAGAATGGCATCAATGATCTGAAGGCGTGCAAATATAAAGTCCGTCCTGTTTTTTTGAATATTTTTAGGAACAGCTTTGATATTCGTTGTTTTAATGCCAATTTGATTTGTCCCAGGAAATCATTAATGTCCCAACTTGTCGTTTGAGTATGACTAAATGTAATTCGACTAAAATTACGTTTGATTTGGCTGGCATGTTGTTCCTTGAAAGATAGCCACGGATATTTCAAGTCAATCAGCTCGATCCGCGCGTTGCAACTCATTAGAAATTTAATAACCACGTCAGGCATTAAGCAAGAGGTGGAATGATAAAAAACAATATTAACATTTTTCCCCAAGGTATTGAGGATATAAGCAAAGTGAAAGAGCAATTGAAAAAAAGTTCTTATCTCATCGTGCAAGGCCGCGCCGAGGGAAACATTTCTATAATCCGTGCAATCAATGCCGGCTTGGGTCAAAAACCAACTCGAAGCAAATTGCTCCAGGTCTTCCAACATTTTGGTTTTTTCCGCGCAAGTCAAAACGGAATCAAACACTTGGGCTTGAATGCCCTGCTTGACCAGATGTTCTTTTAATATTGGATCTGAACAAATGTTAAAATGATTTTGCGGCATGGTTGTAATTTAAATTTGGCTAATTGCCTTTTGCCATCCTTACCACTTCATCCATAATGCGCGATGTTGCCAATCCGTCCAAATCACTGACGTAAGGCGCCAAGGCATTCTTGTCGGTGAAGCCGAAGGCAAATTCCTTGTTTTGCATGACTCGCTGAAAAACTTGTTTCAGCTCGCTCGCTGTCTCAGCCATAGGTAATTCACGGCAACTGCCATCAAACGGCGGATACATAATTTGATTGCAAGGATGGTAAAATATCACCGGGATTCCCATGGCCGCGGCCTCAAAGATCGTGGTTGAATAGCTGCCAAAATACATATCATGTCGAGCCACGACATTCTGAAAATTGCCCTCCAGCTCCAATGGGATATCTGAATACCCGAGCCGCGCCAAATACCAACGATAAAAGTCCGGATTGTCGGACGGATGAGGTCTCAGCGCAATTTGCAATTGGCCATGCTGTTCTTGATTGTAATTGCCAATGACGGACAAAATATCATTAAGATATTTCTCGCTGTCGCGATAATGGCAATTAATGTCGGCGGGGCTAAACGTAAAAGTGGAAACAAGAATTTTCTTTATCGGGTACTGCGGTTTGGCCACAGCTCTTTTCTGGTTGGCATGATCAAACGTCGGACAACCGATTGTTTTAACATTTTTTTTGTCGTGAAAATAATTTTCTTTATAACTGTCGCCGAAACAAAGCACTTTGTCGACCAGCTTGTTCTCCACCATGTGCCTGACGCCAAACCAGCCGTTCATCAGGGCCGAATTTCGAAGCCGGTGCTTCTGAAACAGCCGCACGATCATTCTGTTTTCCCAGTTCATATCAGAGCTAAGCAATGCGCCGCGCACATTGTTTGCATTGGCAAATTTTTCATACGCATCAATGGCGCCGGCAATCTCAGCGAACGCGGACGGCGCATATTCAATCAGCTGACGGGCGATGACGTCGGCTATGGAACATTTTTTATCACTCACTGCTATTTGGCCAAACGACGTTTGTCTATCTGACGACAAGTGTTCTACATAAGAACGAATTATTTCCGTCAAGGTTTCAGACCTTGGATTATTATTCATGGGCAAGACACAGAGTCCATTAAAGAATAACTTTTTAATCGGCAATTTGTTCAATTCGCGATACAACGGATAATACTGCTTTTGGCAGCTTAAGGTTTCCTTTATTTTGCTCAACTGCCCGCCATTATCGACATAGACAAACGGCCGACGCGGCTGGATTAACCGAACCAGTCTTGCCCAATTATTGACAAGCCAGGTGATGACCGTTTTTAATTGACTATGCTTTGTCGAGCCATGCCAGGTCAAATTTTGGATATCAATGCTTCGGTTGCTCTTACCGATCAGCTCACTTTTACGCTTGTCGACTGTACCAAAAGATAAAATTATTTCAGTTTCTATCCCCAGCTGTTTGGCCATTTCTTCAAACAGGCCACGATTGGCATCATCGGCTCCGATTAATATTTTTGAGGGAGAAAATTTATCAACTAAACTTAAAAACGACAATGCTTCTCGATAATTATAAAGAAAAATTCCGCAATAAATCGCCGCGTGATCAATGTCTGCCAAAGACAATCCTTTGTAAGCCGAACAATCGCCATTTTTATCGATTGAATGATTTAAAGCTTCAAAAACCGCCTTGGCGTTGTACTTCTGACCGAGCTCTTGGCCAATGAATTCATCAAAAAAAGCAATCTGCTGCTTATCTTTTAGCCTATCGTCAAGTTGGCAGGCCAATTTAACCACATAGATATCGGCACTGATTGCAATGTCTGTATAATAATTATAATCAGGCACGATTGCCAGGATAAAATTTTTCTTAGTTCCATCCATAAGCACAAAATTAGACTACTGCGTCCGGCGTGGCATTTTGCGTACTATATAAATTATAATAAATCCCTTTTTGGCCGAGCAGTTCAGCATGGCTTCCCTGTTCTTCGATTTTTCCAGCATTGACAACCAATATCTTGTCCGCGTTTTGAATGGTGGACAAACGATGTGCTATCACGACAACGGTTGTAAATTGAGAAATGTTATTGATGGCTTGCTGAACCTTCTTTTCTGAAATATTGTCGAGGGCGCTCGTTGCTTCATCCAAAATCATCATTTTTGGTTTTCGTAGCATGGCTCGCGCGATGGCGATGCGCTGTCTTTGTCCGCCCGATAATTTTATTCCTGCGTCGCCGACCACTGTGTCATATCCTTTGGGCGTAGCAATGATAAATTCATGAGCATTGGCAAGCTTGGCCGCTTCCACGATTGAATCTTGGCTCCAATCAGAAAGACCAAATTTGATGTTTTCCGCGATGCTATCGTTGTAGATGAAGGTTTCTTGGCCGACATAGCCGATCGGAGCCAAGTACGAATCATAACTATATTCGGCGATGTTCGTTCCGTCAATGGTAATTTGCCCCTTGCTCGGGACGTAAAGGCGCAATAATAAATTGATCAAAGTTGTTTTGCCGTAGCCCGATGGACCGACAATGGCCGTAACTTTTTTTTGCTCGATGGTAAAGTTGATGCCGCTGAACAAGAAATCATCTTTATCGCTTTCATTAAATTTAAACCAAACATCCTGAAATGCTATCTCACGAGTGAAATCCGACATAACTTTTGTACCTTCGGAAATTTTTTTCGTTTTATCATTCAATAAATTATAAACATCAATCGTATTTGGCAATGAGGCTGATATAATCATAAAATCGCTACCAACGTTTTGGATCGCCGGAAACAAGCGGCTGGCAACCAGGGCAAAAGTACCGTAAAGCGGCAACCAGGGAAGAATTTCCCCATTCGTTTTGTAGCTCATGATTATTCCCAAAAAGGCAATCAACAAATAGAAGGTTATTTTTATCAGAGATTCGGGAAAAACTCGACCCATTAACATCTTGAGCTGATTCTGCATGCTTTTATCCACCGCGCTGTCATATTTTCTTTTCCAAAAGTCGAAAACGCGAAAAATCTTTATGGCCTTCAGACCGTTTAGCAACTCGTTCAAAATAATATTTTTATCTCTGTCCGCCTCAAGCAGCAATCGACCGCATTTATAAATCACTCTATTCATGACCCTTCTCACGGCCGCGAAATAAAACATTCCCACGATGACTATCGCCAGCGTCCCCTGCCAAGTCAAGGCCGCGAGCAGTGAAAATATCAGCACCAGGGAGATAAGGTTGTTAATCGCCGTAATCGTATACAAAACCATACTGGCGGCATGTTTCGAGGCAATCGTGCCGGTATAAATCAGCTTGCCTTGCTGATTCTTGACAAAAAAATCATAATCAGCGCCAATATATTTATCAAAGATCGCTTTTTGATTCTGGCCGACCATTTTTGTCATCAAGCGGTAAGAAAAAAGATAATTTACAACCCTCACCCCCACGGCCAAAATTGTAATTGCAATCAATAGATAACAAGAAGATAAAAACAGATTGTCACTTTTAAAAAATATCAACAATGAATTAAATATTTTCAATACGCCTCCGTCGGCCGGCTGATCCAGACCATAATTGATTACCGGATACAAGGCGGCCAGATTGAGCGATTCCAAAATTCCCGATACAAGCATGACTAAAAATAAAAGCAGCAATTCAAGTTTATATGGTCGAAAAAGATACCAAATAATCTGCCAAACCTTTTTCCATGATTCAATTTTTTGAAGAATTTTCATACTTAATGAAAAAGCGGTTGATGCTTGCTTAATTCCGCGATTAGATTTCTTTTGTAACTCTCAAAATCAGGCAACGTGTAGCCCATATATTCCTTTAGCTGGCGCATCGCTTCTTGCCGCTTGATACGCGCCGGACCGTTGACGCCGTCCTTGATCCACGTCATTACTTCGGCCAAGGCTTTGTCTTCCGACACGCGGACGCCTTGTATTTTTTCCCAAAACAGAAAAAAGTCCGGCGTGTTCAAAAAATCAACATACATCACTTGTCCGCCGCACATGGCCATATCGCAACCCGAGCCGGAAATGTCGGTAATAAATAAATCGGTTACCGGTAAAAAATCCCACAGCTCATACTCTTGCGACGTCAATAGTATCGCCGGTTCATCCTGAAAAAACGGAGAATAAAACTGGTCGTGATATGGCATTTCATAGCGTGATTTCAATCTGACAAAAACCTTTACATTCGGTTTTTGGGCGAGTTGCTTTGCCAGGAGCATTAATTTTTTTTCAATATTGCGCGACATGTCAACCAGTCCGCAGGAAAGGATTGTGACGGTGGCGGCCGACCCCTTGAAGGCGTTCAGTCTGTCAATTCTGGCCGCATAGCCATCATTTCTTTTTGTGCCCTTGTGCGTTGCATAGCCACCGGTCTGTAAAAAGATTTTCGAACTGGCACGGTTGATTACATACGAATCTTCCAAATGCTTCCCCGAGGAGCAGACAATATCATAATTGTATCCATATTCGGTGAAATAATATTTGGGACTGATGTATTGAGTCTGTGGAAAAAAAATCGCCTGGCTCCCCTCCATTCTAATAAATTCATTTCTGATTGCGCGGCTGGTATAAAAATGCTCATAAGTAACAAAGGCATTTCCCGCACCATGTGGCGCTTCGGCTCTGCCCACAATAATATCATTGAATAGCCGCAACATATTTGAACCGTACCGCGCCACTTCGGAAAAGCAACAAAAACACAGATAAACATACCGCCAAACGCGCTTTTTTAGAAACTCATAACCTTGGCGACTCAACCCCAGATACGTGATTCCCATCTGGTCCAATTCGGCTTGTGTCTGACGCAATGAGTATGGCCGCGAAACGGTATACCGAACGCCCGAATATCGGCCGAATAATTCTCGGAAAGTGTCAAAGATTGGCGCCTTAACGCTGTTGCAGATGATATTGTTTTCAAACGCGATCGTTTCTTTTTGTCCCTTTGTGCGCCAGTGCCACCACAGCAATACGGGTGCCAAAATGACTGAAAAAATAAAAGTGACTTTATCAAAGTCCCGGTTCACGCGCACGGAACCAAAACGCTTGAGCCGTTCGCCATAACCATCAAACACGTCGACTTTTACACAAAAGGCATGCTTTTCGTCGCGATGTTCCGCGGCGTATTTCATGGCCAGTTCAAAAAATTCATATCGCGGATAAATCACTTCGCTGAAAATGAATATTTTCAATATGGCGGCAAAATCAATGCCAAATAAATTCGCTTCTTTTTCTTTTTGCAAAAACCGGACCGGCTTTTTTTTATTTACAAAATCCTGGCCGTTTGCATGCGCGTTTTTCTTCACATCCGTAGCGGATTCGACATAGCCATAGTCCAGTTTTTTGCATTGCGTCTTGATCTTGAAAAAAAATCGGGGCAAAAGACTTTCCAGCAAATACAAACCGATACCTCGCCGCCAATAAAATGCCGGCCGGCGGGTTAACCACAATAACAACACTCTTGCCAGTCCAATTTTTTCGTAGAAGATCATAGCGAATTCTATTTCGTTTAATTTATGAGCTGTTTATTTCTCAAACAACCACCACGAGGTCCGATCAAAACCATCACGGGCATCGAGATAGCCGGTTTCGATCAACTTGACGTCGAAATTTCTAAGCCACAACGCGCCAAAGTCCTGTTTCCATAGTGCGTTTTTCAACCCGCGATATTCAATTTCTTTCACCGTCGGCCAATAGTATTCCATGGCCAGGATATACTTGCTTGAAGCGGTGTAAAGATTACTCAAGGCGGACAAAAGATCTTTGGGCGCGATGTGGATCAAGACAGTGCAAGTAAATACGAGATCAGCTCGCAAATCCGACGGCAAACTAAAAATATTACCGTCAATCACTTTGTATTTTCCGGCCGCCTTTTCCTTGGCAATTTGCAGGGCATACTGATTTGGCTCGACACCAACGACATTAAGTTGCGGGTCGGCCTTGTGAATCGGCTCCAAGTTTAATCCGACATTGCATCCGATTTCCAAATACGATTTGGCGGCCGGAACCATTTTGATCAAATCTTTCCAAAATGATTCTCGCAGCCGTCCTTCGACATCGTGCGTTTGCAATTGACGCCGAGTGTACTCCTCTCCAAACTCTTTTTCCCAAATCTCTGCCAGTTGTTGCGGTTTTGACATAAACTAAGTTATATTTATTAAAATTAAAACTACAGTTGAACAATGACCAGCTTCCAATTCAACAAAACCACGCCGGTTATTTCCATGTTTTCACCGTCTCGCGCTCTCACCGTATAAGTTGTAATATCATTCGGATTTGTCGGCTTTGGCAGATCGATGTCCAATTTCATGTAGTGGAAAGTTACCTTTTTGGCACCATTTTTTAAACAAAATTTCCGAAACTCATTCGTGCTATATACATTCAAATAATTAAAACATTTTTGGTTTAAATTATTAACCTTGATCTCGAAGGAAATGTCCCCGTCATAAAAAAGGGACGTAATGTAAACTTTATCCTTCGCCACCCGGATCATTTCCTTGACCGCCCTCTTGTATTCCGGCAACCAGCTCAACGTCTTGTAGCTGATTACCAGGTCAAAGGCTTTTCTTTGTCGATTGCCAAAATGATAAAAGTTGCCTTTCTGGATTTTGATGTTTGACTCGCGGCAAAACAGTTTCTTGGCGTAATCAACGTTCTCCTTGACGTAATCAAGCCCAAAATAGTTTTGGCGAGAATCGAATTTTTGCAAATAATATAATAACCTGCCCTGCCCGCAGCCAGACTCTAAAACTTTCAAAGGTTTTCCTTGGGAAAAATCTTTTTTCAGCTCGGCAAAAAGAAAGTCCATTTGCTTCTCGTATCGGAACGGGCAAAAGCGGTTTTTCTTCAGGGCAATTCGAATGCTTTTTTTGTAGAGGTTATTCGTTTTTGCGATCTTGTTCATAACGCTGTTACGTTTTCGCATTAATACTTAACCTAATTGGCTCGGCCTTGTCTTTCCAAAAGAATTTTTTCCACCTTGTCCCAATCTTCCGGATAATCAACGTCAATGTTTTCATCCGGAGCCATAATCACTACGTCGGCCTTGTCGGCGACGTACTGACGCCTGATAAACGAGGTCTTGGTTAAATAAATCGCGCCATTTTCAACAACCAAAGGAATCTGATATTGGCTATTGACTTGTTTAATCGGATAAAATCGTTCCCAGCCGCCCTCAACTTCAATCCAGTAGTGTCCCTTGTCATAAGAGCCGCTAAACACGGAATCCGGCTCCCGGCGCAGAGCCAAATCAATCGCTTCTTCGACTCGTTCTTTTTTCAAAAGCGGCGACGTCGGATATAGAAGCAGCACATAATCCGGCACATAATTTTCATGCTCTTCAAGCCAGTCCACCGCGTGAGCCAAAACCTCGCGCGTTGTGACGTTGTCGGCGGTGAGCGCGGCCGGACGGATAAAGGGCACTTCTGCGCCACATTGTCTGGCAATCGCGGCCACTTCCTCTGAATCGGTTGAAATAATCACTCGATCAATTCCCTTGACCTGTTTCGCAGTTTCGATAATATAAGCCATCATCGGCTTACCCACTAAATTTTTGATATTTTTGCCCGGAATGCGGGTGGATGTGCCTTTGGCCGGAATGATGGCAATGATCTTTTTGGCTGGTCTCATAAAATTACTTTTTTGGCTCCGCAAGCGTAACGAGGAACCTTATTACGTTTTGCGTCGCCTGCTTAATTATATTATTTTTTTTGACAGCGGCCGATTCCGGAAATGACGCCCCGTAAAAATATTCCTTGAATCGCTTGTTCATGGCATCAATATCCGTAAACAACTCGCTAAGCCCCAGACGATTGCTGATGAGCGGGTCGTCGCGCCGCAGTCCCGGCTGATAACTAATCACCGGCTTGCCGGCCGCTGCGGCCTGAAACAGCACCATCGAATTCATGCCGACAATCATATCGGCCGTCGAAAGGCTTTCCTTCACGTCCGCGCAATCGTCCAGCCGCGCTCGCGATCCGGCTTGATCAAGCAAAAAATCAAATTTATGTCGATCCTCTCTCGGATGAAGCCGAATAACCATTTGAAATTTCGTCGGAGCGGCTGACAAGGCAAGCAAGAGATCGGCCAGCACTTGATACTCATCATAACCGTATTTTTCAATCGTGGCGCGCTCGACAAGCTCGCGCAACGGCTGGGAAACAAATAACACTTGGTTGGTTCTTTCTCGATTCAAGCGAATACCGTCTGTGAAATGATCAAAATGCGGATTGCCCGTCACGATAATTTTTTCTGAAGGAAAACCTTGTCCAATCATATCTTCTTTGGCAATATTATCCATGACGCAAACATAGTCCGGCAAATATTCAAAATCCTTCTTTTCATTGGAAAAGCGCTGCCAATAGTTCGACCAAAAATCAAGCACATACACGGATAGCAACCCGCGCTCTTTAATCCAAAGAAGAATATCTTTGTCAAGGGTCTTCCCCAAACTCGTGCCGGCCAAAAAAAGTCCGGGTTCAAATTTCTCGATCAGGCGATATAAATCGGCCGGTAAAATTGTCTGCGCGTCAACGAAATCGATCCCTGCCTCACAAAAAACCGCCCGCGCTTGATTGTCAATCAAACAAAGCAGGTCAACCTTTTCGGCCAGCATTTTTTTTACTGCCGGGACGATCGCGTTGGCACCGCCGGCATCCGATGCGCTGCAAAGTATTTTGGTCATAGCAATTCCGCTTTATGAGCGATGACCTTTTTAACGGCCGCAACAAACAAATCCACATGTTTCTTCGTATAAGGATGCTGGCAAATATCCGTCAGAGTCAATTCCCCATCTTGCAGGCGTTCAACGACCGGACAGATTCCTTTTTTGTAGCTCGGATTTCCCTTATAATAATTATTTACAAACGGAAAATGGGTATGGTTGAACGCTTTTTTTTGCTGAAAAACGGGCAAGAGATAAATGGGTTTGACATACCCCTTGGGCATGGCAAATCCTTCCGCCGTCATGGCTTCAACGAATTTATCGCGCGAGATGCCGAATATCTTTGCGTCCACCTTGATCGGATAACGGTAATAAACATGAAATATTTTTGCCGATTGCTCCGGTAGGCCGAGCCCTTTGATCCCGGCCAATTTGCGAGTCAAATAATGGGCCAAGACGATTCTTTTTTTATTTAAATAGTCCAGTTTCTTTACTTGCTCCGATGCGACAGCGGCATTCAACTCCGTCATGCGATAATTGCTTCCAATGATCGGACCGGCAGAATAATGCGGCATTTGATCAATCACCACCTCGCCATGATTGCGCGACAGCTGCGCGCGCAAAGCCAGCGTTTTGTCATTGGTCACCAGCATCCCGCCCTCGCCCGTTTGCATAGTTTTGTGGATATTGAAACTAAAAACGCCAACATCGCCGATCGTTCCCAACATTTTGTTTCGATAACGCGCGCCCGGCGCTTGCGCGCTATCCTCAATTATCGCCAGTCGGTGCTTCTTTGCGATCTTGCAAATCTGATCATAATCAGCCGATCCGCCAAACAGGTTGACGGCCATGATCGCCTTTGTACGCTTGGTCACGCAACACTCGATCGAGGCCGGATCAAGGCAAAAAGTATTGTCATCAATATCCGCAAAAATCGGCACGGCGCCATTGGCCAGAACCGCGCTAACGGACGCGGACATGGTATATGGCGGGACAATGACTTCATCGCCCGGGCCGATCGCCAGCGCCACCATCGCGCCATGCAATGCGGTCGTGGCAGAATTGAATGAAACCGCATATCTCACTCCAAATTTTTTCGCAAATAATGCTTCTAGCTTTAAAACTTCTCGCCCCCCAAAAAAACCTCGCTTGGCGCTGGCCAAAAATCCTGAAAGCGGTCCTTGCCGCAAAACTTTTATGGCCGCTTTTATTTCTTTTTGATCCAGATTATGAATCGGCCCGAGCGGCTTTGAAAGAATCGGCCGGCCACCGAACAAGGCCAGGGGTTTTTGCGTTTCTTTGACCATATTTATCAATATTTAAATTATCTTTTTGTGTTCTATCAAAATGCGCCGGCCGTCCGACTTTGCGCTCTTGATGAGGGCGGAAAGGACGACCAGATCTTCGGTCGCATCGCCGATTGTGCTCAAGGGTTTTTCCAAATGATGAATACATGAAACCAGATGATCGACAACTCCCTTTACCATTCCAACCTTATTCTTTTCTCTGATTTGACCGGTGTTCTCAAGCTCCCTGATTCCGGCAAAAAGGCGCGGTGCGCCCACCCGAGACCAATTGAATTCAAAGCCGTATTTGTTTATCAACAGGGCACCCTTGTCGCCCATTATCCGAATTTCATGGATACCGTACGTGTTCTGGTCGAAGCTCTGGATCGTCGCCACCGCTCCTTTACGAAAAAAACAAATCCCATCAATGTTGTAATCGCCTTTTGGGTGCGTTTCGTTCTTGGAATTCCGAGCGCCGATGACAGAAACGATTTCATCTTGGAGCAAAAATCGCAGCGCGTCGATTATGTGCGAACCGTTATTCAGCATTCCGTTGCTGTAATAGGCCGTGATTTGTCGGACTCTGCCCAATCGGCCAGACTGAATTTTTTTTTGCGCGCGCCGGAACAGTTCAAAAAATCTTCGCTGATGATTTACCAAGATGATCATTTTTGAATCTTTCGCCAGCCGCTGCATCCTTCGCGCGTCGAGCAGAGAATGACAAATCGGCTTTTCGCAAATAACCGCCGTCACTTTATATTTTTTGCACAACCGCAAATACTGATAATGGGAGTTCGGCGGCGTGGAGATCGCCACAATATCCGGTTGCTCTCGTTTCAAACATTCTTCCGCCTGATCATAAGTGGAGACGGCAGGAAAAAGCAAGCGCGCTTTTTGCAAAACTTTGACGGAACGATCCATCAAACCAACCAATCGGATGTCCGGATGGCGGGAAAAAGCACCGGCATAAGTGGCGGGCTTTGGCCGCAACGGATCCGCCTCAAGCAAAGCGCCAATATTGCCACTGCCGATAATCACGGCGCGATAGATTATTTTCTTTCTCTTTTTTATCATTTGATTTTATTTTTTGAAACACCGACAACAACTCGAATCAGCGCTCGCAAAATCCGTAAATTACCCCAGAATCGTTTGATATAAAATCTTGACGTGTCAAGACGTTCTCTGATTTGGATCGGCACCAATTCAATTCTGAAGCCATGCGTGACGGCCTCAAACATGAGCTGGGTCCCGATTGAGCCAAGGGTGTCAAAGTGGCCGACTTTTTCACAAACCGGCCGGCTATAAGCCTTTAGGCCGCACAAGGGATCGCGGATACCATACCGGAGTCTGCTATAAAGAGAAAAAATTCTTTCGCAAAAATGATTCAATTTTGGCCTTTGACTGATAACCAGATCAACCGTTCCCGCGACCAAGGGGGCAATCAGCCTTGGAATGTCGTCAGGATTGTGCTGTCCGTCGCCGTCAATCGTTAGTATTATATCAGCCTGGCGCCGGAGGGCGCATTCAAATCCTTTTTGCAGAGCGCAGTCATAGCCTCGATTCACACCTTGATGCAACACCAAGGCCCCGGCTGACGCCGCTCGTTCCGCCGTGGCATCGGACGAACAATCATTGATCACAATCACTTCGTCAACGTGTCGGAGAATCTTCCGGACAACCTCCTCGATGGTTGCCGCTTCGTTGAATGCGGCAACAATCGCAATTTTATAAGCGGTTTGCTTTGTCATGCTTCTTTTTATTTAAATGATTCCCAGGTCAACTCGCGGCCCGCTTCAACGGTTTGATTTATTTTCAAACCAATAATCTCATCGATTTCATACGGCATGATCGCGCCGGCGGGAGCCGGTCGCAAAACGGAAATTTTGTCGCGCGTGATCACGTCGCCCGGACTTAGCATTACCGCCGCACGAACGCATCTTCGCTGGACAACAACCGTATCTTTTTCATTATCTTCTACGACCTTGGCGCCGTTGCCAAAAGACATTTCCAATTCGCGCGTTCGGAGAACCATTTCCTTCCAGGTTTTCGGATCCATGGAAAAAGGATGATCCGGCCCGGCCCGGCCGGTATCATCGGTAAAATGTTTTTCAATAATTCTCGCGCCTAGCGCGACGGCTCCCAAGACAGCGGCATGGTGTGGCGTGTGATCGGAAAGCCCGACAATCAAATCCGGATATAATTGCTGGTATAATTTCAAAACATTGAGCGAGCTGTATCGAAAGTTATCCTGGCTGCCTGTATAATTCGTATTGCATTGCAGAACGGCCAATTGTTTATTAAGGGGGAGAATCGTGTTCGTGGCCCTGACCACGTCCGCCAAAGTGGAAGCGCCGGTCGACAAAATAATCGGTTTGCCCGTTTTTGCCATTGCAATCAATATCTCCGGCCAAGTGATATCGCCTGAACCGATTTTATGAACCGAAACATACGGATTTAAGTGTTCAATCGCATCCAAATCATAAGGCGCAGAAAAAAAATCAATCCATTCATTGTCGCAACGCTCCTTTAACTCTCTGGTCCATTCACGAGAAATGGAAGCATCCTCATACATCTCATAAACCGACTTGGTCCATTTGCTCTGATGAGACAATTGTCCGCCCAGTCTTTCAAAACCGGCTTTGCTGACAATCTTGTCGGCAAGGAAGTGCTGAAACTTGACGCCATTGGCGCCAGCCTCCCTGGCCAATGAAATCAGCTCTTTGGCTCGTTGCAAATTGCCATCATGATTGGCGGCAATATCAGCGATAAAATATGTTGGAGAACTGTCAGAAATTGTGTTCCGGCCTATTTTAAAGCTTTTCATAAACCTTTTAATTATATGCTATTTATACGTTCGACACAATCGCCTTGTTCAATCATTTCCGATCAGCCACGCCCATGCCAAAAAGATCATTGCGCTTCCGTCATTTGCGCCACGATCCTTTGAAAATCTTCACGCGTGATCCACTGATCATTGATATCGCTGCGATAAATAAAGCCGGCGCTCATTTTCTGCGCGTTTTGATATTTTTTGCGCGCTTCATCGCCGGAAGAAAATTGCGGCAAAACAATATACGCGCCATTATGCAGGCAGGTTTCCCTGGATTCATCCTCGGAAATCAATGTTTCGTGTAATTTTTCGCCCGGCCTGATGCCAATGATTTTAAATTCGCATTCCGGATCAATCGCCTTGGCCAAATCGGTAATGCGCATCGACGAAATCCTGGGTACGAAAATTTCGCCGCCGGTACCCTCGCTAATGGCGCGCAGAGCAAGATTGACCCCATCGTCAAGTGAAAGCCAAAAACGAGTCATTTGGTCGTGGGTAATCGGAAATTGTTTAATGCCTTTCTTCTTAAAATCCAAAAACAAGGGCATAACACTGCCTCGCGAACCGACCACATTGCCATAGCGGATGACGGTAAATCGCGTGACATCGCTATAGACGTTGCCGGCGATAAAAATTTTTTCCGCGACCAATTTCGTGGCGCCATACAGATTGACCGGGTTAACAGCCTTGTCCGTTGAAATGGCGATGACCTTTTTTACGCCCGCATCAACGGCGGCATTGACAATATTTTCAGCACCAATAACGTTGGTCCGCACCGCCTCAGTCGGATTATATTCGAGGGCCGGCACCTGCTTTAGGGCGGCGGCATGAACAACATAATCCACGCCGCTAAAAGCCCGATCCAATCGTTGCTTGTCTCTCACGTCGCCGAGGAAATAGCGGATCGGATACTCTGACGGCGAAAACTGTTTCGCCATTTCAGACTGCTTAAATTCATCCCGACTAAAAATAATCAATTTTTTAGGCTTGTAATTTTTAAACACCGTTTCGGTAAACCTTCTTCCGAATGAACCGGTCCCGCCCGTGACCAGAATCACTTTATCGTAAAGCATAGACTTTCCATTAATGATTAATGATAATTATTTATTTAAAAGCTCCCGATAGAGTTGGGCGTGGTTTTGCACAACTCTGGAAAGCGAAAATTTTGCTTCGAATAGTTTCCGGCCTTCTTTTCCCATATCGCCAAGCAAGGACCGATTGCTCAATAATTTTATGATCGCTTCTGCCAGAGCGGACGCGTCATTTTTTTTGATGACCAGGCCGGTTGTTCCCGGTCGAACCGCTTCGGCGCAACCGCCGGCGTCAGTGGTAATAAGCGCTTTCCCCGCCCGCAGCGCCTCAAGGCAGGTATAGGGCACTCCCTCGGCCGCCGTGGAGGGCACGACGGCGATATCAATAATATTGTTCAATTCGCCAAGATCCTGACGATAACCCAGAAAATGGATATTATCACCAAGACTCAATTCATCCGCCAATCGTTGCAGCGCGGCTTTTCCTTTTCCATCGCCGACCACCAGTAGCGCCGCTTTGGGAAATTGTTTTTTTACTTCGCGCATGGCTTCGAACAGCACATTGTGTCCCTTGGCCGCGCCATAAATGGCGCCGACCACCGAAAGGATTGGTTGATCCGGCCACAGGCCGAGCGCCTGCTTCTTTTTTACGATTTCATCTGGCGTCAACGCCTTGGCATCCTTTGTCCCGAGAACTATTGCGTGTAATTTATTTAGCGGGAATTTCCTGCGCCGATTGAATTCGATACTTAAAAATTCAGAAAGCGTAATGACCTTTTTACAACACCGTGGAATCACCCAGTCAAAGGCGTAATCGGAAAAACTATACCACCGTTTTGGCTGAGCAATACTGCAAGTGGTCATCACGATATTTTTGACGCCGAGGCAATAGGCCACAATGACGGCCACCAAAACCGAAGTTTTGGCCGGATAGCCGCCGTTATTGAAATGAAAAATATCAAAACCCTCCTTTTTACTTTTGAACAACTTGTAAAACAGAATCGCGTTATGCGCCGCCGCTCTGATCTTGGCCAGAGTGATAATTTCGGTCGTTCGATAATAAAGATAGTTGATCCACCGATAAACGCTGTGTTCGAGCCAGCAATCGGCATCCAAGGTCTTTTTGACGATCGACGCCATTTTACTCCCGGATTGATGCACGGTGACTTTGTCGTACAGTTTTTGAACTAAATTTTTTTTAAATAAAATCGGCCGCGTATCCAAATAATTGATTATTACGTCGCGCGACAGCCATTGTTTGACGCGTTCCTCAAAAACTGCATTTTTGTCGGTATATATTTCAACGGCATATTGATCCGAATTCAAATTCTCAACCAAATTCAACAGATATTGAGCGTCACCGCCAACAATTTCATGGTGCCCGGAATAGAATAATATTCTGACTTTATCCACAGCCGTTTTTATGCTAATTTTTTGAAAAAACCAACCGCTTGCTGACAGCCGTTTTTTAAAATGGCGCAATCGGCCGAATAGGCGATAAATTGAAAACCGTTCCGGTGCAACAATTCAACATAATCAAGATCGCGCGCGAAAGAACCGGCCGCCTTGCCATGCGCCTGAATTATTTGAGCGCACTTTTTTTGCATCTCAATAACGGTCTCGTGATTCAATTGTCCGGTCAAACCAACGGATTGGGATAGGTCATATATTCCCAGATAAATCAGATCCAAGCCGGGAACGGCCGCTATTTTTTCCAAATTTTCAATCCCCTCTTTGCCTTCCACCAAAATTCCGACCAAAGTGTTTTCATTGGCAAACCGGAGACTTTCCGTCAATTTTTCGTGGCCATACTCATGCACTCTGGTGTAGGGCGACAACCCCCGCTCGCCCTCGGGTTTGTATTTGCAGGCGCGGACAATCGCTTCGGCCTCGGCGACGGTGGAAACGTGCGGCACCATGATCGCCTGCGAACCGATTTCCAGCGCTCGCAGGAGCGTCGCCTCATTTTTGTCTGAGACCCTGACAATCGGCTGGCAATTTTCCATTTCAATTGATTTGACCATCTGTTCCATGGTTTCAAAAGACATCGGTCCGTGCTCCATGTCAATGATCACAAAGTCTAAACCGCTTTGGGCAATGACGTTTGATACGCCGGCCGCCGGCAACATCGACCACACGCCAAGCACTTTTTGGCCTTGCTTTAATTTTTCTTTTAGCGCGTTTTTTTTCATAAATCGTTAGAATTGATATTGTTTGTAAATCTCATCTTGCGCCATTATTTTCTCTACCTGCTGTCGATCACTTTCATTGTCCACGGATTTGGAATTAAAATCGGTTTTAACCATGCGGACAACGAACCCATGTTCTAGCGCCCGCAACATTTCAATGGACTCAGCCACTTCGAGCGGCGTGGCGGACATCTCTTGGAAGGCCAGCAGATTTTTTTTCGTAAACGGCATGATACAAACTTGCTTGATTCTGGGTCCGAGCCGATTTCTGGTATTGCTGGGTAGCGGGCTTCTGGACATGTAAAGCGCATTCATTTCCGTATCCGTGACAACATGGATCTCATTTGGATCAAGCCATTCCTCTTCTGTCATGTCCTTTGCCAGATTCACGCAAAATATGGACGGGTCCTGCAATAACGGCGCCACCGCTCTCTCGATCATTTCCGGATGAACCAGCGGTTCATCGCCCTGGACGACCACGACAATGTCATCGTCGGCCAAGTCAAGTTGTTTGCAGGCCTCCGCCACCCGCAGGCCGGGACGGGATATTTCCTTCGGCGTCATGAGCACCTTGCCGCCGAAATTTTCAACCACGCTTTTGATTTCTTCATCACAAGCAGCGATAAAAACATCGGTCACGCCCTTTGCCAAAGCCGATCGTTTGTAAACATGCTCAATCATCGGCTTGCCCAAAATATCACACAATGGTTTGCCCGGGAATCTGGTGGATCCCATGCGAGCCGGAATGCCAACAACGATTTTCATAAGTTTTTATTTATTTTGTAATGTTGCTTTGCAAAGAAATGTACTACCGAGATTATGCTTTTCCAATATCCCACGGAAGGCGACATCGTTTTTCTCAAAGAGTTCATTCATATCGCGCATATATTGATTTGTCGGTGGCTGATACAAGTGAATACCGAGCTGCGCCGGTCCGATTCCGACTGTCGGCCGACCAAGATACCACCACTGCAAAAAATTGGGAAAGGTCCAGTCATGCACATTTTTTATTTCGCAATTCAATCCGGCCAGGGCGAACAGTTGCTTGATTGTATCAATATTAAAGTACCAAAGATGCGCGCGATGATAATGGAACAGCCTGTGTTGCGCCAATGTGTTTTCCGGCAAATAGCGCATCAAAGCCTCGTCCGTGTTCGGCACCTCCACCCAAATAAAGCCATCATCCTTCAGATACGTCTTTGCTTTTTTTAATGCGGCAATCGGATCCATCAAGTGGTCGATAACTTGCAGCATTAATATTGCATCAAACTTTTGACTTAATTCCGTCGACTCAAGCGGTTGATCGTAAATTTCTATTTTCAGTTTCTCCCTAGCGTAATCAGCGAGTGGCTTATTCAATTCAATGCCAACGACCTTTTTAACGCTTGGCTTGATCAAAGACAAAAAGGATCCGCAGCCGCAACCGATATCCAAAACCGCCGCTTCCGGCTTTAATAAAGACAAGACTTTCCCCGCTTTGCTTCTATATGTCTCCATCCTGGCCCGATCATAATCACCAAGGCTTTCCGTACCGTATAATTGAGGATTTTTATTCAGATACTCTTCACTTTGATAAGTTTCAATCGTAAATTCAGGTTTCGTTTTGTCCAAAAAAATCAATCCGCAATTAAGACAACGCAAAACAGGAATCGCTTCGTCGTGACGAATCCGATCACTCAATTGTTCAAACCCGGCCGCATGGCAGAAATAACACGTCTGTTGCTCCATATTGATAAAGTGAATTTATTCGTGCTTTTCGCGAAACGCCTTAGTTAACTCGGCATATATTTTGTCACCGGCCGGTGTTGACTTTTCCGCCAATTTAATTCTCGGCCATTCCGCTATCGGCATGCGGACATATAGACTGAACGTACGTTGCAAACCGGTAATTTCGTCCGCCGAGATTTGGGGCATGTGCAGTAAACTTTTGGAAATGCAAGCGGTATTAACCACCGTAGCCGGATCGAGAAAGCCGCTTTGAATCGCCTTGTCCCGCAACAACGTGCCATGATACGGCGCGAAAACGGTACAGCTGATTGAGTCACAATATTTTTCCACTTGACGATTGAAGTTGATCGTGTCAAAAATCAATTCCCGTGTTTCTCCCGGAAAGCCGATAATATTATTCGAGGCAGTGGAAATATCGCTTTCACCAACCATTCTGATGGCGTCAATTATCGTTTGATCTGGAATCTTCCGGCCGATAACGTTATAGCGGAAATCAGCATTGCCGTGCTCGATGCCGATGTTGCCGCGGGCGCAGTTTATTTCGTTCAACTTCTCTACCCGCCTTTCAGTCACGGTTTCAGCGCGCGTATTCATGAAAAAAGGTATTTTGTATTGCGAATAAATTTCGCAAAAGCGATCAAATTCCGCTTCCGTCAACATCAAGAAAGTATCCGAAAGAAAATAAACAAATTCCGGTTTATGCGTCTTGACCAAAAAATCAAATTCCCGAGCGAATTTGTCCAGACTTCTTTTGCGAAAAAACATTTTGCCCGTTTGTTCCAAATACCAACGATTATTGGCGCCGGAATTGCAATAACCGCAGCTAAAAGGACACCCGCGATGCAATTCCACGGCCAACGTACGATAAACCTTGCCCATCATTGGCCGATACATGTTTTGCTCATCGAAAATAGCATAATCGGGAAACGGCAAATCGTCTATGTCAATCAACGGATTGATCGGATTACAAATCATTTTCCCAAACTTTAAGTAGCCCAAATTGTTCACGCCGTAGGGGCTTTGTTGATTGTGCAACTTTTGACACAGTGCCAACAACGCCACCTCCCCTTCGCCGCGAATAACAAAATCAACATCCGGATTTTGTAAGACCTTATCCGGCGCATATGTACAAAAAACGCCGCCCGCCACAACGGTAATTTCCAAATCACTGATCGACCTCAATAATTTACTGCCCAAGGTAAAATTGTCTTCGACAAACGAAACCGCGATTAAATTTGGCTGGAAACGATTGATCTGCTCACGCAAATCATTATAAGGATTGGTATTTTTCGGCTTGATACCCCGCTCCTCGAAACTATATGGCAAGACATTCAGCACTTTCACTTTGTCCTGATTGGTGTCGATCGCCTGATCGGAATAGAATGTCGTGTCAAAGACCTCTGCCTCCATGCCCGCCTTCTTCAAAACAGCCGAAAGGACCGCAATGGAATGGGGCACCATCGAGCTCATGGCCAAATTCGGATAAATGAATAAAACGCGAAAAGCCATAAATTATTTTTTCAGAATGCAAAATATATTATCGGTCAGACCCGCCTCTTCCAATATGTTTTTATATTCCAGGTCCATTTTTGCGACCAGACGATCAACCTGATTTTTTATTTTCGGCGCCGCCAAACAATTTGTCGGCAAAACGGCCTGTATGCAATCCCATCGGCACGGTTGCGGTGCGGCACGATAAATCCAATTCAAGGTGTTTGTTATGCTCGTCTGCTGGAAAGGTTCCAACGACTCGATCGTCATGCCGGCCCGAGAAACGACGGCCGCCAACGTTTGCGGATCATAATAATACAGATGTGGCTCCTGATAAAAGAAGTCGCGAAACGGCACGTTGTCGAACAAGGCGACAAGCGGATCTTGAATGTTCGGAATTTCAATATGAATCAAACCAGTCGGCGTCAAGTATTCCTTTATTTCTTGCAAAAAATGTACCGGGTTTGCCACGTGTTCCAACAATTGAAACAAACAAATATGATCGAACCGTTGATTGGCGAATACCGATTCGCCGAGCGGCTGATTGTCCGTTTTGATTCCTTTGACGGTCGTGGCATATTCCGCCTCGCGCCGATTATATTCAATGCCGCAAACGTCGCGCACCAGCGGCTTCGCCGCATGTAAAAAATATCCGGTACTGCTGCCGATTTCGAGAACGCTATCGGACGACTTGAGATACTTTTTCATTTTTTTGATTCGCTCTTGCTGCACAGGCAAGAACGAATCAAACAAACTATCCAATTCGGCCTTTACCCCCTGGTGATATTCTGCGGCATATTGTTGTTGGTAGAATGCCTGCGATTTATTTTCAAAAGCTAGCGCGCCCGCCAAACGAACCAGACCACACGCCTTGCACTTGACCACTGTGCCGATTTTGTTGTGGCGCAACTTATTTGTGATAAATTGAAATTCATCCGATTGGCAATTTACACAACGATCTATTTCTTTTTTAAGCTCCATAATTTTTTGATTAACACTTTGTTCTAGATGTGATTCAAGATCAAGGGCTGATAATACTTGCTCTCGCCAATTTACCAAACTTACAACGTCAACGTTGTTGATGATGGCTTGGCAAATGTGGCCCTCCGAATGATACCCCCAGCCAGCCATGAATATTTTGCAGCCACCTTGCTTGACATTCATCACGTGATTGATGTTGTCATCAATGAAAATAACGTTTTCCAGCTTTTCATTATTAATTTCAGCAATTGTTTTCAAGGCAACCAATTTGTCGCGCGCGACCGTATTGTCATAAATTTTTTCCGCCGGAAAATCGATTCCAAGAGATGACAGGAAAGTCAAAACCGAGGCCTTGTCCTTGCCGCTGGACACAATATAGACGTCGGTTTCGGCAATTATTTTTTTGAAATCGTCCGGAAATCCATCATAAGAACAATTCAGGCCAATCCAATACTCAAGATTTTGGTTCCTAAGCTTTTCTCGCGCCGCAAAAAATTTTTTTGCGTAGAGCGAGCGCTCCGACTCGTCGAGTAAAACCCGTCTCTCAAAATCAGCCTCCCCCCTTAGCGGCGACTGCTCGGCATACGATTTAAAAATCGCAAAATACTGATCAGCCGTTCTGACAAAGCCTCTCCAGCTGCGAAAATAATCGGCCAATCCGGCCGGCACCTCCGTGTCGGCAGCGATGAATTTATTTATATTTTGGTAGTCCAGCCAGGCATTATAGCCGGTAATCAAACATTCGTTTGTGCTATCGCAAATAACGCCGTCAAAATCAAAACCGATTATTTTTTTCATAGCAGTGCCATGTTACTTTTAAAATTGATCACGGATTCTATCAACCATTCATCCCCAACAAAAGCGAAAACCCGAGCCGGGGCGCCATCACCATCCTCCACTGAAATCGGCCCCGCAAAATATACGAACATATCGTCGAACGGCAGTTGTTCAAGATTGGCTAGATTTTCAAAAATCAGCACCTCTTTTCCCAGCAATTTTCGATGGATTATCTTTTCTTGCGCTCCTTTCTGATCCACGCTCGGCGTGTCGATTCCCACCATTGAAACTCTCTTTTTGAGCAACTCATCAACCGCTTCCACGGTCAGACAAGGGCGCAGATGATAATATTGCTCATTGTTCCACTGACGCGCGTGGCCGGTACAAAAGAATACCGCTTGCCCGGCTGAAATATCCGCGGGAATGTCTTGTTCGGTTATTTGCTCTCGATTGCGCACATCCACACAGCGGCCGACGCCAAAATAATTCACTGGCGACAAGCGGCTCAAATTGGCGCCATTTTCAATAACATGACTTGGCGCGTCCAAATGCGTGCCGGCATGCGAACCAAAACTGATTTTCGAAACGGCCGCGCCATGCGTTTTGATAGTCTTGAAACAACCGATTTCCACGACCGGATCACCCGGATACGCCAATGTCGCGCTGGAAAGCGGATAAGATAAATCAATAATTTTAGAACGACCATTTTTCATAATAATGCTTGATACAAAAATCTGTTTTTCAACCTACCGAGCCCGGCGATCTCCACTTCGAATATGTCGCCATGATTCAAGTATGTTTTTTCAACCACTCGCGGCGGAGTGCCCGTAATAATCACGTCTCCGACCTCCAGCGTCATCCATTGCGACAAGAAATGAACAATGTCGCTATCCTGCCAAATCCGCTTGTCGAGCGTCGCCTGGCGAATCAGCCGCTTGTTTTGCCAGCCACTGATCATGGCGTCCGCCGGCTTGAACTGCGTATCAATCCACGGGCCGATGGGACAAAAAGTGTCAGCGCCCTTGGCTCGAGCCAAATGATGATCGCGACTCTCAATATTGTCCACGGTCACGTCATTGGCGCAAAGATAACCAAAAATTGATTCCGGTGCCTCTTGTTTTGATACGGACTTTGTTTTTTTACCGATCACAATCCCCAGCTCGGTCTCCCCCCAAGCCTTGGCATTCTCAAACGGACAAATAATATCATCGAATGGTCCGCAAATGCTACTGGCCGGTTTGACAAAAATCAAAGGTTCCTTCATGTTTTCAGTCACGCCCGTGGCGCCGATATAATTTGAAGCCAAACCGATGACCTTGCTCGGCACACAGGGTGGCAGCAAATTGACCTGATCCAGCGAACCGACCACTTCTTCTATTGTATAATAAGTGAACGGATCACCTTTCAGTAATCGAACCTGATTGTTAATCACGCAACCATATGTCGGTTCGTTGTGGTGCTGATTGGTAAATCGAATTACCTGCATATTTTTATCTGATATTAAGATCCTGGTCTTGGCCGACGTGTTTTTCTTTGTATAAAGTATTCATCAAATCCAGAATGCCTTGACCCAAATCAACATGCGTGTAGCCGGTTATTTTTTTTGCCAGCTTGGGAGCAAATTCAAACGGCGTAATATTGTAATGATGCGAACTATGATCCTGTTCTCTGAATTCCAACTCCACTTTATTGTTCAGCATTTCTTTGATCATGAGCAACAAATCCTTTATTTTAATTTTTTGCTGGCCGCTCAGAATAACGTGCTGATTTCTAAATTCCTCTGACAATATCTTGACACTCAATTGCGATGCGTCATAAACATGAATGTAATCACGCAGCTCATTGCCGTCGCCCTGCCGGACGATTTTTCCATTATTCAGCGCTTGCAAAATAAAATTATGCATGGAATTTTTTTCACTGGCTCTCGGCCCATAGAGAGAACCGTATCGCAAAATCGTAAAATCAAGCCCGTATTTACGATTGTATTCCTCAATAATCAACTCACAGGCCTGCTTGCTGCTGCGGTAGAATGATCCGCTACTGCTGTAAACGTAAATGGTGCTGGCGAAGACATACCTTTTTATTTCCTGCATTCGGCAGGCCTCCAAAACGTTTGTATTGCCGAGAATGTTAGTGGTAATTGTTTTGACCGGATTTTCCGCCGCCTCATCGATATCCGCGATGCCGGCAAAATTATAGACCACGTCGTGGCCGACGATAGCCTGCGCAATCTGCTTCTGGTCAGTAATGTCGCCGCGGACAAAGCGCTGATTCGGCTGCAAATGATTGCTTTCATTGATATCAAAAATCGTCACCTCATAACCTTCGGCCGTGAGGGCGTCGGCCACATGGCTGCCTAGAAATCCCGCTCCGCCAAAAACAATTATTTTTTTCATATTATTGTATCCTTGGTGTTTAACATTACAAATCAAGCGCGTCTGGCGCAAAATCGCAGTCGACGACCGAACTCGGGAGAATATTTTACAATTAAATCGTCCAGCCGGCTGAGCAGTTTTGATAATTCTATTTCGTCTTGGCGGGAAACGCGCAAGCTACCAATCACTTTATCGTAAAAAACGTTCGAATATTCCAGCGTTATCTGCGGGAAGCGATTTTTAATTGTTTCGACAATCAGTTCGGACGAACTTTCATTATCCAGTTCGGATTGAAATTTCCCGGCCTCTCCCAGCTCATCGGCAATAATTTTCATTTCGCCTTCAGGTGAGCCGTGGTAATGGAAATAATTCGGCCATGCCCGGCGCAAAGCGTAAACCAGCATGGTGGCTTGCGGGCTGATTTTGTCATAACGCGGCTCAACGCCGACCAATATATTGCCCGGCCCCATCTTGGCAT
>Ga0208373_1001456_pt1 | contig 31645 bp, 57 predicted proteins | sample RifOxyC2_FD_184036 | JGI IMG/M metagenome (GOLD analysis project Ga0208373, IMG submission 184036) | Soil microbial communities from Rifle, Colorado - Rifle Oxygen_injection C2 (SPAdes) | ecosystem: Environmental > Terrestrial > Deep subsurface > Rock core/Sediment | place: Rifle, Colorado... | reverse complement strand
CCTCCATAGATAGTTAGCGACAACAACTATATAAGCTTTTCGTTGGTAAATTGGCATTATTGTAGAAACTAATTAGTAGGGATTATTTAGGGTGCTATGTATTTAACCAAATTATGTATTCCTTCTCAATCTAAACCCGTATAACTTTTTCAATTAAGAATCTGCTTCAGCTAAAACTAGCTGTAAGGCTTGCTCTATTCTGGATAAATATGGAATTTATCCGAACAAACTCGACAAGCCTGCTGCAGATTCGACTGGTTTCTCTTCTTCCTTCTTTGCTTCTGCTGGTTTAGCTGCTCCGGCTGCTGGTGCTGCTGCGGCTATGCTTGCATTTGCAAGTTCAGCTGCTATGTCAACTCCATTCAAAGCTGCCAAAAGTGTCTTAACCTTTGCTTCATCAACTTGAACTCCGGCTGCAGAAATCACTTTCTTCAAAGCGTCTTCGGTGACCTGTTGTCCTAGTTTATGCAACAATAAAGCTGCGTATATGTATTCCATGTTTATCCTCCTTCTAACTATTAGCTCCTTGTTTATTTACCAATGCCTCGACAGCATTTTCCTCTGCCTTTGCTTTGGCCAAGAAGTGTGATAATGTTTCCTTTACAAGATATTTCATATTTACTGCGAATCCCATTGACTTTCCTATTGCCTCTCTCAAAGCTTCAAGAGCTGCTTTCTTATCTATCTTTATTCCAACATAAACTTTGTCAGTTACAGAATCATATGCTCCGATAGGTTCAAATCCAACTTTCATTGGAAGAATATTAAGTTTTGCCAAAACTCCAGCAACATTTTCTTTTATAGGATCTCCCTTATTTGCAACGGTCTTTCCTATTTTGATTGCAAGCTTCCCACCTTCAACAGCAACTTTCAATCCTACTCCAGATAATTCGGAAATTGCAGGTCCAGGAATCAAATCAGTTGGCCCAGGCTCAATTGTTATATCTTCAGGAGCAATATCTCCTGCTCTTGCCTTTGTTGGGCTTTGATTATCTGCCAATAATCCAGATAATGCAAATGGATCCTCATTTGAGAAGAATAATGCAACATCCGATTGTATCAATGGCTCAAGTTGTTTCAATGAAGCCTTTCCAGAAACCTCTATTGCCCTTATAATTGCAGATTTCTTTACAACCTTGATATCTGCCTTTCCTCTAAAGTTTTTCTTTATTGCATGAAATTGTGAGCTTGGAAGTCCTTTTGTGGAAGCAATCAATATTGTCTTGCTCTTCTTTATTCTATCAATTAAATCATTAACTATTACTTTCTTGTATTCAGGTGCCTCTCTCTTGGTTTCCTTTTCGCTTTTCTTTTCTCCGCTAGCCTTCATATTATTTGACCTCCACCTTTATTGGTTTACTCATAGTCAATTTTATCATAGCGCTCTTTACATTTTCTCTCTTTGTTGGAAGTGCTTCAACAATTCCCACATATGCGGCTCTTATATTTTCAATAATTTGCTCATCACTCATACTTTCTTTTCCAATGGAGACTTTTATGCTTGCTTCCTTCATTTTTACTTTTATGGACTTGGATATTTTTTCAACCATTGCCTTAACAGCCGCTTCAGTTTCAACAGGAACAATTCCCAGCTGTGGGCTTGGCATTTTTCCACTTGGTCCAAGGACTCTACCAAAAGTTGTAGCAACAGACGGCATTAATGGAGCGCTTGCAATGAAAGCATCATATTCCTTTACAAGTTTTCTCGAATCTTTCTTTTCCTTATACTTCGCAAAATCTAATTTTGTAACAGTTTTTATAACAGTACTTGGAGCATTAAAGAATCCGCAAACTTTCTTATCCTTAATTTTATGAGGCAAAGCAACAACCGTATTGACGTTTTCTCTTTTCATATCAATACCCTTAAGACTTACAAGCAAGTCTATACTTTGATCGAATTTTCTCTTCTCTAGTTTTCTTAATTCAGCTAATGCTTCCTTTATTTCCATGTTGTTATTTTTTCTCCTTATACTCTAGAAGTTCTTTGAACTCCTAGAAACTTTCTTTCTAAGAAAGTTTGTAGGTATCTGCTACGTTATGTCCTCAGCGCATAGAATCTAACGCTCAGGTACGTAGTTATGGATAATTTTTTAAATTATCCAGACAGGGAATTTCATCAATTCCCTGTAAACGATACAATAATCCAATAGAAAATGGGTTTTTAAACATTTCGGGCATTTAGTTTTCTGTAAATTACAATTGTATCTTTGTCAGTTCCTTTGGATTCCCAGGCTTTCACAAAAATATCTCTTTTTATGGGTAAATAGGCTTGGGCACTAGTGATTCCGGGGTTATGCACATAAACATTTATTTTATCATATCCAGTTATGGGAAGAAAATGCCCATTAAATCCTTCCTTTCCAGAAATAACACACCAATTTATCAAAACAATTGGGATTGAATCTTTAGAAACGTAACTTAAAAGCTCTTCAAGGAGCATATCCCTTTCTTGGATTTCAATACCCTTTTTCCTTATTTCATCTATAAGTTGTCTCAAAACTATTTTTGCTTTATCATGCGAATATTTTTTATAATAATCTATATCTTTTTCTTCAGGATTAAAATTTGTTTTTGAGAAAAATTTAGTTGGAAATCCAAAATGAACTGATGCTTTCACAATACCTGCAGACCAAACTAATCCAGTATTTATCTGTTTTTCTTCCTTTGAAATATTTTTAAATGAATATTTTTTGCCCAAATATGCTAAGGCCATTTTTAGTGCAAGAGGACCACAGTCAGTGTCTTTTGAGGATTTATAAAAAGGAACTTTTATTTTCATACGTCATCAAGTCATAATCTATTTTTAAAACTTTCGTTTTCACAAAACGAAATTATCACAACAATCCTTATAAACAAAAATTTCTCTCAATTCTCATGCAAAAATTTGTTGATATCGAAACCCCTTATATGGCTTCTTCCCCAGAGCAATTGAAGAGAAATATTAGATATGCAAGAGCCTGTATGAGAGATTCTCTTTTACGTGGAGAAACACCTTTTGCGTCACATCTTCTTTATATTCAATCAGGAATTTTAGATGATAATGTCCCTGAAGAAAGAGAAAGGGGGATTATGGCAGGTAAAGCACTAATAGAAGGATTAAATGCTACTACAGTCGTTTATACAGACTTGGGATTATCTAATGGAATGAAATTAGGCATAGAAATGGCTAAAAGAAGCGGCAGAAACATCGAAACAAGAACTCTTGGGGAAAACTGGGAAAAAGAGTTTTCAAAAAATGAAAGTAATCATTCACATAAAGGAATTTGGTAATCCTCTTCCAAACCCTCTAATTTCCCCTGTTTCGAGTAATAACTCAAGTTTAAATAAATAAAAGTTCTGAGAAATAAATGAAAAAGAGGAAGGGCGAGGACTTATTTAGAGTTCAATGTCATGAATGCGGAAAAATATTCGATTTCGCAGACTATCTCAAGAATTGGGATGATGAAAAAATAATGGCTGAAGTTGTTCTTGAAAAATGCAAGGGAGACAATATTCTCTGTGATGAATGTGTTAAACTAAATAGAAAAATAATAGAAAAAGGCAATTTTCAATGGGTTGCTAAAGGCCCAGGGGGATTTAGAATCTCCGACCTCGAACTAATGTCCGACGACGGCAAACAAGCCATTTTCAAAGTCAAGGATATAAGTGATAATACAATAACCTTTGAAGCGAAGAGAAGCGATTTCGATTTCTCATAAATAATCTAAGTAACCTTTATAATATCTAAACCCTATTTATCTCCATGAAATTCAATAAGTTAATTCCTGAATTAAGTGTAATTAATTTTGAAAAGAGCCTTAATTTTTACACAAAAATTCTTGGCTTCAAGGTAGAGTATACTAGAGAGAAATTTGCATTCCTTTCATTAGAGGGCAGTCAGATAATGATTGAAGAAGTAAATGATACTTGGAAAACAGCAGAATTAGAATATCCTCTTGGAAGAGGCATAAACTTTCAAATTGAAGTTAAAGATATCGAACCAATTGTAAAATCTCTGGAAAAGAATAAGTATAATCTATTCAAAAAACCTAAAGATAATTGGTACAAAGTAGAAGACAAGCTTATTGGCTGTAAAGAATTTTTAGTGCAGGATATCGATGGATATTTATTGAGATTCTCACAAAATATAGGCATAAAGAAAAGTTAAAATATCTTTCCGAAAACTATTTAAACGTCATTTCTATGATACAATCATATACACCCCAGGCTTGCACCGCAATCCTGGGTTTTAATTTCTTCTAAAGATTTATTAATATCTTATCATTAAGTAATAAATGGATAATAAAAAGACAGATATAGGGGAGAAAGTTATGGTTTTCATTGACGGGAGTAACGTTTATCATATAATAAAAAATCTTTTTCCCGATAGAAAACCAAACAATCTTAATTTTAAAAAATTTGTTAGCTATTTAGTAGGGAATAGAAGGCTTGTAAGAGCCTATTATTATAATGCTCCCCTAGATAGAAAGAAAGATGAAGACAGTTACATAAAACAGCAAAAGTTCTTTGAGAAAATTAGAAGAATTCCCAATTTTAATTTCGTTTTATGCAGGATGCAAAAAAGAAAAGTTGACGGAAAAGTTATTTATGAAGTGAAAGAAGATGACATTCATCTCGCTGTTGATATGGTTAAATTGGCTTATAACGGGGCATTTGATACGGCTATTCTTGTTTCCTCAGATGGCGATTTTGTTCCAGCAATTCAGGCAGTAAAACAAAAAGGCAAGAATGTCGAAAATATAGGATTTGAAAATAAGTTTTCTTATCATTTAAAACAGGAATGTGACAAATTTATTTTATTGAAGAAAGAGGTCGTTAAGAACTTTTTTAACAGTATCTAGTTGAATTCAAGAACTAAAATATCTTTCCCGCAATCTTCATCACGTCTGCAATAACGAATCCAAGCGCCCCAATAACTGCAATTCCCAAAAGTGAAACTTTCGCTATTGCCATATATTCATCATGAGTTGGTTTTCTAAGAACATGCCAAACCCTCACACATTGTACCATAAATGACTTGAACTTTGTCCCCATCCCTATTTTTACTTCTTCCATATTTAATAAAGAGGAAAGGGGTTTATAAAATATCTGATTGAAGAAATTCGATAAATCCAAAACAATCAAAAGATTTAAATAGCAATGTATATACAGTATATACATGGCAGAAATCACAACTAGAGTAAAAAGCTGGGGGAATTCTTTCGGAATAGTTATACCTATAGAAGTCCTAAGAAGCAAGGGAATAAAAGAAGGAGAAGAAGTCGGTGCAGTCATAATCAAGAAAGGAAATGTGCTTAGAGAAACATTTGGAACTGCAAAATTTAAGAAATCTACTGCACAAATGATGAAAGAGACAGATGAGGAGTTGTATGACATTTAGTTATGTTTTCGACACATATGCAATTATAGAAATTTTAAAAGGAAATCTTAACTACAAACAATATGAAGACGAAGAGATAATAATTAATAATTTCATTCTTGCTGAGCTTTGCTATTCTTTATTTAGAGAGAAAGAACCGAGAGCAAAGGAGTATATCAAAAAATATTCAAAATATATTAATTCAGTAAATCCAGAATGGATTGAAGAAGCCATGGAATTCAGGCTTAAATGGAAAGACAGAAACGTTTCAATAACTGATTGTGTTTCCTACATCATGTCAAAGAAAATAGGAGTTAAGTTTCTTACAGGAGACAAGGAATTTAAGGGTGTTGAAAATGTGGAATTTGTAAAATAATAAATCTCATTCTTCCTTGACAAAATCAATTTCTTTCTTGTCCTTTCTTCGAAATAAGAAGATTTAAAAATGCCCCATGATGGCGAAAATAATGACAAACGAAAGAATCCTCTTTGGAGGAGTAGACATAACCGACGCAATAACTCCAAAAGAACAAGTCCCAGCAGGAGTAAGCCTGGATGATATCAATGCTCTTCTTAAGGAGAACTCTATAGAGATATCAAAAACTGAAGCCAGACTTAATTCTCTTCTTGCAAATCAAAGAGTAAGATACACTTATCCAAGAATAGACGCGGGATTTATTTCAACTCCCTCACAGGTACTTCTTCCTTCAAAAAGACAAGAAGTTCAAGTCCCAAAATTTCCAGTATTTAAATTTTTAAGGGCAAATAATTTTCAGATAAACTACTCTTATTGCGGTCAAGAAGGAGGGGGGTTTGGAGAAAAGAAATACTTCTCAAGGGTAGATTTTACATACAGAAATGTCTCAAATTTAACACAAGGAAATGGTTCATATTATAATATTTTAAGGGCTTATTTTCTTCAGAGCATGGGATTCAAAAATGTAAAACCCGACAACTATTACGGTTCATTAGATTGTGATGAAAGAATGTACAAGTTATCTCAAAGCCTTAAAAATCAGTGCATACACATTACCCTAGATTGTCTCTTCCCAAAAGAAACAAAAGAAAAAATAAAAGACGCAAGTAAATTATTTGGCGATGAAGATATGTATATTACTGCAGAAGCAAAGCCAAAGGATTGGTTCAAGGGATTTATTCCAGAAAAGGCAATGATATTTGGTTCATGTGATGATGAGTTCTATCTTGTTGATATATTTAATCCAATAAAGTTAAGCGACAAAATTCCTCAGGCGAGGATAAATGAAAAAATTAAAAAGGGAGTATGGGAATAATGGCAAACGAAAGAATCCTATTCGGAGGAGTAGACATAACCGATGCAATAACTCCCAAAGAACAAGTTCCAGCAGGAGTAAGTCTTGATGATTTAGATAACCTTCTAGCTGAAAACGCAGAAGCCATATCAAACAGTGAAAACAGACTAAGAACTCTTCTTGCAAATCAAAGAGTAAGATACACTTATCCAAAAATAGACATAGGATTTCTTTCTGTCCCGTCGCATACTCTTGTTAGAGGTAGGGAAGTTCAAGTCCCTAAATTTCCAGTATTTAAATTTTTAAAATCTGAAAAATTTGGAATCCGTATTGGTGATTTGTTTTCACAAAGAGGTTTATTTAAAGAAAGCAAGTTTTTTGTAAGTGCATATCCTTATTATGAAATCAATCAGGCAGGATCTCATCCCTATTGTCCATACCATGGAGTAATGAGACATAATCTCCTCCAGAGTATAGGATTTAAAAAAACTGACTATTCTGGAGAGTTTTGGAGTAGTATAAAAATTGATGAAAAAATGTATAAATCACTAGAACCATTTAACCACGAGATATTTAGTATTTCTCTCGATTGTCTTTTCCCAAAAGAAACAAAGGATAAAATATCATCAGCTAGGAGATTATTTAATGAAGATAATCTCTACATAACTGCAGAAGCAAAGCCAAAGGATTGGTTCAATGGATTTATTCCAGAAAAAGCGATGATATTCGGCACCCACGATGATTCGGAATTTTACCTTGTGGATATGTTTTCCCCTGTTAGATTAGACGATAAAATACCTAAAGAAAGAATAAATGATGCAGTCAGAAGAACGGGGGCAATATTAAAACGATGAGCGATAGAATCCTATTCGGAGGAGTAGACATAACCGATGCAATAACTCCCAAGGAACAAGTCCCAGCAGGAGTAAGTCTTGATGACATAGATGAAATTAGAAGAGGATATTCTTTTTCAACATCAAAAGTAGAAGACCGTTTAAAGTCTCTTCTTGCAAGTCAGAGAATAATATACACCTATCCAAAGATAGACCTGGGTTTTCTAACAACTTCCTCATATGCAAACTATTTTCCATTGAAAAGGGAAGTTCAAGTTCCAAAGTTTCCAGTATTTAGATTTATCAAGGGAAATGATTTTAGAATTACATGTTCCCAAGCTAGTCGTAGATGGGGCTTATTTGGAAATCCTTTCTCAAAAATGCAATTTAATTCCGGAGACCATCAATATAACCGCGTTTTAAAAGCATATCTTCTTCAAAGCATAGGATTTAAAGATATAAATCTCGATAATTGTGAATCATCTTTACCATGCGACGAAAGAATGTTTGAACTGAGTGCGTCTATGTGGGAGAATTATGGTATAGGTATATCTCTGGAATGCATCTTCCCAAAAACATCAAGACAAATGGCTACAAATGCAGAAGTTTTATTTAACTCTAATGAACTATATATTGCTGCAGAAGCAAAGCCCCAAGATTGGTATGGTGGTTTCATTCCAGAAAAGGCAATGATATTCGGAGAAAGAAACAACGAATTTTATCTTGTGGATATATTTAGTCCAATAAAGTTAAACGATAAAATCCCTCAGGGTAAAATAGACAAGTTTCTAAAAGCACAAGCTTAATTTGTTCTCTATTGATCTTCCTTGACAAAATCAATCCCCAGCTCGCTTTCCAAATCTCCCTTGCTATCAAGCTCAGTAGAAACACCAATTATCTGAGAACTCTTTACCCCAGTAACTATCAAAAGAACTTTTATTGTCTTGTCCATATCTGGAGCAATCTGCGCTCCTGAAATTATCTTTGCCTCTGGTGCAATTTTCTCTCCAACTATCTCCATTACTTTCTTATAATCATCTAGAGTCATATCTGGACCGCCGATAATATTTACCAATGCTCCCCTTGCGTTTGTTATATCAACATCAAGAAGTGGATTGTTCAATGCCTTTTCAACAGCATCCTTTGCCCTGTCCTTATTATTATCGCTTTCTCCAATCCCTATAAGTGAAACTCCTCCATCAGACATTACTGCTTTTATGTCCGCAAAGTCCAAGTTTACAAGTCCTGCCTTCGTAACAAGTTCAGTAATTCCTTTCACAGAATTTGTAAGTATTTCGTCTGCAACTTTAAACGCAGTATGTATTGGTAATTCAGGAGCAATTTCAAGCAATTTATCGTTAGGAATTACAATCAATGTATCTACAATACTCGCCAATCTTTCTAAACCATATTGAGAATTTTCAATTCTTTTCTGCCCTTCAACGGTAAATGGCAATGTAACAACTCCAATTGTCAAAGCTCCATGCTTCTTAGCAATCTCCGCAACAACAGGAGCACTTCCAGTTCCTGTTCCTCCTCCAAGTCCACACGTAATGAAAACCATGTCCACATCTCCAAGTTTCTTTCTAATATCTGCCTCGCTCTCTCTAGCTGCCTGCTCTCCTATTTTAGGATTGCTTCCAGCTCCAAGTCCATGTGTCAACTCTCTTCCGATAAGAACTTTATGGTCTGCGTTTGTATACAACAAATCCTGAGCATCAGTATTTACTGCAATAATCTCGCATCCTTTTATCCCAATCTCCTTCATTCTAGAAACACAATTACCTCCTCCACCTCCGCATCCAACTACCTTTATTCTTGTTATCTGTTTCTTTACAAACTCTTCCAATTCCTCATCGAGTTCGTTCCCAGACTTCACCGAATCTTTTTCAATATACACCTCAGCCATAAATTATCTAGTTCAAATTGATTTATAAGCATTGTTGTTTTACTCCGCTCACAACAATACTTATGAGAGTTATAAAAAATCTCCTCGAGAATTACTTCTTATCAAAAGCGTATGGAATATCAAATGAATATGGACAATTTACTCCGTCACCAACTTTATCAGAATGCGGATGTGACATTTTGCATCTCTGTCCATGCCCGCCAGTAATATATGGGCAAATTACCTGACTAGAAATTGTATTGCTTCCAGGACTTTTATAAATTTTAATGGTCGCATTTATAGACACGTTACAAACCTTCTCCCCTTCAGCATTCCTTCCATTACATTCTATTGGGTAATTTTGCTCGACATAATTATCTCCGTGTCCCATAATAATCGCATAAAACTTCACTATTTAAGATTTATTGTTCTACAGAATTACTTCTTTTCTTCTACTTTTCTTCTTTCTTTTCCTCTGTCTTAACTTCGTTCTTCTTTTCTTCTTTTTTTTCTTCCTTCAATTCAAACTTAAGTTCTTTTCCAAGAAGCTCTTTAAATCTGCTTCCAAGTGCCTTCACAAGAGCTTCAAATTCTTTAGGTCCCTTTATTACGATATTTTCCTTAACTTCAAATTCAGGAGCAAAACCAAGAGTTACTTCAAACAAGGTCTGTACTTTTTCCCTTTCATCATCAATCTTTTTTATAACTGTAAATTTATAGGAAACATCTTTTCCAGCAAGAGGGAGATTAAAGTCAGTAACGACTCTTGCCCCAGATACCGTAATTATTTTCACAAGCATATCGTCTATTGTTAATACCAATCCAGGATAAGGCTGAATTTTCTTCTCTGTAAATATTTTAAGTGGAATTGTCTTCATCAAATCTTTCTTTCTCTCTCCAAATGCATCCTTTGCCTTAAGCTCAATAGTATACTCCTTTCCAACTTCCTTTCCCTCAAGTGCTTTGTCAAATCCTCCAACAAGCATTCCATGTCCTACAACAAGAGCAGTTTTCTGAGGTTTTGCATTTGGATTAATCTGCTTCAAATCCTCTTCTACATTAGAGTCGAAAATCTTTCCCTGACTATATCCTGTGAACTTTATTTCCACAAAGTCATTCTTGTTTATTATTACCATCACTCCTTATCAAAAAATGGGTTTAAAAATACTTCGTATTTTTAATTCATAAAGAAATTCCCATGGCTTGCCGTGGCCGTGTAAACTGAAGCACAAGACAAATAATTATCCCATATACAATATCCTGTCTGATAACTATTTTTATCTTCTCTTATCTTTTATGTTTTTACTTTAAAATTATAGGTTCTTACAAATATCTTTATAAGCCGAAAAATACAACCAACTGTATGAATTATCATCCCTATCGCGGAAAAGAAGAGGATATGAGAGACAGAGCACTGATGGAACTTCGTGACTACGAAGAGGGCCAACTTGAGGCAATATTTTCTCTTTCCTCCCCAACACAAAAATTCTTCGGAACCTGGTGCAGATATAATCCTCTTTCCCTATTTGCCTCAGAATCCACCCTCGAGAATGCCTCAGATTATAGAGCCGCGAGAATAATTTTGAAGGAAAGAAAAAACAGTTTCAATAAAACAACGTCAGGATAAGGTTTATAAACCTGTTTTTTGAAATACTCCTATGGTATTAAGATTAACAGACGCATATAACTCTAGAGCAGGTGCCACAATCATCTGGGAAGGGGAAGCATGCACAGTAAAAGGCAATGACATTTCAAAGACTGGAAAGCACGGCGCATCAAAGTGTAGAATTGAAGCCATCGAAATAATTTCTGGAAAAAAGAAAATTATAGGTGTTCCAGGAGACCACAGATTTGAAGTTCCATTGGTTGAAAAGAAGAAGGCTCAAGTTCTTTCAGTTGGCGAAGATAAAGTCTCAGTAATGGACCTAGAAAGCTTCGAGACTCTTGATTTACCTTTCCTTATCGAATTAAAAGGACAAATTGTTCCAGAGCAACAGGTAGAATATTGGGATATTGAAGGAAAGAAAGTAATAATGAGGGTATTCACTTAAATGGCCACGAAAATCCCAGTTGCACAGAAAAGGCTTTTTGCCAATGTTTTCGTTTGCAGAGATTGTAATCACAAAATAAGAACCCAGGCAACAAGAGTAATAGCAAAGAAAGTCAGTTGTCCAAAATGCAAGGGTAAAGTCTTCAGAGCTGTCAGAAAGAAATAAATTCTAAACATCAAAAAACCTTAGGTTTCCATAGTCTAAAGATTTGCCTTGGCAAATCTTTAAATAACTACAATTCCAACTCCATAAATGAGCTTTGTACTATATGACATAACTTTTCTTATACTCTTTGTATTGATAACTTTCATTTTTCTATATCAAAGAAGAAAGAATCTACAGAGACAAGGGCTTCTCTATTTGTACAGAACAAAGATAGGTGTGAAAATAATTGATTCTATTTCAAAAAAGTACTCAAAGATTCTTAAGCCACTACAATATCTTGTTGTCACATGCGGTTATGCCTTAATGGTTGGCATCGTCTGGATGATGATTAAACTTGCCTATGTTTACATTTCATCTCCAACTTTGGCAAAGGCAATAAGAGCGCCCGTCCTTACACCTTTATTCCCATATGTTGACAAATTATTCGGAAATAATATTCTCCCTCCATTCTACTTCACCTATTGGATTATTGTAATTGCAATAATTGCAATCTCCCACGAATTCGCCCACGGTATTTTCGCAAGACTGAACAAAATAAAAGTTCATGCTACAGGCTTCGGCTTCCTTGGTCCATTCCTTGCTGCTTTCGTTGAACCGGATGAAAAACAAATGGAAAAAGCAAAGACTTTCCCACAATTGGCAATTCTCGCAGCAGGGACATTCGCAAACATTGTAATGACTATTCTCTTTGGAATTATACTCTGGTTATTTTTCGTAGCCGCATTTGCACCAACAGGAGTTTATTTCTCCAGCTATGCTCTAACACCCGTTAACATCACAGATATTTCCTCTTCACTTTCATCAGTTAATCTATCCTCAGCATCTTTAATTCCATTCATGGTAATGAATACAACCTATTACACCACATCCTCTTCAGTTCAATATACTCTAGATAATAATCTCTCTCAGCTTCTTGTATATGATAATTCTCCCGCGTTTAAATCAAATCTCTCGGGAGCAATAACTCAAATAGACGAAACAAAGATAACTTCCTACAATGATTTGAATAAAACTCTCTCTTCCCATAGTCCGGGAGATGTAATTAATGTTAAAACCATCGACAATGGAAAAGAAAACAATTATGAAATAAAACTTGCAGATAATAACGGAAGAGCAGTAATGGGAATAATGTTCTCGGGAAATGCAAAACCTTCGGGACTTCTAGGATGGTTCTATTCTCTTATTTCCGACTTCAAGAATCCAATGGTTTACTACCAGTCTTTAATGGGCGATTTCGGAGTATTCATATATGATATGCTCTGGTGGATTGTAATAATAAACGTCTCCGTAGCTTTGATGAATATGCTTCCTCTAGGCATATTCGATGGAGGAAAGTTCTTTTACCTCTCAATCCTAGCATTAACGAGAAGCAAGAAAGTCTCAGAAATAGCTTATAAATTCTCCACCTGGTTCTTCCTCATATTGCTTGCAGCAATGATGCTTAAGTGGATTCTTATTTTTGTTTAGCCAAACATAATAATATTTTTAAACATCCTTCATTAACAATTTAAATGAAATACAATCCAACTCTTCAAGCACTTACGGATGCACTACAGGAATTGCAAAGAAGAAGAGAAGACCCAGATAGAAAACCAGTCGAGCTTCCAAAGACATTGGATTCTAGGGATATGCCTCTTTCACCAGAAGTAGATAAGTTTCTAAGAGAAAGAAGAGAATATTTTGAAAGGACAAAGAACATCAGCACTAGCGAATATGGGTTTGCTTTTTAATTAGTCTCATCAAGAATTATTTTATCTTTGAAACTTCCTCTTTCCTCTGCTTTTTTTAACCTTAGAGATTCAAGTTTATCTTTATCAAAATTAAGTGATTCTCCAAGTGCATGTACAACTTCAATGATATCAGCAAGCTCCTCGGGCTTATTGCTCTCTAAAAACTCCAGAACTTCTTCGTTTAACTTCTCCCTAAGCTTTTTTGCATACTCATCATCCGATGCTCTATGAATAATAGAAGTTTCGCCTTTTTTATTTATTATTTCAGGTATCTTATCTCGAACTAATTTGTTATATTTCATATGATAATAAGATATCTTGTTTTTATAAAACTAATTAATCTTTCTTTTCAGCTTTATCTTCAAGTGTTTCTTCCTTCTTTCCACCAAACAAATTCTTCCATCCTCTTACATTAATCAGCGGGCATGTTTGGTTTCCTGCCCTATTCCATAGTCCTATCTGTAAAACAAAAGAATCATTCCAATCTTCTTCATGGAAAAACCTAATATAATTAAATGCCCCAATTTGAACACCATATTTACCTACTTCGCCACAGAAATTTCCAAATGTGCCATATGAAACTCCATTTAATTTTCCATAAACATTACATAATCCCGAAACAGACACTCCGTTTAGCTCACCTGAAAGTGAACATATTCCTGCAATAGCTAAACCATTAACTTCCTCAACAAGATTAGCTAAACCGGAGGCTAGAACTCCTTTAAAGTCTCCAGAGTTTAAATAATTAAATAAACCAGAAATCCAAGCACCTTTAGCTTCAGAATATTCATGCATGCTGCCTACAACATTAACTCTCAATCCCTTCTCAGGCTCATGCTCATAATCTTCTTTCTTGCCAGTCTTCTGAAATATAAATGGTATATGCATGCCTTTTCAGCAAATTAGAAGCTATTTAAACATTTTTATTTTCAATTAATTAATCTGTTGCAAACCTTCTTTTGTAAATACGACCAATCTAATTCCAACAGGAATTGAAAGAAGGGCAGATATAAGGGCCATGTGTTCCTTTCCAGTTCCAGATGCAATTGAAAGTGAAACTTCAAAATCTCCAGCAAGTTTAGCCTTCAGCTTTTCAAGAATATCTTCCTTTAGCTCAAGCATTGGCTTTGCAGTATTAAATTCAACAACTTCACATCCTTCAGTTACAGGAAATCCCTCGGCAGTTTTATTCTTCACAAGAACAACCTTATCCCATTCACCTCTATTAACAAGTGCAGTAACTTGTCCCCAAGTTTCCTTATCATCTCCTATAAATGCAACCAATTCCATTTTTATACCTACATTTTTCAGTTTATAATTGTTATTATCATTTAGAATATACTCAATAAATAAGTTAATTTGCTTGTCTATAATTATAAATGAAAAATAAATATCTTAATCCTATGAATTCTACTTGTGAAGATAACTACTTCTTGTTCATTTTATTCTTTTAAAACAAATAGATTTAAATAAGAACCAGATAGGAAGAAGTCATGGAATTTGATTTTACCCTAAATAATCCCGGAATAAGAAATTTAGTTAATCAGTCGAGACATAGAGATAGAATTCTACAAGTTTTACACAACGATTTACTGAAAGAACCATTATCAAATTCAAACTGCCACGGTCTTGCTTTATATCTTATGAAAGAATTAGATTTACCTACATTTGTCGAACCTGAAGAAATGTACAGAGTTATGGCAAAGAGTTATCGTGCAAATGGTGGAAAAGATAGTATTATTGCTGCTTGGAATAATTTAAACGGGTTCCCTTACCATACAGGAGTTTATATCGGGGAATTATCTGGAAGAAAAATTATATTCGAGCAAAGAGGAGAAAAGGGAAAATATGGACTTGGCGATTTTGGATACTTTTTTGAAAAATTTTTCACAATAGGCAATCAGAAGTTTGAAACAAATTGGACAGTATTATTTCATGGCAAGAGTAAATAAGAAGCTTAACCAATATCTTTTAAACCACAATGTAAGTTGAATGGGTTAAAGATTTGCAAAGCAAATCTTTAAATTCTTATTATTCATGATATTAAAATGCCAAGAGATATCCCCCTAGGTGAAATAACCCTTAGAAAATACGAAAAGCCCTATGAATCTGGAAAAAGAGAACTTGTGAAAAAAGTCTGTCTCAGTCTAGGCCTATTGCAACCAGGAGATTCAAGAGATATTATAGTCGATATAATGCTTGTTCTTGAGGAAGCAAGAAAAGATAAGAAATGGCTTTCATCATTCGAGATAAGAGATAAGGTAGAACAAACAAGAAAATCCAATTCTCTTGAATCAAATGGAATGGCAGAATCCAACATAAGAAGGCAATTAAAGAGAATAAGAGATGCAATGCTCGCAGACAAACAGGAGAACAAATACAGAATTTCAGAATTTGCACCATTAAAAGAATTATTCGAGAATAAAATAGAAAAATTCCTCATACCTCAAACAATAGACAGAATTAAAGAGTATCTTGTCAAACTTGAAGAATAGAAATGGCCCCATTAACATCTAAAATCCAAAAAGAAAGTTTTATAAACCACTATTTCCCCACATCATTATCTACTTCTCAGATATTAAGGAGTAGTGGAACAAAACAAAATGATATTTATTGTTAAAGTAACATCAAATAAAGAAGCAAGAGTAATTGAATTAATTGCCGAGAGGTCTCAGAAAAAAAATCTTAATGTTTTCTCAGTTGTAAAAGCTCACGGACTAAAAGGATACATAATTCTCGAGGCTGCTGACAGAGAATCAGCAGAAGAAGCAGCATTCAATCTTCAATATGTAAAAGGAATAATTGGCAAGACATTGACCTATGAAGAAATCAAAAGCATGCTAGAACCAAAGGTAGAAAACATAAACATCGAAGTCGGAGATATTGTTGAAATGGTTTCTGAGCCATTCAAGAATGAAAAAGCTAAAGTTACAAGAATTGATAAGGGCAAGGGAGAAATAGTAGTTTCTCTTCTTGGAGCATCAGTTCCTATCCCAGTTACAGTAAAAATAGATAACGTAAAGGTTATAAGGCGTGAAAATGAAGGTTCTAGTACCGAAGAAGAAGATTCGAAGCAATCAAAACAATCAAGAGATGATGAGGAAGAATTCACAATATGAAAGTAAAATTAATCGTTGACGGTGGAGCAATGGCACCAGGCCCAACAGTAGCTCAAGCTCTTGGCCCAGCAGGAATAAACATAGGCAAAGTAATCTCAGATGTTAACGTAGCAACAGCAGGTTTCAAGGGAATGAAAGTTCCAGTTGAACTAGACGTTAACACAAAGACAAAAACATATGAAATAAAAGTCTCCTCGCCACCAGTTTCAGAGCTTATCAAGAAAGAATTAGGATTGGAAAAGGGCTCCGGAGAAGCCAGTAGATTAAAAGTTGGAAACATCTCAATAGAAAGAATAATTTCCGTTGCAAAAACAAAGATGCCAAGTCTTCTTGCCAAGGATTTAAAGTCAGCAGTTAAATTAATTGTGGGCACTTGTGTCTCACTTGGAGTTTTAATTGATAATAAAGAAGCCAAAGATATAGAAAATGACATAGACGCAGGAAAATACAACAGAGAAATTTCACAGGAAATCACCGAAGTCTCAGCTTCAAAGAAAAAAGAATTAGATGAATTCTTCAAATTAAGAAAAGCCAAGCAAGAGAAAGAACAGAAGGCATTGGAAGAAGCAAAGGCAGCAGAAGAAGCAGCAAAAGCAGCCGCAGCAACCGCCGCAGGCACTCCAGTTGCAGGCGCAGTTCCAGCAGCAGGCGCAGCAGCAACCCCTGCAGCAGCCGCAACAGCTCCAGCAGCCGCAGCCGCCAAGCCAGAAGCCAAGAAGAAGTAAATTCTTATTATCTAAGGTTTATACGACTTTTAATAAAACTAAAACGATATTTAGTAAAATTAGAATTTTTTATTTTTTTAAGAATTATTTATTACTCTATAACTTCCGAAAGTATTAACAATAAGTATGCCATTTGGTTTTAGTAATATTTTTTCTAAAGATAAAGTTTCTTCACGAAGAGCATCCATATCAATTTTTTGCCTTCTCTCGATTGGCAAGGATTCAGCAACATAAAAATAAGCACCGCAACTATCTACAACGACATCCATCTTGCCAATTAGTTCAGGACGTTCCTTTATTGCATTCTCAAGCGTCAAATTAACGAAATTTACTTTTTCAGGATTAGTAACTATTTTTGCTCTACTAATTAAAACATCAATTCTATTTTTGGCGCGTGTTCTTTCTGCTAAATGTTCTTCTTTCTTTGCATCTTCCAAATGTTTAATTAAATCTCCATAATTTACACAATCTATTGCAGTTGGTTTAATTCCAGAACCTTGCAAGGCAGAGACTACCTCTGGAATAAATTCTCCAAGTCCAGGTCCAATCTCACAGTAAGACATTTCAGGCAGAATTCGCAATCCATTTACTGCTTCATTATACATAGACAAATTGGTATCTGTAACAAGAAAATAATTATCTGCCCATACAGGTATTCTAAAGTTCATTTTTCTATCAGAATGTATTTCTAAAATTCTTCCACTATTTAACTCAGTAAATGTATCACAAAACATTGTGCTATCTTCTCCCCATCGATATTCATTTTCCATCAAAACTCAGCAAATTAAGTCTTTATAAATTATCTCCTGTCCTTTTTTGATTATCTATAATCCTGAAGATAAATGTTTAAAAGGTAATTTAATCTTTAGTTTCAATGAGTATTCAAGCCGTTAAACCCTTAGACGATTTTTTATCTGAAATCTATAGAAAGAACACTTGGAATCCTTCCCCATATTTAACAGCTCAAGTAATGGGGGGAGCAGAGATTTTGGCTAAAAGAGCAATGAAATTCTGGCAGAATAATGTAACTTTACATGAGGAAGGAGTCCACAGAACGTTAGTTGAATTAGGAGTTGCAACGGATATCTCAGATGCAATGGGCAAAGCATCCAGATACCTCTCCGATTTATACGTTGGTACTTTGAAACATTTCAGCCTTGAAGTTAAAAGAGTTGGAACTTTTGGTTACCATTTCAAGAGAGTTTACTCTTAATTAATTACGCAAATATTTATATTCTGTTTTAATGCAATAACTATATGGCTATTGAAGGCGCAGAAAGAATTCTAAGAAATATTCATTACATTAATGTGAGAAATCACGAGAAAGTTAAAGGAAATGAACAGCTTTCCTCTGGTGCAAATATTCTAAAGAAAAAAATATTTCTGCCTTGGCAGAAAGATAAAACTATTTCCGAGCGCAATCTTTGCAAAATTCTTGTGGATCTTGAAGTTGCCTCATCGGAAAAAGAAGCACTTGGTTTTGTAGGGAATTTAGATAACTTACACATTGAATACGCTTATTGCTCCAGATTGAGTGTTCAAAGAATAGCAAATCCCTCGGGGGCAAATTATCATTTTAGTTTGTATTTTTATGACTAATCCAATAAAGGCAAAGATTAAAAAGCACTTAAAATTAGGTTTTATTATTGGGGCTGTGGGGAAGTCTGGTATCCCTCAAGGTTTGGGACTTTGCATCCCCGGTTCAAATCCGGGCAGCCCCATTCATATTTTTATTTAATTAAGAGGATTTCCATATTCTTTTCTTGCTTTATCATCCAGATATAAAAGCACATTCTCAAAACTCTTTTTTCCAGCAACTGCCTTTTTTTCAACATCTGCTCTGTTAATAAGATAAATTGGTTTATCCAATACAAATGCCATTCCCAAATCATGCAAACTTCCTTTGCTTGTTTCATTGAAAAAAATATGAACTCTCCAGCAATCTTTCATCGCCTTTCTATGTTTTGAAAGTATCTCTATTCCTATTTCATCCTTGTCCTGCTCAACATCTCTCGGAGGATAGTGCACCGTCTTACCAGTTGATTCTAATCTAACCACATAATGATAAATTATCTCTCTTTCTTCTTCAGTCACATTTCTAACTGGGCATATAATATAATCTGTTTTTTCCTCTAAACTTTCGCTCATCTTCTTGCAATTAAACCCATATTTTTAAAGATATATGCAAAAAATCAGGATATTTTAAAATCGAACAATTTAAAAACCCATTTTAACAACTCAATCTATACCTAGGGAAGATTTCATAGAAGAAACCGTTAGGTGTCGTGTATAATGGGAGCAAAAACAAAGAAAATAAAGGCAGCAGGAAAGTTCAGTTCTAGCGGAGGCACCAACGTCAGAAAGCTTTACAATGCAATAGAAGCCAAGCAAAGAGTAAGACAGCAATCTCCATTTCATCCTAGAGGAAAAGCAAAAAGAATTGCTTCAGGCATATGGAAGTGCGAAAGAACAGGAAAAATCTTCGCAGGCCCAGCCTATTTCCTTGAAGAGAAGAAATAAATAGATTTAAAAGTCAAATATCAATATAATAATCATGGCATCATACAAATGTTTCAAATGCGAGAAGACAATAACCTCAAAGTTATTGGATAAAAGATTTATGTGCCCAAACTGTGGTTCTAAGATATTCTACAAGCCAAGAACTCAGATAGTCAAAATAAAGGCAGTTTAATCATGGATCAACAAAATCTAATAGAAGAATTACAAGCCCTGGAATCTGGAATACAGAGCCTTATTATGCAAAAGCAAAATCTTCAGATTGAATTAAACGAATCTTTGAACGCCCTTTCAGAAGTAGAAAAAACAAATGACGAAGTATATAAAATACTCAATGGAATAATGATAAAAGCAGATAAAACCAAGGTTTTAACAGATTTGAAAGAAAAAAAGAAGCTTTTTGAGCTAAGGGTCAACTCAATTGAAAAGCAGGAAAAGATATTTGAAGAAAAAGCAGAAAAAATGAGAAAAGAGTTGAATGAAGCAATGAATAAAAAGAAATAATCTTTTTATCAATAATTTTTCCTAGCTTCTTTTCCGACGACAAAGCCCAAAATAATGGCTTTGTAGCGGTAAAAAACATAAATTCTCAGCACAGTAATATTTATAAACTACTTTATTTAATTTAAGCTATGGCATTTAACTTAAAAAAGTTGTTTGGTAAAAGCTCAGGTGATGAGTACATCGAAATCGACCTTAACGCTGCAGAAGCAAAGGAAGACAAGATTATAGTCAAGCCTTTTGTACTAAGACAATTTGATGATATAAACGGAATTCTAAACTCACTTAGAGAAGGATATACCATTGCAGTCATTGACATAAAGCCTCTAAAGCAGAAGGATGTCATTGAATTGAAGAGAGCAGTATCAAAGATAAAGAAGACCGTTGATGCCCTAGAAGGCTCAGTCGCGGGCTTCGGAGACAACGTTATAATTGCAACACCTAAGTTCGCAGAAATCCACAAAGCTCCTGAAATCAAGAAAGAAAAAGTAGATTACGTTTCTGATTTTAGATAAATTTCAAATAGAGTTTCACACTACAGATTCTCCCAATTATTTATTGAGCAGTTTTTTGGCTTTTAACTTGCTTATTTGTTCGACTTGTTTCATATCAACGTCAAATTTCTTTTCAATGAACACTCCCTTAAAAGAATCTACAAAATTCTTATCTTTGACTATTTTTGCAATCTTTCCTAAATGAGTATTCAGAGAATTCAAATCACCTATAAATAATAGGTTTCTGATTTTCTCCAAGTCTGTATCTTTGGCCAAAGCGGCAATGTCCCTAAAGTCAGTTAATCTGCCCGAATGAATTTTCATAGCAATCATCATTTCCTTTGTGGGGACTCTTGCAAAAATCTCTTTTTCAATGCCTATTATTTTCTTCTCCACGGAATTATCAAATAAAAGAGTATAGCTAAAAGACGCGCCCGTTGCTCTTGCAGCTACTGCATCAATCATAAGATCTACACTGGCAGAATCTTTTTCATATCTTAAGAATCTTGAAGAATATATATTTTCAAGCTCTTTTTCAGATACTTTCTTAAAATTCTCTTTTCTTATTATCTCCTCAAACTTATCCAGATCCTCAGATTGAACAACAATATCTGCATCTACCGAAAACCTATGCTTAAACGCGGATACTGCATAACCTCCAACAACTATGAAGTTCAATTTGGTATCAATAAACTTCTGCAGGATGTCAAATATATCATTTTCTTTTTTTATCAAATCTTCCATCTTACAATGTGTTTATCTCCTTATATTTAAAATTTAACCCTTTTTTATATATTTCATTCACAATTTCCAATGCCGGCTCAAAATTATATATGTTCTTGCTCATGAAAGAGATAGTTTCGTCTAATGGTTCCATAAAGTATTCTCCATGCTTAACAAATTTAAACTTACCTTCTTTTTGAGGAGAATAAAAAACTCCTTTCTTGGAGTCTATCTTCAAATTCAACTTTTTGCAGTACCATAAGAAAGTAGAATAATCTTCAGATTTTATTTTAATAAATATTGGATAATACTCTCTATATCTGGCAATGTTATATCTGCCCTCAGTCCAAAAATAAACTGCATCAGTCTTAGTAAAACAGTACTCTATCCCGAACAAGTTCAATACAGAGTAATATAATCTTGTTTCACTTAAATTATTCCTAATAAATTTTAATATCTGCCGATATGATTTGTTTTTTTCTTGCAAGATTACTCCTTTCCACTTTTCCTTAAAAATTCCTTCCTTTATCAATTCTCTAACCCACCTATGGGTCCATCCATAAGATAAACCTATTCTCTTGGAAATTGAGCTTATGCTATCTTTGTTTCTTGCAGATATCAAAATTTTAATTACATACGGGTTTATTGTGTCTATATTCATACTATCACTATAATGATAGTATTATTTAAATCTTTTGGTAGCCAGAGAAGGGTAGAGTTATAAGATAACTATTCATTCCCATTTTATCCACAAATTACAACAATCCTTAAATACTGATAAGTTCTAAAATATAAATGGCCGAGACATTAGAAGAAACGCTTCCAGCATTTAACATCAATGAGCCTTTTCCTGAAAATGCACAGAAATTCCTAAATGCACTATATTCTTCTCAAGAAAGCCCTCCTAAAACAGATGAAGAAAAGACTAGCCTATTAAGAACACTTGCAGATAATCTAACCATTGACGGCTTTGAAGGCGAGCAAGAAATAAGAAAAGCCCATGAATATGGTTTCCTTGTCCAGAAAGGCTTAATATACAAAACTCTTTAGTTATCTAATCTTCTTCAACTTCTCTAAGCATATTATCATACTCTTTAGAATGGAATAATTTTTCTCCTTTTTCAGTTTCCATGAATCCATAAATCTTGTCCTCTCTATAACTTATCTTAATCAGCCCCAATTTATCCAGCTTCTTCACTATGATCTCAACCTTATTCTTATCTATCAACTCTTCTAATCTCTCAAGATTATTCCTTCCAGCGCATACATAATATAGTACTTGAAACTCTTTTTTGTTTAATCTTCTAAACCAAGTCCTATAATAATAGGGCCTACCTCTGAGCCAAAGAAAATACGGTCTTTATTGCTACAACAATGGTTGCAGGGATGAATAGAAACTGCATTGCTCCAAGAACTGCAGTAATTATCATGTTTATCTCAAGTCCAATAATCGCTGCTCTTATAACAAGAGTCTGTATTCCTGCATAACTTATCAGAACAAGAGAAACAGAAGCAAAAAGAAATGTTTGCACATTTTCCTCGGAGACGAAATAGCCAACGACAAATCCAAGAATAACAAGAAACCCTAAAATAACTGGATCAACTGTTTTTCCCGTCAAATATGAAATAAAACCGACAATAACGGCAATTATTATTCCAACTAAAAAAGCCCATGCACCGACGAGATTTTCTTTTGCTGTGATTGCCATCTTCTTTTACAATCTACCCAAACAGCCCAATTATATAAATCTTCTATTTTTGCCCCACATCTATTATTTACTCCAAAAGCGAAAAGTTTATAAATGGGTGTAATTACAGAGTTACAACACTAAAATGAATTCAAAGATATTTTCAGTCTGTTTAATGACGCTGTTGTCAGCAATTTTATTGCTTAGTTTAACAAGCGCAGCCGTTACATTCAGTCCTAGTTCAGTATCAGTTTATGCAAATCCAGGAGACACATCATTATCTGTTTCATTCGGAATGAACAACACAGATTCATTTGCTTACAACTTAACAAATTGGTCTGTTTCTTCAGGAAGCATATCTTCTGCAGGGCCTTCATCAATTTCAGCTAGCACAAATCTTGCATCACAATCAATTTCAATCTCTTATACAGTACCTTCAAACGCAGCACCAGGGCTTTCAACAACTCTTAATGTTTCAGTCAATGCAACAAGTGGAACAACTCTTAATGCTATTGCATTATCTGTTCCAGTATATGTAAATAAAGTAAATTCAATCTCACTTACACAATTAGTTGCTTTAACAAAGACTCAAAATGGAACAATAAACGTCTCAAACAACGGAAACACTCAAATAACAGTAAACTTAACTTCAGCAGGATTTGGGGTTACATTCAGTCAATCTCAAGTTACTCTAGGAGCATATTCTTCAGCAAAGGTTAACGTTTCTGCTTCAGATTTAAGCAATTTAGTCCTTGGAAATAATGTTCCAGTTATCAATGCGGTTGATTCAAATGCAAGCGTAACAAACGCCCCAATATCATTGTCAATGTCTTCAATCCAGAAGTCCCTTTGTTTGAACGGACCAACTGAAAAGAGAAACTTAACAATAAATGACGTCTCAATCGATGCAGCCATCGGAACAGAAGAAAAATGGAAGCCTCTTGATTCTATCACAATCGATGTTGAAGTAAAGAACATAGGACAAGACACTGTAGATGACGTATTCGTTCAAATGTTCCTATATAACTCAGACGGAACTGATGTTGCTTCAAATCTTGATTTCAACAATTCAGATGAAGAGACATTCGACTTAGGTTCAGTAAGCGATGGTGAAAGAGAAATTGCAACATTCCAATTCAAAGTCCCAGCAGACCTTGAAAGAGGAACATACAAGCTTGCATTCAAAGTATATAGCACAGACCTTGGAGAAGACTTAGAATGTATAGACCAATCAAGTCAATTAAGTTCAATAAGTTCAAGCTCAGCAGGTTTATTCAAGCAAATAACTCTTGAAAGATATTCAAGCAGCAGTGATGAAGGAAAATTCATTGCTTTCGATGAAATAAAAGTAAGCCCATCCGATGCAGTCTGTGGAGATACAATGACTATGACATTCAAAGTTGCAAACGTAGGTTCAAAGAACCAGAAGCAAGTCAGAGTAAATCTAGTAAGCAAAGAGCTTTCAATATCTCAATCATATGTTTTGAAGAACGGATTAGATATAGGTGAAGACAAAGTTCTTACTTTCTCCTTCTCTGTTCCTCAGGTAGTCGACAAAGTATATTCATTATCTTTAACAGCAGACTATGACTATTCAAATGACGCTTATGATCTTTCTACAGAGGAAGCAACAAGAGTTTCATTGAAAGTATTCGGATGCACAACTCCTGCAACACCAGCAGCAACAGTTGCACTACAAGTAGATTCAGACTCAGAAACAAAGGCAGGAAGCCCATTGACTGTTAAAGCAACAGTAAGAAACACAGGAAATGTAACTCTTCCATTTGTAATCTCTGCTAAGTCATTTGACTCATGGGCAGACTTAAGTTCAATCTCAGACCAGTTAGTAAGTCTAGCACCTGGAGAGTCAAAGGAAATAACAATAGTCCTTAATGTAAAGAGCGGAATTTCAGGAGAGCAGGGTTTATTGGTTGAAGCAAGATCAAGCGACAGAATAGCCACACAGGCACTTCAAGTTGACATAGCAAGTTCATCCTGGTTACCAGCAAGCCTTCAGGGCAATGCAATGGTATGGGTAATAGGCGCATTAAACGTCTTGTTAGTCTTAATCATTATAGCCGTTGCAATAAGAGTTGCTAGAAGATAATTCTAAAATGGCTGCTGAAACCCCATTACCTCTAGAAGAAAGATTTTATTCATCTCTTTCAGACTGGAAAGGACATATATCTGATAATTCCAGATCATCTTTTCTTGGAGATTGCCTAAATTGTGATGCTTATATGGAATTGGTTTCGCTTGGAAAGTCTGCAATGCCTTTTATATTTAAAGAAATGCAATCAAAAGTAACTTCAAGCTCCATACCTTATTTACTCTGGTCTCCCCTAGTTAAGGAAATTATGGGCATAGAATTTTCAACCCCCAATGAGATATCTGGAGACGAAAATAAGATAAAGAGACATATGTTTGATTGGTTTTACACAAGAGGAGATTTAATTTTATAAGATGGTTCTTTTAGCTGAGTTGATTAAGGCAGGAAAGCAAGGATTCCCAAGTGATGTCAGCAAATACGATGACGAATGGCATGCTCTTGGAGTAAAAAAGTTAAAAAGAAAACTTCTAGGGTTCTGTGGTACTCATGCATTCAAAAGTTCTGATGAAATAATCATTGCTTTATACGAAATTAAAGCAGTAGACTCTCTTGAAAGGGGAAAGGAAGTTATTCCTCTGCTTTTATCAAATTTCGGCGAAGGAGTAGGCGCACAATATACTCACAATTCATATCTCTCCTTTCATAATAATTCATTTGGAGATAAGTCTTCAGAAAATAAGATAACTGTTGAAAGACTTATCGATGACCATCTCGGACCTTAAATTATTTAATTCTCTAATTCTCTATAAACTTCTTCATCCTTTTTTGTTTTCAAAGAGGTTATTCTATAGCTACACGTCGCAATTCTCATGTTCTTAACATTATCTCCGAGGAAATCAGGAGACGCTTTCATCTTCAATTCTGCAGTATATTTATCTCCCACAAAGAACCTTCTCGATTTTAAATCCACCAGTATGGAATATATCTCTCCTCTTACCGTTTTTAGATTTACTCTTAAATTTACCAATTTCCCAGATTTTTTCTCAACGCCTTCAAGAGAACTTACAATTACTTCAAGTTTCTTTGCATTGGGCATATCAAATTTATCAGAAGCCATATCCAAACAAGAAATCCTCGTTTTATATAATTAATTGTCTTCAAAGATAATAAAGCAGATATACTTATCTTTCTGAAGTCATAGAAGATAAAACAATCATAGTTCTAATGATAAAATAAACCTTTTCGAATAAATATCTCCCAATATTAAGTTTTATCTAAGATAAAACTAAACAGATTATAATTATATCTATTTTTTGGTTTTTATAATTTTAAGTTATTACATCAAAAACAATATCTTTATTAAACCCTTTTTATTCAATTGTATAATGGAAAAAAAAGATGCGTATTTCTTAGCCATGCGTTACATAATCCTCATTCTTCTAGCCTTGCCCAACCTCTTCCTATTCTACGCAATAGCCACTCCTCTAACGGTTTATCCAGTATATTATATTCTCGAAAGGGCCTATGACGCTCAGCTCTTGATTCCAGACGGTTTATCCTTCTGGCATGGTGATTACGCCAATCTGGCAGTAACTGTATTTTTCAAAGGATACTATGCAGACATAATCGGAGCCTGTGTTGCAGGAGCAGCCTACTATCTTCTTCTAATCCTGAGTTTAACAACTCCAATGCCTCCTAAAAAGAGAGCCTACAGCCTTCTTTTCATGTTTGGTTCATTTTTAATCCTAAACATCATCAGAATATCTGTTTTTGCAAAGCTAATGTTTCAGGGATTCAAATATTTTGACATTACCCACATCCTCACCTGGTACATAGGGAGCACTCTTCTTGTAGTAATAGTTTGGTTTTCAAATGTCCTATTGTTTAAGATAAAAGACATTCCAATATACACAGATATGAAAAACCTCTTCGGAGATGCATTCAATTCTAATAAAAAAGTCGAGCAAAAAATAGAACCAAAAATCCTCCAAAGGAAGAATAAAATTGACAAAGATGCGGAGGATGAAGACTAATGAACCCTTTTTTGCAATTAATTGACTTTATTCTCCATGTAGACACCTATTTATCTCTAATAATTCAAAACTTTGGCATCTTTACTTACATTATCCTCTTCCTCATTATATTTCTTGAAACTGGATTGGTAGTAACTCCTCTTTTGCCAGGCGATTCTCTACTTTTCGTCGCTGGGGCATTTGCAGCAAAAGGAGATTTGAACATATTCATACTCTCAATAATTCTAATCTTGGCGGCAATTCTTGGAGACAGTCTAAATTATTTCATAGGTAATAGATTTAGCAATCTTTTGATAAAAAAGAAGCTTGTAAACAAAGAATATCTACAAAGAACTCAGGAGTTCTATAAAATTCATGGAGGCAAGGCAATATTCCTTGCAAGATTTGTTCCAATAATCAGAACATTCGCCCCATTTGTTGCAGGAATAGGACAAATGCGATATTCAAAGTTTATCGGATTCAATATTCTCGGCGGATTTGTCTGGGTATTGTTGTTTCTTCTAACAGGATTCTTCTTTGGCAACATTCCAGTAATTCAGGAAAATCTCACTCTAGTTATTTTAGCAATAGTAATTATCTCATTCATCCCGCCAGTCTGGGAATATATAAAACATAAAAGAAGATGATGAAAAAAGTAATATTCTCGACTGAATTAACTCCAAGTAACGAAGGACTAAGAAACCATATTTTATCTAAATTAAATAAATATAAAAATACCAAAGAGTGTAATCTTATCGATATAGGTTGTGGAAATGGTAGATTTGCAGTCCTCCTACATGATTTTGTTAAGAGTTATTCAGGTATTGACCCAGATAAAGAATATCTCCTTCTTGCCAATAGAGAAAAGAAAAAAAGAAAATTAAAAAATGTAACTTTCAAACTTGGAAGCGCAGGAAATATCTCATTCGATAAAAAGTTTGATATAGTTCTTTACACATTCTCATTTCACTTTATCAAGGAATTCAATGAAGCGATGAAAGAATTGTCAAGAATAACAAAAGACGACTCAATAATTCTTATTGTAGACCCTTCAGAAAATAAAAATAACTGGTCTGACCCAAGATTAAATAAAAATTCACCTCTTTATGTAAAAGAGATGAGAAATAAAAAGATAATTCAATTAAAAAGGGCAAGAAAATATCTAGAATCGCAGAAACAATTCAAAATAATAGATTTTGAAAAATCAATAACTAATTTCTGGACTCTAAAGAAATAACTATCTCTAGGGAAGATTTCATAGAAGAAACCGTTAGGTGTCGTGTATCGACGATAAAAAACATATAAATCTAAAAATTCTCAAATTAATCTACTCTTTCATCCCTGAGGCAGGAAATCAAACAAAGTCTATCATATCCATCAACGTCTCTTCCTTCAATCCGTCTTTGATTTTTAAGATTATATTTTTCCACAGCGATTAATGCGGCTTGAGAACCTTCTCTGGGATCTCTTTCTATTGCATTTATTTTATACATAAAATTACCATCAAGTTTTTTATCATTATGAATATAGAACATTCCCCTATATCCTCCGTCTTTCAAGTCATCTGCAAGAGTTATTCTTTCAACCATATCTTATATAATATTTTGGGATTTATAAACATTATATCTCTCAAAGATATATAGTACAATTCATATCATAAGAATTTAAACTGCTAGGATATAGGTGCCACAGAATAAAAAATAGAAATTGATATCTTATGTCCGATGAGAAATATTGTTGAAAAGATAATTATGTTTTTGATATTTAGAGGTATAATTTCCTAAAATGATAACTCCTCTTTAAGCTCTATTTTTCGCATCCAAAATAGACTGAACTTCAAACTTTTCAACTGCCTTTAGAATCTCGCAATTTGCAGCCTGGATGACATAACATTTATCATTAATCTTCTCAATCTTTGTCTCACTTCCCTCTTGGATAACTATTACTTGCCCTTCGACAGGGATACTATCACAGCTTGCAAATGGAACTTTGGTTCTATTCACTTCCTTATAGTCTGGCGTAGCACTTTTTATTTGAAATTGATTATCCAATAGGAATTTATCAAGAGAATATATTGCCATACTACTATCATTACACTTATCTAACCCTGTTGCATTAACACTTATGAAATTAGTTATATTTCTATCATACCCAATCTCTCCAGAAACTGGGACTTCATTTTTTCTAGGGTCCTCTCTCAAATACAAATTATACTTATATTTCTGTCCAAGATATTCAAAATTATAATAATAATGAAAAACAGGAATACTTCCATATCTCTCTTTTGTAAATGTAAGTCCTTCATATGTAAACTTGGTATTTCTATCAGCCATCCAAGATATAAGAAGCAAAAGAACAATTACTCCAGCCATTATCCCCAATATCCAGTATACTTGCTGATTTTGCTTCTTTTCTTCCCACTTCTTTCCAGTCTTTCTCTTTTGTGCCATAATTAACAATAAAAACTCTCCCTTTTAAACTTTATTATAGACAATTCTATTCTCAAGAATTGTCTTATTCGAGAATTCAATTCCTGAATTATCGATAAACTAGAGCCCTATCAATTTATACAGAAAAGCATCAACAGATTTGATGCTTCCATCAATGAATACGCAGTTTTCTTTCTGGTAAACTTTATCATCCGCAGTTCTATTCCAAACAATAACATAATCGCTGCAATTTTTCTCAGGAAGATTTCTCTCACAGCTTCCTAAACATCCTTCTTGGACTTTACTTGCAAATCTTCCAACCGTAGATGCAATTTCATAGGTAATCTCTGTGCTGACAGAATCGATGTAAACTGTCTTTCCATAATAATTTCCAGAGCTAATAAAATTCTCAACACTCACATTTGCAGTGCTTTCAGGACTGCTGCTCAATTGAAACTCCGCTCCTGAAACATTAACTATCCATTTACTTCCAACCTGTCTTATTTTTTCATTTCCTCCAGTTCCAGTTTGGCTACTATCCTCCGAGCCAGTATAATACATGAATGCATATCCGATGGTGCTCCCCACAAGGATAACTAGCATTAACACACTAAGAATGATATTGTTCCTTTTCTTCTTTCGGCTAATATCGTTCTGCGTTTCTATTCTTCTCATTATTTCCAAAGCAAATGAGGATTTAAAAATCTATTCAAACATCAAAACCTGTTTCTCCAATTGCTCTCAGAATTTTCTTTATATCTTCAATAACTTTCTGCTGGTCTTTTTTATTGGACATTCTTACAAATTTTATAAGTAAGTCACTTAACTCATTATTACTCAAGACTTTTATTTTATATCCATCTGTAATAAAATAAAACCTATAGGACTCGTGCCTTATTTCTTTTATTACTGTTCCACTAACTTGACCAACAGCTGTTCCTTTCTTTGGATTATTCTCCAAGTCTCGCATAGACTCAAGTATTTTAATGGACTCCTTTTTGAAGATTTTATTTATCTGCTCTTCTAATTTTGCAGTAATTATTACTATTGCCATCTCTTTTTTGCTCTAGAGATAGCTTCTTCTATTGAAACCGTCCCCTCTTCATTCATTAGCAAATCATGCAACATTCTTTTTCTTGCGCTTTCTAATAACCTAACTATGATCTCTGAATAAGTCTCTCCCTTATTACCAAATTCCTTTATCTTGTCCCTAACTTCATTAGATATTGCTATTGTTGTGTTTTCCATATTATAATCATTATAATATCTATAAGGGTTATAGTTTATAAATCTTTCTCCTAAAGTCTTCAAATCAATATTAACTTAAGTTTATAGGAGTTAACTTTAGTTTACAAATCTTTTATTTTTACTTCCATTCCCAATCAAAATCATTTTCAATGGCTTCAAATTCCTTTGTAATTTTCAAACTCTCTTCTGCGGTTTCTTTTGCTCCTTCAATTAGAAGTTTCTCTCTTAAATCCCTTTGTTGCAGATTCATTTTTTAATATAAGAACTCCAGATTTCATCTTCTGGATTGTCCCAGACCTCTTTTAAAGAATGTTGCGTAAATGATTTTATATCTGCAAAGTTATCTCCCATTTTCAGACAATCTTTTTCTCTTATAATTATTTTGCCCATATTACATTAAGAATCCTCCAGCTTATTAATCTTTTCTTCTTAAAGAGTATTCGGTTACAGTTAAGTTTTATAAAGTTGAATAATCTGAATAATTTGAGTAAACCATGACTGAACTCATCACAGATAAAAAAGAAATCGATAAAATAATTGAAGAAAAGATTAAAGGGAAGAAACTAATTTTTACAAGATATTATGATATGGGCATTGCAGAAAAAGGAATTGAGCACGAGAAAGTTCTTGAGATTTTCCCTCAGTTTGATAAAGTTTATGAAATAGAGAAAGAAATATTGAAAAGAGGAGATATAGGGTTTGAATTATTTTACGGACTAAGAGCTTACCGCAAAATTAAATGCCATGTTTTATAAACCCTAGATTCTATAATAATAAGTGAAGGAAGAGAATACTAATAATCTTTGGCTAAATACTCTATCGGAATGTAACGAAGTTCAACG
>Ga0208373_1001453_pt1 | contig 31668 bp, 37 predicted proteins | sample RifOxyC2_FD_184036 | JGI IMG/M metagenome (GOLD analysis project Ga0208373, IMG submission 184036) | Soil microbial communities from Rifle, Colorado - Rifle Oxygen_injection C2 (SPAdes) | ecosystem: Environmental > Terrestrial > Deep subsurface > Rock core/Sediment | place: Rifle, Colorado... | reverse complement strand
ATAGCGTTGGCATCATCTGACACGGCAGTAAAGGCCCCCCCCATGCCCATTGGCCGGGCGCCATAGGTGCCGCCAAGCGCCCAGAGAGGATTAGCCAGCAGCGTAAAAATTGTGATTAAAACCAGATATTTTTTCAATGTTTCTCCCCCTTTGGCCTGATAATGGCATTGTAGCAAAGCCATATTGCCAGAGCAAGAAGTCGATGTTAGAATCAACAACAATGTCAGCCCTGGTTTTAAAGGTGAAGGCAATCCTCCTGAACCCCAAAGAAGCGATAACGCTGGAAACTACCGGTTCAATCCAGAATTGGTTCTTAAATTTTGTTGCGCCGTTAGCGTTGATCCCGACAATTGCCAGCCTGCTCAATTATCTGTTTATGCTCCTGTTTTTTCCGGCCACCCATTATTATTTACCCAAGCTGGAAGACGTTTTGTATGGCTCGGTAATGAATTATATTATGGGGATTATGATCGTTTTTTTGCTGGCCGGGGCGATTTGGCAATTGGCTCAATACTACAGCGCTGTCTGTGATTTTAAACAAGCATTTTTGATCGTTATGTACTCGCTGGTCCCTCTTTGGGTCGGTGGGGCATTGCAGCTATTCCCATTTCTGGTCCCATTACAATTAATTGCCCTGGCCTATAGTTTTTATCTAATTTATATTTTTGAAACAGAAAAACTCGGGATTGCCAAGGAAAATCTCCTGGCTTTTTTATTGACCTATGGTCTGGCCTATTTTGTGATCAATTTGCTGGTCAGGGGAATATTTTTTAATCCCATCCTGACCAGGATGATCGTTTAAGGGGGTTTTCCATGCAATTAATGACCATCACCGAATTAGTCGCCAGAAATGCCAGGCAATACGGCCGCCAGGTGGCTTTTCAAATGAGAGAAGATAATGGCTACCGCCAATATTCCTTCGATGATGTCTTGGAAATAACCAAAAAGATTCAAACCCGCTTGCAGAAATTGGGAGTTGTTAAGGGTGACAGGGTAGGGTTAATCGGTGAAAATCGTCCGGAATGGTCCATGGCCTGGCTGGCAATTGTCTCCCTGGGGGGGGTTGTTGTCCCGCTGGATGCTGTTTTACGTCAGGAAGAGGCCCGGGCGCTATTGGCAGATTCCGAAGCCAAGGTGTTAATATGCGCGGAACGCTTTTTGGAATATGTTCAAGGGACCCCATTAGAAAAGCAAATAATCATACTAGAAAAACTGGCCGAGCTTTCGTCGACCAACGGCCCTGATAATTCAACCGCAGTGGCCCTGGATGACCTGGCCTCCATTGTTTATACGTCCGGAACGACCGGTTTTCCCAAAGGGGTAATGTTGTCCCACCGAAATTTTATGTCAATTGCCACCGTGGCCGACCAATTGTTTGATATCGGCCCAAACGATAATTTTCTCTCTGTTTTGCCGCTTCATCATACATTTGAGACGACAGCCGGTTTTCTCTCGGCCTATACTTTGGGGGCCAGGATTACTTATGCCGAGAGCCTGAAATCCCATAATTTGCTGCGCAATATGCAGGAAACCGGGACAACCATCATGTGCGGCGTCCCGCTGCTTTATCAGCTCTTATTTGACGGCATCAATCGAGAAGTTGAAGAGAAGAAATTAACTAGGCTTTTTGCCGTCTTGACCGCCATCAGCCGTTTTTTTATCAAATATTTCCAGCTAAATCTTGGCAGGCAACTGTTTGCAACTGTCCATAAGAAATTTGGCGGCAAGATCAGGTTCTTTGTTTCCGGTGGCGCCGCCATTGACCCGAATTTGATCCGCTCTTTTGAGGCCATGGGTTTTATAATCATCCAGGGCTATGGGATGACGGAGGCCGCGCCGATCATTTCGGCTAATACCCTCAAAAACAACCCAATTGGGGCAGTCGGTAAACCGATTCCCGGGGTCGAAGTTAAAATTGCTGGCAATGAGCTGGTTGGGGAAATCTTGGCCAAGGGGCCCAATATTATGAAGGGCTATTACAAACGGCCAGAGATTACGGCGGAAATAATAAAAGCTGGTTGGTTGCATACCGGTGATGTCGGCTACATAGACGAAAAAGGGGACTTGTATATCACCGGCAGGAGCAAAGATGTTATTGTGACCGCCTCCGGGGTCAACGTTTATCCGGACGAACTGGAATTCCTGCTCAATAAATTGCCGGAGATAAAAGAAAGCTGCATTGTTGGTGACAAGGTCAAGGCCGGATTGCGAAAGGGTTCTGAAGAGGTGGTGGCAATTATTGTCCCGGCGGAAAATGTCTCACAGGCGGCGGTGGAAAAAGCTGTCAAGGCATTTAATCAGACCCTGGCTGATTATAAACGGGTAGCCAGGATAATTTTCCGTCAGGAAGAGCTGCCCAAAACCCGGCTGTTGAAGGTCAAACGATTTGCCATGCGGCAGGAGTTGGGGCTGATTTAGGAGGGAGCTATGCCAGACAAAAATGTGCTGACCAGGGAAATCAGTGAATTAGTCGCTAAAATTATCAAACTGCCGTTAGAAAAAATCAATCCACAGGCCAACTTATTTAATGACCTTGGGATTGATTCCCTGGTTGGGGTAGAGATTTTTGCTGCGATCGATAAAAAATACCGGATCGAGGTCCCGGAAAATAAACTACGTTCCGTGCAGACGATCGCTGACCTGGTGGCTACAGTCCAGGGAATGCTTAATAAATAACTTTATTTAGCGGATATTCAACTATCCCCTGAGCCCCATTTTTCTTCAATTTAGGGATCAGGTCCCTGACGACTTTTTCCTCGATGATCGTATCGACATCAACCCAGTCAGGGTTGGCTAATTCAGCGACAGTCGGGGTCTGCAAGGCCGGGAGCAGGGCCAAGATTTGCCGCAAGCGGCTTTTCATGATATTCATCTTCAAACCCACCCGGGTTTCCGCTTCCAGGGCCCCCTTAAGGAGCACAATGATGTTATCAAGTTTGTCCTTTTTCCAGGGGTCGGCTAAACAGGCCGCATTGGAGATGACGACGGTATTTGACTCCAAAACCGTATCGAGAATTTTTAAGTGATTTGCCTTGAGGGACGATCCGGTTTCTGTCAGTTCAACTATCGCATCTGCCAGCTCCGGCGGTTTGGCTTCGGTTGCCCCCCAGGAGAATTCAACAACCGCGTTGACTTTCTTCTCCTTTAACCATTTTCTTGTGACATTGACCAGTTCGGTGGCGATCCTTTTTCCTTTTAGATCTTTAACGGTCTTTATTTTGCTGTTCTCCGGCACTGCCAGGACCCAGCGGACTTTACGCATCCCTTGTTTGGCATAGATCAAATCGGCAACGGTCTTAACCTTACAGCCCGATTCGATGACCCAATCGATCCCGGTCAAGCCGGCGTCAATGACTCCATCTTCAACATAACGGGCCATCTCTTGGGCCCTGACAAGGGTAATTGACAGGTCAGGGTCATTGACATCGGGATAATATGAGCGTGAGGTGCCGCGGACACTCCAGCCGGCTTTTCGAAAAAGTTCAAAGGTCGATTCTTGCAGGCTTCCCTTTGGCAACCCTAATTTTAGCTTATTTGACATAATTTCCTCCTAATAATTGATCGATTTTTATTGTAGCACTGAAGCAAAAGACGGGCAAGCAGATTTTAAAAGTAGAGGTCGGTCTTTCCCTGGGCTAATTCATCCAGTTTTTTGGCGGTTTTATGCCTAAGAATGTCAGTTTTTATCCCTTTCAACTGCTGGTCAATGACCTGACGACCAAGATTCTTGGCTTCATCATCCCCATAATAGGTTAGATATTCCTGGAAGGTTAGAATGGCATTTGGCAAACAATATGATTGTATTTCCCCTGGTTTGGCATATTCCATAAATTCATGGCCGGTCCGGCCTAAGCGGTAGCAAGCGGTGCAAAAACTGGGATAAAAGCCCATTTTGGTGATATCTTTTACGACTTCGAGCAGGGAGCGGTCATCATGCAGGGAAAATTGTTCGCTTTCCGGTTGTTCCTGCCGGTTTGATTGGTAGCCGCCAGGATTAGTGCGGGAACCGGCACTTATTTGGGAAATCCCAAGACCAAAAATTTCGTTGCGCAGGGAGGTTGATTCCCTGGTAGAGAGAATCATCCCGGTATAAGGGACGGCTAAACGGATTATGGCTACCAGTCGCTTGAAATCATTATCACTGACTGGTGCCGGCGGCTGATTGGCCAGAGGAGTGTTTTTTGTCGGTTGTAGTCGAGGCACAGAAATCGTATGCGGACCAACCCCAAATGTCTTTTCCAGTTCCAGGGAGTGAGCGAGCATGGCTAGCACTTCAAAGCGCCAATCGCGTAGACCAAATAACGCCCCAATCCCGACATCATCAATCCCGGCTTCCATGGCCCGATGCATACCGAACAGGCGGTTTTCATAATCGGCCTTTGGGCCACTGGGGTGCATTTTTTTATATGTGACCGGGTCATAAGTTTCTTGAAATAAAAGATAGGTCCCGATTTTTGCCGACTTGAGGCGCTGGAATTCCTTGACAGACAACGGGGCAATTTCAACGTTGATCCGCCTGATATCCCCGCCATGTTCGGTTTTGACCGAATATGCGGTTTCAATGGCCTGGACAAAGTAATCAAGGCTGGAACCCTCATGGTTTTCTCCGCAGAGCATCAGGAGCCGTTTGTGCCCTTCACGCTCAAGGGTGGCAACCTCGGCGGCTATCTCATCCATGCTTAAAGCTACCCTCTGCAGCTGTTGGTTACTTTTCCGAAAACCGCAGTAAAGACAATTGTTGGAACAATAATTGGCGATATAGAGTGGGGCAAATAATACCAGGCGCTGCCCATAGATCTTTTCCTTGATTTGGCGGGCCGCGGTGAATAGTCGTTGGATAACTTCGGCAGAATCATTTTGAATCAAGATGGCGGTTTCTTCCAGGGATAGGCCTTTTAGCTCCAGGGCTTTGTCGATAACTTGTTTGGCTGTATCTTGGCTTGCCCCTTTAGCTTTGATCAGCAGCGACTCAAGCTGGTCAGCGTTTATGAACAGTTGGGGCATGCTTTTTGACTTCACTTGTCGCTGGGGCGGTGACAAATTCCATCTTAAGGATTTCCAGCTTATACTTCGGTTCCGCGGGCTTTGGTTTGCTTCCCATGGCCAGGCAAGGGGTGAGTAATATAACAAATATTAGGCTAATAATTAGGCTGAAGGGTTTCATTTTATTTTATTTTTAGGATCGACATGAATGATTTTTGGTTTTATTTTTACGGCCTTTTTAGCCTCTTCCAGGCCATAAGACAAAATAATGACCCTTTGCCCCTTTTTTCCCAGCCGGGCAGCGGGGCCGCGCAGGGAAATTTCTCCCTTTTTCCCGATAATAGTATAGGTTTCAAAGCGTTGCCCGTTGTCAAAATTCAACACGTGGACCTTTTCACCCGGGATTAGGCCGGCGGCTTTCAACAGTTCCGGGTCGATGGCAATACTTCCCTCATAATTGAGCAGGGTATCAGTGATGGTTGCCATGTGGATTTTGGACTTAAAAATTGAAATCAGCATATATAAATTATACCGCAAACACCCCTTTTTTGCTATAATGGCGGGGTGAAAAAAAACCAGGTCGCGGCCATATTGCTCTTTTTTTGCCTGTTTTCACCCATGGTTTTAACTACTTCTGAAGTTGTCCTGGACAAACCAAATTTTTGGACAGAATTTGACATTACCTTCTGGCAAACCGCCCCCTTTGCCGCTTTTTGGTCGTATGTCGTTGCTACGCAGCTTAATCGCGGTGGGGGGGCCAACTGGGACCATGTTGCCGGGTTTGCCGCAGCGGTATCGGTTGGGAATGCTTTTTGGCGAGCCAATGAGGTGAGCCGATGAGCGGCTTAAGGCTTAAGGAATGTAAAGAGCTGACTGAACGGTTACCGGTTCAAGAAGCAGCTCTGCCAACCAGGGTTGTTTTACCTTTACAACAAAGTTTAGGCTGTCCCAATGACCCAATAGTTAATGTCGGTGATGAAGTAGCCGAAGGACAAAAAATTGCCGACACGCAAAAGACTGTTGCCGCCCCTTTGCATGCCCCAATCTCTGGACGCATCATCGCGATAGATAATTTACCAAATGCTTGCCAATATCCGGTCGCTTCCCTGGTCATTGAAGCTATCCCAGGCCGTGAGAGCCAGGGCTTGGTTGGCAGCCACTGGCAAGTTGATGAGTTTACACCGGAGCAAATTAGAAAAGTTGTTCGAGAAGCCGGGATTGTCGGTTTAGGCGGGGCAACTTTTCCGACTCACGTTAAATTGTCGCCCAGCAAACCAATTGACACGGTGATCATCAACGGTTGTGAATGCGAGCCATATATTACCGCTGACCATCGTTTAATGTTGGAGCGCCCGGCTGAGCTGCTTGAGGGGGCCAGGGCGATTGCCAGGGCAGTGGGAGCGGAAAATATTATCGTGGCAGTTGAAAACAATAAACAGGATGCCGTGCAGGTACTGCTGGATCACAATAAAAACCATAATCTAAAAATTGTTGTGTTACCCAGCATCTATCCCCAAGGGGGCGAAAAGGTCCTGATAAGGAAATTATTAGGCCGGGAGGTCCCTTCTGGGGGCTTGCCGCTTGATATCGGAGTAATTGTTAACAATGTCGGTACGGCAGTGGCCATTGCTGACGCGCTGAAAACCGGGCGTCCATTAATTAAAAGGGTAGTGACCATAACCGGTTCCGGAGTTAAAAAGCCCAGGAATCTGCTGGCCAGGATTGGGACATCATTTGCTGAGCTCCTGGCCCAATGCGGCGGCATAACCGATGATGCTGCCAAAATTATTATGGGGGGGCCGATGACCGGTTTAGCCGTTGCTTCTTTGGACATGCCGGTTGTCAAAGGGACAAATTGCCTTTTAGTGCTTAATCAGCGTGATGCCAGGGATTATGAAGAAAAAGGCTGTATACGCTGCGGCCGGTGTGTCCGAGCTTGCCCAGTTGGTCTATTGCCAAACTTTTTGGCCGATTTTGCAAAATTGAGGGATTACGAAAAGCTGGTTGATTACCATCTGGCTGACTGTATTGAATGCGGCTGCTGTGCCTATGTTTGTCCCAGCCGTATTTATCTGGTGCAATACTTTAAAGGGGCCAAACAAGAGCTCAAAACAAGGAGAGCTGTCTGCCGATGAAACTCTTTAATATCTCCAGCGGGCCGCATGTCCGAGCGGCTGAAGACGCTACCATGATTATGTGGTGGGTAGTGATCGCCCTCCTTTTTCCGACTGTCGGAGGGATATATTACTTTGGCTGGCCAGCTGCCTGGCTAGTTGCCACGGTCACCCTGTCAGCAGTCATTGGCGAAATGGTTTTTCAATGGCTGGCTAAGCGGCCGGTGACAATAGTTGACGGCAGCGCGGTGGTGACAGGATTACTTTTAGCCCTAATTTTGCCGCCAACGTTACCTTTGCCCATGGGAGTTATCGGAGCCATAGCGGCGGTTGTCTTGGTCAAAGGCTTATTTGGTGGGCTGGGTTATAATATTTTTAATCCGGCTTTGGCTGCCAGAGCAATTTTGCTGGCTTCCTGGCCGGTGGCCATGACAACCTGGGTAAAACCGTTTGAGACTGTTACAACAGCCACGCCGCTCTATCTGGCAAAAATCGGCCAGGCCACCCCAGGTTATTGGGAGCTTTTCCTGGGAAATCGGGCCGGCTCTTTGGGAGAGACTTCGATATTGTTATTGTTAATCGGGGCGGTTATCCTTTTTGTTAAAAAAATAATTGATTGGCCGGCTCCAGCCGCTTATATCGGGACGGTCTTTATTGCTGCCTATTGCCTGGGGCACGATCCGCTGTTTAATGTTTTGAGTGGGGGATTGATTCTGGGGGCATTTTTTATGGCCACCGATTATGTGACTGTGCCAGTAACCACTAAAGGACGGTTTATTTTTGGCCTGGGATGTGGCGTGATCACTGTCTTGATCCGTTTTTATGGCGGATTTCCAGAAGGGGTAAATTACTCTATTTTGTTTATGAATATGTGGACGCCATTTATAGATGTCCACGTCCGGCCAAGGGTGTTGGGATGCAAAAAATAATTAAACTATCGCTAACATTATTTGTTTTTTGTGTTTTAGCTGGCGGCAGCCTGGCCGGTATTTATTTATTAACGGCCCCATTAATCGAGCGCAATACCCGATTAGCCTATGAAAACTCGGTCAAAGAGGTCGTGCCGAACGGTGCTGGCAGGGCGGTGCTTGTTGCCCCCAGAGGGTATGGCGGACAAATAGAGATGATAGTTGGGATTTCAACCAGCGGTGAGGTACTAGGGGTCAAAGTGCTTAAACAAAAAGAGACCCCCGGTCTGGGTTCAGCCATAACCAAAATGTCCTTCCTCCAGCAATTCATTGGTAAGAGCTTAAAAGACCGGCTGGCGCCCAAGGAGGATATTGACACCATTACGGGGGCAACAATCTCGACCCGGGCTGTTTGTGACGGCATTAAGCAAGCCTTAAAGGCCCAGCCATGAGCTTGAAAAATGACCTGACCCTCGGCCTGCTGAAGGAAAATCCGGTTTTGCGGCTGATGATCGGCTTATGTCCGGTTTTGGCTGTCTCCAATAATGCCATAAATGCCTTGGGGATGAGTCTGGCGGTTGCGTTTGTTCTGATCTTGTCTAATTTTGTTGTTGCGGCCATCCGCAAGGTTGTGCCCGATGACATTAGGATCCCCATATTTATTATTGTCATTTCCACTTTTGTAACGATCATCGATTACACCATGCAGGCTTTCACCCCCGAGCTTTATGCCGCTCTGGGGGTATTTGTCCCCTTGATTGTGGTCAATTGCATCATTTTAGGCCGAGCCGAAGCCTTTGCTTATCGTGCGCCGGTGCTTAACTCTGTGCTGGATGGAGTAGGGATGAGCCTTGGTTTTGGCCTGGCGTTGGTGACTATTGGTGTGGTCAGGGAATTGCTCGGTTCTGGCTCGCTCTTTGGCTGGCAGCTCTTTAACGGCGCGGCAGCCGCAACAATCATGATTTTGCCTCCGGGGGCATTTATAACCATTGGCCTGCTGATGGCCGGATTGAATAAATTGGAGAATAAGGTGCTCTGATGGAACTATTTGGAATATTTTTTGCCGCTTTTCTGATCAATAATATTTTATTGATTAGATTTTTGGCCCTTTGCTCGTTCTTTGGCGTTTCCACCAAGCTAAGTACATCAGTGGGGATGAGCTCGGCGGTCATATTTGTCATGACCATCTCATCGGCTGTTTCCTGGGTTATTTATCATGCCGTCCTGTTCCCTTTCCACCTGGAATTCCTGCGGACGGCAGTCTTTATCCTGACGATTGCCTCGTTGGTGCAATTGGAAGAGTTGTATTTGAAAAAAATGCTGCCGGCGCTTTATCGGGCGATGGGGATTTATCTCCCCCTGATTACGACCAATTGTGCAATTTTGGCGGTTGCTTTTTTGGCCATTGATTATCGCTTTGGTTTTTTACAGTCGCTGATATATTCCCTTGGAGTATCCAGCGGCTATTCCCTGGCCATTATACTTTTTGCCTATATACGTGAACGGATGCTCCTGGCCCCCATCCCCAAATGGTTCCAAGGTTATCCCATCGCTTTTATTACGGCCGCTTTTATGTCATTAGCCTTTTTAGGTTTTACAAATATGTTTAACTTATGATTATTACAGCCATAATTGTTTTAGGGACCCTGGGTTTTGTGTTTGCCGCCATGCTAGGATTGGCGGCCGAATATTTTAGGGTAAACGAAGATCCACGGCTCAAAGAGATCCTGGCCGCATTGCCTGGGACAAATTGCGGGGCTTGTGGTTCGGCCGGTTGTGCCAATTTTGCTGAACGCTTGCTCAAAGGCGAGGTTTTAATTGCCGGTTGCGTCGCTGGCGGCCAGACAGTTGCTGACCGCTTGGCAAAAATAATGGGTATGGAAGCCGGCGAGCAGTGCGTTAATATTGCCACAGTCCATTGCGGCGCAACAGCCGGCCAACGGCGAATTAAGGCTAGATATTCGGGGACAAAAAGTTGTACGACTGCCAATCTTGTTGATAGTGGTGGTTTGCTGTGCAGTTATGGTTGTCTTGGCTATGGTGATTGTTTTACCGCCTGTCCGTTTGATGCCATCAAGATGCACGATGGCTTGCCGGTGATCGATAGTAAAAAGTGCACGGCTTGCGGGCGCTGTGTCGTTGCCTGTCCGCGGGCGATCATTGCTTTGCGCCCCTGTTCCTGGCCAACAGTTGTCGCCTGTTCCTCAAGAGACAAAGGGAGCGTCACAAGAAAAAACTGCCCTGTTGGCTGTATTGCATGCGGTTTATGTGCCAAAATAAACCCCCAGGCATTTAAGGTTGAAGGCAACCTTGCCCGGGTTATATATAATCAGGCGCCAGCCGATTGCCGGGAAGCGGTCGCCAAATGCCCGACCAAGTGCATACTAAATCTGGAATAGGTGCTTGGCGTTGGCGGTAGTTTGTAAAGCAACCTCTTCATAAGAGAGCCCTTTGACCTCGGCAATCTTTTCGGCCACCTTAATCACATAAGCCGGTTCATTCCTGCTGCCGCGATAGATTTGAGGTGCCAGAAAAGGGCAGTCTGTTTCAATTAGCAGCCTATCGATGGGAATACTTTTAACTGCCTGGCGCAGGTTATCAGCCTTGGGGTAGGTGATGTTGGCCGTAAAGGAAATATATAAGCCCATATCCAAGGCCGCCTGGCCAAGCTTCATGTCGCCGGCAAAACAATGCAGTACTCCCCTTAATTTGCCTTGATTTTCTTCTCGGAGGATATCCAGGGTGTCCTGGGCGGCATCACGCGAATGGATTACGGCCGGCAGGTCAACCTCCTGGGCCAGCTGGAGAAATTTCCGAAAGACCTTTTTTTGCTGCTCAAGCGGTGAAAGTTTATAGTGGTAATCAAGGCCCATTTCACCCAGGGCGACAATTTTATGCCTGGTAGCCAATTGTTGGAACCGCTGATAATCGGTGTCCCGCCATTGGCTGGCTTCATGCGGATGGAGTCCCAGGGCAGTGTAGAGATAGCCAGGATATTCTTCGGCCAGCTTAAAGGATTGATTGATTGCCTCATTATCCAGGGCAATATTGATGATGGCTTCCAGTTGGGCCGCTTTAGCCCGGGCAATGATTTCCGGCAGGTCGGCAGTGAATTCAGGAAAAGTTAAGTGAGCGTGGGTGTCGATCAACATAATCTTCTATTCCTTTTAAAATGGTTAGAGAGGCTGTTACATCGACAAAATTTGCTGTTCCCACCTGGATAGCTTTGGCGCCAGCTAATAAGAATTCGACGGCGTCGTTGCCGGTCATGATCCCCCCTATGCCGATGACCGGGACATTTACTGCCCTGGCTGTTTCATATACCATTCTAACGGCAATGGGCTTTATGGCCGGCCCGGAAAGGCCGCCGGTCAGTCTGCCAAGGCGGGATTGGCCGGTCTCGATATCTATAGACATTCCGACCAGGGTATTGATCAGGGAAAGGGCATCAGCTCCGGCTGCTACGGCTGCCTTGGCAATAACAGTAATATCTGTCACATTGGGGGTAAGTTTTACAATCAATGGTTGGGTCGTCTCTTTTCTGACGGCACTAATGACCTGTTTTGTCGCTTCAGGCTCGGTGCCAAAAGCCATCCCGCCATGCGCGACATTAGGGCAGGAAATGTTGACCTCAATCCCTTTAACCATTGGTTCTTTACTTAATCTTTTTGCCAGCTCAACATATTCAGCGACACTCTCGCCAGCGATATTGACGATAGTCGGGGTGTTAAATTTAGACAAGAAGGGAAGGTCGTTTCTGAGGAAATGTTCCAGCCCCTCATTTTGCAGGCCAATTGTGTTGAGCATGCCGGCCGGGGTCTCGACAATCCTTGGCGGAGGATTGCCTTCACGAGGCTTTAAGGTAATACTTTTAGTGATGATTGCTCCCAGTTTATTGAGATCAAGGTAATCGGCAAATTCTTGTCCCCAGCCAAACGTCCCGGAGGCAACCATAACGGGATTCTTTAATTTAATTCCTGCTAATTCTAAAGAAAGATCTACCATATAATATCCTCACCTTTAAAAACCGGGCCATCTTTGCAGGCCATTTTATAGCCGCCTTTTGTTTTAACTGCGCACCCCTTGCAAGCCCCAATACCGCAGGCCATCCTTTCTTCCATTGATATCTGGCAGTCGACTTTTTTTTGCCAGCAAATTTCGGCTACCGCCCTAAGCATTGATTTTGGGCCACAAGCATAGACAACCGAATCCTGGCTGATCCTTTCCAGGAGCAGGTCAGAAACCAGCCCTTTTTTCCCTTTTGACCCATCATCAGTTATCACCGCAACATTATGCCCAAGCTTATTATAATCTGCTTCGGCCAGGATATTAGCCGCAGTTTTTGCTCCCAAAAGAATTGAAACCTGGCCGGTTAGTCTTTCAGCCAGGGCCAGGAGCGGGGCGCTTCCCATGCCGCCGCCGACCAACAGATGTTTATTCCGTTGGCTATCTAGCTGAAAGCCTGTCCCCAGCGGGCCGAAAAGATCCAAATTTTCCCCGACAAACAATTTAGTCAATTCGTTGGTCCCTTTGCCGACAACTTCATACAGCAGGGCAAAAGTTTTATGTTCAGGAGAAATCTGGTGGAGGCTGATCGGTCGCCGTAATAGCGGATCAAGCGTATCAGAGCATTTTACCTGCACAAATTGGCCGGGTTGGGCGTGTTTGGAGAGATAGTCGGAGGCGAGAACTAATTTGTAATGTTGCGGGCCGACTTTCTGGTGGTCGATTATCCGGCATTTTTCCTGGCTGGCCATTGAATTTATTATAGCAGAATGGGTGAAATTTTTCCGCACAAAGAAGGATAGATATGTGATATGCAAGACGTTGTCAAGGTTGGTATTGTTGGCTGCGGCCGGGCCGGCAGGAAATATGCTGCGGCCGGCCTGTTAGCTCATCCCCAGGCGGAAATTGTTGGCTTAACCTCGCGGACAGAGGCTTCTGCCCGACAGTTGAGGCAAGATCTATCCTTAACCGCTGAAGTCTTTCCTGATTATCCAACAATGCTTGAATCGGATGGTTTGACCGCGGTTGCGCTCTGTACCCCGCCTCCCTGTCATTTTGAGCAGGCCAAACTGGCGTTGGCAGCGGGCAAACATGTCATCATCGAGAAGCCGGCGACAACCTCTATCCAGGAGGCGGAGGAATTAATTGCTTTAGCGAGTCAACACGGGCGGCAAGTCCTTGTGGCCCAAAATATGCGTTTTGCTCCCAGCATCACCACAGCCCGTAATTGGCTTGCCTACGGCATGATCGGTGATGTTCATGCGGTTAGTGGAATATTTGAACATGGTGGCCCAGGGAAAGATTGGTTTTTTGATCCGGCCCAAGCCGGGGTAGGCGGCTCTTTCTATGATTTGGGGGTTCATTTGATTGACACAGTCCGTTTTTTGTTAGGCCCGAGCGTTTGGCAATTAACCAGCGCTGACCTTAACCATGATCCTAGAGGAATCGACACAGTCGGAGAAGTAAGCTATCAAACACCACCTGGGGTGACGATTGCCTTATCAACCAGCTGGCTGGCCAGGACAATGATTGGGAGGATCTCGATTCAAGGCAACAGGGGAAATATCCAGGTAGTCTTTCGCCCAATTCCCAATCAACAGCTTTTGCACACCCCGGAAGGAGCTAGTAATGAAGCCATGCAAAATATTACGAGCTTTACTTCCCAGGCTTTTGCCAATCCATATTATTATTTTATCGAGACTATTCTCGGCCGAATAAGCGGTGATCCTATGGGAATTTCTCTGGCCAACAATTTGCCAACAATTCAAGCGGTCATGGCCGCCTACAGGAGGTAAAGAGATGAAAAGTCATTTATTGGATTTGAGATCAAAGACCAGCCGCGGATATGCCCACCATTGGCAATTCCAAACGACCCAAACAGGGAGGAAGCCTTTGACTAACCCTGCCTTACTGCGAGCAATAAGGGAGGAGGTTATCCCCGAATATCGGGAGGCTGCCGGGATCGAAGATCTTCGCGTCAGTGGAATGCGCATGGTGGTAGATGCCCCGAGCACAGAGAAACCGGTAACCATCCATTTTATTTCTGGGCCTGGGGTGCCAAACTTTAATCCGCAAGACTGGTTGACTCCAGCCTCGACAAATTGGGACCCGACAGTTGAAGGCAGGTTTTTTGAGCTCTCGGCCGCCGGAGCGGCCCAAGGCCTGAAAACCATGGCTTTTGGCAACCCGCTATTTGTCATGCGGGACCTGCTGCCGATGTTTGGGGTGGCGGACGGCGATCCAAAGGCCATGACCCATTTTCTAATGATGGCCACAGAGCGGTTTGGGACGATGGCCGATGATGGTTTTACGACTGACCTTTGGGTCAAGGCGTTTACCGGGACGGAGCGGATATTGTGGAGCCTTAAGCACGATTTTGACCCGGTCCGCTATGTGGCCAATTTTGGGAATGGGTTTCAACAGGGCCCACGGGTCCATCTTCATGTTATGGCCCAGCCGATCGGTTTTGGCTCAATATTTCCTCAAGATTATGGCTATGAATTAAATAATGATGGCACTATTCAAGCTGCTGCTGATGAACAACTGGCAAGGCTATACAGTTTAATCGAAGCCAGAAAACAGGCAGGGAGCAAGGAAGAAAAGAGACAAATTGACCAGGAGATTCATATATTGATATTCAATTTGAATACCCGCCTGGTTAGAGGGCGGCAACCGGTTTAGGCCTTATTAAGCAAGACAATGGCCAGATTCAGGATCGCAGCGAACGAAAGCCACAGCAAATAGGGGACCTGTATCAGCCCGGCTGTTTTGTTCAGGCGATAAAACGATCTGATCGTTTTCCAGACAGCCAACCATAATAGGATTATTATTCCAAAACCTAAGAGAGGGCTGTGCCAGCCAAAAAAGACAATTGACCAAAATGTGTTCAGCAATAATTGCAGGCCAAAGACAATGTAAGCGGAACGGGCGCGCAGGTTATTCTCTTCTTTTGACCAAACCATGTACAATGATATCCCCATCAATAAAAAAAGACTCCCCCAGACGGGGCCAAAAAGCCAGTTTGGCGGGTTAAAAAATGGCTTGTTCAATGTGGCATACCAGGTTGATATTTCCGGCATCGTAAACGCGGAACCGATTGAACTGGCGATAAAGGGCAGAGCCAGGCTGATAATCAATTTACTTACGTTATTCATGCTCGTTATAGTATATTTGCTCTCTACATCGATTTCAAGTAAAATATATATGCTTAAGAAAAGCATGGGCGGGTGTAGCTCAGTTGGTAGAGCTTCTGCTTCCCAAGCAGAAGGTCGTGGGTTCGAGCCCCATCACCCGCTTTTTTTATGGCGCGGTACCCAAGCGGCTAAGGGAACTGTCTGCAAAACAGTCATTCGGCGGTTCGAATCCGCCCCGCGCCTTTGTGTTATAATTATTATATTGATGCGCGCTTAGCTCAGCTGGTTAGAGTACTTGCTTGACAGGCAAGGGGTCACTGGTTCGATCCCAGTAGCGCGCATTTTTTATTGGCTATCGATATATTGCCGCAGGTTTACCATCAGGGTGAAGCTCTCGCCGCCATTGGTGCTCTTATATATCCGATAACCGCGACAGCCGACATAAATAATATTGGGATCAGAAGTGAATTCAATATCATCCACAACGCCCTCGGGAGTCAAAACCGCTAGAGAGTTCTGTAAGCCATCGCTGCTTTTGAATAGAGTATAAAAATTACTAAAGAGGATGTTTTGTTTGTTATGGGGAGATATTTTAATCGGGCCAGAGGCGCTGTTATTGAACATTTCCCAATTGTTCCCCCCATCAGTCGATTTGTATATTTTCCCTTTATCTCTCTCTAAGGCACAAATAAAGTTCTGGTCCTGCGGGGCAACATCAAAAAATGTAATATTAACCCCGGCCGGCCCAGTCAGGCTGGCCCAATTTTGCCCGCCGTCCGTGCTTTTAAGCAGGCCGATGGCTTCGAGGCTGTTTTGCAGGTTCAACCCGCAGGTAATTAGAGTGGTTGCGGTAAAAGGGACAATTTTCCAGAAACTCTGGACGCGGTTAACAGGGGTGGTATATATTTGCGCCCAGTTGGCGCCTGCGTCAAGACTTTTAAAGACGCCAGCTTCGGCAAATTGTTCCAGGCCAAAAGTGGGCAGATCGCCATTTAAACCAAGATATAATGTTGCGGAATTGTCTGTATCCATGGCCAGACTATTAACAGCTGCATTGCTGAGGCCATTAACCTCCCGGGTGAACGGTTCCCCGCCACTCAAAGTATAGTAAACTCCGCCAGTCGCGCTGGGATAATTACCAGTGACCGGCCCTGGGCCTCCGCCAACCGTGGCAATATGTAGGTGGTTTTCATTGCTCGGGTTAATAACCATTTCCCAAATTTCCGGATATGACTCCAGAGTGGCCACAGCATTGTGGGTATATAATAAGCCCTGGCGCAGCCAATTCCAGGTTACCCCTCCATCGCTGCTTTTAAAAATACCGTTCCCTTCTGTGCCAACGTAGATAATATTTGGATTACTTGGTGACACAGTCAAGGAGCGAAAAATTTGGTCAGCATCATTACCCCCAAAGCCCAGAGCGGGGCCTTTGATGAGCGGCAACAGGCTGGTGGTAGTTGTACTGGTGGTAGTTGTTGTGGTTGTCTCTGTGCTGGTGGTTGATGTTTCAGATGGAGAAGCCGTACTGGTTGTGGAGGCGCCTTGGGTGGTTGTAGTGCTTGAGGCCTCTGTAGTTGCCGTGATTGTTGTCGTTGTTTCTGGAGCGGAGCCGCTGCCGGAGCTGCAGCCGACCTGGTAAACGAGCAGCGATAAAACTAATATTAATATCGAGGTCTTTAATGCCCTCATAATAAATTAATTACTCTGTCGAATCTTCTTCACGTAAGGCTTTTTTCAGTTTCAATGTGGCATCTTTGCAGATGCGGGAGACCTGTGATTCGGAGAGGCCGATTTGTTTGCCGATCTCTTTAAATGTCATGTCGTTTTGATAATAGTTTTCGATGACCTTCTTTTCTTTGTCGGAAAAATCCTTCATGGCAGAGTCGACATGCAAAACCTTGTCGATTTCATCATGGACAATTTCCTTGCGGTTGAAGGCCATGTAAACGTTGGCGGCTGATGTAACGAACTCGTACAGCCCGGCTACCGGGTCATTGCCTCTTTTGCGCAAATAATCCTGCATCGAACCTTTAAGCCGGACCGAAACATATGGCCAGAGATCGCCAAAACGGGGGTCCCAGGTCTTAAGGCAATTTATGAAGGCGATCTTGGCTTCTGATTCCAGGTCATCGGCCTCTGATTTGGCGATGTGTCGGGGGAGTGTGGAAACATACCAGCGGACAGTCGATTTGATCTGATCTTCATATTTAGCCAGCGTTTCATCGCTAAATTTAAGAAAATGTTCCCTAATGACCTGGACAATTCTATCTTCGACTTCTTTGCGGGTGATCATGAAAATTTCTTTATCAGATTCTTTAAGAATTCCGGAGTGCGGTCTTCGCCTAATTCCTGGCTAAAACGTTTGGCCATATTCCAGGCAAAATTCCAGGAAGCCCGCAAAACCGGCGGCGTGCCGACCGGTGGGGCCTGGGTGGCCCCGGGAGCGCGGCCGATCTTCTTTAATTCATTAGACTCGATTCGTTTGATATTGTTCATTTTTCTTTTGCAGATAACGGCTGGCCATGCTTAATGTCTGCCGTCTCAAATCAGGGTTGGTCACAATAATTTCCGCCAGAACGTCAACCATTTTAGCAAAGTGGGGGGAGAATGTAAACGTTTTACCGTATTCAGCCTCCAAAGCGGCCACTACAGTCTTTTCAGCAATCTGCTTGGCGGTCAATCCCTGATTGACCGAATTAAAAATATTTTCTTCAAATTGTTCTAAATTTGGCATCTTAATCTATCGAAATCATGCCGATTGATTGGACCTTTACCTGCGGCACAATCTCATTATACGACAAGACAGCCAGGTCAGGAAAGCTCCGCTCGGTAAAACGCTTAAAATGGGGGCGCAGGCGTGGTGAGCAGAGTACAACCGGCCGTAGCTTTAAGCGCTTGAAGTTTTGCAGATGACCGGAAATCTGCACCAGGATTTTTTCTCCGACATTGGGGTCGACCGCCAGGAATGAACCATATTCCGACTGGTGGATGGCGCCGATCAAGGTCTCCTCCAGTGATGGGTCGATAGTGACCACCGTGATAATCCCGTCTTTGTCAGTGTAGGATTCGCAGATTTGCCGGGCCAGCGATTGCCTGACATATTCAGCCAAGATATTAATGTCCCGGGACAGGTGGGCATAATCGGCCAGGCGCTCCAGGATCGTCGACAAATCGCGGATTGAAACCCTTTCCCTGACCAGCAATTGTAAGACCTTATGGACCTGGCCAAGCGAAAGCAGGTCGGGGATCAATTCCCGGACGATGGCCGCATTAGAGTTTTTAACCAGCTCAATCAATGATTGGACATTTTGTCTGGTCATGATTTCATCAGCGTAGCGTTTAACCACTTCAGCAAAATGTTCGGAAATGACTTCGACCGGTGGTTTGGCCGGGATGTTAAGTTTTTGTAAGACTGGCAGTGAATCATCGGGCACCCAGCTGATCGGGTCGTTGTTGACCGGGTTACGACCGTCGAGAGCGGGGATTTTCTTGGCTTTAGCCTGCGAAATAGACATGTCGATCAGGTGGTGTCCCATTTGGATCTCGCCTTGCGAGACTTTCGTCCCGCGAATATCAATCACGTATTGATTTGGCGGTAGGCTCAAATCATCCATTACCCGGACCCCAGGGATGACAAAACCAAGCTCTTGTCCAATATTGTAACGGACCAGAGTTATTCGTTCTAATAGCGGCCCTTTCTGTGAAGGGTCAATCAAAGGAATAATGTTCCTGCCAGCCTTAAGTGATAAGGGATCAAGCCCCAAGGTGCCTAAAATGCTTTCCGGCTTTTTCAACACATCCTTGGCCGAAACCTCTTCGGTGACAACCTTGGATTCCTCTTTGGCCTGTTGAGCCCGCAACAATAACAGCGCCGCTATGCCAGAAGCGGTGGCCATGAAGAGAAAGGGGAAGGTTGGCAATCCGGGAATCATGGCAAAGGAGCCTAAAATAATTGATACAAAAGCAAAAGCCCGCGGTTGGGCAAATAACTGGCTGGCGACATCGGTCCCCAGGCTCATTTCAGAAGATGATTTGGTAATGACTAAACCAGTGGCGATGGCAATCAGCAGGGCGGTAATCTGGGCGACCAGGCCGGCGCCGATTGTCAGCAATGTATAAATCCCCAGCGCTTCCATGGGGGCCATGCCCAGTTGGAACCAGCCGACGAGTACGCCTCCCAAAATATTGACGATCACAATGATGATGCCGGCAATGGAGTCGCCGCGGACAAACTTATTGGCACCGTCCATGCTACCAAAAAACGTCGCTTCCTGTTCAATCTTGCGGCGGCGGGCCCGGGCTTCTGTCGCGTCGATCAGGCCAGCGTTTAAGTCGGCGTCGATGCTCATCTGTTTTCCGGGCATGGCATCAAGGGTGAACCTGGCGGCAACCTCAGCGACGCGTTCAGAGCCCTTGGTGATAACCACAAACTGGACGATGGTGATGATGGCAAAAATGATGACCCCGACAATATAATTCCCTCCGACCACAAAGGTCCCGAACGCTCCCACGACCTGGCCGGCATAAGCATTTGTCAGGAGGAGCCTGGACGAAGCGATATTCAAGGCCAATCGCAAGACGGTGACAATCAGCAAAATTGAAGGAAAGGAGGCAAATTCCAGTGGTTCCTTGAGATACATGGCTACAAGAAGAATGATCAGGGAAAAGGCGATGTTCATCGTCAGGAGCATGTCCAAAAGGAAGGGGGGGAGAGGGACAAGCATCAAGGCGATGATGACGATCAACAAGGCGGCGACCATCAGGTCGCTCACTGAAAACAGGCTGCGGAGTCCTTTGGAGTCAAAGCCTGGCATTGCCATAATTTATACTCGATTATACCCTTAGCGTGGAGCCAGGGCAATAGACGCTTTTTTGCGCGCGGCGCGGTCTTGTTTGATCTTGTAAACGTAAGCCAAAACTTCTGCGACTGCCTGATACAATTCTGAAGGCACTTCCTGGCCGACCTTGGTTGAGCGATAGAGCGCTCTGGCCAGCGGTTGGTTCTGGAGAATGGAGATCTCGTTTTTTTCGGCGATGGCCACTATTTCCGCCGCAATTTTTCTCTGGCCCTTGGCCAGGACAACCGGGGCTTTCATTTTGTTTTGGGTATATTTCAAGGCCACGGCCAAATGGGTCGGGTTTGTGACCACCACATCAGCCTGGGGGACCGATGACATCATTCTCTGTTGCGCTACCTGACGCTGCAAATCACGCATTCGTTGCTTGACCATCGGGTCCCCTTCAAGCCGTTTGTACTCTTCTTTGACCTCCTGCTTGGTCATCTTCAGGTTGCGCATATATTCCCAGCGGCGGTAAAAGTAATCCAGAATGGCGATGGCAATATAAAACAGGCCGACCCGGATGGCAATGTTGTAGGCGATATTCCCCCCGACAACCAGGGCATCCCAGGGGTGGGCTTCCAGCAATACAATGACAAAAGGGAGATCATCTTTGGCCGCGTACCAGGCGATGTAAAAGACAATGACGATTTTGAGCAGTGATTTTAATAGTTCAACAAAGCCTTGCATGGAAAACATCCGCTTGAACCCTTCTAGTGGGTTGATTCGTTCCAGTTTTGGAGACAGGGGATCAAGCGCCACAACAAAACCGGTCTGCATGGCTTCGGAGACCAAGGCGGCAACAAAGGTTATGCCAAAAATCGGCAATAAAACAAAGGCCATGGCCCGCAGGCCAATTAGCAACAGATAGGCGACAAAAGAGAGGCTAAAATTCTTGGCTTCAGGAATTAGCTGGAAAATCGCCTGGGTCATGTCGGCCAGGTTTTCCCACATAAAAGGCCCTAGGTAGCGAAAAGCAAAATAGGTCAATAACAACAAAAAAGCCGTGGTAATTTCCTTGCTTTTGGCCACTTGGCCTTTTTCCCGGGCTTCCCGTAAACGATGGGGTGTTGGTTCTTCTGACTTGTCGCCGCCTTCAGCCATGATCTGATTGCTCCTTCAAAGGTTATTTTATGTACATCAGAAACTTTGTGCTTTCCGCCAGCATCAGCTCAATAACCTTACCCAGGTATTTTATCAGTAACGGAGTCATCAGCATAATCCCAAATAAACCAACGTACGGCTTGACCTGGAACCCCAGCATGAAAACGTTGACCTGCGGAGCGACCCGCGAAACGATCCCAAAGGTAAAATCGACGATAAAAATTAACAATATTACAGGGATGGCCAGCTTTAGGGCTGTTAGCCAGAGGCTGCTGCCCAAAGCAAAGGTTTGTACCGCAAAATCGTTGGAAATAAAATTGGCTAATTTGCCAGCCGGCAAAAACTCAAAACTATGATGAAAAGCCGCCAAGAGCATATGGTGCCCGTCCAGAATGATAAAAATTGTCAAAGAGAGAAAAAAGAGCAAACGTCCGACAATGGAAATGACTGAACCAAAAACCGGGTCAAGGGCTTGCGCAACTGATAAGCCCATCTGGAGATCAATGAACTCCCCGGCCGCCTGGATGGCTAAAAATAAAACATTGCAGATGAAGCCAATTGTGAACCCGACCAGGACTTCGCCGGCTAAAACAAGGAAAAAGCCGGTCAGGCTGGTCGGTAAATTAGGGGCCAATGGGGTCACGAACCATAAGACCAGGGCAATCCAGATAGCCATGGCGCTTTTAGCCGATGTTGGCAGGCTGCGGGCGCTGAAGAGCGGGGCCTGGATAAAGATCCCGGCGATCCTGGCTAAAATAAAACTAAAGGCTTCTAACTGCAGAATGCTGATGATCATCTGACCATATTAGGGATAGAAGACCAGAGGGAATTTGTAAAATCTACAATCATGGCGATTACCCACGGCGAGGTAAAAGCAATTGTCAGCATTACTGCCACCACTTTGGGGACAAAGGTGAGTGTTTGCTCCTGGATCTGTGTCACTGCCTGAAACAAGCTGATGATAAAACCAATTAATAAACCGATCCCGACCGCTGGTAAAGAGATCAGCAGTGTCAGGTTTATGCCCTGGAACAATACTTGAACGGCAAAATCTTGGTTCATCTAAAACTCATTAACAGCCCACGGGTAATCAGGTTCCAGCCGTCTACCAAAACAAAAAGCAAAATTTTAAACGGCAGCGAGACCATGACCGGGGAAAGCATGAACATACCCAGTGAGAGCAAAATATTGGCCACAACCAGGTCGATAATGATAAATGGTATGAACAGCAGGAAGCCTATTTGAAAGGCGGTCTTTAATTCAGAGATCATAAAAGAAGGGATTAAAACATACATCGGTATGTCATCGGGTGTTTTTGGGGGGGCGATCTTGGCAAACTGTACGAACAGGGCTAAATCCTTTTCCCTGGTCTGTTTAAGCATAAACTTGGCCAGCGGTTTGGCTCCCAGCTCAAAAGCTTTGGTCTGTGAAATTTTCCCCTGATTGTAAGGGGTCAGCGCATGGGTATTAACATCCTGCCAAACCGGGGCCATGACAAAAACCGTCATGAACATGGCCAGCCCGATTAAAACAGAGTTGGGGGGGACTTGCTGGGTGCCGATGGCCGTCCTTAAAAGAGAAAAAACTATCACAATTCTTAAAAATCCGGTGACAGAAATCAAGAAAAATGGGACCAGCGTGACCAAGGCCATCGCCAGGACCAAGTTGATGCTGCTGGAAAATTGGGGTGCCGCAAGGAGTGAATTAAAGTTAAGATTGACTCCCAGTGGGGTTCTTGTCTGGGCCAGGGCAGGGATGACCAACAAACTGGAAAATAAAGCCGCCATTACCAGATATCTAAAATGCTTAAGGTGCTTCATTTCGGCAAACTTTCAAGATCAATCTCAGAAATATTGGCGACAGATTTACTGCCGGCAACAACCAACCAGGCTTTCTTGCCCACCTTTAGAATATAGGCAGAAACCTGTGGCTCCAGGAAAACCCGGTCGATAACCTGGATCAATTTGCCGGGAGTGGATAATTTGAGGCGGGGGAGCAAATACTTGGCCATAACGAAAATAATGGCAATGACGATTCCCAATGAAAGAATCACCTGCATGACATAGCCGGGACCGATTAACGCTGACTGTTGCAGCACCAGGCTCTCCGAGGTCATTTCATCACCACATTAGTAATACGCAGGCCATAATAATCGTCAACCGCCACGACCTCGCCCTGGGCGACCAATTGTCCACCAACCTTGAGGTCCAACGGTTCGCCAGCCAGGCGGTTTAGTTCGATGATTGAGCCTTCAGAGAGTTCCAGGATTTCTTTTAAAGTCATTTCTGTCCCGCCCAGCTCTACATTAACCTGTACCGGAATTTCTCCCAGTGCCCGGGTATCAACTTTTTCTCCTTTTTCCCCTTCTTCAAATTCCGGGAAACGGACATTTTTAACTTCCATGTTACATTCCTCCTGTTTTGGTTTCGTCTTCAAGAAATTCTTCTTCGCCGAACTCTTCGTCAAAATCTTCCAGGTCTTCCTGACTGAAGTCATCGTCTGAAAGAATATCCTTTTCAAGTACAGCCGCTGGTTCTGCCGCCGCCGGTGGCGGAGGCTCGACAAGCGGTTGGGGTGGTGGAGTGATTGGAGTTGAAACCGTTGGTAACGGAGCCGGCGGAACTTCATTGGAGGTGACCTCAACCGGCGGCTCGATGATGATATTTTCTTCGCTAAAGCCAGCCAGGCGAATCGCTTTCTTTTTGTTCTTTAACCCCGGCTGGGCCTTAACCTTCAATTCGCTGCCTACAGTGACAGCAATCGCAGAATTGATGGGGCTATCAAGCGAAACAACATCACCAACTTCCAGGTGATGAAGCTCGGTCGTCAACAGGTTGGTTTTTCCCAGTAAAGCGATGATTGGCACGCGCAGCCGGTTGAGCAGGCCGCTGGGGAACCGAGAAAAGTTCAATGGTTTTGCCTTTTGTTTTTCTTTGTATTGTTTAAGCAGGCCTTTTAACGTGCTAGCCAGATAGCCAAAAACGATCCGGCCGGAAGGATTGTCATTAAAGGTCAGTTCGGCGGAAAAACTGACAAAGGTTGTGGAAGCATTAATTGCCGGGTCGGGCGTCAGGTCGGGTGAATTGATTTGCGAAAGCTCTGGATTACTGATCACGCCGGCAAAAGCCTCGGCCAGCATAGGGAGGTACGCCTCCAGGGATTGTTTAACCACAACATTTTCGGCTTCAGTCAGGCCGCGATGCAGCAGTTCCAGGTCGCGGCTCCCCAGGGCATGATTGACCAGTGAGTGGACCATATTCAGGTCAAGAATAAACTGCACTCCTTCATGAATGCCCGGCAATTGCAATTTGCTGGTGACAACCGGAGAGGTGATTGTCCGGAGGACATTTAAATAAGTGGTCTGTTCCACGCTGCAAGAGCTGAATTCAATCCCCATACCCAAATCAATTTTTAACCGTTCGGTCAATTTTTGAATAAAGGAATAATGTATCTTAAGGACTAAATCCAGTTCGTCATTGGATAAGCGGTCAAAACCATATAGACCGCTCTTCACTTTTTTGACCAAAGCTTTAACCGGCCGATAGGTGGTCCAATCACCGATTGCCGGCGGCAGTTTTAAGGTTCGTTTCTGTGAGCTAATTTCTGGTTTTATTGCTCGTTCGGCCATTAACCTATCCTAACTTCTGTATGAAACTGTTAATCAGATCTGATGCGAGTTTTAACATGCTTAAATTGCCGCTCATCGCCCGTTGCAGTTCCAGGGCGGTGATAGTTTCACCCAAATAAAAGACATTTGATTGCTCGACATACCCCGTCTGTAAGCTGCCCACCTGACTGCCGGGGAGTTGGGCTGTTGCCGCCGGACCGGATGAAGTTGTTTCGGCAAAAGTGGTCCCTTGGGCTTGGGCCAACCCTGACGGGTTGGCAAAATATGTCAAGGCAATTGAATAACCGGTATTTGTATAAGTAGTCCCACCATCAGCCGTATATTGTAATGCGCCGTCAGCGGTCCATTTATAGTCTTGTTTATTGCCGGAGGGAAGGGCGCTGATCGGGACAACATTGCCGGAAGAATTAAAGCCATAGACCTGCATGCCATTGGAGGTCAGGTTATATGCGTTATCAACCTGGAAATTTCCCATCCGGGTATAAAGAAAGGAGTCTCCGCCGTCCGGAGAGAGGATAAATAAACCATTGCCTTGGATTGCCAGGTCGAGTGGGGTGGCTTGGGTGTACTCGCCATTAGAAAAATTAATGCTGGTGTTGGCAATCGACATCCCCTGGCCAAATTGTTTGGGATTGGTCCCACCCATATTGCCTTCGGCGGCGGTCCCCTGATTGATCATCTTCTCGAAAATTGACTGGAAGGAGACATCCACTTTTTTGTAGCCGGCGACGTTCATATTGGCAATATTGGTGGAGGTGACTTTAAGTGCTTCGTTATAGGCTTCAATGGCGTTTTTGGCCTGGGACATGACATCAAGCATTTTTCTCCACCTCCCTGATTTCAATCTGGTCGATCTGTAAATGAGCTTTTTTCAGCGCCTGAACTAGTTCGGCTTTTTGTGAATCAATTAACTTTTTTGTTTCCGGATCAGCTGTAATTTGAATTGTAACTGCCCCGAGATGAGATGTCAAAGTCAAAATTATTTCACCCAGCTCTTCCGGCTGCAAAGTCAAAGTCAATTGTTGGCCGTTTTTCAGCTGGGCAACTTTTATTTGGCTGATGATCTCATCGATCAGTGCCTGTAAATTGTAGGTGGGGGCCAGCTGTCCCTGAAGTGATGCTTGAAAAAACTGTGGTTGGGATTCCAGATTGGGGATTAGCCAGCTAGTTTGGGTTAAGATTTGCTGCAAGGCTTGTTTGTTCAGATATTGCAGGGGGGCAGATTCAAAAATCACCGCCGTGGCCGGGCGGTTGAGCGAGCTTGGTTGGTTAGAGGCCAGATTGTTGTCACTCGGAGCGGGGGCCTCTTGTTGAGCAACATAGCTGTTGATTTGCTGATCAAAATCAAACGGGCGGAAAAAGTTAAATGAATTAAGCAATGTCTGTTGTAATTGGCCAAAAGGCGAAAACATCAGTCCCAGCCGGGCTTGTTCGTATTGGAGTTTATCTTCAAAACTGGAGTCGGTTGTCGAGCGGCCAAAGGAGTCCGTTAACAGGCGGGAATCTGCAGTATCAATCGGCGTGAATTGTACCGTCACAGCTCCTCCATTCATTAGTCGTAATGTTAAGAAAAATTCTTGCGGCTGTCAATCAGGTAAATTATGCCGGGGAGGAGATTTGAACTCCTACGCTTTTGACGGCGCCAGCCCCTCAAGCTGGTGTGTCTGCCAGTTCCACCACCCCGGCTTATTCGACTAGCGAAGTGAATCAATAATTTCTTCCATTCTCATGCCGCGTGAGCCTTTGACGAGAATTATATCATGAGGACGAAGATATTTCTTCAACTCGGTGATTAGCGTCTGTTTCTGGCCAAATGGCTTTGTCGACCTGGGCCAGTGGCGGCCAAAAGTAAACAACCGGTTTAATTTAAGTTGTTTGGCCAGGGCAGCAATCCGTTTGTGCAACGCTTTGCTTTGCCGGCCTAATTCCAGCATATCTCCCAACACGGCTATCCGCCGGGGGATAACCTGTCGATGCAGATGGCAGACCGGGCCGATTTCTTCCAACGCTTTTAGTGCTGCGGCCATAGATTGCGGGTTAGCATTATATGTATCATCAACAATCTTGATGCAGTTGGGCAGGTTAACCGCATGCATCCGCTGGCTGGAAAGCTGCAAGCTTTCCAGTCCCTGTTTAATTGCCCTTTTTGGGGCCTTAAGAATTGTCGCTGCTGCTGTCGCGGCCAATGCATTATAAATCATATGTTCGCCGGGGACCGGCAGGGTGATGCCTGTTAGTTGTTGAGGGGTAATATCAGCTTTTTTTAAAATGCCAAAAGTTTTGACCTGGCACCTTGTTCTTCGCACCTTAGCCAAAAGATGCTCATAATAGTCGTCGTCAAGGTTGATGACGGCCGCGTGACTTCTGCCCAAATAGGTAAAGATTTCACTTTTAGCCTTGGCGATGTTTTTGACCGAACCCAATTTTTCCAGATGGGCCTCGCCAATGTTGGTGACGATAGCTATCGTTGGGCGGACAATGTCGGCCAAAAGAGCGATCTCACCCAGGCCCTGCATGGCCATTTCAATCACAGCATACTTATGTTTTTTGGACAGCTTGAGCAAGGTCAGGGGGACGCCGATTTCATTGTTAAAATTTTCTTCGTTTTTTAAGGTTGGCCCCAAACGGCAGAGAATGGCTGCCAGCATATCCTTGGTCGAGGTCTTGCCGACGCTGCCGGTAACTCCAATAACTGGAAGATCGAATTTTTGCCGGTGAGCGGCGGCCAAAATATGCAGGGCAGTCAAACCGGCCTTTGTCTCAAGCGCCAGGGCTCCTTTGGCCAGGACTGACGGGATAAATTTACGGCCATCGTGCCTGGGCCCTGACAAGGGGATAAATAATTCGTCCGGCTGAATAGTGCGGCTGTCGATGGAAATAGCTTTGATAACGCGCACCTTTTGTCCCACGATGCGCGATCCTGTCAGCTGCTCAACCTCTCTGATCGTGAACATTAATTATTTAAGATCGGCTGATTCAAAGAACTGTTTATTGGTCTTAAATGTCTTGAGGCGTTCAATTAACTGTTCGGTGGCGTCAACAGTATCATAGTTATCCATGACCTTGCGCAGCAGCCAGATCTTTTTGAGTTCCTTGTCATCCATTAACAGGTCTTCTCGTCTGGTACCCGAGAGCCTGACATCAATGGCCGGGAAAACTCGCCGGTCAGCCAGCTTGCGATTAAGATGTAGCTCCATATTGCCGGTGCCTTTGAACTCTTCATAAATAATATCGTCCATGCGCGATCCGGTATCAACCAGGGCGGTGGCGATAATGGTCAGACTGCCGCCTTCTTCAATGTTTCTGGCCGCGCCAAAAAATCTTTTTGGGCGATGCAGACAGGTTGGATCGAGACCGCCGGAAAGGGTCCGTCCAGAGGGCGGGGTAACCAGGTTATAAGCCCGGGCCAGGCGGGTGATGGAATCAAGCAAGATAACCACATCTTTTTTTTCTTCCACAATCCTTTTGCATGATTCCAGGAGCAGCTCGGCCACCCGGATATGATCCTCTGGCGGCTCATCAAATGTGGAGGCGACGACCTCGCCATTGACCGAACGTTTCATGTCGGTAACTTCTTCCGGTCGTTCATCGACCAACAGGACCTTGATAATCGCTTCAGGATGATTATTAGAAATACTGTTGGCAATGTTTTTGAGAATAGTCGTTTTACCAGCTTTTGGTGGGGAAACAATCATGGCTCGTTGGCCGGTGCCAATTGGCGCGACCATATCAATCAAACGGGCGGCCATTGGGGCGCTGGGGAATTCCAGCTTAAAGCGCTTATCAGGAAAAATAGGGGTTAGGTTGTCAAAGGGGACGCGTAACCTGGCCTGCTCCGGATCGACATTATTGATTGCCTCAATCTTGATCAGGCTGTAATATTTTTCCCCTTCTTTTGGCGGGCGGACCTGGCCGGAGACAAAATCACCGTTTTGCATGTCAAAGCGGCGGATCTGTGTTTGTGAGACATAGATATCTTCACGGCTGGGGAGATACCCGCCTGTGCGCAGGAAGCCATAGTTTTCCGGCAAAATTTCTAGGATCCCTTTGGCAAACATAAAGCCATTCTTTTCAGTCTGGGCTTCCAATATCCTAAAGATCAAATCATGTTTTTTGAGCTGCCTAAGATTGGGAATGTTAAGGTTCTTGGCAATTTCGTACAATTGGGGCAGGGTCTTACTTTCCAATTCAACAATATCCATTTTTTTACCTCCTAAATACTTCAGGGAAAATGCCGCTGGACGGAGTTGAACCGTCACGGGGGTTAACCCCACCTGATTTTGAGTCAGGCGCGTCTGCCAGTTCCACCACAGCGGCATATCGGCTAAGATGAGTTTGCCGCGGAGAGGAATTGAACCTCCATGGGTGTGACCCCGCTAGCTCCTGAAGCTAGTGCGTCTGCCAGTTCCGCCACCGCGGCACGTTTACTCGCTATAAATTCCCAATTTTCGATATTTGCTATAACGGTCAGCAATTAATTCGCGTTGGGAAAGTGATAATAATGGTTCAAGATGCTTAACTATAGCGGCTTTAATGTTTTTTGCCGTAAATTCCGGGTCGCTTTGGGCTCCGCCGACCGGTTCTTTGATTATATCATCAATCACCCCTAAAGCCAAGAGATCATTGGCCGTGATTTTCAGGGCGATAGCTGCCTCCTTGGCCCGGCTGGCATCACGGAAAAGGATCGAAGCGCAGCCTTCGGGGGAGATAACAGAATAAATGGAAAATTCCAGCATCAAGACCCGGTTACCCATGGCAATCCCCAGGGCGCCGCCGGAGCCGCCTTCACCAGTAATAATCGAAATAAATGGTACGGTCAACTCGGCCATTTCGCGCAGATTTTTGGCAATCGCCTCGGCCTGACCCCGCTCTTCCGCCCCCAGGCCGGGATAGGCCCCGGAAGTGTCGATAAATGAGATGATGGGCTTATTGTAGCGTTCAGCAAAACGCATCAAGCGCAAGGCTTTTCGATAACCTTCTGGATTGGCCATGCCAAAATTGCGGGCCAGGTTTTCTTTGGTCGTGTGGCCTTTTTGATGCCCCATGACGACGACGGAACGGTTGGCCAGTTTGGCTAACCCGGTCACCAGGGCAGGGTCATCGGCAAAATTCCGGTCGCCATGCAATTCGACAAAATCGGTAAAGATCATGCCAATGTAATCAAGGGTTGTCGGCCGTTGCAGGCTGCGCGCCACTTGGACAATTTGATTGGGGTTAAGATTGGCATAAATATCTTTGCGCAAGGTTTCCAGGCTTTTAATGACCATTTTAATCTCTTCGTTCATATCAATTTTGCTGGTCGCCTGGATGGTTTTCAGCTTGTCCAATTTTTCGTATAACCCTTCGAGCGGCCGTTCAAATTCTAGCGTGGTATATCTTTTTATCGGCTTAGGCATTTTGTTCCTTGAAGAAGGCAAGGATTTTTATCAGTGTGTCGCGCAAATTTGTTCTGGGGCAGACAATGTCGATCATGCCGTGTTCCAATAAATATTCTGAACGTTGAAAGCCCGGCGGAAGCTTTTGGCGGATAGTTTGTTCAATAACCCGCGGCCCGGCAAAACAGATCAAGGCCCCTGGTTCAGCCATATTAATGTCGCCCAGCATTGCGTAACTGGCCGAGACCCCCCCAGTCGTTGGATCGGTTAAAACCGAGATATAGGGGAGGGCATTTTCCCGCAGACGCCCGAGGGCCGCGGAAGTTTTGGCCATCTGCATCAGGGACATGATGCTTTCCTGCATGCGCGCGCCACCGGAGGCAGAAAAAACAATAGCCGGCTGCTTATTCTCAATTGCGGCTTCGATCAGGCGGGCAAATTTTTCGCCGACGACCGAACCCATGCTTCCCCCCATGAAGGAAAAATCCATTACTCCCAACGCTACTCCGTACCCGCCAATCTTTGCCAGCCCCGTCCGCAGCGCATCATTAAGGCCGGTCTTGGTGCGGGAATCATCTATGCGGTCGGCATAGTTTTTTGTGTCTTTGAAATCGAGGAAGTTTTTTGAGACCAGGCCGGCGTTGATTTCCTTAAAAGTCCCCTCATCGGCCAATTGTTTGATCCGTTCAGCGGAGGTGAGCTTGAAATGGTAATTGCATTTGGGGCAAACCTTAAGGTTTTGCTCCAAATCCTTGGCATAGATGGTCTGACTACACTTATAACACTTGACCCATAAATTACCAGGGATATCAAGTCGTTCGCGGGTGTATTCAGTCTCTTTTTGAAGTTTTTTCCGTTTAAACCAATCGTGGATACTCAAGCTGCTTGATATAATAGTGCATTCCATGATATATTGTCAACAGTCAAAATATTTTTGTATCACTATTAGGAGGAAATCATGGCGGAAAAGAAAGTCAAAAAAACGGCACGTAAGGGGATAAAGAATGTTCGTAAATCCAAAAAACGGCACCTGCGCAACCTTAAGGAAAAAACACTCTTAAAGAAATTGGTCAAGGAAACCCGCAAAGCCATTGCTGCCAAGACAGCCGACGTCAAAGAAAAAATCCAGAAAGCGATCTCTTTTTTTGATAAGTTAGCGCAAAGAAAAATAATCCACGCCAACAAAGCTGCCCGGTTGAAATCGCGTATAATCAAGGCCTTTAATAAAGTTAAGTAAGTGTTGAGGATCAAAGCTTACGCCAAGATCAACCTCTCACTTAAAATTTTGGGCCGCCGCGCCGATGGTTTCCACGAACTTGATTCCATTATGCAGTCAGTTTCCCTGGCTGATATTGTCCATCTTGAGTTGATCCCTTCTGGCATTGAACTAGCTACAAATAATCTTAAGCTGCCTATTGACCGTAAAAATATTGCTTATCAGGCCGCCGCCCTATTTTTTTCTGCCTTGAACTCAGAACTTAGAACCCAGTACACAGAACCTAGAACCCAGAACAAGGGCGTTAAAATATATATCGAGAAGAACATCCCTTTAGCCGCCGGGTTGGCAGGGGGATGTTCT
>Ga0208373_1001452_pt1 | contig 31700 bp, 32 predicted proteins | sample RifOxyC2_FD_184036 | JGI IMG/M metagenome (GOLD analysis project Ga0208373, IMG submission 184036) | Soil microbial communities from Rifle, Colorado - Rifle Oxygen_injection C2 (SPAdes) | ecosystem: Environmental > Terrestrial > Deep subsurface > Rock core/Sediment | place: Rifle, Colorado... | reverse complement strand
AAATCAACACCTTAATGAAGTTCATCGACGCCAAATTACAAGACAATTTACCAAAAATTAAAAGGTCGAAATTACAACTAATTAACTGTCAATTATGTTCCCTAGCTTGAACAACTTTTTCGTCATAGGAAAACCAAAAGTGACTCTTTTCATGCTCATGTGGTAATAACGGAACAATAAGCGGTTTCATACCAAAGATTTTTGTAACTTTTTCAAAACTTGGCAAAAATTTATCTAGAGTAAATTTACACTCTTCTTTTTCATCAAATAAAAAGTTTTCAAAAAGAATATGATCTCTTATAAATAAAGATAAATAGTACACATAATAAGCATCTAAATACCTTGTCTTATCAAACCATTTTGATATATCTTTTATATAAAAAGATTCATCCCGAAAACGATTAGATAACATTTTATGATGAAAATCAACTAATTTTTCATTTTTTTGAAGTGTGTTTACTTCGTTTATCTTTTTACCCTCTTCTTTATTAAAATTAATTATATTTGTATGATTTATTATATTTCCATTCTTTTTACCATAACCATGATAAAAAAATATTTTACCGAGATGTCTTTTTTCTTGATTTTTACAAACAAACTTCCCATTGCCATATTCCCATAAACTTATATTAAGTCCAATATCTTTTGAAATATCCAAAAAATACTTGAATTCCAGATTTGGGGTCATTAACGGTTTAGAGAGTACAGACCTAGGTCCATCATTATGAATAAAATCTGGTTTATTTTCTCCCCAAAAAGAATCTAGTTTCTTTTTTAGATTAATATCTTTATGTCTCCTTTTAATTTCAATTTCAGCATCCCCAAGAGAAGTATATATATCATTAATATCCATATTTTTAATCCCTTTTAACCATTGTTATATTATATACCTTCGTTTAAAAATATGCTATATTTAAAAGATGAAAGACCCCAAAAAAATCAAAATTGATTTTCTTAAAGAAGTTCACGCTCTGATTGAAGAAATAAAAAAAGATAGCTCTTCTATACTAAAAATTTATGATAAATTATTTAAAAAATATGTCAGATATGAAGATAAAATCGAAGAGATAAGATTTCTTTATGATTTAGACCACTATATAATTAAAGGATCTATTTCAAAAGAAGACTTAATAAATGAATTTGAAAAAATATTTTTTAACAGGTAATGGCGAGAAAGATGGTCTTTCTCGCCATTAGGTAGGTTGTCATTGGTTTGTGGTTGTCGGGTTCCTCACTTCTGGAAGTTGGCCCCATGCCAATTCTCAGTGTGACCCTTGCCAGTCGCTTCCGAAAGAGAGACCGAGTGCTCGTGCTTACTCTCACCGTCATCGCGACTGATCCGTTCGCTCTTGTGATTCCCGTCTTCGTCACGACTCGACTTGAAGGATGCCTTGTCAGACCTCCCATCCGAGCTCGTGCCAGAGAACCAACTTGTCCAACTCATGACTCACCTCCTCTACTTTTTCTCTTTTGCTTCAAGCACCATGCCGAAGCTCTACTGTAAAGAGTAACAAATGGGGGGAGGGTAAAAGTCAAGCTAAATATATATCATTAATATCCATATTTTTAATCCCTTTTAACCATTGTTGTATTATATACCTTTTTAAAAAGAAACCAAATAAAAAAATGAGGTCATAGGAATCACCCACAACCTCATTTCACTTCAACGATCGATAGACAAGCTCTATCTCTCTTATTGCTGAAGATTCTGAATCAGATGCGTGAGCCACATTCTTCAATTCACTTACCTGATACTTAGCCCGGAGCCCAGAACCATTACGACCAACAATCTTCCACCGGACTAAACCAACGGCTCTCTCACCCTCAACTACAACAAACAAAGACGAGGAAGAAGACATCCACTGAACCATTTCTTCAAAGTAAGAAGTCCTAACATGATCTGCGTAAAACTCACTCCAAAAAGTCCTCTCTAAAATGGCCCCCTTAGAAAAAAGGACTACCAAACCATGCCACTTTATCAGACAAAACAGTTCCGAGATTAGATCATCGTTCTTTGCCCAGTCAGGCTTTACAATAATCAATGTTCTCAAGATCCACCTCCCTTTTTGTTCTTTCTATTCTAATTCTAGTTATAACTTATTTGACTTACTATTGTCAATAAGCAAAAATAAAACGAAAAAAACTTAGATCTTATTTTTTCTTAACATTAATTCCGGTTTACCCATCGTTAATTCTAAGCTAACCTTTATATTTAGATTTTTAATCCAATTCCAAATTTCTTTTTTTACTTTTACAATATTTTCTTTTTCATCAACATTATGTCTTTCAACTTCCATAAAAAGACCAAGTTTTTTTACATTTTCAAGAACAATTTCATATTTATCATTGACAAAAGTGGATTTGGTATTTTCTATCCTTATTAATTCTTTAAATCCTAATTTCTGGAAAATTTCTTTTGTTTTTAAAAAATCAGAGATGGGAGTTTCATACTCATCAGAATATAACCAAATATTTTTTTTATTAAAATGATCTACCTTATATGCAAGAGAAAACTCTCCATCCTTATTTCTAATTCGTAGACATTTTTTTAATTGACCAGTTTTATCAGGTTTTAGGTCTTCTCTTTTAGGATCAAAAAAATAAATATCTAATGTCTTTTTATTACCCAAGAAATTTAAACTATCAAGCTTTTTTATCGCTTGTTTTTTATTATCAAAAACTTCTACCAATATTTCAACTTCTTTTTTCATAATTTTCTATAATTAATTTTATCTCTTCTTTTGTATTTATAGTAATCCCCATTGACATTGACCAGTTTCTTTGATTTCTACAAATAATATTTTGAGCAGCATCTCTACCAAATAAATAACCTATAACCATAACTGATTCTTTAAGGGAAGAAAATTGTAATGGAACAATAATTCCTCTTTTAAACCAAGTTAAATTACAATTCCTTGGAGAACTAATCTTTTCAGATCTGATCGTTCTCCATTCATCAAAATTTTTCGCCCTTATACTATCAGGAATATATCTAAACCACATATTACTTAACTCATCATTAAAAGTCTCGTCCCAACCTATAGTTACAAAAATACCATCATCTCTTAAAATTTTATAGATTGCTTTTAGTTCATTGACACATAAATCTTTATCAGAAATATGGCTAGGAAAACCAAAAGAACTAATAACAAAATTAGATTTTACTTTTAAGACACCCGGAAGTTTAATAATACTTGAATTTACTACAGAAACTTTGTTTATATATTTTCTCTCTCTTTTAATATTTTTTTGAACAAACTCACACATACCCTTACTTAAATCTACACCAAGAGCCCGACCTTCATAATTTATTTTTTTTAATATTTGCCATAATGTCCTGCCTGTACCAGTTGCTATGTCTATAGGATTAACTATGTTTTTGTTCTTTAATTTTCTCAAAACCAAATCAAAACATATATTTTCTGGGTCTTCTGATTCCGAAAACATGTTATAAACAGCTGGATCTTTATACCATTTATCCGATTCATCAATAATCAACCCATTCTCATTTTTATGTGAATTAATCTCTAAACTTAATTTGTTTTTATAACTTGGATTTTTTAAAAAATAGATTGTTTTTGATATCTCCGATATAACAGAATTTTCAGTTTCTGCATCAAGCATCTTAAAAAGTTTTTCTAATACATCATCTTCTGCCATATTTCTCATTGATCTACAAGCCATTTTCCTTATTAAAGGGTCTTTATCAAGTAAAGCCTTCTCAAGAAATGGTCTTAAAAGCTCAATATCACTGTTTTGTAAAGCAAAAAATGTATAATACCTTAATTCATAATTTCTATGCTTAACAAGCTTTCTTAATTTTTCAAAAATCTGTTTATCCACCAAATTTAATCGACCAATTATCCAACAACAATTGATAAGAGTACCACAATCATTACTGTCAAAAAAGACTTTCTTAATCTCTGGATAGATTGTGTTTTGTATGTTATCAACATTGCTCAAAACCAACACGCCAATTATTGACTTTTTGTTATAGAGATTATTTAAGTAATATTTTAAACTTTTTATTTTATCAACTTTCAAAGATCTTTTTAATAAATTTACAGCCTCTTCTACATCTATATTTTCTAAAGAGAAAGCTGCTCTCCACCAAGCATCAGAATTTGTACTATAATTCACTACAGCATATAAATAATCTACGACAAATTGGTCTCTACGATTAAATTCACCAAAAAGCCAAGATAATCCAATAGAATTATACAGTCTTGGTATGTTTTGTATATTTTTAAAAATTGTAATTACTAAATCTGAATTAATGTGTTGTAAAATACTTGCAACATTCCAACCATACTCCTTACCATACGACGAAATTTTATCTATCAAGTTAAAAATAATTACTTTTTTGCTTTCATCTTTCTCTTCTGAAATTATTTTTGCTATCTTTAATAATTCTCTTTCAGAAAATATCTTTTTACTTAAAAAATCAAAATCATCAGATAGTAAATATTCAATTACTTTCTGGTCTTTTTGAGAAATCTCATTTTTCATAATATCTTTATCCTACAATAAGATAATAGAAAAGTAAAGTTCTTATACACAGGCAAAAATTATGCTATATTATTTGCAATATGAAAAAGAGAATAGAAAAAGACTTAATTGTTGATTTTAATCCCCCTGCCAAAAATGGGTTATCTTTTGACGAGCTTGAAAAAATGCTACTTTCTTGGCAGAAAAAGCTTGATATGGCTGATTGGAAAATTGATTTAAAAATTGTGGACTTTAAAAAAGATAGTGGCTACCGACAAAGTGGACATTTTACCGCTAATACCAAGAAAAAAGTTGCCACCATACTGATGACTTGGAACCCATGGCGGGGTGATGAAGAATACACCTTAGTTCATGAAATGATTCATGTTTTATTATATGAATTTGATAAATTTAATGAAAATAAAATTAAAGTAGCAAATAAAAACAATCCCAAAATACTGGATTCTTATATTGAGAAATTAGAAAAAGTCGTCCATCATTTAACAAGAGCTATTTTGGGGAGAAGTGATAGGTAAAGGCTAATTAGATTTTCTTATACATACTTATATCTCCAGTATACCCACCCCGATACATCAAACCCTCCGGCAGAAAACCATATTTTTTGAATCCCATTTTTTTATAAAGATTTTGAGCAATTTTATTTTCTTCAAATACATCCAGCGTTACAATTTTCAGATTTTTAAGATTTTTCTTAGCTTCCATCATAACCTCATTCATCAAAAGCCAGCCAATTCCCTCCCCACGGTATTCTTTCCTAATTAAAATACCAAAATTACCAATATGACTTTTGATTTTATTCCCCATTCGGACTCCGCTCATACCGATTATCTTCTTGCCAATAAAAACAGACAAACCCACTTCTTCTTTTTTCTTCATCCTCTGCATTGTCTTTTCCAGCCATTCCGTTTCTTTTTTTAAAGACACTTTTTCTCCCTGATACAAAATAAAAGTCCTCTCTTTAGAAAGAGTGTTTATAAATTTCCACAATTCTTTAGCATTAGACATTTTAGGATAGCGAATAACAATATCCGTTCCCTTTTTTGATTTCCCTTGAAATAATATTTTGGTAGATTTGGTCATCATTTATTAACTCCGACACATAATTCCCCTTCTCCGAGAGCCTCTTCAGTACAATATTCATAAGAACATTGTTCTTCATTGAAGATGCAGGAAAGCTCATCCGCACAACCAATTTTATCAACACTCTTTTCACATAAAGCAATATTAGATGCTCTCTTACTTATTATCTTATAATAAGTAACACTTTCATTATCCGAATTTACAAGGCAAGAATCATCCACTGTATTATCACACTCTACCTGAAAACAAAGTTCAATATTTGGATCACAGGAAACTTGAGCAATAATTTGATAATCTTTTAAAACATAATAACGAACAAAGGTCGTAACAACGGACGCCAATATTAAAATACCTAAAACCGTAAAAAACCAAAAATTTTTCTTCTTTTCTTTACTGCTTTCTAACATTGTTTAATTATATACCTTTTTAAAATAAAACAAAAGGGGCATCTCCACAGAGACGCCCCGACAACCCCCTTTCTTTTAAAACAAGAACATACAAAACACCTTCACTAGCCAGATAATTTCAGCCCAGAAAACGGTCCACCCAACACAACCGATAACCATCGCTAGGCCGAAAAATTTCCAGTCTCTCAAGGTCATTCGGTAACCGCCAATTCCCTTTCTCACATAGATGACCGCCAAGAAGGGGTCATAAAATGAGAGAACGAAAAAAGCAGGAACTCTACCGACCTTGATTGCCTTGGTAACAACCTTCATCCAAAAACCCTTCACTTGAGCTTCTTGGATTTCTCGGATCTTTTCAAATCCGAAGACATCTCTCTTGAGCCGATCATAGGCCCAAATAAAGATTAGGTTGAGAACCAGAGCAAAGAGAGTCATTACCAGACCCCCTTTAATCGGCCCAAGCCACACCACTACGACGGGCCACAGCACATCATCACAAGCCACAGAGGCAGTTGTGCATGTGCCAAAGCCGACAACTTTGTCGAGCAAAGTGTTTTTCACACCTGCCTCCCTTCCTTATTTGAAATCTTGTTTAAGAACTCTTACCCAGGAATCATCCTAAGCTACTCTATTATAGCATACCTTATAGATAAAAGTCAATAGCAGAAGTGTTGCACTTACTTATTGAACTTAAGAAATATCCCTAAAATTAAGAATTATTTAACACAATTTCAAGAGCGATTTTGTAGACATCTTTTTTGACCTCTTCCCTTTGCATTTTTTGTTGAGTGTGAGTTTGATCTCCCACGGTCTGACCTTTTATCAAATTATCTGTATTGTAAAGCACTGAAGCACTGGGCATTTTAAAATGTGCGGAAACCGCAAAAACTGTCGCTGTTTCCATCTCCACTCCATAATAACCATCTTCTGACCACTTTTTTACATCCTCCAAAGTCTCCCCCAACATCGCCTGATTGGTAATTATTGGTCCTTCCCAGATTTTATATTGCTTTGGTATTTTTGATTTGATTAAATTAAATAAATTTTTGTCCGGGTAGTGTTTAAAATCTTTTGCTTCTCTATTGTAAGATAGAGCAGAAGTTTCCTGACTAAAGCTCCATGTCGGCAAAAGTAATTCCAAAGAATCCATCTCTGGATAAAGACCACCAAAACTCCCGATATGAATATTCTTTTTTGAACCAAACAGGCAAGCTAAGTGCAAATATTCTGACAACCTGGCACTACCGTAATTTACAGAAAACCAATAAATATTACCTTTGATTTTTATTTCCAATATATGAGAAAGAAAACCGTAAACCTTACCCAGATTTCGGCTAGTATATTTTAGCTTTAGTTCTTTTAAAACCTTTTTAATATTATTGAAATGCTTTTCATTATCATAAGCTCCATAGGAAATATAGCCCTTAATTTTATAATCTGGTGGTAAATTAAAATGTCCTTTAAGTTCGCTCGCGGTAAATGCCTTGTACATAAATTTACTCTATATTACCTTATTTTTTTACTAATTCAAACTAAGCAATAATAAGGAAGCGACCGCTGTCTTATTATTGCTATTGCTAAAAATTACCTTGATTTTAATTACAAAAAGATTACTATTTAGTATAGACAAAAGTACAAACAAGGGAAAAGGAGATTCCTATGACAAGTGCCACTGGACGAATCAGAATCGTGCGAGTTCCCGCTGGTGAAGCGCCGAAGGAAGTTCGCCAAGCATGGGTTGGTTTGGTCCTACCCTGTGAACCAATTGTCGGTTTTGGTAGAGGACCCGAATACAATCTCCTAAGCCAAACACGGAGAGTTCGAACTTACGGGTTCCGTGTTCCACAGGATCTAGCCATCGAAGCTTTGGAGCGAGTGACTCCGGAAGCAGCTAGATGGTGGAGGGAACACGGTTTTCCACACCCCAACATGAACTTCGTATTCTGTGAGAATGAAGCGGTAATCCTCTACGGGGTTGTCTATCAACGGCTGGTTCCCATCCTTTGTGGATGAGCCACACTTCTTATGAACAAAGCTCCGCGACAGCAGTCGCGGAGCTTCTCTACTTTATTTCATAAAAAAAATCATCTGTAGAATAATGTTTTATTCCTATTTATTTCATCCACGCTATCTAAATCTCTGTAAGTATACGGTAGAGTACCCATCTGCCGAGTTTTCATCAGTGATTTGATTTCTCGTTTCATAAGATTTAAGGATAGCATAAAATTGGCAACCTTCGCTCACACAGCTGGGAGACTTGGATTCGAACCAAGGTGACGACCTCCAGAGGGTCGCATCCTACCGCTAGATGATCTCCCAGCTCTATGAACCAAGAGTTAAAGAATACTTGAAAAAGGAGAAAAACTCAAGCTAAATTTTCAAATATTTTCTTACCGCCAAGTAGCTGGAGATGGCCCCGAGGGCAATGCCCGAGCCAAAAATAATTAAGAAAATTTGACCAAAGTTTTTTAAATAAAAAGCAAAGAGATCAAGTCCACCAGAAAATTCTCTAAAATAAGGGGTAACCCAATAAGTTAACCCGAAGAAAACAACCATAACCAAAATTGCAGACACAATACCATAAAGAATACCCGAAACAATAAATGGCCCTTTGACATACCGGCCCGAGGCACCAACCAAACGCATCACAGAAATTTCATCCTTAGAAATAAAAATTGCTAGACGAATAGTATTAAAAGTAATAATAATAGAAATAATCAAGAAAATTATTGCTAACCAAAAACCCACCGTATTAGCCGCATCGGTAATCCGGACCAGCTTATCAATCACCACTTTGTTCTGACAATAATTTACTTTATCAATGATGGAGAATTTACTCTCAAAAGACTTACAATCAATACCTCTCAATCCAAAAAAGTTTGAAATACTTTCATACTGTGAAGCATCTTTTGCTTTTATATTTATTCTAGCCCCAAATGGATTTTCTCCAACTTCCTTTAAAGCATCGAGAATCAGCCCGTTATCCTTCCATCTTTCTTGAAAATTAGCCAAAACACTTTCTCTTGAAACATAGTCAACCCTTTCAACTTCTGGCAAGACCTCAACTGACTTTTTTAGGCTTAAAATATCAGCCTCTCCAACATTAATATTAAAATCAACATTAACATCCACCTTGTTTCTTATTTCTTGCAAAGAAAACTTCAAAATGGCACTCATAAAAATAAGTGAAGCAATCATAAAAAGAGTAATAAACATCACGACGAGTGATGACAAAGAGACAAAACCATTACGCCAAAAGTTTGTCAGACCAGACCGTAAAGTTCTTTTAATTTTTGTAATAAACATAATTATAAATTATAACACGAATGAACCTTTTTTATCATCCCGCACAATCTTACCGTTTTGCATACTGATAACTCTCTTACCCAATGAATCCACCACTCCCCGATTATGAGTGGTAATAATCACCGTTGTTCCCAAATCATTTATTTTTTTCAAAATCTGAATAATTTCAAAAGTATTGGCTGGATCCAGGTTCCCCGTGGGCTCATCAGCAATAATCACATCTGGCTGATTGACAATCGCTCGGGCAATGGCCACCCGTTGTTTTTCTCCCCCAGAAAGTTCTGAAGGAAAACTGTAAATCTTATTGGCAATGTCCACCAACTCTAATACATGAGGCACATCCGCTTCAATTTCCTCATCTGTTCTCCCTGCTGCCTCCATCGCAAAAGCAATGTTTTCATAAACCGTTTTGTTTGGTAAAAGGCGAAAGTCTTGAAAAACCGTACCGATTTTTCGACGAAGAGCAGTAATTTCCTTACCTTTTAACTTGTGAACATTGGCCGATTCGTAAAAAACTTTACCGTGTGTGGGTTTTTCTTCAGCCAAAATAAGTTTGATCAGGGTGGTTTTACCGGCTCCCGAATGACCGACAATGGAAACAAACTCCTTTGGTTCAATAGTCAAATTGACATCCTCCAAAGCCACACAATCATCAGAATATACCTTAGAAACTTTATCAAAATAAATCATCCCACCATTATAGCAAAAATTCTTCAATGTCACCATCCAGTACTTCCTCCACTTTAGCTGTTTCCACTCCGCTCCGATGATCTTTGACCATCTTATATGGATGAAGGACATAGGAACGAATCTGATTCCCCCATTCTATTTCCATTGTCTTACTGACATAAAGACCTTGTTCCTTTTTTTTCTTTTCCTCTTCCCGCCAAACATATAATTTACCTTTGACAATCTGAACGGCTTTTTCTTTATTTTGAGCTTGAGACCTTTGATTATCAGAATGAGCGGAAATGTTTGTTGACAAATGCACCACTCTCACGGCTGTTTCTCTTTTATTTACATTTTGTCCACCCGGACCACCAGAGCGAGAATATTCTATTTTTAATTCTTCTTCAGGAATGACAATATCTGATAAATTAATCTGTTCAAATTTAGGAATAAATTCTACTAAAGCAAAAGAAGTATGGCGTAAACCTTTAGCATTAAAAGGTGAAGTTCTGACCAAACGATGAACACCAGATTCACCTTTCATTAAACCGTAAACTCCATGACCAGAAATTTCCACTGTTACATTCCTATATCCACCGTGATCATTTTCATTTTTATGAATGGTTTGATAACCCCAACCTTTTTTATCAAAAAATTTAAGATACATTTGCAAAAGCATTCGAGCAAAATCCTCCGCATCCACTCCTCCAGCCCCCGCCATCACCGTTAAAATGGCATCCCCCGAATCATACTTGCCCACCCCGGCGATTTCTGCTTTTAAATCCGCAATTTCTTTTATTACTGACTGTGCCTTATTCTTATCCATCCAAAAATCCACCGCCTTCATCTGTGCCTCTAATTCTTCCAACTTTTTTTGTTTAATTTCTTTACTCTCCATAAAATAAGTATAACAAAATAAAAAGAAAAATAAATTAAAAGGAATCAAGCTACAAGCTAACTTTTTTAAAAGAAACAGCGGGCAGGGCGGACACCCAGAGTGCCACCCTGATTCGTCAGGTCAACCACATTCACAAGGAGCTGGTGATTGCCAGGGTCCCAGTTCGAGTAGACGAGACGAGCGGACGATTTGGTATTTAACCATTGACCGCTTTTCTTTGTATAATCAGACAGATGAATTCCCGATTCGGCAAAGATTTTGCTTTCCATAACTATAAAATCGACAAGACTCATATGTTCGTCAGGGTTTGCTTCAAATAATTTTAAAGCATCGCCGGCGATAATTTGGTTTCTGTCCCAAATTTCACGAGCAGTATCTTCAAAGTCTGGTGGTAGGTCAATATTTGTTTTTTGGTAGAAAGTGAGGAACTCCGCTAGTTTAGCTTCAAAGTCTAGGGTAATGGTTTCTGTCTTTCCATTCGGCCTTTGATAAGTGATGGAAACCTCAGGAGTTGCTTGAAGAATCTCTTCTCCACTATCAAGTTTGGCCTTCAGCTTTTCCGCACGGTCAATGAGAGTGGTGAGTTTCTTTTGCATAACTTCCTTTCTCTTCTCACCAGATCCTGCTTCTTCACCGGGTTGGTCTTCAAAGATATCATCTTTTAGAGCTTGTTCATATTCCTTAGCTCCAGCTTCTAGAGTAGGTTTGAGAGATAACAGTTTTTGCTCCAAAATAGCTCGCAGTTCTAGTTGGGATTTTTCCGGTTTTTCAGGCTTTTTGGCACGGGCCAGTTGGGTGAAGGATTCGGACATAATATTAATTAATTATTATACTAGAAAGTTTTTTGGCTTCATTTATAAAAAAGTCCTGCCAAACTTCATTTTTAAAATTTATAAGCATTTTTGGATAATCTTTTAATTCTTTAACTTTCATATATTGAGCCCCCAGTTGAATGGGGTCAAGATAATTATCAAATTTTATTTGGGTTTTTTTAATTAAATCATCAAGTGATAATTTTTTGTCTTTTTGTAATATAAAATATAAATCAATAAAATCTCGCGAGCGAGGTTTCTGATAAATAGTGAAGACTTTGTTTACGGCAATGTCCAATAAACTATCTATATATAAATTCCCTATTTTTTGTTTTTTCTCAATCCGCGTAAAAGGAAAATAAGTGAATTCGGTTTTGATTTTATCACTATCAGTCAGTTCAAGAAAGAACAAATTTCGATTGAAACTCTGCTGAAATTCCACCTTCTTTATCTTTCCTTCCTTCTTTATTTTTTCTAAAAAGATTGAAATGTCCCGTGGTTCAAATTCATTTTCAGAAAAAAAGTCCAAATCTTCCGACAAACGATGTTGTAAATAAAATTCCGCTAAAGCCGTCCCGCCCGTAAAATAAAAACTATCACAAATCAACTTATCTTTACTTATTATTGAAAGAATATCCTTTTGATTTTTAGATAATATAGATTTCTCTATCATAATTAGATTAATTTACAAAAAGAGCCAGAAACTTTTTCTTAAACGAATCAATATCTATGATATTCCAATACTTTTTAAGCTCATTTATTTTAAGCTTTTTACCATCCAAGCCAAAATTAATTAACTGTTCTAGTTTCCAAACAGCAAATTTGTCCTTATCTTTTTTCAATTCTTTTGTATTCGTTGACCAGTTTTTCATCCCCCTATTATACCATATCTAGACCCAAAATTCCAACCGCCGCCCCAAAACTCAACCCTGTTTAAAGTCTAGGAAGACTTCAAACAGGGTCAAGATCAAGAAGCCGAAAGGGGTCAAAAAAGAAACAAGGATCAAATCTCGAGAAGGACAACGCGATAACCAGCACTCCAAGAACCACCAAGCCAACTCGCACTGCGATCCCAGCCCGACCCGCGCCAATCCGCATACGGCACACTCCAGTGGCCACCGGAGCGACGAACGAGGGAACCGAAGTTAAAATAGTAATTACCATCTTTTAAGTTGACACCATTTGGATCAGAGGGGACTTTGTTGGGGTTTTCCAATATAAATTTCCAGTATTCCAGACCGGGGAATTTGTGGGTACTACCATAGGTGGTAATTAGATAGTCAGCGACTTCTCTTAAGGGTCTGCCGACAAAGGCCGAGAGATCAGGAATGAAGATCTTGTCTTGGAGAGTTTCCCAGTCTAGGTTTTGAGTATCGGGGTTTAGGGTAAATTCTCCAAATTTAGTGGTGTCAATGTCAGTTTGACGAGCTTGATAGTCTTCGTCTGTTGGTCTTTTGATTTCAGGAGAGATTTTAGCCTTTTTGATTTTGTCAGCGTCAATGTTCCAGAGTTTCCATGTTTCTTGGAGGAAAGGGGTGAATTCAGTTTTGAGAGCTTCGGGGTCAAGTAGTGGTTCTTGAGGTAAATCTTCTCCGCTATCCAATGTCTGTCTCATTTTTTCTGCTCGGTCAATAAGAGTAGTAAGCTTCTTTTGAAGAGCTTCCTTTCTCTTCTCACCAGCACCTGCTTCTTCTCCGAGAGCATCATCAAAGACATCGTCCTTTAGAGCTTGTTCATATTCCTTTATTCCTTCATCTAGAATGGGTTTGAGAGATACCAACTTTTGTTCCAAAATAGCTCGCAGTTCTGGTTGAGATTTTTCCGTTTTCTCGAGTTTTTGTGTTTTGATGGTTTCGGGGGGCATGGGATTAATTTAAATTTAACAAAACTTTGGTAATTCTAGGGATTTCTGTTTCAAAAAAGTTTTTCACTTCACTCCAACTTACTTTAAAGTATATTTCAGGTTCGGGATCACTTTCGGCATCGACAAAATAAACCAAACTCTTTAAAATATGATTGTAATCATGAGCCACCGATGGATATTGGGTTGGTAATTTCTTTATCAAATTGTCCAAGGAATCAATATTTTTTGCACACCAATATAAGTCAAAAAAATCTCTTTTTCGGCCTCGTTGAGAAACAGCAATAATTTTCACCACGGCAATATCAATCGGCTGAAGAATATTAATTGAACCATATTGAATGAAATCCTGCTTGGGAACAAAAAAAGGATAGGCAATAAAACTGATTTTCGCATTAAATAACTTGCCATAAACCGTATTTTTCTTATCAATGGTTGTCTCCCATTCTTGATTTTTTACAAAATTATTCATAAGTTCTGTCTTATCAAAATCTTTATCTGTGGTAAAAAAGTCCAAATCCACCGATTTGCGATTCCCAGCTTGTAAAGCTAGAGCTGTGCCACCAGCTAAATACCAACTGGTATTAGCCAGCCATTTCTGCTCAGACAAAAAAAGAAAAGCCTTCTTGGTTTCCAATGGTATGATTTTAAAATTAGAATCTATTTTGTTTTTAGAAGCAATGTCCATAAATTTTTTGATTCCGGCATCAGACAGCGAGATTTTATTATTACATTTTTAAGAAGCAATTTATCATAAGTCTGCCATAACCAATTTACTTCAGTATCATAGCCAAAATCCAAAACTCGCTCAATAATATACTGAGCATTTTTTTGGATATCTATTTTATCCGGATTGGTATCCCAAAATAATGATTGCCTGAATTTCACCCTCCTATTATACCATATCTCAAACCAAAATTCCAGCAAAAAAATAGATGAATTACAAATCTTTCAAATGTTCTTTTAAAAGTTCGCCCAGTATTCTCGGCAAATTAGAAACCTCCTCCACTACCTGTGCGTTTGGTGCATAAGTGGACAAAACCGGTGCCCCTTCACTAGTAATCCCCACGCCAATCGCCACCACCCTACTATCACGCAGATTCTTTAAAACTCCCTGTACTTTGGCGGGGTTATCACTACCACCATCAGTGAAGACAATCACAATCTTTTTTAATTCCCCGATTTTGATTTTTGTTTTAATTTGATTATCCAAACTAGCATCTATTGCCTCCAAACAATTAAAATCCGTGGTACTACCGGACAAATTATAAAGTTTTTTCAAAACATTAATTCTTTCCGCCTCACCCAATTCCGTAGACATCTTTTTGAGTGGTGTTTTGTCTTCACTCTCACTGGCAAAACTATAAATTTCTGATTTTACTTCCAGTGGCTTGTCTATATTTATTTTCTCCGCTTCACATAATTCAGCAAATTCTTTTAACACCTCCATCACCAAAACAGCAGACTTTCTCTGTTCTTCCGCTTTTTGTCCTTCCTTCATTGAACCAGAACGGTCACATACTAAAGTTATTTCCACTTCACCAAATCTATCCCCTGTCTTTTCTTTTATTTCTGTATCTTCCCAAACCTTTGGCTGAAGATTGCCAGATTTTACATCCGCCACCAGTTGAGCCGGATCCACCAATTCATCACCCTCATCTACCGGATATTTTGGGGCTTGAGCTTTTTTTAATCTCTTGGAAATAATCCTTGAAAAAAGATTCCTTAATTCTTCTATAAGACTAACGCCTGTTTCCGGATTTACTATTTTTTCTAAATTTTCTACTATCTTTCTATAATCCTGTAAATCTTTTTTCTCCACGCCAATTTTTTTAGCATAATCCTCATCGGCCTTATCTTTACTATCCTTACCTTTTTGGACTTCTTTCCATTCTTTAAAAGCTTTCTCTACTTCTTCCATTGGTACCGCTTCAGGAAATTTCTTTTCTACTTCAGCATATTCATCCGCAAAAATTTTATTTGGATCTGTTTCTTCACTTTTTTCCCCTTCTGATTTTCCTTCTTTCTTTTCTTTTTTATCTTCACCTTTTTTCGTTCCCTTCCCCTCATCAGCTGAGGAGGGGCTAGGGGCGGTTGATTCCCCTTCTTCTTTTTTCTTTTGCTCCTCTTTCTTTTTTTTCTTATCTTCCACATCCTTCTCAAGTAGAGCCTCCACTTTTGGCCAAATATATTTATCCTGCAAACGCAACCGCATGGACATTGGCGTTTCTGGATTGGTCATTATTTCCATTAAGCCCTTTACTTTGGCTACCTCGTCAAGTGCTTGCCTCACATCCGGCGCCACAACACATTTCTCTCCTAACACCATGGCTTCCCGTAATAGTGCCTGACTAAACTGAATATGCCGAGGTTGAGATGTAAAATCCATTTCTGGGAATAAATCTTCTTTATAAACTTTCCTTTCTAATTCTCCCAAACCGGTTGGTTCCCAAGAAACAACCGCCCTATTTTCTCTAATGTCACCATTACAATTATCCATTAAAGAAAAAACCTTAGATGCTTTTATTCGTTTTAAATATTTTTCAAAAACTTTTTCTCCACCTTCTTCATCCAACATAGCTTTCTTTTCCATAAAATGTTGAATTTCGTGCATAATAGCAAACATTGTTTTCTCATCAGAAAAGCCCTGTTTTTTATAAAACATTGAGTTAACATAAATAGTATTTTTTTCCAAATCAAAAGCAAAAGTTTTTAATTCTGCCGGGGCTGGCTCAATCTTTATTTTACCTTTAACATAATGTTCAAAAAAATCTCGATGTTTTTCCACCAAGGCTACCGCTTCCGCATGTTCATTTGGTTTTATAATTCCTTCAGGTTGTTCCATATCATTTATATTACTCTTTTTATTTCACTTGACAATGAATATTGACTTGCTATACTTCTGTTGTAGGAGCAATCCTACTAATTGTGCGGTCCCGCTTAAAAAGCGGGATTTTCGCTTTAATGGTAAATCCTTTTACCAGTGTAAAATTTTCCGAAGTCAATATATTTATCTTTAATTTTTTGTAATTCTCCCGCGACTCGTCCACGAACGCCAACAATGGCGATTTTCTTTCCTTTTACTTTTAATCTTTCTAGAGGAGCACACATATCAGAATCTCCGGAAAAAAGTAAAACAGCAGTAAGTTTTTCTGAATCGTCTAAAATATCCATCGCTATTTCTACATCAAAATTGCATTTTGGTTCTTCTATAATTATTCCTGGTTTATTGAGTTCGTCTATAAGCTCTTCAATTTTCTTTTTTACTTTTTCGTCAAACATAATTCGGGTTTTTCGTTGAAAGAATAGATTTTCATTGATAGCCTTAGGGATAAATTTCATCAGTTTTGTCCTTAAAATAGCACCAGTTTTCCTTATACGGTTATGAAAAGCCTCGGAATTTACTAGATCTCTGCCGTTTGAACCATAATAAACCTTGATTTCTTTGATATTAGGAAAAGTAAAAAGTTGTTCCATCATGTCTTCCACCCTAAATTTCCAACCTAAAGTATCTTGCCAATGGAAGATGTTTGTTAGGTCTAAATAGACGAAAACGGCTGTTTCTTGTTTTATCCAGTCTAAATAATCAGGCCTTATTATGACTTTATTCTTTATACCTTGTGAAATTTCCATATCATTTATATTTTTACTTTATACTTATCTTCCAGTAAATATAGCACATTTTGCTTAATCTTATAAGTATCACCATAACTCAATAAACCTAAATAAGAATAAATAACTTCTAATTTGGTCTCCGAAAAAATAGTCTGGTACATTCTTATTTTTGTTTTTGTTCTTAAAACTCGGTGTTTTTCAAAGTGTACCCAACCCAAAAAATCAATCCCCGAACTAACAGTTTTTATAGAAACCTTATCCGGGTGCAATTCCAATTTTAAGTTTTCAGCTAAAAATAATTTCATCTCTGGTATTAATCTTTCAAGATATTTCTTATCCCGAGAAAAAATAACAAAGTCATCCGCGTATCTAATATATTTTTTAACTTTTAACTCTCTTTTTACACACTGATCAAATTCATTTAAATAAATATTTACAAAAAGCTGACTGGTTAAATTGCCGAGTGGTATGCCATTGGGAAAGCTATCTATTACCACATCAATAATACAAGTAAGTTTTGGGCAAATAATATACCGACTAATTATTTTCTTTAAAGTTTGGTGATCAATGGACGCAAAACATTTTCTAATATCACCCTTCAACACCCAGACCGTTTTGGTATTATTACAACTTTCTTTTCTGACAAAAATTTTAAACCGTGCTAAAGCACGATGCGTTCCTTTTTCTAGACGACAGGAATAAGAATCAAAAATAAAGAAGTGATCAAAGTAAGGATAAACTGCCCGATAAATAGCATGATGAACAATTCTATCCCTAACTGTCGCTTTATGAATATCCCGAAGTTTTGGCTCACTAATTATAAAATGTTTATACCCACCGTGTTGATAATTTTTATTAATAATCTCTTTCTCCAAATCAAAAACATTTTTTGACAAATTAAGGACAAATTCCGCTACATCATCTTTCTTTTTCTTGCCATTTCTAAACTCCAACCAACTCTTCATCAGGGATTGATAGGAAAAAACCTTTTCAAATTTACCCGTGAAATATTCGTCTTTTTGCATTATAATTATAAGATTATGAATAAAGAAAAAAATAGTCCACGACCGCAAAAATTATCAGGAATTTCCGTAAAATTATTGGAAGCCTATGTCTACTGGCAGAATAATACCAAACATATTCCCAAAATGCTCCGACATTCTATGGGTGTGCGAATTGATACTTTATTCGCAGAAATAGTGGAACTAACTTATATCACAATGTTTACCACTTTAGACAAAAGACTGATCTTTATAAATAAAGCCAATCTTAAAAATGACTTACTTAAATTTATGTTAAACGCCTTATTTGAACTAAAAGGCATAAAAGAGGATGTTTTTATTGAAATATCTCTTAAAATGGAGGAGGTTGGTCGGCTTCTTTATGGCTGGAAAAATCAAGTGGAGAGACAAAACCAAAACGGTTCGGTACAAACCGAACCGTTGGAAAAAGACAAAAAGTAACGAGGAGCACAATGCGATAATCAGCATCCCAAGAATTATCAAGCCAATTCGCATTGCAATTCCAGTCCGACCCGTTCCAATTCGCATACGGCACATTCCAGTGGCCATCGGAGTTACGAACGAGGGAACAATAATGCAAAGACCATCCAGACCACTGCCGGCAAGAGGCCCGACCCAATTGTCCCGGCTGAATATAATTCGGCATCACAATGCCCCAGTCTATTACACAGATTTTTTATCTTTTTTTTCGGATATGAAACACACTTTCTTTTGAAACTTCGCAAGAAATTCCGGCGACATATATCTCGACACCGCATCGTGAAGGATTTAAACTCCGCACGCTTATTTGCAAGTGCCTAAACAGTATAACATGATAGTTTTAATTTTCAACCGCCGCCCCAACCCTCAACCCCGTTTAAAGTCTAGGAAGACTTCAAACGGGGTCAAGATCAAGAAGCCGAAAGGGGTCAAAAGAAGAAACAAGGATCAAATCTCGAGGAGCACAATGCGATAATCAGCACCCCAAGAATAATCAAGCCAACGCGCATTGCAATTCCAGCCCGACCCGTTCCAATCCGCATACGGCACAAGCCAGAGGCCATCGGAGCTACGAACGAGGGAACCGAAGTTAAAGTAGTCGTTACCATCTTTTAAGTTGACACCATTTGGATCAGAAGGAACTTTGTTGGGATTTTCTAACATAAATTTCCAGTATTCAAGACCGGGAAGTTTGTGGGTAGAGCCATAGGTGGTGATTAGGTATTGAGCGACTTCACTTAGAGGTTTACCGACAAAAGAGGAGAGGTCAGGAATGAAGATCTTGTCTTGGAGAGTTTCCCAGTCTAGGTTTTGAGTATCGGGGTTTAGGGTAAATTCTCCAAATTTAGTGGTGTCAATGTCAGTTTGACGAGCTTGATAGTCTTCGTCTGTTGGTCTTTTGATTTCAGGAGAGATTTTAGCCTTTTTGATTTTGTCAGCGTCAATGTTCCAGAGTTTCCATGTTTCTTGGAGGAAAGGGGTGAATTCAGTTTTGAGAGCTTCGGGGTCAAGAGAGTCAGATTCTTTTCTTTTACCAAAAAGTTTGCCCATTCTCTTATTCAAACTATTTAAAAATGGATCTTTTTCTTCACCCTCGCTACCCAAAAGGGCTTCTGCCTTACCTTTTAACAATTCCGCTCTTTTATGAAACGGATCAAGCTCTGCCACTTCTTTCAAGGTTAAATGTTTTACTACACCGGATTCTCTTTTTAATTCCTCCACTGCTTCTTCACCCCGCATCGCTTTAATAGTATTTAATTTAAAAATATCTTCAGGCAAATCCAAATCCTCGGCAGTCAGGGTAAGCAAAAAGCCTTTGGACGCCAAAATCTTGGCTACTAAAATTCTATCTTCTTTAGGATATTCCTTGAAAGTCAGAGCGGTCTTAAACCGTTCATCTAAAAATTCAGCAAAACTTCTTTCTTGTTTTCCAGTTTGTTTTTCTATAAGCCAAGAAGAAAGAATGGCTTCCACCGAACCTTGAGTCATTACGAATTTCTTTAGAGAATATACCTTACCAGAAGCATCCATCGCTCCCGCCCGCCTAGCCACTTCCTTGTCAGTTTCATTGGTATAACTTTCCTGAATTTCCGCCATCACCTTGCACAGATTTGGCAGAGTAGTATTTAAATCATAAAAGGACATATCTAAAGAACCGTCACGATTTAGAAGACGGGCGAGCACAATATCATAAGCTTCGTCTGCTGGAGTGTATTTTACTTCCAAGTTGTTTTGTTCAAATTCACGAGCAATTTCCGGTGGCAAATCTTGTCTTTCCGGGTTTTTTTCAGATTTTAGATTAGCAGTAAAAATCATTTGGAAACCAGACTTTATTTCCACAATACCATTGCCGACAATATTTATTCTGTCCCCCACCTTAGCATTAAAAACACCTTTAATAAAAACCATTTGCTCTTTTGGTAAAGCGGTAAATTCATCAAAAATCACAGCTTTACCGTCCATCATAGCTCTAGCGAGCGGACCATAAATTTCTACCGTTTCTATTGCTCCACCAGAAGTAGGCTTAATACCAGTTTTTCCCCAAATATTTGATTCTTTGGTCTGCGGATTACAAAAAACCATCTCCGGATCTTGACCAGTAAAGTGAGTAGCGGCAAATCTGGCTAAAGAAGTTTTACCAGTTCCGGTCGGTCCATGTAAAAACATCGGCTTGCCGGTGAGCATTCTATCCCCAATCGCTTCTAAATCTTTTTCCACATTTGGCGTAATACAAATATGTCCGCTTTGGGCCAAATTTTCTTTGTAAGCAACAAGTTCAGTCTGGCGTAAGACTAATGGATCAACTTGTTCCAATTTCTTTTCACCAGCTTCAATTTCTGTTTTGATGGTTTTAAGTACTGCTTCATTTCTTTTTTGGGCTGACAATGAAGTTTGCGGATTCAAAGTTTCAAACATTCGGCGCATTCGGAAATCTTTAAGATCAGCAATATTTTCCATCACTTTCTGCACCTCACCCACTTCCGGAGTAACACCTAAAATAGCTTCATAATCAACATGGGCTCGGTCAGCCAAAACCTCTTCTTCATATTCCGCTTTTTGTCTTTTGAGCTTTTCTTTTGCACCAGTCAAACCGCCAAAATCTTCCACTTTGAAATCACCAGCTTCTTTATTCACATCTTCTAGAGGTTTTTTATAATGCTTATCAAAAATAACACCTTCACCACCAAGTTCGTTAATTGCCTTTTTAAGCTCTTTTCTCCTTTCCGATACCTCGTGAAAATTTTGTTCAGGGATTTTTTCCATAACAATATAATAACATAATCAAAATAAATTAAAAGTGAAAAATAGATTATTTAACTTTTTGGAGCCGAAGGCGGGAATCGAACCCACATCTCTACTTTACGAAAGTAGTGTTCTACCACTGAACTAATTCGGCTTTAGTTCATTCTAAGTGAAATTAGAGAAAAAATCCACTTTTTTAGTCTACTTTATCAGCAAAGATTACTAACCGTTCCGAATAATTTTGCGTAAATTCATTCCAAATACCGCCACAAGTAATAAGATTAAGATGTGATTTTTCATCACGAGAATTAAAGACTTCCGACGCATTTTGATATCCACCAATTATCTGGATTTCACGCACCACAAAAGTAATAACACTTCCTTTTTCATCCGCCGATGTAGACATATTTTCAATAAATATTCGTTCACCTTTTTTTAATTTATACAGATTATCAAAAACCGCTGGTTGATTATTTAACCAACCATAATGTCCTGCAATCACAGCATTACCTGTCTCCCCTGGCCTAGGTCCTAAATTATACCAAGTAACAAAGATAGGGTCTTTGGATATGTCCATTTTTCCAAGAGAATCAAGTCCTAGAGATTTTACCTCAGCATCAACACCAATCGTTGGAATTCTAAGGCGAAATGGTTGACTAGAACTTTTTTGCTCTGTCACAGGGAAAATAATATTTTTATTTACTGGCATTAACCAATTCATAATATTTTTCAAAAAGTTTTTTTCTTGAGGCGGAAACCCGGTATTAGGAAAATTTGGAGTGGAAGTAGTAGCAATAATAGGCAAAACTGTTGGATCAGAATAAACACACAAGGATGGATCACTCCCTGCAAAATATTCATAATTTAAAGCTTTTGTATCTTTACAGCCATAATGAGTTAGACTACCGCTTGATGAATGTGAGGAAGATGGAGAAGTAGAAGGAGGAGTAGAAGTGGAAGTATCATCAGTATCTGGTTCGGGATCAGCTGGCGGAGGATCTGGGATAACAGAACAGGTTGCTCTACTAACAGTGTTAGTATCTAAAGTAACTGCCCCATTTTGAGCTAAAATCCGACCATTAACACTAGCCCCCGTATTTAAAGTAACCGAAGTCAAAGCCAAAATATTTCCCTCAAAAGCAGAATTTGTACCAAGAGTCGCTGAACTGCCAACTTGCCAAAAGACATTACAAGCTTGAGCTTCATTAGTCAAAATAATATTACTATTACCAGCAGTGATAAGAGTAGAGTTTGTCTGAAAAATAAAAACAGCATCAGGATCACCTAAAGCATCAAGGGTCAAAGTCCCCGTTATACCAAAAGTTCCATCAGCGGAATTATAAATACCAGCAATTTTAGTTGTGCCACCAAGCTCTGTTGCCACTAAAGAAGCTGGCGTTTGACTGACAGCATTATTATAGGCAATGACAGAATCAGCTTGAGCCGCCACTGATACCGCTTCAGCCACATATTGTGTCCCAGTAATAATACCCGGTGGAAAACCAGTGATTGAAGTTCCCGGACTCAAACCCACATCACCAGAAATTGTACTAAAACCAGTATTAGTGATTGTTGACCCAGCCAGAATGACAAAATTATCCGCTGTCCCAAGATCAATGGTTGTGGCGGCTAAAGCCAGTCCAGTTAGATTAGTTAAAAAAACAATAGTCAGTCCAACTAGCAAAACTTTACCAAGTTTTTTTACAGATACTTTTTTCATAATAGATTATTAAGAGGATCTCTCTAAATACAGTCTAGCACATCTTAGACAATTAAGCAAGTATTTTGTCAATACCGAAAAAATTCCTAACGAGGTTGCTCCGCCAATTTCTAGTTTAAATCCTTTGAACCAAACAATGATAATTTCTATTTCGTAAATTTAAAGCTTTGAGTAATTTTCGTCATAGTGGCAATTACATCTTTTTGCAGTGCATCACCGAAGCTCAAATCCTGACCGATGTGGATAGAATATTTTGTATTGCTTTTAATAATTTTATAATACTCACTATAAACATTCATACCGTTCGGATACAATCCTCCTGAATGTGTGAATGTAAAACCATTTATACTAACCAAATTACTCTCGTTGGATGCAGAAGCAACCGCGGGACTGTCGGCTGAAATTTCCATACTTACATTAGATTGATTAGAGAAACCAATAACAACATTACTGCCATTACCGGTTAATTGTTCACTCACAGTAAAATCTTTTGGATATTTTATTTCAAATCCATATTGCGTGTTTGTATATGTTTTCCACCCGACGGTTTGGTCGATTGGTGTGACAATACTGAAATAGTTATCACTAGAATCAACAATCATCTGCAAGTCAGTATATACAGAAATTTTATACATAGATCCTAACCTATAAGTTGATGGCATGGCCCAACTATATTGTCCCCGAGTGATTGGAATATTATCAGCTATCATCATAGTGGAAAAATTAGAAAGAGGACTATAGTCTGTTATCGCCACATAGACATTAACTTGATTTGCTGAAGCAATATTGGCCGAGGTCCATGTAATATTGTGCGTTGAACCTTGTACCCATGTCTCTCCGCCATTTGGCGAAGTAATCGTGATTGAGGGCTGTGCAGTTTGATTTTGTGTTTTTGAAACTGAATATTTTTGATAGGCAAAGACACCTCCAACCCCCACAAGGGCGAAGACAACTACTATCAAAATTATTGTTAAAGATTTTTTCATATTTTTATAAATTAATGATAATTTTTATTTCGTAAATTTCATTGTCTTGGACTACATCGCATTTGACCCAAATCTTTTTTTACGAGAGTAATCAAACTAAAAGAAACCTGTTTTTCAAAACCAGCTCCCAAGCCCTCCTGCGTCCATTTTACGGAATCAGGACAATTTTGTACCGTAACTTTTTGGGCGGTGGGATTCCAATAGCCCACAGCGGTGCTTGTTATGTCCAAGGGCTGCGAATAACTATCCGAAAGCACTTGCTTTTTGGCATTCAAATCATAAATAATAATTCCTCTTGGACCAGGAGATGTACCCTGATCAATAATTAAAAAATTTCCCTCTAAACCTTTAAAATACATTGGCTTATTTTTCCAGTCACTATCTACCATCCCCATTAACTGATCATGTGTATACTTTGTCCAATCAGTAGGTTGTGTCGCCGGAGTTGTAAATTTAAAAGTGGAAAGCATTAGGATAAATAATGAATCTTTTAAATTGCCTCTCACTTCAAAAATTTGGTTATTGGAAAGCGGAACAAAAATTGTATCGCCCGTTTGAGAACTTGAAACTGCAACACTTTGAATACCCCCAACCACAACATTAGTTTTGGTGTTTCCTTTACTATCATAACGACTTATAAAAGCACTAAATGTTATTGGCTGACCAGTCGTGCTGTTTGTAATAATTTTGGGCACCGAAAGACCCACAACAGTATCCACACTATTAACTCGATCAGTTGCTATTTTACCAATTGCTATTTGGCCGGTTGTTGCAGTATAATCGTAAAGATTCCCAAAACTTTCAGGATATTGAAATGAAAAACCATATTGAGTGTTTGTATACGTTTTCCAACCGACGGTTTGATCTATCGGTGTTGTAAATTTAAAAGTAGATAAAAAAGTATTAAAATTATTTATTGTATTATCAGATGGCTTATAGACAAAAGATATCATAAGCATTGTATTATTTTGATCTACGGGAACAAAAATGTGTATATCTGTATTCCCCGAGGAGTTACTGCCTGCAGAAAAAAATTCCACCCCTTCTTTCTTATCAATAACAATATTTTTCTGGCTTATTAAATATGCGGCAGCAGGAAATATATCGCTAAATGAATTCTTGATCTCACCCAATGTCATATTTCTTCCCAAGGTCTGATTATAATAAACTCTCTCAGCTAAACCGACTTCGCTGTTATTAAATGAGACTTCCATCTCTGTGCTTAATAGATTGGGTTTTACCTCGCCCCATTCTTTTGGATATTTAAAAGAAATTCCAAGATTGCTATTGGTATATGTTTTCCAATCTAATGTTGTTGTGACAGTCTTTTGGACCATCACCGGCAATACAGCTTTCTTATTTTTATACGCAGACACCACACCTCCACTGATCACCAAGACAGCAATAATCGCGATAATTATAGAAAACGTAAAACCCTTTTTGTAATTTTTCATATTTTTTGTTTTTTATAAATTAATAAATTTTAAACCTTCTTTTTAAGTCCCTTTATTTCTTTTTCTAATTTTTTAATATTGGTTTCTAGTTTCTGTATTCTTTCAATTTGTTTTTTCCCCAACTGACTGGCATGACTAGCCAGAGTCTCCGCCACCGCCGTTATTTCTGTCACATCTTCCATCGCCAAAAGAATAATTGAGGGAAAAGGTCCCGAGGTGGGTTTCTCTTCAAAGTGAATTTGCCGAGCATTTAAAATCATTATTTTGCGTCCAATAAAAGGAAAATCGTGCGTCACCTCAAAACCCTTAAAAAAAGTATTCTTAGGCAAAATATCTTCCAAAAGTTTCCGTAAAGCAGGTATATTCCACTGCCCATCGCCCAATTTATACACCACTTGACCTTCTGTTTCTTTTGCTTCCACCTGAAAGGTCCGATAGAAAGATTCATTGGCGGTCATCACTTTAAGATTTTTATCTAGAATCAAAACCGGTTCGCGCACCACATCCACCACCGTTTTAATGTAAGTCCAGCTTTTTTTCCATAACTTTTCAAGTTTGTTTTCTTTCATACTAATGATGTCGTTAGAGAACCTAAATTATTACAACTCTTCTTACTAAAACAATAATGTGTTATACTTAAGAAATAATTGTTTCTCCTTTAAATATATGCTGACACTGGAACAAAAAAAGAGAAATGATGAGATGATGACCACCGCTCACCATGACCACGAGAAAGGTCTTAATCTGCGTGCCTTCTTCAAAGTTAATAATCACGATCTAGGTGAAGATTTGGTTCAAGACACTTTTTTGAAAACTTGGAAATATCTGGTGCGAGGCGGAAAGATTGATGTGATGAAGTCTTTCCTTTATCATATCCTAAATAATCTAATTATAGATGAATATCGGAAGAAAAAAACTAGTTCTCTTGATACTCTGCTTGAAAAAGGTTTTGAACCAAGTGCTAGTGACGGTTCGGAAAAATTATTTAATCTTTTGGATGGAAAAACCGCTCTGCTTTTAATTAAATCCTTACCCCAAAAATATCAAAAAGTAATGCGGCTGAAGTATGTTCAACTTCTATCACTTAAAGAAATATCCCTCCTAACCGGACAAACAAAAAATGCCATCGCGGTACAAGTTCATCGCGGACTGGAAAAGCTTAAACAATTATACCACCACAAATAACTGGAGCCAAGACCGAGGGTTGAACTCGGGACCTCGCCATTACCAATGGCGTGCTCCCCGCCCGACTGAACGCTGAAGCTTTGTTCAGTCGTTCGGGCGGGTACCAGCTGAGCCCCGCTCGACCAAACAAGGCTTCGGCTGTTCGGGCGAGTATCTTGGTAATTTACAGAGAGCCAAGACCGAGGGTTGAACTCGGGACCTCGCCATTACCAATGGCGTGCTCTACCAGCTGAGCTATCTTGGCTTGTTTAATTCTTTTTTCAAAAACCTCCTTCCCGCTGCCGACTTTAAATAAACTTCTCTGTTTCTGGCTTCTAAAAAATCATCATAAATCTCAGTATATACTACATTAACATCTTCCATTTTAGAAGTAGTTATAGTTTTTCCTGATCTATGTTCTCTTAATCTTCTAGTAATATTATTGGTCACCCCTTTATAGAAACAACCATTTTTATCTTTAAGAACATAAACTGTGTACATTAAATTTTACGATAATATGCTCCGCCTAACCGAATGATTACATTCTGTCATTCGGACAGGTACAACAGCACCAAGTAAAGATACCTTATTTTTCAAATTTTTTCAATGTTAAACGGGCGATGGGTGCTTGTCCGCACCTCTCACCTCGCCGTCGCTCGGTTCGGATTGGACACCAGCTCACCTATTTTTTCTGCTGAAAAAATTTGGCTCCGCCGGTCAGCACACCAACGCAAGCAAAATCATTTGCTTGCTTCGCCCGCACAAAAACCACCCTATTTTAGGGTGGTTTATTGCGCGGGCGATGGGTGCTGACCCCACGGCCTCTCCCGTGCACTAATTCACTATTTTCATAGTGGCATGGACTATATCTTTACCCTTCTCACAATAAGTTAGGGTACTCCGGTATCTAGTCTCTACGGCGCTCCTTCGCTTCGCTCAGGACCTACGGTCCAAAATGCTTACAAAAGTTCCCACGGTGTTCGCATATTTCAAAATGAAACTTAGCCTTCACCGTTATCCCAGAGAGTTTCAATCAGTCTCTCGACTGAAAGCTGCACGGCTACAGGGGAGTGCTCTACCGTTGAGCTACGCCCGCGTTCTCAAAAATCTCTCAAAAACTATGGCCTTTCTTTTTAAAAATAAACCATCTCCTTTGAGATCTATACTATTATACATAAAATTAAATAATTTCAAAGCGTTCAGGATAAACATTTCTCAATTAGATAATTGACTTAAGTGTTGCGGGGGGTCGATTTGCACGACCGTCTCAAGGTTATGAGCCTCGCGAATTACTGTTACTCTACCCCGCTTTCACTATTATTTCATTTTTTTAATAAAAAAGCAAGCCGTTGTTTTTTCTCCTAAAAATGCTATATTAAGCAAAGTTTTTATAAATAATATGCCGATGTAGTTCAATGGTAGAACGGGGGACTCATAAGCCTCAAAAAATGGTTCAATTCCATTCATCGGCACAATCAATAATTAGATATACTTAAACTCTCGGAAAACAACTTCATAAAGTCCAATCACCCTTTTGGCTTCTCTTTCATTTATCATAAACTCTGATCCTTCGTGAGCAATGGCATTCCTGATTTTATGTGCCTCCCAAGCACTTTCAATACTTAAGAAATCACTGGACTCAACCACCTTTAATTTTTCTCCAATACTCTCCTGCATATAACCCATTTTTTCCAAAATTTCACTAAGCATTATGTCACATTCCAAAATGGCCAATTTCCAATCACTTTGATTAACAGAATTAATGTGAGTCAAAACTTTCTGCCACTTTTCATTAACCACTGGTGACAAAGGCTCCCCCACTTTAACAACCGGCTGATCCGGTAAAGCCAAATCATCATGCATTTTTTTTCTTGTTTGCATCAAACCATTAGCGGACCAAATAACAGCAAAAATCAGAATCAGCGACAAAACAAAAGAAAAGGAAAAAAGACGAAACATTACGGCCACGGCATAATCAGGCAATACCGCCCAAAAGTTTTTTAGAATATCTCCCCAATTATTTCCCAAAGTATTACTATAAATAGCCTTGATTAAAGAATCAAAAAAAGGACTAAGGGTAACTGAATGAAGAGTATCTAACTGTTGTACTTCAATAGGTAAACTCATAATTATATTTTACCGTATTTCTATTTCTTTTGCTATCTCAAACAAAGTTTTTTCGTTACCGGCTGAAGTTAAAAATTGAATTCCTAATGGTAATTTTTTACCTTCAATATCTTTAAAACCACAAGGAATAGAGATAGCTGGTAAACCAACCAAGTTAGCGGGCACGGTAAAAATATCCTCTAAATAAAGTTGAAGTGGATCATTTATTTTTTCACCTATCTTAAAGGCGGGGCCGGGCGTGGTTGGTGTAATTATCACATCCACTTGTTCAAAAGCTTTTTTATAATCCTCCCGAATCAAGTTACGGACAATATTGGCTTTATTATAATAAGCATCATAATAACCAGAAGATAAGATATAAGTGCCCAAAATAATTCGCCTTTTCACTTCTGGTCCAAAGCCCACTTCCCTAGTTTTGAAATAATCATCTACCATATTTATTCCGTCTGTATGCAAACCATACTTCACTCCATCAAACCGTGCCATATTTGAAGATACTTCCGCTGGAATCAAAGTATAATAAACCGCCAGAGAATATTTTAAATTAGGTAAACTTATTTCCAAAATTTCATAACCTTGTTTTTTTAATTTTTCTACGGTATTAGTAAAACTTTTCAAAACTTCTGGATCCAAACCCTCTGTCCGCATCACTTCTTTTGGAATCCCAATCTTTATCATTGCTGAGGAAAAACCTTTTTTCTGATTTAAGGTTTCACCTCTGCAAATGCTCGTGCTATCCAATTCATCTTTACCAGAAATAAAATCAAAAAGAATTTTTGCATCTTCCACCGTCTTTCCTAAAGGACCAATTTGATCAAAAGATGAACCCATAGCCATCAAACCAGAGCGAGATACCGCACCATAAGTTGGTTTGAGACCAACAATACCACAAAAACTAGCTGGCTGACGAATAGAACCACCTGTATCTGAACCCAAAGCCACCAATGCCAAATCAGCGGACACCACTGCCGCCGAACCACCAGACGAACCGCCAGACACCCTTTCTAAATCATAAGGATTTTTGGTTACACCATATGCCGAATTTTCCGTAGACCCGCCCATCGCAAATTCGTCCATATTGGTTCGGCCAAGAAATACCGCCCCCGCTTCTTTTAATTTTTTAATGACCGTCGCATCATAAGTGGCGGTATAATTTTCTAAAATTTTGGACGCCGAACTAGCAATCCGTCCTTTGATTAAGATGTTATCTTTTACCGCTACTGGAATACCAGTCATTAAAGTAATATTTTCCCCGCCTGAATGTAGTCGGGCAGGTTCACTTTTTATTCTTTTATCTGCCTCTTTAGCTTGGTCTAGCACATCGGCAAACACTTCTAAATAAGCATGAATTTCGCTATCCTTCTTTTTTATATTATCCAAATAAGCCTGTGCTAATTCCACCGCAGTATACTCTCCTTTAATCAGTGCCTCGTGAGCTTTCCTAATTGTTAACTTTGTTAAATCTATCATTTTTTTGTTAAATTGTTACCAAATTTGATATATTCTGTGATATCCTATTCTTTATATCATCTAAAAACGATTGTTTATTATAATCCTTGTAATTTATATTATAATGTTTTTTTATAAGTTGTTTCTGTTCCTTGGTTAGTCTTTTTTCTAAACCCGAATCCACAATAGAAAACACAACATAATCTTTTTTAAAGTCCTCCAATGACTTATCTAAAAGCGGAGAAAGATTACCATATATCCAAAGATTTTGTGGATTAAATAACTTTTTAAAAGTATACAGATATGAATATTTATACAAATTTTCTAGAGAAATAGAAATACTATTATAATTTGGTTTTAGAACAAAATCTCTGTTTCTTTTTAATGAATTAATGTCACGAAAAGTATAATAATATAGATTAAGTGATGAAGTACTATTCTCAATATATTTTGATGGATATTTATCAATAAAACCATCCGTAGTTAAAAACTCTCTCAAAATAAAGCTTTTATCATTCTTAAATATAGAAAATCTGAAATTTCTTATATAATCATAATTCATTCCCCGTCCCCTCTGATACAGAGCAATAATTATCGGAAACTTTGTTTTTCCTGTACCATTAAATAACTCACTAGAAAAAATTTCCCCTTTAATTAATTTATAATTATCTTTAAAACTTTTAAATCTATTAAAATTAGTCTGCTTAATAAGGTAAGATAGAGGATGAATTACACAGACCAAATCTGACTTAAGTTTATTAAAAGATTTTATAAAAGTAATACCTAGATCTCTATCAAAAATATCTTCATCACAATCAAATATACCCTTTTCACCCTGTTTAATTTCTGAGGTTATATCATTATAAGGAGGATTGCCAACATTAATCAAAAAAGATTTTTCTGATATATTAAATTTCTTTCGGCTAACATCTTTAATTGAATTAATACACAAAATATTATCCACAGAAAAATTATCTTTCATAAAATTAACAGCCTCTTTATCAATATCGGCTAAAACAAAATTCCTATCTTTTCTGAAAAAGGCTCCGCACCCACAAGCATTATCAAAGTAAGTTATATCGGATTTATCAATCTTTTGTTCGGATAAAAAATTATCAATAAAACTATAAGCTCTATCAACTATAATTTCCGGAGTATAAAAACTACCTAATTCTATTTGTTTACCTTTGTTAAGATGATTTGAAATATTTTTATTCATAAATTACTTTAAAATTAATTTCAAAATCTGGATGATGTCATAATTATGCCTTTTTGAACACATTGCAAATATTTTAACCAAATCAAATAAAACTTGAGAATTTTCTTTATTAAACTCATAAACTAAAACATCAGATGGGGTAGAAGACCTGCCCAATAAACTTTCATAATTATGAAAAGT